>Ga0316204_10000366_pt1 | contig 176554 bp, 145 predicted proteins | sample 6monrhotite_MG_2_FD_205661 | JGI IMG/M metagenome (GOLD analysis project Ga0316204, IMG submission 205661) | Microbial mat bacterial communities from mineral coupon in-situ incubated in ocean water Damariscotta River, Maine, United States -... | ecosystem: Environmental > Aquatic > Marine >... | reverse complement strand
ATTTCAGAAAAATAACTCGCTGGCTTTGATCCATTGACTATAGTTGGTTTGATCTATGGCTGATAATCGTGTGATCTATCTCGCACAAGAATGATTTTTGCAGGAGTGTTTGGTGCGGAATGTGAGTAATTACATTTACAGGAGTTGAGATGTTAAATAAAGATTATATAGTACCAGGGTTAGCCGCAATCACACTGGCTGTACTATTTCCCATTTATTGGGGTTACCAATATACGTTGGTTACCGAGTCTAATTTTACGGACGCATATTTCGCAAATATAACCAGTTTAAGTCTTTCTGACTGGGTATTTCTAACACTTGGTGCATTAGAAATTTATATCTATTTTAGTTTGAGGCGAGTTTTAGTTGACCGAGTTAATTTCCGGTATATTGATGTATTGCTGTTCCTTTTTATTTGCACTAGTACAATTTATTATATTGGAAACTTCGGGATTGATATTGGTATTTTTTTCGCAGAGAATATAACTGGAGAGGTGGAGGAATTAGCTGCAACAATTAGCTTTTCTTTATCGATTATCTGTATGTTGTTGTATGGTGTACTTGATTTTTTAATATCTATAATATTATTATTCAAATTTAAGCTACTACCTATTTGGCTTAGAATTTTTGCGATAGCGACCTTAGTAATGAGCCTGCTGGAGCTAACGTTTTCATATGAATTCGTGGTCATTCTGTACCCTATTTCATTGCTAATACTTGCCGTGTATTTTTTACAAAAACCGGAAGTGATCGAAGTTGTATAAGATTGGTTTACAAACGCTTTATTTAAAACCTTAGAGTTAATGTCTTCGTTCGAGGGAATCTATTAGTCCGAGAGAAGCTGTTGGTATATCTAAAATTAATGAATAACGCCCTCATGGAATAAAATCATCATTCAATTCGTTGAATCCAGCTTGGGTTATCTTTTTAACGCACTTTTCCTCAAAGTATCCCAAATCAAGTCTTGACATAATATGTCACCACTGATATTCTATTTGACATAATATGTCGCGACGGCATTTATCTAACAAACAGGGAGATACCATGAGTTTATTGCAAGATTTATCTAAACAGTTATCAGAGTTTCAATACAAAGGTCACCAGTTTAGCTGCTTACCAATGACGGGAGAACAAGACGTTTTGCGGGTTGACGTTTCTGATCTTGAAGAAATGCCAATTTTTGTGACGGTCACTGATACCCAAATTATTTGTATTTCTTACTTATTTAACAAAAATGAGATCTACACTGAGAAGGAAGCGGAACTGAACCAGTATATGTTAGAGCTGAATGTGCCTATCCCTTTGAGTTCATTTGCGATTGTTGACGATTATTACGTTATTTTTGGAGCGCTGTCGCGCGGTTCAAAGTTAGAAAGTCTCGGAGATGAGTTACTTACGTTGGCAGGTAATTCAGTCGATAGTTTGCAAGCATTAGAAGAGTTTATAAAGTAGATTGGGTCTGAAAAGCACGACTCAAATTTAAAGATCACCACTAAGAGGAAAATACTATGAACATTATAACTAAGTTATTAACAGCAATACGAGGAAGCGCTAGAGAAATTGGTGAATCGGTTGTCGATACCCAGTCAATGCGGATTTTTGAACAAGAAATTCACGACTCGAAAGAGAATTTAGTCGAAGCGAAAGAAGGTTTGACGGAAATAGTAGCTAAGAAAATGGCAGCAGAGCGAAAGCTGAAAGAGTTACAGTCTCAGATTAGCGAAAATGAAGGTTATGCTGTTCAAGCGTTGGAGAAAAAGGATGAAGCGCTAGCTCTAGAGGTCGCCGAAAAAGTCGCGAAGCTGGAAGACAAGGCTGAAACGATAGCTGAAGATGTCGCGAGTTATGGAAAAAATGTTGAAGTGCTAAAAGCGCAAATTCAAGAAGCGGAAAAAATCATCGCAGAGCATGAAAGAGAGCTTGCCATGGTGAAAACGCGCGAATCGGTGCAGCAAGCGACTAAATCGGTTACTCAAACGATTTCTGCGAATGAATCATCTATTGGTTCAGCGCGAGAATCACTAGAGCGGATCAAACAAAAGCAAGACATGGAACAAGACAAGTTAGAAGCTGGAATTCAACTACGTAAAGACATGGATGGCGATGATCTTGATAAAAAGCTGAAAGAGTCAGGCATCAAGCATGAAAAACATTCAGCTGAAGCAGTGTTGGCAAGATTAAAGAAAAAATAATTTAAAGATATTTCTACCAAAGCTTCACGGGGCAAGCTTTGGTAAGAAAGCCTTTTGAACTTAGTTTTTAAATCTTGTGAAGTTACGAGAGAGCTGAATGAAAAGCAAACAACCAGAACATTGGAAAAAAGAATCAAAAGCAGTCAAGGCAACTCAGGTTGCTTTTGATATTTCCACGGAAGCTCAAAAGCAATTGAAGCTGAAAGCGATCTACAACGATTTATCGCCTTCAGATCAAATGCGCAAAATTTTGGGTTTGCCAAGCAAAAAGCCGGTCAGACCAAGGTTGACTATTTCATTATCGGCAGAAGATTATGAACTGTTGGCTAAGAATTACAATTTAGACCCAGAGGACAAACTAGCGATAAAGGAGCAAGCGGCAAAGGAAATTATCACTAGCGTGATGAATGAGTCGTAGAAATAAGGAAACAATTTGAATATATTGAGACGATTAACAACTCCCAGAGCAATTAATGATTTTAAACTATTGCTTTTTATAATTGCTATCATGTGGGTGTTAGAAGTTGTCAATATAATCTTTGAACGCAACCTCAATCATTTAGCCCTGGTTCCAAGAGAGCCTAACAAGTTTTTCGGCATATTGGCGATGCATTTTCTGCATTGGAATATCCCCCATTTGTTGTCAAATACGTTACCATTAGCGATTCTAGGTTTCTTGGTTTGTGTTAAAGGAAAGGCGATTCAAGTTTCGGTTTCAATTATGCTGCTAACGGGGTTATCTGTGTGGTTATTTGCGCGAGACGGGGTACACGCAGGTGCATCAGGATTAGTATTAGGATATTGGGGTTATTTGTTAAGTAGCGCATTTTTTGAACGAAGCGTAAGAAATATATTAATCGCTTTTATAACCTTTGTCGTTTATGGCGGGATCATCATTAGTTTGTTAGACTTTCGTGATTCCACTAGCTTTGAAGGGCATATATTTGGTTTTATCGCAGGTGTTTTTAGTGCCTGGTTTTGGAGAAATGATATTAGAGTTAGTAAGAACAAGAATTTAAGGAGTCGGTAATGGATGCGTTTTTGGCGAATATAAGTAGTTTTCCTGTCTCTGTGTATACTATTGGATTGGTCGTAATAGTAGGTTATTGGTTGATTGCACTAGTGGGTTTATTTGATCTTGACTTCATTAGTGCAGAAGTTGATATTGATTTTGATACTGATGTAGGTGAATTAGGTACTCTTGCAGGGTTGTTAACAACTTTAGGGTTATCGGGTGTACCAATTACTATTGTTATAAGCCTTCTTGTGATGAATGGTTGGTTTATATGCTACGTTATTAGCAAGTTTTTTCCTCATTTTCCAGATCTATTCTCATGGATAGAATTTTTAATTGATTTAGGCATCGTAATAGTCAGCTTCATGTTGTCGATTCTCGTGACTTCACCAATGGTGAGACCTTTGAAAAAAATATTTAATAAAATTAACAATGATCCGATTAGTCGTTCAGTTATCGGAAGAACTTGTCGAATTCGTAGTAGTCGAGTTGATCATGAATTTGGAGAAGCAGAATGTATTCATCAGGGAGCAAGTCTTATCCTTAAGGTAAGAAGCTATTCGGATTCTCAGTTTGAGACAGGAGAACAAGTCGTATTAGTCGAACATCAAAAGAAAGATAATACTTTTTTGGTGATTAGTGAAAAAGAATTTAATAAAAACTTGAATGAGTGAATTTTTTACCTTATTAATCGTTTAATAGAACTTAAATAATACAATCTAGGAGTTTACAAAATGGAAGATCTTTTAATTTCAGCAGGTTATTGGGGGGGACTTATTCTAGGTCTTCTCTTTTTTGCGGCAATAGTTTTTAGCGCCTTTTACAAAAAAATTCCGCAGGGCTACGCACTAATCATCAATGACTTAAGTTCAAAACCAAAAGTGAGGTTTACTGGCGGCGTGGTTTATCCAGTTATTCACAAAATGGAAATTATGAAGATTTCTTTGATTACACTGGAAATAGATAGGAGAGCAAATGACGGATTAATTTGTAAGGATAATTTGCGAGCTGATATTACCGTCGCTTTTTATCTTCGAGTGAACGAAACCAGAGACGATGTATTAAGGGTGGCGAAATCAATCGGAGTTGGACGAGCGTCAGATAAGGCTGCGGTCAATGAATTGTTTAATGCAAAATTTTCAGAAGCACTAAAAACCGCTGGTAAAAACATGATGTTTTTAGATTTATTCGAAAACCGAATTCAGTTTAGAGAAAAAATAATCGAAGTTATTGGTGATGATCTAAATGGTTATGTTCTCGAAGATGTCGCAATTGACTACTTAGAACAAACACCAAAAAATAAACTTGATCATAACAACATTCAAGACTCTCAAGGCATTAAGAAAATCACGGAAATCACCGCTGTCCAAAACGTCGAAACCAATCGATTAGAAAAAGACGAAGAACTTGCCATTACCAAGAAAAACGTAGAAACAAAAGAAGCAATGTTAGCGCTTGAGCGTCAACAAGTCGATGCTGAATCTAAGCAAGAGCGTGAAATAGAAACCGTTAAAGCGCGTGAAGCGGCAGAGACTAAAAAAGTTCAGGAAGAAGAACGCCTAAAAGCGGATCAAGCAACTATTGAAACCGATGAGCAACTGGCTATTCGTGACCAGGTAAAAATGCGTCAAATTGAAGTGGCTGAACAAAATCGTGAAAAAGCAGTCGTTATCGAAAAAGAGCGTGTTATTCGTGCTCAACAGATGGAAGAAGTTAATCGCGAAAGAGAAGTTGATCTTTCTATCATCGATAAAGACAAAGCGCTTGAAGAGCAGAAAAAAATTATAGCGCAAACAATCAGTGAACGTATTGCAGTTGAAAAGAAAGTCGCACAAGAAGAAGAACGCATTAAAGAAGTTCAAGAAGTTTCAGAAGCAGATCGTTTAAAACAAGTTAAAATTCTCGCCGCAGAAGCAACCGCTCAAGAAGGGTTGGTGCAATTAGTTAAACAAGCTGAAGCTGAAGAGCAGCAAGCCGTGCATAAATCTCGTGAAATTAACTTAATGGCTCAAGCCGAATTAGAAGCATCTGCCAAGCGTTCTGAAGCGGATAAAAAATTGGCCGAAGGTAGCCAAGCGACACAAGCCGCAGATGGTTTAGCTGATGCGCAAGTTATGGTTGCTAAAGCCGATGCTTTCGAAAAAGAAGGTCTGGCACAAGCGAGAGTACAAGAAGCTAAAGCTGATTCATCTAAGAAAGAAGGTATTGCAGAAGCAAATGTATTAGAAGAAAAACTAACTGCAGAAGCGCGTGGTAACGAAGAGTTAGGTAAAGCAGAAGCCGTTGCAACCAAAGAAATTGGAATGAGCAAAGCTGATGTTATTCGCGAGAAAGGCAAAGCGGAAGCTGATGGACTAGTTGAAAAATTTGCAGCAATGAACAACATGGATACCGCATCGAGAGAATTCGAAGAATTTAGACTGAATCTTGAATTCCAATTGAAAGAAGTATTAGCGTCAATTGAAGCGAACAAAGAAATCTCAAGTGATCAAGCTGATGTGTTAGCTTCCGCGCTTAAAAACGCGAACATTGATATCGTTGGTGGTCAAGGAGATTACTTTGATAAATTAGCGAAGGGATTAGGTGCTGGGAATGCGGTGAATGGCTTTATTGAAAAAAGTCCCATCATACAAGCGTTAATGGAAAAGCTTCTGGGCGGTGCAAATGTTCCGCAATTGGAACAGAGTCAATCATCTGAATCAAAAAGCTCCACCGAAGTTTAGTTTAAGAGCTTCAAATCTCCCCTAGCCCCTCTTTGCCAAAGAGGGGAAGAATAGAAAAAGGGAAATAAGAACTACCTCCCCCTTTTGAAAGGGGGATTGAGGGGGATTTAACGCTTTCAATTAGTAGCAACCAATCAGCAGGGATATTAATGTGACAGAGCAAAATTCTATTGTAGAAAATGCGGTCGCCGAAGGTGGCGCGTATGATGTTATTCGCCAACGATTATCAGAGCAAGGGCGAGAAATTGATTCTCAAATCAATAAGATCAATCAAGCCAGATTAGAAGAATTCGGCAGTACCGATATGAAAGTGCTTGGTCGAATGCGACTAAGAACAGAAAATAATTGCCAGGCAAAAGATCTCGTTATTGTCGGCGATAAAGTTTTATTTGGTTACAATGTTTTTATTGGACTCAAAAAAGAAACCAAAATCGAAGATGTTTTATCTCTCTATCAACTGACCGAAAACGAAGGTCAATTCGATCTTAAACGAGTTGCAAGTAAAGATTCTTTTCTCGCTGACCATCGCTTTCAAATGGAATTCAAAGAACTTTACACATATTACAAAAATGCCTCGTTATCACAACTTGTCGTTAAAGATAGTAAATTACTCGCGGCATTTAGCATCGGTGAGAAGCTATCCGATATTCGAGTTTTTCGCTGGCAAATTTCCTCTGACGGAAAAACTTTAGACTACATAGATAACCGCGGAGAGAGAGATATTCAGCTACCCGCGAGCCAGGATTTTGAATGGATTGAATGTGGTCGAGATGATGTGGTTGATGGACGCAATCCACATATTAATATTTTGGATACGTTATTTGTTGATTGCGCCCGTGGCGATATTACTATAAAAATTGAAGACAATACTGATATCGGGCTAGGTGTTTATTCGGAGCCAGTTGAGGAACCTAATCAATCTCTGGATGATGCGGATTTCTTTTACGCCGATCTCGGGCAAATGATTTTGCTAAAAATAAAACCTTATCAAGAAGAAAATTATCGCTATCTGGTTTTTAACCAAAACACTCAAGCTATTGTCAGGATTGATGCAATTGGTGATGCTTGTTTATCACTACCAGAAAATCACGGGATTATTTTTCCAGGTGGTTATTATCTTACTAGCGGTGAATACAAAACCTTTGAAGACAGTCTCAATGGGTTAGTATATAAACGAACTTTGCGCTCACCAAACGGTGAAGATGTGATGTATGTTTTTTATCAACCAGAAACCAATGTTATCGCGCTCTACGCTTATAATTTAATTAATCGAACGTTACAGAACCCGCAATTTGGTCATGGTTATGGTTTTTACGAAGATGGAAAAATGATCATCTTCTATGCCGACGAAGAACCAAATAGAGTTCATCCAATACAAATTTGGCAAACGCCTTATTACTCTGAAGTTTTCGCAAGTAATCAACCAACATCACAAAGTTTTTATGGGAAAATAGGAAATGCAGAATTAGTTCGAGGGATCTCCGAGTTATATGGCATAGCAAAATCAATTGGCTCAGAAGATGTTTCTGCTCATCACTACAACGAATTAAGTAAACAATGCGAAAAGATATTCGATTCTTATTTTTGGTTAGATACTGAAGAGCTAAAATCGATTTCTACTCTTATAAAGCAAATAGGAAATACCGCAGAGTCAGTTATCGACGAATATGAAAAAGTTGAAAGTATTCGCAAACAATCTAGTCAAGCACTAACTGAAGCTGAAGCTGAAAAAAAGGAAATTATCAGAAGTATTGAACCAAGTAGCTGGCATTCTCCGCAAGAATTTGTCGATGGATTAAATAAGATTCGTCACTATCGTGGTCATTTAATGACGATTAAAGATTATCGTTATATTGATATCGAGAAAATAGAAAGAATAGATAACTCAATCGGTGAAGTTGAAGATAGCTTATGTCAGCAGACCGTCGAATTCTTATCTTCAGAAGATGCTCTGCACAGTTATTATGAAACTTTAGAGGGCATTGCAAAGGAATCGGTTAAAGCCAATACCAACGCTGAGTTAAAACCTCATCTGGATTCGATTACTGAGTTAGCTCAAGGGTTAGATCTTATCTCTGAAATGATGGCTACTTTAAAAGTAGAAGATGCCACAGTACAAACCCGTATTGTTGACTCGGTTTCAGAGCTTTATGGAAAATTAAACCAACAAAAAGCAGAACTTGATCATTTACGAAAGAATATGGGGAGCGCAGAAGCGACTGCTCAATTTGGTGCGCGCCTAAAACTACTCAATCAAAGTATTCACAATGCATTAGGTCTTTCGACAACACCAGAAAAATGCGACGAACAAGTATCAAGATTATTGGTTCAGCTAGAAGAGTTAGAAGGCGAATTTAGTGATTTTGATGACTTCGTTACTGATATCATAACCAAGCGTGAAGAAATATTTGAGACTTTTGAAGAGCACAAGCAAAGTTTAGTTGAGCAGCGTCAGCGTAAAGCGCAATCGTTAGCAAGTGCTGGAGAAAGAATTCTACAAAGTGTTCAGCGAAGAATTAAACGTTTTAGTGAGCAAGATGAATTAAACGCTTTTTTTGCGGCGGATGGTCTTGTTACAAAAATTCGAGATATTATCGAGCAACTACATAGCTATGATGATAGCGTCAAAGCCGAAGATTTGGATTCGCAACTCAAAGCTGCTAAGCAACAAGCTATTCGCTCTTTGCGAGACAAAAGCGATTTATATGAAGAAGGTGGTAATGTTATAAAGTTAGGCTCTCGGCATAAATTTGCGGTTAATACCCAGGATCTGGATTTAACTATTTTGCCAAAAGATGAAGAGTTGTATATTAGATTAACAGGAACAGATTATTTCGAACCGCTCAACAATGAGCAATTGAATGGTCTTTCTGCTTATTGGTCAATGACTGTTCCTTCAGAAACTGATGTGCTTTATCGATCGGAATATTTAGCGTTTAATATTCTTAAATCTGCAGAAAAGCAACGAGACAATCTGACATGGCAAATTTTGAGCGAAGCAATAACCGACACAAAACAATTAACATCTCTGGTAAGTCAGTTCGCCGCACCAAGGTTTAGGGATGGTTACGAAAAAGGAATTCATGATCACGATGCGGCGCTGATTCTTAAGCAGTTTGTAAGTGTCTATCAAACAGCAGGAGTATTTAAATATTCTCCACTAGCGCGAGGGTTAGCTTGCATTTATTGGGCAAACTATCAAAATGAAAAGAATCAGATCTTATGGTCTCAAAGAGCAAAAACTGCGAGCCATATGGCTGAACTTTTTACCGATGCGAAAGGTAAACGACAATTAGCCGAAGAAGTTCATCAAGAAATGGGTCGTTTTATTGAACAACAAAACTTAGCAATCGAACCTTTAGTATTAGATGCTGCAAGTGAATATCTGGTTGAAGAGTTATCTCAAGCAAAAGTTAGTTTCGCAACCAGTAAATATGCCCGCCAATTATGCGATGAGTTCCAAACCCATTTGAGTACTCATAATATTTGGACTGATTATCAAAAAGCACTTGCGGATATAAAGGGACAAATTGGTAAGCGTTGGGAGATTACCAGCGGATGGCTACACGCATTTGTGCAGTCTCAGGAGAAGCAACAGTACCAAAACTTCATCGGTGAAGCTATCGGAATTTTAAATGCTGATCAAAGAATCGACCGTGCTGATCGACAAGTCGATATTCAAATGAAAGTTGATAATTTATTGGGTAGTCATACGAGGATCACAGGTCGTAGTTTAGTCATCCAACTAGATGATTTTATAGATCGTAATCGACAGCATGAAAATATCGTAATGCCTGGCTACCATAAATATCATCAGATCCGTAGTGAAGTGGTTAGTCAGCAAAGAGAGCAACTCAGGCTGGATGAATTTAAAGCCAAACCGCTTTCGTCCTTCGTAAGAAATAAATTGATCAATGAAGTTTATCTTTCACTAATTGGTGATAATCTCGCCAAACAAATCGGTACGGTTGGCGACAAAAAGCGTACTGACTTAATGGGATTGTTGCTAATGATTTCTCCACCGGGTTACGGTAAAACAACATTAATGGAATATGTTGCAGATCGACTTGGTTTGATTTTTATGAAAATTAATTGCCCGGTAATTGGGCACAACGTAACTTCTGTTGATCCAGAGCAAGCAGATAATAGCGCAGCAAGACAAGAATTAGAAAAACTCAACCTTGCCTTAGAAATGGGTAATAATGTCATGCTTTATCTGGATGATATTCAGCATACCAATAGTGAATTTTTACAGAAATTTATCTCCTTGTGTGACGGTACCAGAAAAATCGAAGGTGTCTGGAAAAATAAAACAAAAACCTATGATATGCGAGGCAAAAAATTTGCCGTGGTTATGGCGGGGAATCCCTACACCGAATCTGGTGAAGCGTTTCAAATTCCTGATATGCTAGCCAATCGGGCAGATATTTATAACCTAGGTGATGTTTTAGGTGGCAAGGAAGAAGTTTTTGCCTTGAGTTATATAGAAAACTCCTTAACTTCAAATCCAATTCTTGCGCCATTGGCGACTAGAGAGATGGATGATATTTATAAATTTATCGATATGTCAAACGGAATGAATGTTGCGACAACTGATTTTTCACATCAATACAGCGGAGCGGAAGTTAAAGAGATTGTTGGCGTGTTCGATAAAATGAAAAAAGTTCAAGATGTAGTTTGGAAGGTGAATCGAGAATACATTGCAGCAAGTGCGCAAGATGATAAGTATCGAACTGAACCCACCTTTAAACTTCAAGGGTCTTATCGAAATATGAATAAGATGGCAGAAAAAATTTCAGCCATTATGACAGATGATGAAATTCGCCGCTTAATCGATGATCATTATTTGGGCGAATCGCAACTATTAACGACAGGAACGGAAGCGAATTTGTTAAAACTAGCAGAGCTTAGAAATTGCCTAACAGATGAAGAATCTGCGCGCTGGCAAAATATTAAGTCGGGTTTTTTGCGCAATAAAGCGATGGGAGGCGATGATGCTGATACTGGCGCAAAAATTGTTGCTCAGTTAAATGATCTCGTTACGGGAATTGAAGCATGGCGAACAGCTGCTGAAATACAATCCAATCAATCGGAAGAAAATGAACCAAATATCGCGGAAGATTCTAGCGTTAAAAATACCGCTTTAGTGGTGGATGCAATCAATCAGATGGCGAAAGGTTTTGCGAAATCTCAATCGATGGTTTCAACAAAACAATCTCAGCACATTAGCAAGGAGATTTCAGAGGTGCTTGAGAAAACTTTGTATCCTCTAATTAAGGTGATGGGTGGCAAGTTAGATTTAGATTTAGGTACTCACGATAAAATGACTGAAATTAGCGACAAGTTAGATCTGATATCCAAGAAAAGCGAGAAAGCTGCTCGAGCCAAAGCTAACAAGCCAATCAGAAAACAAAGTGAAAGCTAATGTCTAATATATGCGTTCAGAGACAACATCAATTATCTATTCAAGATTTAAAAGAAAAAATCGATTCAATTATGGATGAACTAAAAAGTGAAATCGATTTTCAATCAGAGTGGGAGAGTGCGCAAGAGTTTTGTTTTCGCAGAAGAGGAGCAAAAGGTCGGATTGAAATTAGTGATTCTAAATTTGAACTTAATCTTAATTTAGGGATTATGTTTAGGGCTTTGAAAGGTTCAATAGAAAAACGAATTGTTAATGCTGTTGAAGAGCATATTGTTTGAGCTCTCTCTTTGTTTTTCATTCCCCTCTTTACAGAGAGCGGTTAGGGGAGATGTTAAGATCAAGTTGTAAAAGATAAAAATACGGAATATTCGCTGAGCGATTTTAAATCCCCCTCAGTCCCCCTTTGCAAAGGGGGAAGCTAAATCAAGCAATAGGAAAAGATTATGCAATGTCCAAAATGTCAGAATCAAACGCTTAAAGCGACAAAACTGGAGCAAGGTTTGTCTGCAATGGGGTGCAGCGAATGCGACGGAGCCTTTGTCACATTGCTCTACTACCGCGATTGGGTGGAAAGAAATTCTTTTGTGGCAGGTGAAGAATCGAATTCGAAGCAAGCCTCTGAGCTACAGGAAGCTGATGATAGCCAAGCTGCTCTATCTTGCCCTAAATGCAGCCGTTTAATGTTGAAATATAAAATATCGGGCGAAAGTAATAATCGAATTGACCTTTGTTCATCATGTGATGAGGCTTGGTTAGATGGTGGCGAATGGGAATTATTAAAAGCGTTAGAAATGAGCAAAAAAATGCCACTGGTTTTTACAGAGCAATGGCAACGTAAATTAAGAAAACAAGCGACCCAAGAGGCTCGTGAAAAGAGATTATTACAGTTTGTTTCCCGGCAAGATTTGGACAAAGCAAAAGATATCAGGCAATGGGTACTGGGTCATGCCAATAAAGAACAGCTCTTATTTTTTCTGAATCAGGAATAAACTTCAAATTTCGAAAAATGTATTTTAATGCTCATTCCCCCTCTTTGCAAAGAGGGGCTGGGGGAGATTTTTACTTCATCCCTTCCTTAATAATAGCAATCACCTCATCCTCAATCTCAACAAAAACCTCATAAGCAGGGCTACCTTTGGCGGTCACTGTCGGACGGTTAAACAAAACTGTGGTTTTCCCATCTTTTTCGGTTAAGGTTAAGTGTAGTGGGCAAACACCCAACATACTTGGATCAAGGTTGCTGATTTTATTAGCATACCAACCATTGCAAAAAACCATGCTTCTAATAGCGGTTAAATTATTTTTGTTATAATCCTCCCCCCATTTTTCTGCGAATCCAGAGATGTTTTTACCAATATTAATTTCCTTCACCACGAAAAAACGAGAGTCATCCATGCTTTTTTGCATATTTGGGTAAACTTCAGAGATCGGTTTATTGTTGGTCAATTGATAAACGGTTGAAGATAAGTCTGCTTTAGTTTGTAGGCTGATAAAAATGAGCAGAATGAGAATTGAAAAATTTATTTTATTCATTGGTATATTCCGTGGGAAGTCTTAGCCAAAATAATGACATAAGTGTTAACTTTTGTGAAGTTTTATCGCAAGTAAGCGAGAACGAGGCTATAATCCTCCCTCAAAGTGCTTTTTTTAGATATTAAAAATGACTAACCAACTCGAACAATTAAAAACCATGACAACCGTTGTCGCGGATACTGGTGATTTCACAGCGATCGAAGAATTTTCGCCACAAGATGCGACAACAAATCCTTCACTATTATTAAAGGCGATAGCATTGCCTGAATATGCACAAACCGTTACTCAGGCTGTGGAATATGCGAAAGATAGTTCAGAACAAATTATTGAGGCGAGCGATTATTTGAGCGTGTTGATTGGATGCAAGTTATTATCCCGTATTCCGGGAAGGGTTTCAACGGAAGTGGATGCGCGTTTGTCATTTGATACCGAAAAAACAGTCGAAAAAGCACGTAAACTTATCAGTTTATATCAAACTAAAAATATCGATAAATCTCGAATTTTGATAAAAATAGCATCCACCTGGGAAGGGATTCGTGCGGCAGAAACTTTAGAAAAAGAAGGCATCAATTGTAATTTAACTTTATTGTTTAGTTTTGTTCAGGCGAGAGCTTGTGCCGAAGCTGGAGTTTTTTTGATTTCACCATTTGTTGGAAGAATTTTAGATTGGTACAAAAAATCAACTGGGAAAGATAGCTATCCAGCGAACGAAGATCCCGGTGTCCAGTCCGTTACAAGCATTTACCAATATTACAAGCAACACCAATACCCCACCATTGTTATGGGAGCAAGTTTTAGAAATATTGGCGAGATTATCGAACTCGCTGGTTGTGATCGGTTAACCATTAGCCCGGATTTGATGGCTGAACTATCTCAAAGGAGTGGAATAATTGAACGGAAATTAACGCCAGCGGAGGTATTTTCTGACCGTCCAGCTAAGATAAGCGAAAATGAATTTAGATGGCGATTAAATGAAGATCCGATGGCGACCGAAAAAACAGCTGAAGGAATCCGAAATTTTGCAAAAGATCAGACTAAGTTGGAAGCAATTCTGATGGAAATGTTCTAAGCTTAAAATATAATCCTATAGATCTGTCATTACAAAGTACCAAATTTTGGAGTTAATATGAGTGATCCAGTAAGAGCAAGTGATCGGCCTTTTAAGGTAGAAGTTGAAGAAGGGAAAACCTATATGTGGTGTAGTTGTGGTCGAAGTAAAAAGCAGCCTTTTTGCGATGGTTCTCACAGCGGTACTGATTTTACTCCCAAAATATATAAAGCTGAAGAAACTCGGAAAATTTCATTTTGTGGCTGCAAAATTTCTAGTGCTGCGCCAATTTGTGATGGAAGCCATAATCGATAAATAACAAAATACCTCTCACCATTTGCTGGAGAGAGGTCGGAACAATGTGGGCTATTTTCCAAATTGATAGTTTTTTTGTTCAGCTTGTTTTTTTATTGCTTTGGTGAGTGCGTCACTCATACTTGGCGCGGCAGCAAGTTGCTCTTTCTTTTTCTCAGCGACATACTTGTCTCGAGATTGACTTAGCTTTTGGATTTCTTCCTTGATGGCTTTTCTTTCTTTCGATTTCTGCACAACGTATTTTTTCTTCTCCTTTTTTGTCATTTTCTGCATTTCTTCGGGAAGATTTGATTTATCCATTTTTGCAAGTGCCTCTTCATTGACTGTACCATCTTCTAAAGCATCCACTAAATCCCATTCAGTATTGCTATAAAATGACGATGATTTAGAACGCGCTCTTTTTGCCAATAGTCCTGCAGAAATATTTTCACTTTGCTGATCTTGCGCCATTTGACGTTGAGATTTTTCGTGTCCGTGAGCGCCGTAAGGAACATAAGTTTTATTTAACTTGCTGTTCAGTTGTGCAATTCGCTTATCTTGAGGAGCGATGACGTGCACGGTTCTTTGATTGGTATCAATACTCATATAATCTCCACCGGCAATAAGCGCACCACTTTGCCAGCCAGTGTCGATACCGACCTGATGATCACCCGCATGAATGGTATTAACTGCGATGCCATGTTGACTCGCTAGTTTTAAAGCATCGCGATAATTAACAGGACCTTGACTAAAGGGTTCGTTGCCTGCAATAAAAATGGTTTTAATATCACGATCCGAATGGCTCCAATTTAAACTCATTACGGCTGTTTTAATTGCAAAGCCGCAATATTCGTCACCGCCATTGGTGGTTAGCGAAAAAAGTCCTTCAGATACCTTATCTAGTTCTCGAGTGAAATTATTTAACATGCGGACAAAGCCCGTGTCACGAGAGTTTCCATCGTTTCCATATTCGAATAAAGCGACTTCCAGGCTGGGAGTCACTCCGTTTCTTTTTGCCGTCGAAAACTCGTTGACCACTTGCCAAAGTTGATTACGGGTTTGGTCAATTAATCCGTCCATACTGCTGCTGGTATCGAGTAAAATAGCGAGTTGGATTTTTGGCGCTGTGGTTGGTTGTGGTGCGATAATATGACGGTGAGATTTGCTCGCAGGTGCAGTATGTGCGAAGTTCGCCGAGCTGAATAGCGCAAAAACGACGGCAGCTATAGGCATCAATAGTTTATTTTTTTGGACTTTCATGATAATTTCCTTAGAGACGATAGGTTCGAATATCAGTTTATGCTCGAACTAAGGAAATTATCAGACCCATTAATGTAAAAGTTCTGGATGTCGTTTTACATTTTGTTTACAAAATGGATGGAAATCAATTTTTAGGAAGCGCCTTTGACGCCTCATAGATATATGAAGTGTTTTAATTTACGCCAAAGCTGCTTTTTGTGCTTCGATTATTTCCTTTATGCCTTGCTGCCCAAGGGTCATCATTTCTGATAATTCTTCTTGAGTAAAAGTGGCTCCTTCGGCAGTTCCTTGAATTTCGATAAAACCGCTTTCTTCATTCATAACGATATTCATATCGGTTTCAGCAACCGAATCTTCAGGATAATCTAAATCCAGAACGGGTGTACCTTTGTAGATCCCAACTGATACAGCACCAATCATATGCTTCATGGGATTAGTTTTAACCTTTTTCTTGCGGATCAAGTGACTCACCGCTTCGGCAAGGGCAATACATCCACCGGATATCGATGCAGTACGTGTTCCACCGTCGGCTTGCAACACGTCGCAGTCAATATGGATGGTGAATTCTCCCAATAAACTTAAATCAATTGCCGCTCGTAGTGAACGACCAATTAAGCGTTGAATTTCCTGAGTTCTTCCACTTTGCTTGCCGCGAGCTGCTTCACGGTTGTTTCGAGTGTGGGTTGCGCGAGGTAACATGCCGTACTCAGCGGTTAACCAGCCTTGTTTTTTACCCTTTAGAAAACGCGGTACGCCTTCTTCTATAGATGCAGTGCAGAGTACGCGAGTCTCTCCCATTTCAATCAACACAGAGCCTTCTGCATGGTTAGTAAATTGCCTTGTAATTTGAATAGGACGTAATTGATTGCTTGTTCTGCCACTTGGACGCATGAAGTTCTCCGAGGTATGCTGGAAATTTGAGACGAATTCTAACCAAAATAACGACAATTTAATATAAATGACTGGATTTAATATCAATTATCGATAAATACGCGTGTGCAAGGTACAATTTGAGCTAACTAACTCTAAGAATAAAACCTCCTGCAACACTCTTTACTAAAGAGGCTAGCTAATATTCTTCAATAAAGGACAACAGTATGATTAAAAGTATGACCGCATTCGCAAGACAATCAATCGAAAAAGATTGGGGTAATGGAGCGTGGGAAATTCGTTCAGTGAATAGTCGATTTTTAGAAACTAATTTTCGCTTGCCGGAGTCCTTTAGGTATCTTGAATTTAAACTTAGAGAAAAGTTGCGTAAAAAACTAAATCGGGGAAAAGTTGATTGTAGTTTACGTTTGGATATGAGCCAGGCTGGTAGTGACGATTTATCCATTGATGCTGATTTAGCTAAGTCCATCTTAAAATCTCATCAACAATTTGAAAAAATTTCAAATATTGCTCAAGAACCAGACTTAACTCGCTTGCTGAGGTGGCCTGGACTTATTAAGGAAAATAAAACTGACAGCGAACAAATGGAAACAGAATTGTTATCAACTTTAGATGAGGCAATAGATCAGTTGATCACTATGCGAGGAAGAGAAGGTGATAATGTCGCTAAGATGATAACCCAAAGAGTCGATGGAATTTCTCAGCAAGTTGCAGCAGTTAGAGAAGAAATGCCAGCCATTATTCAATGGCAAAAAGATAAAATACTTGCTCGTTTTGAAGAAGTGAAACTTGAATTTGATGAACAGCGGGTTGAGCAAGAAATGGTAATGATAGCTCAAAAAATTGACGTTGATGAAGAGTTAGATCGACTTGATGCACACGTTAAGGAAATTTCCCGATTGTTAAAAAAAGGCGGTGTAGTTGGTAGACGCCTAGATTTTTTGATGCAGGAGCTTAATCGGGAAGCGAATACTCTCGGATCGAAATCGATTAGCACAAAAACAACGGCGGCATCGGTTGAGTTGAAAGTGTTGATTGAGCAGATGAGAGAGCAGATCCAGAATATTGAGTGATTTTTTACAACATTAAATTTACGTGAAAAAAATGGAGCAAATATGCTCCATTTTTTTACTTTTTGACAATCAGGTAATTACAAAAACTCACCATTTTCATCAACAGCATTTAATCGTAGTGCATCAGGGTTGCTGTCACTTGCATCAGGTATCCATTGACTAAGACAAGCGCGATCTTCAACGCAAGGATCAGTTAGCGCTTCTAAAAAGGCCATTAAATAATCAACTTCAAGTGCTGTTAGAGAGGCATTTTGCAAGCTAAAACGTCCTGCGTCTCGGTTGGCAGTTAGTTGTTCAATCGCGAGTTGCGTATTTTCCACCATATCCGTTGCCTGGATATTCGGATCGAGTTGTGAAAAATCGTAGTTATCCAACGCCATTTGCGGATCAAGGTGGTGTCTCACAGTGGCTTCTAAAGAGGTGTAGCCACCTGCGTGTCCCCATGGTCCAGTCGCGGTTACATTGATCAAAGAAGGCGTTCTAAATGCGTACATATCATCTGGGTCGCCTGACTCTCTGAACCGGCCAAAATCATCATTACCTGAATCGCCATTGCCTTTACCACGACCAATTTGCGGCATTCCAACTACATGGAAACCTTCATCGGTAAAGAAATCACCAGAGTGACAAGATGCACAGCCTGCACCACCGTTTTCTTGAGAATTAAAAAATAATAGCGCACCTCGTTTAGCGTATAGAGTGAGGGCGTCATCATTTCCATCCACAAATGCTTTCCAAGGTGTATTGACAAATACTTGCGAACTTTCATATTCACCTATTGCATCAACTATATTAGGAAAAGTAATCAACTCTTCAGCCGTACCTTCGGGGCTGTTGAAACCTTCTCTAAACTCACCTAACCAATTGTTAACGGCTAACGCGCCACCCAGAGGGTCACCATAGTCACCAATTCTTTGTTCTAGGTTAGTGCGAACTTCCGCATTATTTGTTCCATCAAAATTATCGAAGTTTTTCATTTCTTCAGGAGATGTGACTGGAAAGCGCGCTTGCGAGCTTGCTAACGTGCTGCCAGCATCTGGATCTGCTTCCCCGAAAGCAGAGTCTGGAGTGCGTATTCCAAAACCATCATTTCCAGACTGACCTGCCGTTCCACCTAAACTTTCAACACGTCCGTCATGGAATAACACTTTATCCCACAAAGCCAGGTTAAATGTGGTCGGGGCATTTCGAGGTACAGTTGGACCGCCGTCAAAATGATCGCCTGAGACACTATGGAATCTTCCAGGACCTAATAAATCAGGGCTTTCAGCATCAACGCCAATAGGCAAAGACAAGTCATCTCCTCCACCAAGTGATGGATGGTGACAGGTAACGCAAGCCGAATCTAAATCTCCGCCGAGTGATTTAGTGAAGAATAATTTCATTCCTAGTTGTGCTTTGGGATCGTCAATACTTGGTAGAGTTCGACCTGTAGTGGGATCACCGGTTAATTCTAAATCAGCAATTATCGCTCTTACATCAGCTGTTTCTGTTGCCACGGGTGGGTCGGGCGGCGGTGGGTTGTCATCGTTTCTATCTCCACTACAACCTAGGAAAGTGGAAGCGAAGAGAACCACAATGGAGAAGGAACTAATTTTTTTGACCAAGTGATTTGTCATTGTAACCATGTACTGTACCTCTTTTGTTTTTGTTTGAAGGACGGATAATCCTTATCATCGTTATTAACATAGTCTAAAAATGCGTATTTTACTTGAAATAAAGATTTTTTGACAAATAAAGTAAGACTTTTCAGCTAGCACTTAGTTGGGGTGCTTGTTAAACTGTCAATAAACTAAAAGTGTAAAGCTAATTTTTCGGAATTTCAATTAACGAATTATGACCAATCAATCCTCATCAAGTTCAGCAGTCGCTAACTTATTTGTTGTTTCAGCGCCTTCTGGGGCTGGCAAAACGAGTCTTTTAAAACAGCTTTTAATCGATTTGGATTTTGCTGAGACTTCAATTTCTCATACTACTCGAACGAAACGAGATGCTGAGATAGATGGCGTTGATTATCATTTTGTCGATATCGACGTGTTCAAACAACTAATAAAAAATGATGCTTTTTATGAACATGCTGAAGTGTTTGGTAATTTTTATGGAACGAGTAAATCATCAATCGCAGATCAACTTGCAAGAGGGATTGATGTAATTTTAGAGATCGATTGGCAAGGTGCTCGTCAAATTAAAAAGCAATTACCGCAAAGTCGCTCGATATTTATTTTGCCTCCATCAAAACTTGAATTAGAATCTCGTTTAAAAGGTCGTGGACAAGACGACGATGAGATTATTGCCAAGCGAATGAACGCAGCAATTGGCGAAATGTCACACTATAATGAATATGATTACCTAGTGATTAACGACGACTTTTCGACGGCCGTTCGGGAAATCGAGGTAATAATTCGTGCTGAAAGACAAAAACAGCGTATTCAGCAACAAAAACACGCTCAATTGTTACGCAATCTTTTGGAGTAGCGCGCAATTTGAGTTAAACTATGCGACCTTTTTGAGCGATGGTTAGTTGAAATTGAGCAAAAACTAGCGGTTGTAGATTATTTAATTTTTATAGGCTGGAAAAGCAATGGCACGAGTCACAGTAGAAGATGCAGTTGATGCGATCGGCAATCGATTTGATTTGATCATGGTTGCATCAAAACGTGCAAGACAACTTGCCACGGGTGGTAAAGATCCGATGGTCGATTGGGATAACGATAAGCCAACGGTTGTCGCGTTGAGAGAAATTGAAGAAAATTTAGTTACCGTAGATAATATCGACAAACTGGGCGCTCCACCTGTCGAAGAAGTTATTGAAGAGATTATTGAAGAGTAAAAGCCTCACTTGTTTTTTGATATTGCTCTTTGATGTCATTTAAAGATATTCTTTAAAGATATTGTTTTTAAGAGACTGAGGGTTTTAGGAGACCGAGGTGTATTTATTTAGTGGTCTAAAAGAGCAATTACAAAGTTATTTAGATGAAGAGCAAGTTGAGACCATTCAGCAAGCCTATATTTTTGCCCGCGATTCTCATGACGGGCAACTCAGATCCAGCGGCGATCCATACATTACTCACCCAGTCGCAGTAGCTAAAATCCTCGCGACCTTACATCTAGATGCACAAACAATCATGGCGGCGCTTATGCACGACGTGATAGAAGATTGCGATGTGACCAGGGAGGACATCGTCGAGGGATTTGGCGAGCGAGTGGCTGCTTTAGTCGAAGGGGTCACTAAGCTGACCCAAATAAAATTCCGTTCGCGACAAGAAGCTCAAGCCGAAAACTTCCGTAAAATGATGATGGCAATGGTCGAAGATCTACGCGTGGTGTTGATCAAACTAGCTGATCGGCTGCACAATATGCGTACGCTTGGTTCACTGAATAATGAAAAACGTACGCGTATTGCCAAAGAAACCATGGAAATTTATGCGCCCATTGCCAACCGACTCGGCATGTTTGCCATGCGCCGTGAATTAGAAGATTTAGGTTTTGCAGCTAAATATCCAATGCGATGTCGCGTGATTAAAGAGTCTGTAAAAAAAGCTCGAGGCAATCGTAAAGAAATTGTTAATAGTATCTCAAATAATATTTTACAGAGATTAACAGCAGAAGGGATCGAAGCAGAAATTGCGGGCAGAGAAAAATCGGTTTTTAGCATTTATCAAAAAATGCGCGGCAAAGTGGGCGTTTTCGATCAAGTCATGGATGTTTACGGTTTCAGAGTGGTGACGGATACCGAAGATAGTTGTTATCGAATTCTCGGTCAACTACATAACTTGTATCGTCCTGTTCCGGGTCGGTTTAAAGATTATATGGCTATCCCGAAAACCAACGGTTACCAATCTTTGCATACCACGCTCAAAGGACCTCATGGACTGCATATTGAAGTTCAAATTCGCACCACTGAAATGGATCAAATGGCTGAAAACGGGGTGGCAGCTCACTGGTTATATAAAGGCGCGTCCGAAGTTAATCGTGCCGAAGTAAAAGCGCGCGAATGGATGAGTAACTTAATGGAATTACAAAAAAATACGGGTGATTCGATTGAGTTTATTGAAAGTGTAAAGGTTGATTTATTTCCAGATGAAGTTTATATATTCACTCCAAATGGCAATATTATTGAGCTACCTAAAAACGCCACCGCTGTGGATTTTGCCTACGCTATTCATACGGATGTGGGCAATAGCTGTATAGCTTGTAAGGTCGACAGTAAGATCGTATCTCTTTCCGGTACACTTATTAATGGGCAAACCGTTGAGATTATAACCGCACCAGGCGCTAAACCTAATCCCGGCTGGTTAAGTTTTGTTGTTACCAGTAAAGCACGCACCAATATACGCCAATTTATTAAAAATTTACGTCGTGATGATGCGATTAGTTTAGGCAAAAGGCTACTTGAAAAATCACTCGGTAATCGCTCGTTAGATTCAATCGATCAAAAGTATTTAGCTCGAGTCATTAAAGAAACTCATAAAGAAAGTTTTGATGATATTTTGGCTGAAATTGGTTTGGGTCAAACTGCGAGTGTTATTATTGCTCATCGATTAGAACCTAATGTTGAAAGTGTAGTAAAAAAGGAAAAAGATAGCGACCGACCATTAGCGATAAAAGGTACCGAAGGAATGATGATTGAGTACGCAAAATGCTGTCATCCCATTCCGGGAGACTCAATTGTAGGGACGATTAGTAGTGGTGGCGGTTTTATTTTACATCAACAGGACTGTCGCAATATTGCCGATCATTCGAGTAAGCTTGATAAATATGTCCCCGTTCAATGGGAAAAAAATGTTGAAGGTGTTTTTAGAGTTGACTTAAAAATCGAAGTTGTTAATCGGCATGGGGTGTTAGCTAAAGTGACTAACCTTATCGCGGATGAAGGGGTTAACATTGTTAATATTGATATCAACGCTAACGATGGCACGACCAATATTATGAGCTTTTTAATTGAGTTAACAGGGCGTTTGCAGCTGGCAAACTTGATCCGAAAAATACGTTTATTCGACTTCGTTATAAAAGTAGCGCGTAGCCGCTAAAATTTTATTGCTCATTGTAATAACTCTTTAACAACTAATTTTATTAGACATTTTAATCGGGAAAAAATTATGGCAAAAACAATTATTCAAACGGATAACGCGCCCGTAGCGATTGGAACTTATTCTCAAGCAGTCCGCTGTGGAAGCACCGTTTATATTTCTGGACAGATCCCTTTAGTTCCTGAATCTATGGCATTTGTTTCTGGTGAAATAGAAGCGCAGATCCATCAAGTATTTAAAAATTTATCGGCAGTCACTGTGGCGGCAGGTGGCAATTTAAATCAGATCGCAAAGTTGAATATTTTTCTAACGGACTTGTCTTGCTTTCCTTTAGTCAATGAAATTATGGCAGAGTATTTCCAAATGCCTTATCCAGCTCGGGCGGCAGTCGGAGTAAAAGAGTTACCTAAAGGCTCGCTAGTTGAAATGGATGCAATCATGGACTTAGATAGTTAATTATCACATGATTGTTTGGAGCTGTTTTCAGGTATCTCGCATTGCAAAATCTAAGAAATAAAAAAATTATTGAACTGCTAGACCGTCGTCAAAAAGACTTGACGGTTTTTATGGATGAAGTTCATAAACCACATAACCTTGCGGCAATTGTTCGAACTTGTGATGCGGTGGGTATTGGTGATGTCCATGCCGTTTACCCCGAAAATTTTATTAGAGAATGCCATGGCACAGCGATGGGAAGTAACCGCTGGGTGACAACTCACACTCATCCGGGACTATCATCCGGGCTTGCTCAAATGAAAAAGGAAAACAAGCAGGTACTCGCAGCGCACTTTTCTGATCGCGCGGTTGATTTTAGAAGTATTGATTATACAAAACCAACGGTGATTTTAGTTGGGTCTGAAAAATTCGGGGTGAGCGAACAAGCTGCTGAAGTGGCTGATGAGCATATATTGATCCCTATGTTAGGTATGGTTCAATCTCTTAATGTTTCTGTGGCCACCGCAATCATTTTATATGAAGCGCAACGTCAAAGAGAAATTGCAGGGTTTTATCAACAGCGTCAGTTGGATGATATTATTTGTGAAAAACTTCGTTTTGAATGGTTGCATCCAGAAGTGAAAAAATTCTGTGAAAAGCACACACTAAGATATCCCACATTAGATGACCATGGCGATATTAATGATGATGCGTGGCATGAGTTACGCCAATCGGTGGCTAGCTCTTAACTTATAAAGTCGAGAACATTGAGCGAAACCAAAACGGATATGCAAAAACAAAATTCAGTCCCAGAACCGCAAATACCGATTATCGACTTGCGAGCGGTAAAATTATTTAAAGAATGTCATATTTTGCACTCAGCAAATTTTCCACTTAATGAATTAGCTGAACGGCTACACGAATTACCTACTCGAACTCACCCGATCAGTTTGTTTGGTTCACAAGTGGAGTTGCAAGCAGCAGAAGAGTTTTTGACCAGTAAAGGTTATATTGTCGCTAGTGCTCAGATTGCTTCGGATGAAAAGTTTCTTCAGCTTAAAGAATATAAGGGTCTCTGTTCAGGGGAGCATTATCAAAGGCTGTGGAAACCTGCCAAAATTGTGAGTCAGTTTGTTGATGAATTCTCTAGCAAGTGTAAAAATAAATCGGTATTAGATATTGCCTGTGGATCGGGGCGAGATTCTGTTTATATGGCGGCTCAAGGATGGCAAGTAAGCGCTGTTGATTATTTACCAAGCGCGATAGAAAAAGCTTCGGATTTAGCATTGCGATGCAAACAACCGATTAACTATATTTTATTAGATTTAGAAAAGCCTGAGTTAAAAGACGAATGGATGATCCTTCGTCAAGCTAATAAATATGGCTGCGTGATTGTGGTTAGGTACTTACACAGAGCTAATTTTTCGATAATAAAGTCGATGATCGATGTTGGTGGATTTATTGTTTATCAAACATTTATGCGGGGTTGCGAAAAATTTGGTCGTCCTAAAAATCCGAAGTTCTTGCTTGAAAAAGGTGAGTTGGCAGAAATATTTTCTGACTTTAACATTTTTGTGGATGAGGTGGAGTATTTAGCGGATGGTCGCCCTACTAACCGATTCATTGCGCAAAAAACAACCTAACAAGGGTCTTTGCTGTTTGAACGATGCTATAATTCAACAAGTTTACGCAAGCTCTGTGGATATGAATGGAACTTGTTGATCGAAAATGGGTTATTGCAACAATTGGTGACGATGATATAAATGATAGGATCAGAGGGGCATTATAGAGCTGTATTGTTTGCGGATATCTCCGGCAGTTCTGCGTTGTATAAAAATAAAGGAGACAACGAAGCTAAGACAATTGTTAGTCGATTGCTCGATGAAATACAAAATATAACTCAAAAGCATCAAGGACAAGTTATAAAGACGATTGGTGACGAGGTTATGGCGTGTTTTTCTTCTGGGCAAAATAGCGTCGATGCAGCTACCGCCATTCAACAAAGTTTTATTGCGACTTACACCCAACATCACGTTATGGTGAGTATCGGAATTGCTTATGGTAAGGTTTTAATTGAAGATGGCGATCTTTTTGGCGAAACCGTTAACGATGCCGCTTATCTGACGAAGCTTGCTAAAGGCGGACAAATTTTATTGTCTGAACCTTTGTTAAATGTACTGACTGTGGCGCAAAAAGCGAATGCGCGAGAGTTTGATCGAGTAACTTTGAAAGGGGCGCAGGAAAGTTCAGCGATATTCCGTCTATACTGGCAAGAAGATAGTGGATCGCACAATGAAACTCAATTCTTATCGACAGGTGTTGTTTTAGGAGAAATTACCAAGCAAATACTATCTATAACCTATGCTGGGCGGGAAATTATTATCGAGCCGAGCATGACGCCATTTACTCTAGGACGCGATCTTGCTTCCTGCCAAATTGTGTTGGACAGTTCGCAGGTTTCTAGGGAGCATTGCCATATTATTTATAATCGCGGCAAGTTTGTCTTAGTTGATCATTCGACCAATGGCTGTTATCTAAAGCCTGTGAATGGAATTGAATTTTATTTGCGAAGAGAGGAATTTCCAATAATAGAAGATAGTTATTTGTCACTTGGCGTACCTACCCAAAATGCTGGTGAACATTTGGTCTATATAAATTATTTGAATAATTGCTAAATTAGCCATACTAGATAAAAATAAAAGGACGAATTTATGAGACGTATTGCGTTTTGGTCTCCAAAAGGTGGTGTCGGTAAAACAACTCTGGCTTTAAATTTTGCTGCTGCAGCTTATTATGCCGGACATAAAGTGATTGTTTGTGATTTAGACCCGCAGCAATCAGCGGTTGATGTATTTAGTGAAAACCAACTACCCTTTACTGTTGTTTCAAATTTGCCGCAAGTGATGCCTAATGTTGACTTTCTAATTTGCGATTACTCTCCAAGTATGGAACAACTGCCCATTGAAGAAACCATTGTTTTACCTATGCGAGCGAGTATGCTCGATTTAAAAGCCGTTGGACGTAGCACTCGCTTAATTCGAGATAAACGAATAATCAAATGTGTGAATGCGGTTGACACAAGACGCCAAGATGAAAGAATTCTTGCTATGAAACTCTATTCTGAAGGTGCTCACCTAATAAAAGACCGGTCAATTTATGTGAGAAGTATGGGGAAAGGTCAAACAGTCTTTCAACAAAAGGTTTATGGTTCAAAAGACGCACAAAACGAGATGAATCGATTACTGCAAAAGGTTATACAACCATCTGAGCGGGCTGAAAAATAAAAAATGAGAAATCTAAGGGTAATAAAGTTAAGAAATTAGAATTAATTTTAGACTAGGCATTAAAAAAGGAAGCGAATGCTTCCTTTTTTAATTACAGGGTATAAATACCTTGTTAGCCGGAGCTATTTTTTAGCAACAACTTTTTTCTTTGCTTTTTTCTTCGCTTTTTTAGGCTTAGAAGCAGCTGCAATCAATTTTGCTTCTAATTTAGCCGCAGCGCTAGCTTGTTTAGTTTGTAAACGAGCAACAGCAGCAGCATCTTTCTTAGCAGCAGCAGCCATTTTTGCGCCAACCGCTTGCATTGCTTTTAACATTGCACTAGAAGCTTTTAGCCCATCTTTAGCAGCTTTAACTTTAGCTTTGTGGTCTTTTACTTTAGCTGTTGCTTTAGCTTTAGTAGCCATTGCAGCTTTAACAGCTTTTTTAGCAGCCGCAGTTTTCTTTTTAGCAGCAACGCCCTTTTTAGTAGCAACTGCTTTAGTCGCAGCATTTACTTTAGAAACGAGACCTTTCATAGAGCTTTCAGCTTTTTTAACACCAGCGTTAGCTTTGTCACATGCAGACTTAGCTGTTGCTATTGCTTTATCAACACCCATTGACTTAGGAGCTGCTTTTTTAGCTGCCTTTTTCTTAGGAGCTGCTTTTTTTGCTACCTTCTTCTTAGGAGCCGCTTTTTTTGCTGCTACCTTTTTCACTTTCTTTTTTACGCCACCTTTGGCCATGATTTTCTCCACTGTTTTTGAATGTAGTTAGTTCAGTCCGAAGTGTATAGCTGATTGCAAAAAAATACAAAAAAAATATTAAAAAAAGGCGAAAAAAAGCGATTATTTTTTATTTTTTTGAGTATTTCGTGAGAATTTATCGTTTCGTTGATCTTTTAGTCGAAAAAAATCTGAATTAATGTGGTTTGGTTTTTAAAAAATATACCGATAGATATTGATGCGATTTATTTTTTTCTTTGTTTTTCTACCCAACCAGTAATAGTTTTTGCGATGACGCTATCTTCTTCTTGAACTTTCGACGATGACAACATTCCAGTATTAAATCTTTGGAATTTAGATCGCCACAAACGTTTTCTAAATGACTTACTGAAAACATCTGCTTGTTTTGAAGTAATGTGGAATGAAAATAAAGGATTTGTTTGTAAAGCGAAGATTTTGTCTAAATCGTTAGTGATACCATCTGGAAGTTGAGGTTGTAAAAATATCACTGGCGTTAATTTGCTATTATCAAGTGATTTAATTGTCCAATAAGCGCTGTTTTGATTGGCAATAATAATCGTTGGCAACTTCGCGATTTCAGTTTGTTCGAAAATGGCTTGATAGAGTGATGAAAAGTATTCTTGATAATCTTGACCATTTTTAAAAAAGTGTACCGCCTGTTTTTCTTCTTTAGGCACTTCGTCGGTCGTTTGTTGTTGAGAGGTTTCTTGTTCTTTCGTTGGGTTGGTTTCCTTCTGGGGATCAGTTAATTGCTCAGTATTTTGTTTTTTTTCATTCGTGATGACGGGTTTTGCAAAATCTTCTTGAGCGATATTCGGAATAAATAGATTCCAACCTAAAAGAACTAGCTGTTTGCTTAACGGTTGGATGACTCTCAAATGCTCTGCGCTTTCTCCTTGAGCGTGAAGTAATAATACATTTCCTCTTTCTTTTCGACTTTTGCCGCGATGCCACAAAACTAAATGCTTATTTGAACTAACGTCAACCCATAAAATTTCGTCAGCTTTGGTATTTTGTGATAACTGTTGATTAGGTATTGAATATTTAAGAGAAAGTTTCTCAGTCGTTTCCGTTGTAGCGGTTTCTGACTGATCTTGCGTTTGTTCGGCTTGCAGTAGCCCGCTTAACATTAACCCACAGACCATCAGGCAAAAAAACCGAGTATTTTTTCGCTTAGAAGTTGGATTTTCCATGGTTTTGTATCCTGAAAAATATTCTAGGTATGCTTGATAACTGATTATTCCACCGAACGGTAATCAATGACGGTTTGTCTTTGAGTATGGCACATTTATAACAACTAAGTCGGGTTTATCAATGTTTCTAGTTCCAGATGTCGTAAATTTAACCCTATTTTAAATTATTAAACGTTTAGTCTTAAGCAGCAGTATTAATTGATGTTAAAAATGAGAATCAAAGGTTGCAAATGATGTTGTTTTCAAGTTCACTTACCTGATGCAAAAGGAACTAAATGATGAACAATTAATGCTTAAGTATGCCAAAGGTGATGTATCAGCTTTTGAGTTGCTTTACTTTAAGCATAAAGGCGGATTATTTCGATATTGCCTAAGACAATTTGCGAGTAGAGCAGTCGCTGAAGAGTGTTTTCAAGATATTTGGATGAAGGTCATCAATAATCGAGTCAATTATCAACCGAAAGCACTTTTTACGACTTATCTCTACCGCATCGCACAAAATCACGTGATTGATATTTTTCGCAAGGAAAAAAAACGGGTTAACGATTCTGAATATGACGAAATTAATTTCGAGTCGAATCAGGCTTTGCTCAAAGAAACGGACGAAAATGAAAATCAACAAGCTCTGGTGATTGAATTAAGAAAGCACATCAGTTTGTTGCCTTTTGAGCAAAGAAATACGCTGTTATTAAAGTTAGATGCAGGATTGTCGCTAGATGAAATTTCGCACATTCTGGATTGTGGTAAGGAGACCGTAAAAAGTCGCCTTAGGTATGCCAATAATAAGTTAAAAGAATTTATGCTGAGTCCAGAAATTGTGGGTAGCGCTATATCGGAACAACAATTACCGATTAAACAACAGTTGGGAGCTGAGAAAAAATGACCAATCCAACTCAGAATTCTAATACAAATAATTCTGATAAAACTACTTCTGGTGTAGATGTTTCTGATCTTAGTATTTCCGAAGATTGGGAAAACTTAGAGCGGTTACTGAAACAGCAACAGAAAGAGTTGCCAGATGAAACAATAGATAAGCAAATCATCGCAGCAGCGCATCGCGAAATCGAACAGCCTAATAAGCCAAAAAAATATCGTTTGGGCTGGTGGCGTAAGTTGTCGTTGCCTTTATATGTTACAGCGGCCTTTACCTTTACGGCGATTGGCTTTAATGCTCTTTGGCAGGAACCGGGTTATATAATAGAAACAGCTACACCTCCAACGACCTCTATCGAATTTAATTCGGATTCTATAGCAACAGAAAAAAAGTCGGATGAATCGCCTCCAATTAAAAGAGAACTACCCGAATTAGTCATTGCGCCAACCAGCTTTGGGGTGACTCCTAAAGAGCCTTCCGAAGTAATTTTTTCTTCTCAAGAGCAGCAAAATTCGATCCCCCAGATTGATGTAGAAGAAGTTTATACGGGAACGGAATTGACCCGAGCGGCATACCCAGAAAAAGAAGCATGGGTTCATCAAATTATCGAGCTGATGAAAAAAGGTGATAGTGAAGTGGCGCGAAAGGAGTTAACTCGGTTCAAAAAGGCTTATCCTGATTATCCGATTGAAGAACAAATAAAAGTTTTGATTCGCTAACTATGTTTTGGCATCAATTGAAATGTTTTTCTAGCATTACAATCTTGTCGATAATTTTTACTAACTCCTGGTAATTCGTTTTGTTTTTTTGCATATTGGAAGATATTGAATAGACTTATAAAGCATAAGTGAACGAAAAAGCCCCTGATTATTTGTCGTCAATAGTTCAATCTTTACTCTAAATGGAAACTATAATCATTTGTATCTAAACATAATCTTACATTTTGCTTGATTCCTATCATTTGTCCCTTATAATTCCACCACTATAAGGAGGGGTATGGATATTAAATGAGCAATTTGCGATATATCTGCTATTTTTAAGTCATCATTTCCTTATTCTTAATCAAATCCAAAAAGCGGTTAAGCCGTTTTAAAATAAAAATGGAGATCTCTCAATGGCCATTCGACGCAAGTTGATTGCTGGTATTGCTTCCTTATTAAGCGTAATGCTTAGTGGTGTAGTGCAGGCAACTTCCGAATTGAATATGCGCCCCGGAGTGACTGAAACGAGCATCGAAGCTTATAACCTTCATATGATGGTTATCTGGGTGATGGTGGGTATTTCAGTTGTCGTTTTCGGAGCAATGTTTTATTCGTTTATTTTTCATCGCAAATCAAAACATCCAACCCCTGCGACCTTTTCGCATAGCACTATGGTTGAAGCGATTTGGACAGCTATACCGATTCTTATCCTGATATTTTTAACTATTCCTGCGGTCAGTTTGTTAATCAAGATGGAAGATGCATCTAAGCCAGAGATGAGTATTCAAGTTACCGGCTCTCAATGGAAGTGGCATTATAAATATTTGGAAGACGATATCGAGTTTTTTAGTAATTTGTCGACGCCAAGAGAGCAATATGAAGATTATAACTCTGATGCTAAAGCAAGAGGCGAAAACTATTTGTTAGAAGTTGATAACGAGTTAATAATTCCTATAAATACTAAGGTACGCTTCCTTGTTACTGCTGATGATGTAATTCATTCTTGGTGGGTTCCTGATTTAGCAGTTAAAAAAGACGCGATTCCAGGGTTTATTAACGAAACTTGGACTAATGTCCCGACTCCAGGAACTTATCGTGGTCAATGCACCGAACTTTGCGGAAAGGATCATGGGTTTATGCCAGTGGTAGTAAAGGCAGTGAGTAAAGCCGACTATGCAAAATGGGTGGCTGATAAAAATGCCGAACGTGTTGCTGCAGAAAAAGCTGCCGCTGCCGCTGCCGCTGCTAGTTGGGATATGGACAAGTTAATGGTGTTAGGTAAAAAGACTTATGACGAAAAATGCGCATCATGTCATAAAGTTGATGGTTCCGGTATCGCAGGTGCCTTTCCAGCACTTAAAGGTAGCGCTGTAGCAACTGGTCCAATCGTTGAACACATGAATATTGTTGTTAACGGTAAACAAGGAACTAGTATGGCTGCATATAGCAAACAATTAACTGATGCTGAAATGGCTGCTGTTATAACATACGAACGTAATGCGTGGGGCAATAGCACAGGCGATACGGTTCAACCCGCTGACATTCAGGCTTTTAAAGCCGGTAAACAATAGGAGACGATCAATATGAGCGATCATCATCCAACCGGCATTACTCGCTGGTTATATACGACCAACCATAAAGACATCGGCTCGATGTATTTATGGTTCTCTTTTATTATGTTCTTGGTTGGCGGAGCAATGGCAATGGTTATCCGTGCCGAGCTTTATCAACCTGGTCTACAGTTTGTAGAGCCGAATTTTTTCAATCAAATGACTACTATGCATGGTTTGATCATGGTATTTGGTGCAGTTATGCCAAGTATGGTTGGGCTTGCTAACTGGTTAATTCCTATGATGATTGGCGCGCCAGATATGGCTCTGCCAAGAATGAATAACTGGAGTTTTTGGATCTTACCATTTGCTTTTACCTTGTTACTTCTGTCTTTTACGATGGAAGGCGGCGCTCCTAACTTTGGTTGGACTTTTTATGCTCCATTGTCAACGACCTATGGTCCAGCAAGTACTGATTTCTTTATCTTAGGTGTGCATATGATGGGTATTTCATCCATTATGGGAGCGATTAACGTGATTGTTACCGTTTTCAATATGCGTGCCCCAGGTATGACCTTGATGAAAATGCCATTGTTCGTATGGACTTGGTTAATTACGGCTTTCTTGTTGATTATGGTAATGCCTGTTCTAGCGGGCACAGTGACCATGATGTTAACGGATCGCCATTTCGGTACATCATTCTTTGATGCTGCTGGCGGCGGTGATCCTGTTATGTTCCAGCATATTTTCTGGTTCTTTGGTCATCCAGAAGTTTATATTATGATTTTGCCAGCATTTGGGGTGGTATCCGAAATTATCCCTGCGTTTTCGCGTAAAAAGCTATTTGGTTATTCGTCGATGGTTTATGCAACGGCCTCAATCGCTTTGTTGTCGTTCATCGTCTGGGCTCACCATATGTTTACTGTAGGGATGCCACTTGCGGGTGAGTTGTTCTTTATGATCGCTACCATGCTAATTGCGGTACCAACAGGCGTGAAAGTCTTTAACTGGGTGGCGACTATGTGGCAAGGCTCATTGACTTTTGAAACGCCAATGTTGTTCTCAATCGCGTTTGTTATCTTGTTTACCATTGGAGGTTTCTCTGGTGTGATGCTGGCGATGGCTCCGGTTGACTTCCAATACCATGATACTTATTTTGTGGTGGCGCATTTCCATTATGTATTGTTCCCTGGAGCGATATTCGGAACCACGGCCGCGGTTTATTATTGGCTACCTAAGTGGACTGGAAAAATGTACAACGAGAAAGTAGGTAAAATCCATTTCTGGTTATCGATGATTTTTGTTAACTTAACTTTCTTCCCAATGCATTTCAGTGGACTTGCAGGTATGCCTCGACGTATTCCTGATTACAATATGATGTTTGCTGACTTTAATATGTGGGCAAGTATTGGTGCGTTTGGACTTGGTCTTACTCAAATTTTCTTCCTGGTAACAATTGTCATGGCAATTCGTGGTGGTAAAAAGTCAGAAGAAAAGCAGTGGGATGGCGCTACTGGTTTGGAATGGGATGCATTACCATCACCTGCTCCGTACCATACGTTTAGTACGCCTCCAAAAGTTGACTAGATTTAACTGAATAGGATAATAAGCGAAAATGAACGAGCAACTAGCAGCAAAAAACAAGAAATTGATCACAAAGCTATTAGCTTTGGTTGGTGGAATGTGTTTGTTTGTAGTTGCTCTTGTTCCGCTTTATAACGTATTTTGCGAAATCACTGGTATTAACGGGAAAACTCGTGGTCAGGCTTTGTATGAAAACGTCGAGATCGATAAAAAGCGCGTGGTGACGATAGAGTTTTTAACGAATATTAATCGAGGGATGCCATGGGAGTTCGGTTCTACAATGAAATCGATTGAAGTGCATCCTGGCGAACTCAATGAAGTTCGTTTTTATGCAAAGAATCGGTCTAAATTCGATATTGTCGGTCAGACGGTTCCTAGTGTTTCACCAGGCGAAGCTGCGCTTTATTTAAATAAAACAGAGTGTTTTTGTTTTGATAAGCAACGATTGACCGCTGGTGAGGAAGTTGAAATGCCGATGAAGTTTTATATTGATGCGGATATACCAGAAGATATTTCCCGATTAACTTTGTCGTACCAATTATTTAATGTGACAGATGCCGCTGAGGCAGGAAGTGTTGCAACCAAATAGAGCGAGATTTTTATAGCGGACTGTTTTCAAAGCAATGGTTCGCTTAAGTGGAGAGAAAAATGAGCACTGAAACAGAAGAAAAATACGAAAATTATTACGTGCCAGAGCAAAGCCCATGGCCAATTGTTGGCGCTGTGGCGTTATTTTTTATTGCGTATGGTGGCGGTAACTTCATTCATCAATCAACTGACGTTGTTAATACCGGTGATGCAGGTTGGGGCGCTTTTGTCTTTATGGCGGCAATGGCTCTGATGGTGTTCATGGTTTTCCGTTGGTGGAAAGATGTGATCAAGGAGTCTATGGATGGTTTGTATAGTGCGCAAATGGATCGCTCGTTTAAGCAAGGTATGTTGTGGTTTATAATGTCGGAAGTGATGTTTTTTGCGGCATTTTTTGGCGCTTTATTATATGTACGACAGTTTGTTATTCCCTGGCTAGGTGGTGAGGGGAACAATTTAGAAACTCATCAATTACTTTGGTCTAATTTTGTACCTGAGTGGCCGCTAACAACAACACCTGGTGGCGATACTACTCAAGCAATGGGTGCTTGGGGATTACCAGCAATCAATACTGCAATTCTATTGACAAGCTCTTGGACGTTAACGATTGCTCATCACGCACTAAAAAATAATGATCGTAATGCTTTGTTGAATTACACCACGATTACCGCGTTACTAGGGATTATCTTTTTGGCTCTCCAGGTTTTAGAGTATCACCATGCCTATAATGAAATGGGGCTTACTTTAGGAAGCGGAATCTATGGATCAACTTTCTTTATGCTAACAGGTTTCCACGGATTTCACGTAACTATAGGGACTATTTTCCTCATTGTACTTTCTATCCGCTGCTCTAAAGGTCACTTTACAGAGAAACATCATTTTGCTTATGAAGCAGGGGCTTGGTATTGGCATTTTGTTGATGTAGTTTGGTTATTCCTGTTTATATTTGTTTATTTGATGTGATTTAAGCAAATTAGATTAAAAAAAACCGAAGCAATTGCTTCGGTTTTTTTATTTGGGAGCGAAGAGTTCTATTCAGGCTTTACCATTGGCAATCCATGCGGCTCAATCCAGCCAAATAATAGCCCGACTATAATCATGACAAATAGCCCTATCGAAAGCCCAATTCGCCAGCTCAAATTATTCACCGTGCCCTTGGAGCCTTGCTTGCCAGTAGCAAGAAAATATAATGCTCTAAAGAGGGTAAAAAGTATAGCGAGCATAGCGATGCCGATTATTATCTTAAAAATCATCTGGTTTCGATTCCTTAGGTTGAGCGAGGATATTAGTGATAGAATACGCGCCCTAAGACGATTTTACTAGCGAGGTTGAATGTTTTGCGACATTCGATTGAATATAAATTTGGAGAATACCGATTAACGGTTAATATCTGGTTTCTGATTATATTCCTATTAGTTCAAACAGGTCTAAATGAGTTAGGGTTTTGGCAATTATCGCGAGCCAAAGAAAAGCAGCTTCGATTAGAGAAAGTAAATCAAAATGATCGATCCACGTTAAGTGATCTAGAGTTGCTTGATGCGACCTCGTTGGAAAATTTCGTAAGGGTGGATCTTGAAGTCGAGTTAGCGGCGAGAAATAACCTGTTAGTAGAAAATAAAATTCAAAAAGGTGAACTTGGTTATCACGTGATGAACGTTGTGAAAGATGTAAAGTCCAATAAATTTGTTTTAGTTAACAGAGGCTGGATTGAAGGAAATGCCGACCGAAGCGAATTGCCAATTATAAAGCTGCCAGCAATGGATTGGAATATTAGAGCAAGACTTTACCCAATCAACCAACAAGTGCTTTCTGGTGACGCTGAACTGGAAAATCATGGTAAAATAGTGCGTATTCCGGTCATGGATATGCGAATGAAAGGATTACTGGAAGAGCGTTTTCAGCTCGAACTTGAATCTTATATATTAAGATTGGATAAAAGCGCTCCGAATAGTTTTGATGTTGAGTGGGAGTGGATCAGTATGTCTCCCGATAAACACTTAGGTTATGCTTTTCAATGGTTCGCGTTATCATTCGCTTTTTTGATAATTAGTTTGTTTGTCCTGATAAAAAAAGACAGTAAAGGTAATTCGGAAAAGATTGACGCTTGAAAAAGCTACTTATCTGAGGATGTAAATTTGGATTTTAACGAAAATAAAAATCGCTCGCCTAATGAAAATATTGCGAAAAATCGTAAAGCATTAGTGCTTCTATTTGTTATGTTTATTACTCCAGTAATATTGGCTTATGCAGCCTATTTTGGTAATTGGTTCTCGGGCGCTGGTGGTGCGCAAGGCGAACTGATTGAAGCCGATCAAGTCACTGATATAGAAGATTTTCGATTTATTCGTTCGAATGGAAAACAAATAACGGGTAAGGAATTTGAAACTTTGTACTGGTGGATTATTCCGATTCAATCAGACAGCTGTAATCAAGCATGCCTCAATTTGAATTTGCACACCGTTAATCAGACCTATTTAGGCTTAGGTAAAGAAGCTTCCAGAATCAATCAGTTAGTCGTTTTTGAAAATGGGTATGAAATGGATGCTGGAAAATTTCCCAGCGCAACCAGTAAATTTAGCTCTAAAGGCGTTAAGGCGATTGAAAGTTCGCATAGCGGAAAAGGACTGGATTTACCAGCCAATTTTATTTACCTGGTTGATCCACTTGGTAATATCTTTATGAAGTATCCCTTGGTTAAAGATGAACAAGGCGCGCCCATAACTAGTGGGAAATTACGAAAAGATATTTTGCATGTGTTCAAGTATTCCAGACTTGGATAAAAAATAAGTTTTAACAAAAATAGTAATCAGTTTTAGAAATGAGTTACAAGATGAATCAGAGTAGTAGTCAGATCAGTAAAACAAACCTAGCAAAAAAATTTGCAATTGCGGCAACGGCATTTGCTTTGGTTGTCGTCTTACTTGGCGCATTTACGAGACTTTCTCACGCGGGATTAGGTTGTCCTGATTGGCCGGGATGTTATGGGTTTGCACATATCCCAACACAACAAACTGATATACATAAAGCTAATCAAGCATTTCCAGATCAGCCTTACCAGTTTGAAAAAGCGTGGCCGGAAATGGTACATCGGTATTTTGCAGGTGCCTTAGGCTTATTAGTTCTTGGCTTGGCTCTACTGAGTTTAAAGACGGAAAACCATTCAGCCCGAGTACATTCATTTGGTCTATTGGCATTAATTATTTTCCAGGCGGCGTTAGGAATGTGGACGGTCACCATGAAATTGCACCCCGGGATTGTCATGTCACATTTAATTGGAGGGATGAGTACTTTAGTTTTACTAGCTTCTTTAAGTTATCGTTATGCTTATAGTTTTTGCTCGCCAATATCTGCGGATTTACGTTCACGCTTCAAAATACTAGTAACTTTTTCCTTAGTAGTCCTTGCAATGCAAATTATTTTAGGCGCATGGACATCTGCTACTTACGCTGCAACGGTTTGTTACGAATTACCGATATGTCAGGGCGATTGGTTTGCGGATAGCGATTTTGTTGAAGGTTTTACTATTTGGGGACATGGCGCTGATAATTATGAATTTGGAATTTTGGATAACACAGCAAGGATCGCCATTCATGTGAGTCATCGAATTGGAGCGGTCGTTGCGACTATTGTTTTGGCGTTTCTAAGTTTCAAATTGATTACGCAAAAGGACTCTGCTCAGCTGCGAAAGTTTGGTTATTTAACGCTGGGACTGCTGGTTGTTCAAGTGATGCTTGGGATCTTTAACATCATTTTACAATTGCCTCTTTATAATGCAGTTGCTCATAATGGCGTGGGTGCACTATTATTGATGACTTTAGTTGTATTACTCACCAGTTTAAATCAGAGAAAGGTTTCGGCTAATCAAAACGAAGGGTTAACCAATGGTTGATTCTGGTCAAAAGAATATGGAAAACGATTTTTCGGAAACAACTCAGAATGCCAGCTGGAAAGATTATTTAGAATTGACTAAACCTAAAGTCGTGTTGATGATTTTAATCACGGCTGTAGTCGGAATGTTTATGGCGACACCTGGAATGGTGCCATGGAATATCCTGATTATTACGACGGTAGGAATCGGCTTTGCTGCGGGAGGAGCGGCTGTAGTGAATCATGTTGTGGATCAAAAAATCGACGCAATAATGGCAAGAACGTTAAAGCGACCAATAGCCGCAGGAAAAATAAATGATCGTAACGCGATAATTTTCGCAACAATATTGTCCGTTTCATCGATGTTAATGTTATATTTTTTTATTAATCCTCTAACCGCCGTTTTAACGCTATTGGGGTTAGTCGGTTACGCGTTTGTTTATACGATGTACTTAAAGCGCGCCACTCCACAAAACATAGTAATCGGCGGTTTAAGTGGTGCGATTCCGCCGTTGCTTGGCTGGACAGCGGTTGATGGATACACAGGAACCATTCATCCCCATGCTTTATTGTTGGTGTTAATTGTTTTTGTTTGGACACCACCACACTTTTGGGCATTGGCAATTTTTAGAAAAGATGAGTATGCAAAAGCCGATATCCCGATGCTGCCTGTAACTCATGGAATTGACTTTACTAAAACGAGTATCATTCTCTACACTTTGCTACTTTTATTTGCTGGGTTGCTTCCCTATCTTACTCGTATGTCGGGTTTGGTTTATTTGATTTCTTCAAGTATTTTGGGACTTATCTTTTTAGGCTACGCGATCAAGCTAAAAATGTCAGATAATCGAAAAATCGCGATGGATACTTTCAAGTATTCAATACACTATTTGTTATTAATGTTTATCGCATTATTAGTTGATCACTATTTCTACTATTAAATTTTTAAATAATTTTTTACCGGACACAAACAGATGAATAAATTTGTTCCCTATATTTTAATCGGCATAGCCGTTATCGCCGGTTTTTTTCTTAAAGATTATATAGGTTTGTCCACAGAACCTGGTACTAAAAAAAGTGAGGACAACGGAAAAATAATTAATCAGTTTGAGTCCTTATTAATATACCCTAAGAAAAACCTGATTAGAAATTTTTCACTTAAAGATCAAAGCGCCAATCTTTTTAACAATGGAAGCTTTAAAGGCAAATGGAATATTATTTTTTCTGGTTACACCAATTGCCCAGATGTTTGTCCAAATACCTTGAATCAAATGGCGCAGCTGTATCAATTGATGGATGAAAATGTCCGCGATGATTTTCAGTTTATCTTTTTATCAGTTGATCCAAAACGAGATACCAGCGATCACTTAAAACAATATATTGATTATTTTCATGAAGACTTTGTGGGAATAACAGGTGAATTTTCTCAGATCGACATCTTAATTAAAGATCTTGGCGGTATTTATTCTATCAACCAGGAAGAAGGTGATTATTATACGGTCGATCATTCGGCAAGAATATTTATAGTTGACCCAACTGCTGCTCGTTATGGAATTTTTGAAAGTAGTGCACTTAAAGCGAGTGATAAAAGTCAGCTAGCAAAAGATCTAGTTAGTATGAGTAGTCAGTAGGGCTCGTTAAAGGTAAAAAACGGTAAAAAGGAGAGCAATGTATTGAGTTTCAATATTTTACCTAAAAGCTTTTTTGGACGAAATACGCTAATGATAGCGATTTTGTTGATCATAAGTCAGTTAATTGCCTATGTGACTGTTCAGCATTTTGTGGTTGATCAAAAAAATCGTACCATCATGTACTTAGTAACCAATCAAATCAAATTACAATATATTGGTGCAGAGGCTGGTATTCCTTCGGATTTATCATCAGACTTTAGCGAAGCAACTGAGTGGGAACTACATTTACAAAAGGCTGAAGAATTACCTAAAGGTTTTCAAATTGCAAAAGATCATCCCGCTTTTTCGAAAACAGCCAGTCAATTTTTAGGTGAAGGCGCGATTGTTAAGGTAGAGCGATCAGATCGAGTTTATGTTTGGGTAAATGATGCGAATCGCCCTGCCCATTGGTTTAGAATGCCAATTGGCGAATACGAAGATAGAGAACCTATTTCGTTGATTATTTTTTCTGGCATGTTGTTATTTTTAAGTCTGGCGGGCGCATGGATTTTAGTTCACCAGCTGCATCGCCCGTTAAAAAGATTAGCTTTTGCCGCGAGAGAAATTGGACGCGGTGATTTTCCCGGAAAACTAAAAGAAACAGGACCACAAGAGCTGGTTGCAGTGACCTCAGCATTTAACCAAATGGCATCGGATGTTCATCAGCTAGAGGAAGATCGAACGCTTCTGTTGGCCGGTATTTCACACGATTTGAGAACGCCGATCACTCGTATTCGATTGTCTGTTGAATTTATGTCGGATGATGATGAAGAACTAAAGCAAGGATTAATCTCTGATACTCAGGATATGGATGATATTATCGATCAATTTATTGGATATGTACGATACGGTAGCGAGGAGAAACTTGAAGAGGGTGATATTACTGACATGATCCAGCAAGTAGTCGATGCGGCAACCAAACAGCATTCGGGAATTGAAACAGAACTAGAGGAGATAGGATTAGTTAAATTTAAGCCACTCGCGATGAAGCGATTGATAAGCAATTTGATTGAAAATGCATTTCGTTATGGTAAAGCTCCTGTTTTAGTAAGCGGTTTTATGTCAGAAGGGTTTCTGAATGTTGTTGTTCGAGATAATGGCAAAGGCATTGCAGATCTTGATAAAGCTAGATTATTTCAACCATTCGCGAGAGGCGACAAAGCCCGAGGTGGAAAAGGCTCTGGTCTTGGTTTAGCCATAGTGCAAAGAATTGCTGAAATGCATGGCGGTGAAATCAGTTTGAATAATCATCCTGACGGTGGCTTGGAGGCGTGTTTCAGAATGCCTATTAGCCCTCAATAAAATTTTTTTTCGAACTACCTGATTGATAGCTGTCCTTTAAAAGCGGCGGTTATCTGATAGTAATTTTGTCCTACGCCCAAATTGATAGGCATAGGACAAAACGAATTCAGGCAATATGTTGGATTTTTTTGGATTTCACATAGGACAAATATAACATCGCGAAAAGCAGGACTACGGTAACAATTGTTACGGTACCCGCAAGTCCACTACCAGACAAGCCGCTACTAGTGCTTGCGACCGCTGCGGTATCTTCAAGGGGAGTCATCGAAGCGGCGAACATACCGGTATAATGCATACCACAAACCGCTATTCCCATTATTATTGCGCTACCAAATTGTTGTAATTTTCCTCGTAGATTAAATGCTAACCATAGCGCAACAATTGAGGCCACGATACCAATGATGACTGATACTGTAACGATAGTAGTGTCATAAGTGATGGTAGCGGGAACTATCATTGCGTACATGCCTAAATAATGCATACTTGAAACACCCAATCCGGCGATCCCGCCTCCGAATACCAAGCTGCCCCCGCCTAATAAATCTCGACCAGCAATAGCAAACCCCAGGCTTACAAATACGATAGCTATGACAAATGAAAGGAATGTCATCGTCACGTCAAATGCCATGGTGAAAGGCATATTCATTGCCAACATACCAATAAAATGCATTGACCAAATGCCGCCTCCGCCGAGCGCAATGCCGGATGATAGAACCCAAAAACCTAGTGCTTTTTTATCAGCAACAGGAATTCGTATTGCTAGCTGTAATGCTGTGAACGAACCAAATACGGCCATCAAGAAGGACAAGCCGACTAGACCGAAGTTGTATGACATGCTCATTGTTTCCATTTTAATATACCTCTATATGTCGATTAGTGAAATTCAAATACACATGAAGTTCGCCCCTGGCAGCGGCAGCTGATATTTTCAACCTTCACATCTTTGGTCATTGGTGAACTTTGTATAAATCCAGTAACGAAACCGTGAGTAAAGTAACAATGACCATTAGGAGAAGTGGCATTGCAAAAAATATTCTCTTCAATTGATATAAGATGTTGATTGCTGCTTACTATGCCAAAACTTTTTATTGCGTCAATTAACATGCGTTTTAGTGCGAGTTCCAGCTTTAGGGGCTTGCCTAGTGAATATTCAATTTCGTAAATTGTTTTGCCAACGGCTAAGCCTAGCGAATAAAGATTGCTCTCGATTTTTGTGCCTTGATATTGTTGCGAGAAAGAATGAACAATATTTCCAATGTTTTTGAAGTCGTTAATAATTTCTTGGCAGGTCTTTTTTATCTTTTTTGGGTCAACATTCGAACTTGAAATATCGACAGGTGCTTGATTCTTAGTTCCTTTATTTTGAGACGGTTCATCATATAAGATTTCCAGGCAGCCCTGAATGTTAAGTATTTTTCCCTCTAGGTCAGATGGGAGTGGAACTTGACTTTTTTCTATTTCAATTTCCAAATAAGATTTTCCATCGAACTCTTTCTTACCAAAGTTATTAGAGATCAACTTGTAGTTTGCATTGAATAGACATCGGTAAAGACTCGATAATATTCCAGGATGCTCTTCAATCATTACGTAAATCATAATTTTTCTGTTACCAGCTATTCAATATTTCAAGACTCAACGTTTGCAATGAGTATAGACATAAATTCAAAATTTATTTGATCTAATTATTCTTATTAAGTGAATAATATAAGAAATAAAATTTTAAAATATAATATTTATATAGTCGCAAATAGCGCAAATAACACGCCATACTTTGTGTTTCGTGAATAAATCACAAAATAAATAAGTAATAAAAACAAGTGAATCTCAATTGGCGATAAAACCCTTTCAAAAAAAGTATGTTAGTTAAAAAAAATTATTTTCCTAGATAAAAAATTCGAGGGAAAGTCTATTTTTATTACAGAGGCTTTTGCACTGACACGAATTTAGTAAGGGTAAAATAAAAACATATTCTGCGAGTATTGAACTATTTTTTGATATGCGCGATTTTTGGTTAGGTTATACAAAGAGGTATCACGTGAAAATATTAATACTTGCAACTGCATATAATGGTTTATGCCAAAGAGTTCATAGAGAATTAGAGATTGAAGGACATGAGTTGACCTTTGAAATGTCTAAAGATCCCCAAACCATGTTAAATACATTCGCTATATTTCAACCTGACCTAGTAATCTGCCCATTTTTAAAACACAGAATACCAGATGAAATCTGGCAACAAGTTCCTTGTCTAGTGTTACACCCTGGAATAGCGGGTGATCGTGGTCCTTCCTCTCTGGATTGGGCGATTATTAATCAAGTCGAACAGTGGGGGGCTACCTTGCTTCAGGCAAATCATACCTTTGATGCAGGGGCAATTTGGGCGACCAGTACATTTAATGTGGAACAATCAACTAAAGCGCATATGTACAGACACAATATCACTAAAGAAGCTGCGAGAATGATCATTGAATCAGTAGCTAAGTTTTCTCGAAAAAATAAAATTCCATTTAAGATTAAACTGCGGTCAGCATTTACTAAAAATACTAAATGGCGACCGTTTATGAAGCAAGAGCAGCGCAAGATAGACTGGGATGAAGATAGCAGTTTAACAATTATTGATAAGATCAATGCCGCAGATAGTGATCCAGGCGTATTAGATAAAATTAACGGGCGCGACGTCTATTTGTTTGGTGCGCGGTTTGAACAAATAGATACCTCAAATATAAAGGGCGGCACTGTCATCGGACAACGCGATGAAGCAATTTGTCGGGCAACAAAAGATGGGGCAGTGTGGATTAAGCAATTGAAAATGGCACCCTCTCAATCCAAATCTTTCTTTAAACTTCCTGCAATGCGAGTGATGACTACTCAAATTAAAGCAAAGAAAGAGTTACCTATTTTAGACTCCAGGGTACAAAATGACATATCAGTTGAATTAAAAGATGGAGTTGCTTACTTGCACTTTGATTTTTACAACGGTGCATTTAATAGTGAACAGTGCAAATTATTATTAAATGAATTTTTGATAACCTCAATTGATTCCAAAGTAAAAGTGATAGTACTAATGGGAGGCGAAGATTTTTGGAGTAATGGAATACACCTGAATTGTATTGAGCACGCTAAAAATCCAGCTAGTGAATCTTGGCGAAATATCAATGCAATCAATGATTTAGTCAAAGCAATAATCGAATGTGAATCTGTGATAACAGTTGCCGCGCTAAGAAATAATGCGGGAGCGGGTGGAGCGATTGTGCCTCTAGCTTGTGATCATGTGATTGCTCGCAAAGGAGTGGTTCTTAACCCTCACTATCAAGTAATGGGACTAACCGGATCTGAATACTGGAGTTATTTATTGCCCAAGCGAGTCGGGAAACAAAAAGCGCTTGATATAATGCACGAGTGTCTTCCTATCTTGACTCAAGAAGCAGCAGAAATGAATATGATAGATCACGTTTTTGATGAGGATATGGAAAATTATCTTTCACAGCTTGAAAATTATTGTCAAAAACTGGTACAAGATAAAAATTATAAGTCACTGCTTAGAAGTAAAAACTTATTGCGAAAAACTGAAGAAAAGCGCAAAAAATTAATAACTTATCGAACACAGGAATTAAAACTTATGCGAGAGATCTTCGATGATCCAGCTAGTGCTTACCATCAACTACGGTATAACTTTGTGTATAAAATTGACTGCGGAAAAACACCTCAAAGACTAGTGTTTCACGATAATATGTCGATGGAGCGCCAAAGTAAAATAGGTTAAATAAATACAGCCAAACTAAACAATAAATACATTACTAGTAAGGTTCAGCGAATCTTGTGATTGACTATATTTTAGTTCGAAAATTTTAGCCTGACGTAAACCGAGTAAAATACCAATGCATCCTGCGCCAATCATGCAGGCGAAGACCGAAAGATAAGCAGCAAGTTCGTTATGGTGATAGTCAATAGATCCAAATATGAGTACCGCGCAACCTATAACCATTCCAATAACGCTGCCAATAATACCGCCGTTTATCATCATATCTGCTTTTGAATTCTCTACTATCATAAATCCACCACCATATTGAATATTATCTTCATTGCTTTATAAAATAAAATTACCATCAGCTCAAGTTTAAATTATCTCGAATAGAGATTCAAAGGGTTGAGCGTTAATATATTTATTTGTTATTAAAAACGTGACCTTGAAGCGAGGAGGTATGAACCTGAGGAAAAATGTTTTCCAATTGGAGGCGGTTGCAAATCAATGGGGTGGTCACTTAGAGGGAGCTAGTCATTTTCCCAATGCTTTCGCGCCCAACTAGCCGTTTTTTGCATGATACGTTTTGAGCTAAGACTAACGTTATCTAAGATCTGTTGATTTAGCAGCGTAAGCTTTGGGTTAATATCGAATGAATTATCGTCGGCGGTTTGAATAAGATCAGCATCCTTTAAAACGCTAATGGTCGTTTTAAACAAATTTTTATCAAAGGACTCTGGTGCATTTAAGCTATATAAAGCCGCTAACCTTTGTGCGACTTGTTGACTGTGCTTTTCTAATTCTCGACGGCTAGTTCTGCCTTGATCAGTTTGACTAGATAGCAGGGATAGTAAAATGCCATAACGTAATAAAGTCGACTTAACGATTTGCGCGAGGGACATCAAATCTTCAAAAGCTTCACTTGACTCATCTGCTCTTTGTAATTGCTTGTCTTTTAAAATTAGTGATTGTTTGTCAACAAGAAAATCAATTGCCAGCTCTAAATTTTCGATTAGCTCGCCTTCTGTCCAGTGAATAAAAAGTTCTCGTTTTATAAATGGAAAAATAGATAAACACTTTTTAAGCAGTGTCGATCGTGACATATTTTTATTGTTAATAAAACAACTTGCGACTAGTGAATAGCAAATAAAAATATGCAAAATATTATTGCGATAATAAGTTAGTAAGATTGCTGTTTGTTCATCGGTGGTAATAATGTCACCCATTGGATTAGGTACATTAAATATAACGCCTAAATTTTCTGCTTGAGCAATTAATGTTTGTCCAGAATCTTTAGGGAATTGAATGGTTTTGCTGTAAGGCGCGGCTTTAAAAAGCATCATTAATAGATCTAATTGTTGTTCAAGTTCTTTTCTACCAATTGCCATTCGTTCAGTTGATAACAAAACCAGAGCAACCAGGCTGATCGAATTGATCGTTGCAGAAGCATTAATGCGTTGCATAATTAATTCAGAAAGATCAGAAACTTGTGGTGACAACCAGCTTGGTTTTGCGCCTATGTCGTCGCGGTATTGTCCCCAGTCGGGCTGCTTCTCATCAAGGTACTCATTTAGGAATATCGGTTCAGCAAAATTCAAATAGACTTTTCCAAAATTTTGTTTAAGGGTTTTTCGTATACCTAATAATTGACCGAAAGATTCTTTCTTCTTTTCAGCCCCGCGCAATTCATTTAAATAACTTTTGCCTTCAAACATTCTTTCGTATCCGATATAGACTGGAACGATGGCGACGGGTTTGCGAGTCCCTCTTAGCAAGGATTGTACGACCATCGCTAACAAGCCTGTTTTGGGGGGTAATAATCGTCCAGTTCTACTCCGTCCTCCTTCTGGAAAAAATTCGAGTGGAATACCGCGATCCATTAGTTGAAATATGTATTCGTTGAATACCGAGGTATAGAGTTTATTTCCTCCAAAACTTCGTCGAAGAAAAAAAGCGCCGCCTCTTCTTAATAAAGATCCAACAGGCCAAAAATTTAAATTGATTCCCGCTGCAATATGCGGTACCACTAAACCTTCGTGATAAAGGGTGTAAGAGAGAAGCAAATAGTCAATATGGCTGCGGTGGCTAGGCACGTAAATTATTTCGTGAGTAGATGCAAGGTCTCTAACCATTTCCGAATTCTTAACTACGACACCATCATAAATTTTATTCCATAAATGAGTCAAGGTAGATTCCATAAAACGAACAGCTTTGTAGGAGTAAGCAGAAGCAATTTCTTTGGCATATTTTGTCGCAAGTTTTTCCGATTTTTTTATGGATATTTTTTTTGCTTTTGATTCCTTTTTAATCGCATCTTTTATGTTATCACTCACGACCACATTAGTAATTACTTGCGAGCGATTAGTAATCAATGGTCCCATCGCTGCACGGCGGAGTCGATGAAAATGTACCCGCAAAGTTCTGGTCAATTTAGTGACTTGCATTTCTTCACTAACGTCGGAAAAACTGACTTGATGTAAGTCAATCGGTTTTGCCATTCTCACAAAGGTATTTCGACCTTGAAATATAAATAGAAAGAACTTTCGTAAGGGGTTAGCGCTTTCGGTGTCGGTGAAAAGTAATTTTAATAAAGAGTTTTCTTTACCAGGGTTTCTTCCCCAATAAATGGAAAATGGAATGAGTTGATGTTGCTGATTAGGATCATTATGCTGTTTTTCAAGAAGATCTGAAAACAGTTGTTGGTATTTTCTTACTGGCTTTCCACCGAACCCTAGTACTGTTTTTGACTGTAGGAAAAACACTGAACCGTTTTGTATGTGATCACCTTTGTTGGAGATTATTTTAGGAGCTGGTAAATTTAACTGCTTCGCCTTTTCTTCTAGCATCAAAAAGCTGCTTGTCGATCGGCGTTGTAATACATAATAGATTGGTTGCTCCCGATCAATTTCCAAATCTTTGATTGGATCGTCAGGAAGTAACTTGCTTTTTACCAATAATTTAAGTGGTATTGCAACAATGTTTTGATAAAAACGGCTAAGAAACATATTTATTATAATTATCCTAAATGAAGTACGAACAACCAACTAAAATGAACGCACACAGAAGGGACATTTTAAGCAATGTGGCGCGATGATGCCAGCGATACTATGTTACAACTGATTATTTGAAACATTAAGATTCAGCTTTATTTGCTCGATCGGGTTAAATGTACTCTCTAAATATTGCCGCAGAGGCTTAATTATAGAGGTTTTGTTCACCATTACTCTTAGAATAAGGTTTTTACACATGATAATATCTACGCGCTTTCACTGAACTAAGGTAGAATCCGCTACCTGAACCTTTTATTCTAGAATAGTCACGAAACAGGTAAGGCAAACAATGAACGACTCAGATAACTCGGAAGTGGTGGTCAAGCCGACGAACTTCATCAGAAATATTATTGATAAAGACTTAGCCTCTGGAAAGCACACATCAGTTCAAACCCGCTTTCCGCCTGAGCCAAATGGGTTCTTACACATAGGTCATGCTAAATCAATTTGTATCAATTTTGGTATTGCACAGGACTACAATGGGTCGTGTAATTTACGTTTTGATGACACTAATCCCACCAATGAAGAAGCAGAATACGCGGAAGCTATCGCTAAGGATGTGCAATGGCTAGGGTTTAATTGGGCTGGCGAAATTCGCCATTCAGCAGATTATTTTGACAAGCTGTACGCTTTCGCAAAGGAGCTGATTGAAAAAGGAGTGGCTTACGTTTGTGAGCTGAGCATGGAGGAAATGAGGGTATATAGAGGCACTCTGACAGAGTCGGGGAAAAATAGTCCCTATCGTGACCGTTCAGTGGATGAAAATTTAGAGCTATTCTGCAAAATGAAAGCGGGTGAATATGAGGATGGTGCGCTCGCGTTGAGAGCTAAGATTGATATGTCGTCGCCGAATATCAACATGCGTGATCCGGTGATTTACCGGATCAAAAAAGCGCATCATATTCGCACGGGCGATAAGTGGTGTATTTATCCTACTTATGATTTTACGCATGGTATTTCGGATGCGATTGAGGGAATCACTCATTCACTTTGCACCTTGGAGTTCGAAGATCACAGACCATTGTATGATTGGTTTTTAGAGCATATTAGTATTGATTGTCATCCGCAGCAAATTGAATTTTCTCGTCTTAATTTGGAGCATACCATTACCAGTAAACGGAAGTTAAACCAGTTGGTGGTGGAAGGGGTTGTTGACGGTTGGGATGATCCTCGAATGCCAACTATTTCTGGTATGCGTCGGCGTGGATATTCTCCAGCCGCGATTCGAGATTTCATCAGTAGAACCGGTGTTACCAAGAAAGTGCATACTGTGGAAATGAGTTTATTAGAAAACTCTATCCGGGAAGATTTAGGCGATAATGCGCCGCGCGCTATGGCAGTGCTTAAACCATTAAAAGTTACCATTACCAATTATCCAGAGGATAAAGTAGAAGCGATCCAAGCGCCACGCCATCCCCAAAACGAATCTATGGGAACAAGAGAAATTTGTTTTAGCAAGACGCTTTATATCGATCAAGCTGACTTTAGAGAAAGTGCGAATAAAAAATATAAGCGACTAGTTTTGGGTAAAGCCGTTCGCTTGAGAAATGCGTATGTGATTAGCTGTAAAGATATTGTTAAAGACGAACAGGGTAATGTAATTGAGCTTCTTTGTGAATATGATGAAGATACTCTTGGCAAGAATCCAGAAGGGTACAAAGCAAAAGGTGTTATTCATTGGGTTTCCGAAGCACATTCAAAAATTGCGAAAGTTCGTTTGTATGACCGACTATTTAATACTGCCAACCCGGCAGCGCATGAGGATTTTTTGCAGGCGATTAATCCGAACTGTTTAGAAATTATCGATGATGCTAGAGTTGAAATGTCTTTAGCGCAGGCTAAACCAGAAGACGTCTTTCAGTTTGAGAGAGAAGGGTATTTTTGTGCTGATCGCTATGATCATACTTCAGATTGTTTAGTTTTTAATCGTACCGTTACTTTGCGTGATAGTTGGGCAAAAATTGAAGCCAAGGGATAGTATTTGTTTAGCGAATTTTTATTGTTGGCAACAGCGCATGTGTTTGCGGTTGCGAGTCCAGGCGCTGACTTTGCCTTAGTCTTAAAAAATACACTTCGTTCTGGAAAATCGGCGGGGCTTGCCACAGCAATTGGTGTTGGGCTTGGGATTTTGGTTCATATGGCTTATACCCTGTTTGGCGTGGCCATCTTGCTGTCGCAATCGGAAATATTATTTAGAATAGTTAAATATTCCGGAGCGATATATTTATTATGGCTTGGGTATCAATGTTTCTCATCCCGAAGTTCGAAAGAAAACGACAATAATCACTCTGAATTAATTACGCTGAGTTTTTTTAAGGCAGTTAGGCAAGGGTTTGTTGTCAATGTTTTGAACCCAAAAGTGACTCTATTTTTTGTAGCGCTATTTACAACTATTGTGAGCGTTACAACACCTTTGTGGGTACAGATCATATATGCCATTTGGTTGTCTGTTTATACCATGCTTTGGTTTGCTTTAGTTGCATGGGGTTTTTCTAGAAAATCAGTATTGATTTGGTACAGAACTCATGGCCATTATATTGATTGGGTAATGGGGGGATTTTTAGTGTTAATTGCGGCAAGGTTATTAACTTAGGTAAAGCCGGTTTAAAATATTAATTCGACATGAGTGATACTTTGCGGGTTAGTTTCTTTAGTCTTCTTCCGCGACAATCACTTGATTGCGTCCCTTATGTTTTGCCTGATACATGGCATCATCTGCACGTTTAATTAAATCTGCAAAACCTTCTTTACCATTTTTTAATTCTGCGACTCCAATACTGATGGTGACGTCAATACTTTCAGGTCTAGAGATTTCTATTTTTGCGCGAACTCTTTCTCCAATGCGTTTTGCAGTTTGGGCATCGCAATCATCTAAAAAAACTACAAATTCTTCCCCACCAAAACGAGAAACAATATCTTCATCTCTGCACTCTTGCTTAAGGACTCTTGCGAGTGCTTTTAGAACGGCATCGCCTGCAGGATGCCCATAGGTGTCGTTAATGGACTTGAAACGATCAATATCCATCATAAGAAGGCTAATCGAAAAATTATCTCGCATGGCCTTTGCTACTCTGTGATTTGCGGCTTCTAGTAGATAATGGCGGTTAAACAAATTGGTAAGTTGATCGCGCATCGCCATATTGACAAGTGAGTCATGTTGTATCTTTAATTGGATTTGCGTTTGAATTCTTGCCAATAATATTGGAGCTCGAATTGGTTTTGTCACATAATCAACAGCACCTAGCAGCAATCCTTTTTCTTCATCTTCTGTGGATTGCATTGCTGTAACAAACATAACCGGAATGGGTGCAGTATCGTGATTTTCTTTAAGATACTGACAAACCTCATAGCCATCCATTTCTGGAAGATCGACATCAAGTAAAATAAGGTCAGGAATAGGTGCTTTGGAAGCTAGCTCTATACACTGCTCGCCAGTGGTCGCTACTTTTAGTTGATAGGAGTCTTTTAGTGCGCCAGCAAGTAACTGAATGTTTGCCGGTTCATCATCTACTAGTAAGATGGTCGCCTTAGTATCCATATTTGTTATTCCTAACTGTAAGCTGTTTGTTAAGCATTGGTTAGCTCGACTCCCGCCTTGCACGAAAATTCCTTTAACGTTTTAATTGAGTTTTCATTATCAAATTGGCTGATATATGTTTCCAGAATTGTTAGTATGTCAACTAATTCAGGGTCATCTAGTGTCCTCGCTATTTCAGTCACTTCTTGAGGATCAATGTAGCTATTTGTTTTTAAGTTTTCGAATAATTGATTGCATTTTTCTGAGATTCTCTGAGCAGATTGTTGTTCGTTATTCGTTTGTGGTACTTTTTTTGCTGGTTTAGCTTCTATTTGCTCAGCATATTTTTTGAGATGCGAAAACAGTGAATTAAATTCGTTATTGAGATCACTAAGAAGCCCTGTAAATTTTTCTTTTTGACCTAGAACAGCCGCTTCTTCTAACAGATTAGATTGATTTTGTAGTTTGATGCCACTCAAATTTGCAGCGATCCCTTTGATGGTGTGAGCATAATGACGAACATCATTGATAGAGCTATTTTTTACCGCAGTTTCTAATGATTTGATTTTGGCGGGCATATCATTTAAAAACATATTGATTAACGTGAGCAGTAATCGCTGGTTACCCATCACTCTTTTTATTGCAGAGGCTTGCTCCCAAATATCTTGGTTGTCAGGTTGATTAGCTAATTCATTATTTGGCAAAGACACGGCGCTGGTTTCTTTCTTGTGCTTTATCGCTGACAAATTCTTATTATTGCCTGGAAGCCAAGTCAATAATTTTTCGACTAGAATATCAACATCAATTGGTTTAGCCATGTAGTCATTCATACCTGCTTTTATGCATTTTTCTTTGTCGCCTTGCATTGCATTGGCAGTCATTGCAATAATTGGAATATCTTTGTAAATTTCACCCGAAGCGGAGTCTCGGATCTCTCGGCTCGTTTCATAGCCATCCATTTCAGGCATCTGACAATCCATCAGTAGTAAATCATAAGGCGAAGATTTACTATTTTCTTTGAGGTGAGATAGTGCTTCAATGCCATTGTTTGCGATATCTGCTGTAAGCCCTAACTGCTCAAGAATTCCGAGCGCGACTTGTTGGTTTATCTCGTTGTCTTCAACCAGCATTAATCGACAATTTGAGTAGCTCGCAAGTGACATAAATTTTTCTGAAGATGTTGATGATTCAGCATCTTGGTAAGTTATTGAGTGATTTTTAAGACCACTGGAACCTCGGGGAGAGGTCTTAGCATTAACAATAAAGGCAAACGAATCAAAAAGATCTGAGGTTGTCGCAGGTTTTGGAAAATAACCACTAAAATTAGCTTTTGCGAATTCTTTATGATCTTTTTCATTTGTAATTGCTGTCATAATGAATTTAGGAATGTTTTTAAATCTCTCATCTTTGAGTAAGCTTTTGCCGAGCGCGACACCATCTTTATTTGGCATTTTCATATCGATGAATAATCCATCAAATACCCCATCTACAGGTTCTTTTTGATTTGATTCTAATGCCTGCTCGTATTTTTCGATGCACATCAGTAAAGCCTCGTCAGCAGTGGATGCTACACTAACTTCCGCTCCCCAATGTTTTAATTGATTGCTCAAGATGATTCGATTACTCGTGTTATCATCTACAATCAGTAAATCAAGTGAGTGAATGTCTACAGATGGTTTGACCTTTTCTGACAGTTGGCTTTTCTCCAATAAAATATTAAAAGAAAAAGTACTTCCTTTATTTTGTTGACTACTAACTTGTATATCACCACTCATTAGTTTGCACAGTTTTTTACTGATGGATAAACCTAGCCCCGTTCCACCATATTTCCTTGTGGTCGAAGCATCTGCTTGAGTAAACTCTTCAAATAAGTCGGCTATTTTATCCTCTGGAATTCCTATTCCAGTATCAGCAACTGAGCAACTAAGTAGTAAATTATTATCTGGTTGTTCAGAAAGGTTGGCTCTAATAACTATTTCGCCTTCATGAGTAAACTTTATTGCGTTACTGACTAGATTAGTTAAAACCTGCCTAATTCTTCCAGGATCGCCTCGTACCATCGACTCATTTATTTCTGTGAGATCGAGAATAACTTCTAGACCATTAGCCTGTGCTTTTAATGCGATGGTTTCTGCAAAATCACTAAGAGAACCGCGTAGATCAAAATCGATGATTTCCAGATCTAATTTTCCAGCTTCAATTTTCGAAAAGTCAAGAATGTCATTGATTAAGGTCAGTAGAGACTGAGCACTCGATTTTGCCAGATTTGCTTTGTGTCTCTGATCAACACTTAGATCGCTATTTAAAAGTAATCCTAGCATTCCAAGAACCCCATTCATTGGTGTCCTTATTTCATGACTCATACTCGCCAAAAAATCGCTTTTTAATTGACTGTTTTGTTCAGCGATAATAGAGGCTTGCTTGAGCAAGTTCCTTGCATTTTCCTGGGTGATAGCGGCGGCAAAAATATCGCTTATCTCTTGTAACATAGTTAAATTTGCTGCAGTAGGCTCTGCTTCAGTATTAGTATAAAGTGCGATAACACCGAGTATTTTGCTTAAGGTTAAACTGTGACCTGCAATAGGAATAAAATAAATAGACGACGTTAAAGAGGAGTCTGAAGATTGTGTATTCTCATCCATACCTTTAGTTAACTGTTGATCAACGAACATGATTTCTCTAGAGCGAGCTACCGCTTGACACCGAGATTGGTCGGATGAAATAGTTTTTTCAAATGAACCGACTTGATAACTTAGCAGAAATTTATCTGATTCTTTTTCTCTAAGAAATACACCTCCCTTCTTTGCACTTGAAAATATATCAACAGATAATAATTCGGCGAGAGCGGCCTCAATTCTTGCAGCAAGAGATGAATGCTTAGCTAAAATTTTGGATATTCTTAATTTTAAATCGGTTGCACGTTGTGTGTTTTTCCTTTGTTTTTCTATTTGCTTCCGTTTGGTGATATCTCTGACCATTGCGGCGTAGTAGTTTTTATTACCAACAGTAACTTCAGTGATGGCTAACTCTAGAGAAAAAATACTACCGTCTTTCCGTAGTCCTTTGACTTGTACGGTATTATTTAAGAATGTAGAGAGCTCATTATTTTGAACGTTTTTAAATCCATTTAAATGAGCTTCTCTTAGAGGTTCAGGAACTAAGCAGGTTACTTTTTGTTCGATTAACTCATCCGTATCATATCCAAATATTTTGTTGGCTGCGGGATTAGATGAAATAATTCGACCTTCATTACTCACAGTGATAATTCCATCAGCGACTGCGTTATAAATATTTCTGGTCATTGCTTCGCTTTCTTTAAGTGCTAATTCAGTCTGTTTCTTTTTGGTAATATCTGCACGTATTGCGATGTAGCTTTTCGGTTTTCCGTTGATATCTTTGAAAGGAATGATGGTTGTATCTACCCAGTACAAATCCCCATTCTTGGCGCGATTACAAACTTCATTTTTCCACACTTTGCCTTGAGCGATAGTACGGTACATATTTTTGAAAAAGTCGGTACTATGATATCCAGAGTTTAAGATACGATGGTTATTACCGATTAGCTCTTCCTTTGAGTAGCCGCTTATATCGGAAAAATTTTGGTTAGCAGAAGTGATGGTGCCTTTAGTGTCGGTTATTGCGACAATCGAATGTTGATCTAGTGCGTAGGTCTGTTGCTCTAGTGCCGCAAGATTCATTTCACTGGCTTTTTGATTTTCTTTTATAATTTTTTCGTGCATTCCCTGGATAGTTAGCAAATTACGGAAGGCGCCCGCTAGTCTGTGTATTTCATCATTGGAATCCAGTGTTATGACTTCTTTAGTTTTATTGATCGAAATGTCTTTTACATTTTCTGCGAGAGAAATAATGGGTTTAGTAATGCGGTGTGAAAGAAAAATGGCGATTGCTAAAACTAATATAATAGTCACCATTAAAACAAATACAGATGTTTGAGTAAGCTGTTCCGCCTCTAGTAAGGCTGACTGTTTATCAACTTCGCTAATTAATACCCATTTTTTATCGCCCAAGTTGACCAATTGATGAATTCCGATTACTTGCTTGCCTTGTGGCCCCTGATATTCAAATGCTTCTTCTCGCCGTTTTTCTGATAGTTTTTCTTTGATAGCGCTAGCACTGTTGATTATTTTGCTTTGCTGTCCGTGCTCTTTGTACCAAAGTTGAAATTGCAACGTATTTACCTTTCGGGAAAGAACTTCACCCCAGTTTTCATCTATTGGCGTTTGTAGATAGCCGTCCCGGTTAACAAGATAGTGGTTTAAATTATCTCTACTATTTTCATCGGTAACCAATGAAAAAATTTTGTCCAGCTTAAGCTGGAAGGCGACTGCGCCAACTAGAACTCCGTTCTCATTAACAAGTGGTGCGGTGATAAATCCGGCTAGTATGTTGTTGGATGGAAAGTATCGTTCTAGCCCAGAAAATAATGTCTTTCCTGTTTTTAATGTACTTATTACACTATTAGCAAAAGCTGTATTTGAATAAGTGCCGTTTTTAAAGCTGGTTCCTAAATCATCCTCTTCTGCCAAACTAAATAAAACGTTGCCATCTTTGTCAATTAAAAACACATCATAAACATAATCGTATTGGCGGGTTAGAGCGATGAGTTCTGTTTTTGGTTGTTCTACGCGTTTTACCCAGTCGTAACTTTTGACGTATTGCTTAAGTGGCTTCGATGATTGTTGCCATCCAACAGTTAAATCAGTGATCAGTTTTTGATTTCTAGAGGTCTCGGCTTGTATCTCTAGATCCATAAAACGATAGTCGAACCAGTTTGTAATAAATTTTGCTTTGACGATTGCTGAACTAGCCAACTCAGTTTTTGCGGCTTTTTTAAGACTGCTGACTGTACGCTGATAATTTTGCCACGTTAAAATTAGTATTGGTAAGATCGATAAGATGAGAAACCATGCGACTAAGTGGTTTCGGATTGAACCGCGTTTAGATTTTGTGTGATCATTCTTGTTTTTGCCGGTGTCAGGTTCTTTAGTTGTGATAGGTTTTTGCATCTTTAGTTTACTCTATCAAACCGTTTATCTGCAAATAGTTCAATATCAATTTCATTTTTTAAAATTTCGCCCTCTAGTGCGAGATCCATAATTAGTTTCAAACCTTGCAGATCGATGTTTAGGTGTTGGTAATTGATGACCCTTAGATCAGGATCTAAACTAGCGATAATGGCATCGCGAGAGTGTAATGGAATATGTTTGCGAATAATCTTAACGATTTCTTCTAATTTTTTTCCACCATGTGTTCTTGCTTGTTCAATATCTTCGCCTGCTTGGCGAATAAACTTCATGACTTCTTGAGTTGCGTGAAACTTTTTAGCGATAGCTTTATCGGTTGCTAACGCAATACATTCAACGTGTCCGTGTTTCCAGGGTAAAACATCTTTAGAATACCAGGCAACATGACCATATCCACTTGTTTCTACAATATCTGCCCAAGGGAGAGATTGTTCAAATGCGGCCGCTTGAGAACGGCGGCTTTTGGTTTTTATAAATGAAGGAGATTTAGGTGGAGCGAGGGAGATCGCGAGAACTTGCGATTGGTGATTGGGTTTTAAACTGAGAGAAACTTGATGTTTTTTTAGGTATTGATATAAGACTACTGTGTGAGTCGCTAGTAAATGTGGCATACCAATTTCTGTTGAACGGTTTGACTCCGCATGTGCCTGTTTCAATGCTTGCGCGATCTGTGGATTCGGCTTGCGGTCGATTCTTTTCGCAGCAAGTTTAACTTTTTTGTTGAGTAAATCATTGATAGCTAGCGCGTTTCCATCTCGATGCATTAGACCAATCCAGCGAAAATGCGGTTTTTCATGGAACATATCCATTGCCAGCGGGCTCATTACATAAGCCATATCCACTTCACCTGATTGAAAATAAGCTCTAAGCAGATCCCAATTTTTCATTTGTTCAATTTGGAAGTCTGCATGCTGCATTTGTTTGCCGTATTTTTCATAGGCGACCACCGCTGCGTAGTGATCGGCCAAGGGGATGTAGAGCGCTTTTATAACTTGTTTACCAGGATTAGGTGAGGGAGTACTTTTGGTTTGCGCCAGCAATTTATCACTTGTTAAAGAAAAAACTCCCAAAATCCACAACAGAATTATAAAACTTGTTGGTCTATTACTGATAAGTCCTACTCGAGTGAAGTCCATTGCTTTCAATTTCTTTTGTGAGCACACATATGGGTAAGTGTAGTTGATAAAACGAGATATTGCGGAAAATTAGTTGAGTGAGCTGGTGATCGAAAACTCTCGATCTGCAAGAGGTGGTTCTATACGATTAGACCGTTGATATAAGTTGCCAATGGGTTTGTAACTACTTACTTATTGGTAAGTGAAGATCGACAAATTAAGCAGCCCCTAATTCTATTGCTTGCCTAGTAGATGCGCCGAAATCAAATGTACATTGAGGGTTTTCGCTTGATGGTTTAGAGGAAACCTGTTTGTGATCAGTTCTATTAAAGACTGTGCCTTTTTGATCATAAACATTAATATCTCTGTGGGTCAATCTCGCTGATATTTGGATGGGTTTGATCTTGGTTAAACGTTGATTAGGTAAACCGCGAGAAAGTCTGAAATAGCGGCTGATGGCTACTTTAAGATCGCTTTTTAGCAGGATTAATTGCATCTTTTTAGACGATATCTGTGGATTAGCAGTATTTGCTAAGGGAAATAAGTACTCATCTTGAATATCACTGGTTGGGAGTCTCGCTTTGTCAGACAGTTTACTAACATCTTTTTGGTAGCCGTTTGAAAATTGGCGGTTTTTTATTTGAACTAGTTGCCGTGCACGCATTATTTGAATTCTTAAATCCAAGATAAGTTGAATAGGGATCTTGGCGGTGAATTCAATGTTGTTAGCTACATCCTTTACATTAATATGATTATTCCTGAGATCAATGTCAGTTAATTTTAGGTTAACAACTTGACTTAATTTAAGGCGGCAATAAACGGCTAATTCAGCCATTAATCGACTTGAACCTTGTAAATACTTAATCACAGCTGCGCAGCTCTTTTCGCCAAAACGATCAATATATCCTCTTCTAGTTTTATTCCGCATAAATTGCAAATCGCTCATTTTAATCTGTAAGAAATCGCGGTAAAGAAACATCAATGTACGAACAGCGTTAGACTGTATTTGTTGATTATAATGTTGTTCGATGGCAAGGCTTGAGATAAATAGCTCTAGATCTGATTGAGATAAATTTGCAGGATGTTGTCCATTGTGAAATTTTAAGAAACGCAAAACCCAGACAACATGATTGTTGATACTCAATTCGGAAAGATTTTTTTCCCGAGCAAAAGCACTTAAACGCTTGATGAGAAGCTTGGTTTGTACTTGCGGATTAACTTCTTGTACTAAAGTGGTCAACGGGAGCATCAGATTACCTCAGATAATACTATTTACACAGATACTATCTATATAAGTAGCTGTTGTCAAGTAAGGCTTTTTCACCCGATCAATCGCATCTGGTTAATACTAAATTGAGTGGAGAACGAGAATAAAAATATCTGTTTGTGCGAGATCTCCTACAATCTTTGTGAGACATTTCCGCATAAAGTGCGCGGAAACCTCTATTTGTTTCAATGTAAACTAATTGAATAGCACAAGGTTAACAGTTAAGCTATTGATTTAAAAGATGAATTAAACACAAAAACATTAGAAGATACTAATGAATGGTAATATTCACGTTTTGAGTGCCTTGTGATGAAAATAAATTAACGTATTCTAACCAACAAGCGATATGGAGGTTGTGGGGATTAGAAGGAATTCGAGACAGGAAACTCGTATCAAGGATTTGATATTTACGGACATTGCAGGAGCGACTTTTTCAACGGATGAAGAAATGGATACGGGCGATTTATCGCCCTTTCTTTTGCCTGACAGTTTATTCTCTTTTTTAAACCCTCCTCTTTGACACCTGACACTTTCGTGACAAGACTAAGTTTACTTTACTATTTCACTTTGCTACTCAACATCTCAGAATATACACCTTTGCTGCTTTCACCTTGTGGATCGAGCAGTTAAAAGTTAGCATGGATATTATATAGATAAACAAAGTAGGTGAACGCTTTGATGGTTGTACTGATTATTTCAGGTGCCTTGTTAGGTGGTGTTATTTTTGAAGATTTTACTTTCTCGTTATTAGGCGGCTTGCTTGGGTTTGTGGTCGCACGGATAAATGATTTATCTAAGCAGGTTAAGGATCTTAAACTAACGGTGCACAATCTACAAAGTACTCAAAAACCGCTTCAGCCAGAACAAGTTCAATCAGTCGAACCCCAACATGTTGATCACAACGAAGTTGAAGGCGCAAAAGCTAATTACCAAACGACTAGACTCGAAGCTGACACTGAACGAGTACCAGATAAAGGTTTTGCAACTCACTCTATTGCAAAATCTGCTCAGACTGAAGATGTTAAAATTGCCAGCGAATCATTAAAATCAGAAAATCAAGAAAAAATTCAATCAGCGCAATCGAGCTTGGCGGCAGAGCAACAAGTTAAGCCAGAGATAGCGCCAACAAAATCTCATCAATCAACTAGTAATTCATCACCGCAAAACCAACAACCTGATTTCGTAATGAAAATGGTGAACTTTGTGATTGATTATTTCACACAAGGAAATATTGTCGTCAGAGTTGGTGCGGTCATTTTATTTTTTGGTGTGGCTTTTCTATTGAAATTTGCTGCAGAAAATGTCGAAATTCCAATGGAGTTTCGTCTGATTGCGGTATCAGTTGGTGCAATTGTTTTGCTCGCTTTCGGCTGGCGGCTGCGTGACAAAAAACAAGGTTACGGTTTGATATTACAGGGAACAGCGGTTGGGATTTTGTATTTGACCTTATTTGCCGCCTTTAGATTGTATGACATGGTGCCATCAGGGCTGGCTTTTTCATTTATGTTTTTGTTTAGTGGTTTGGCTATGACACTGGCTATTCTGCAAAACGCGCGAAGTTTAGCTGTACTCTCTGTGGTGGGAGGGTTTTTAGCGCCGATATTGTCTTCAAGCGGCTCTGGTAACTATGTAGCTTTGTTTAGTTATTATTCTATTTTAAATCTTGGCATTTTCGCGGTAGCTTGGTTTAAGTCTTGGCGACTGCTTAATTTAATTGGATTTGCTTTTACATTTATTATTTCGACTGCTTGGGGAGTGACAAAATATCAGCCTGAATATTTTTTGACAACGGAACCATTTTTAATTTTCTTCTTTCTTCTTTATAGCGCGATCGCATTGTTGTTTGCCACCAAACAAAAACCGTCATTGAAAGGATACCTTGATACAACATTAATTTTTGGCTTGCCACTGATTAGTTTTGCTCTTCAAGCCGCAATGGTGAAAGATTTTGAATATGGTTTGGCGCGGAGTTCGTTTGCACTTGGCGCGTTTTATATCGCCACCGCATACTTTGTGCTTAGATCTAAAAGCGAGTATCTGAAAGTGATTGCAGAGGCGTATTTAGCGCTTGGAATTATTTTTACTTCCTTGGTTATCCCTTTTGCATTGGACGGTCAGTGGACTGCTGCTGCTTGGGCGATTGAAGGGGCTGGTTTGGTATGGGTTGGTTTGCGTCAGGCGCGTTGGTTTCCTAAATATTTTGGCGCACTCATACAGTTAGTTGGTGGAATTGTTTTTCTCTCCCAAATAAAATTTAACCATGTTAGTACTCAAGTTTTTGATGGGGAAATTCTCGGTATCTTTTTCGTAGCCATCGCTGGAATTTTTTCTAGTTATAACGTTTGGAAAAGGCAAGAATCATTGCACCCCTTTGAGGCTATCGCTTATCTATTTTTCCTTATTTGGGGAATGATGTGGTGGTATTTGGGAGGTATCGGAAAAATCAGCGACTTATTGGAATATTCCAGCAAAACAAATGGTATGTTGATGTTCATAAGTCTCAGTGGTCTACTATGGTATTTGATAGAAAAACGATTTCAATGGACGGTGTTGAGCCAGTTAACCTGGGTGACTTTGTCACTAGTGATCCTGATTGGTTTAGAAGACTCGATAAGCCATTCTCATCTAATGCGATCTTGGTCTTCGGTATTTTGGTTGTTCGCAATAGTCAGTTTTTACTGGTCTGTGTATAACCGAGAAATGAGTCAAAAAGAAGCACTTAAGAGCGACTCGGGCGATGATGTTTATATACCCCAGGTGCCTGCAGCGAATATGGTTCTGCACTTTATCGCATTTTTGTCGTTGTTTGGTTTTTCATTACAAGAAATTGATTGGGTAGCAAGGTATTTTGAATTTTCAAATACTGGCTGGGGAATTTCGTTATTTGGCTTAACGATTGCCGTGTGGTTATATTTATTGCGTTTTGGTGATCGTTGGCCGATTAAATTTAATCCAACGAGTTACTCGATAGCAGGTATGGGTTTGTTGTTATTTAGCGCAAGTATATGGTCGCTATTTTTGAATTTTTCTCATGCTGGAAATATCGAGCCTTTGATTTATTTGCCGTTTCTAAACCCATTAGATATTGTGCAAGGCTTTCTTTTCATTTTAGTACTTCAAGCAACTAAAAAACTTTCTCAAACAACAATTAGTTTGCCGAACGGAACGATTAAAATTATTTCGCTAATCTTTGTTTTCATCTGGTTGAATGTTATTTTACTAAGATGTATTCATCATTGGGCTAATGTCTATTATGATTTCGATGATTTGTTCCGCTCATTTTTGGTGCAGACATCTATATCTATTTTCTGGACGATAATAGGGCTTGCTGGAGCAATTTATGGTGCGCGAATAAATTCCAGAAAAATATGGGTTTACGCAGCAGGTTTAATTGGTGTGGTTGTTCTTAAACTCTTTACCATTGATCTCGATAATAGCAGCAGCATTGAAAGGATTGTGTCTTTCGTGGTGGTCGGTTTATTATTATTAATTGTTGGGTACTTCGCTCCTTTACCGTCAAAAATTGAAACTAGGGAAGAAAACACAGATGAATCATAAGGTTATAAAGTTATTCAGATTGTTAGTTGTATTTGTTTTTTGTATTGGAGCAGTTTCAAACTCTATTTCTGCTGTAGAATTTTCTCAAGAAAAGCGTCAAAAAGAAGAGCGCATTTATCATGTCGATCTTATTCCAAGCGGAAAAGGATCTTTGCAGCAGGTCACGCTAACCGAAGATATCTATTTGCATAGTGTTGACCGAGAACTTAATGATCTTTGGATATTCGATAGTTTAGGAGAAAAACTTCCTTTTGAAATTACGACACCGGAGATGAAAATATTACAGCTTGAAAAAGAGATAGTAACCTATCCGATCCGTAAACCAAGATATTTACTCAAGCAAACAGACAATATTTCCTTTATATATGATCAGGAAAATCGTATTAGCGAAATACAAAAAGTGAACGACAAGGCGAGTCGTGAAAAAGAACAAAAAGTAATTGGATATTTATTAGATCTTGGTGAAGAAAGTACAAACAATAATATATCAGTCAGTTTCAAATTGTCAAAAGTAGCTCAAACAAGCTTTTTAAGATTTAATATTGATCAAAGCAGTAATTTGAAACACTGGGATTCTGTTTCAAGTAATGAGGTTTTAGCTCAGCTTATTGACAATGAGCAATTAACCATTCATAACCAAATTAAGCTATCTCGCATAAACGGACGCTATTTAAGAATTAACCTGTTAGATAAATCACCAGCATTTTCAATTCAATCATCAAAAATAGAATATTCTGAGCAGCAAAATATTTCACTAGTCTGGGGGCAAGAAAAGCAAATCGATTTTTCTGAAATCGAGAAAGCTTTTGTTATCAATACTTCCCTCTCTTTGGCATATCGAACTCTTCAATTAGATTTACCAGAGTCGACTAGTATGCTCCGAGGAAAACTCTTTGTAAAAAATAGTGAAAAGAGTGTTTGGAGATTAAAACATCATTTAGATTTTTTTCATATCATCGACGGTGAAAAACATATCGTAAAGAATACGGTTCACTTAAATGGATTACGAGCAAAAAAAATAAAACTAGTATTCGATAACTTAAGTAAATCGCAAAAGCCTGATCCGATTAAATTGAAATTAGCTTGGATGCCCCAGAAACTAACTTTCGTAACCAATGGAAATACGCCCTATGAAATTACAGTTGGTGGTGCGAAAAGAAAACCGTCAGTTCAGTATGTTGAAAACGCCCAAAACCAAAAAATGATTAATGTTATAAAAAATGAAATAACTACACCGATCAGCGAAGCGAAATTAGGGAAGAGCTATATACAATTGATAGAACCAACTGCTGAAAGCTATTTCAATTGGAAAAAAATAGGTTTGTGGTTGGTTCTAGTGGTAGGTGTTGTAGTAATGGCGTGGATGGCAAAAGGCTTATTAAAACAAGTTGATTAATTTTAGATCAATCAACTTTTAATTTCCAATCAACCATTTCGCCAGCGAAAAAAGGTACGATTGGTTTACCGCTTGGTAGAATTATTTCGTTCGGAACTCTCCAGGATTCTTTAATTAAGGTTATCTTGGTATTATTTCTAGGTAAACCATAAAAATCTGCACCATAATGGCTGGAAAACCCTTCGAGTTTATCGAGGATCTCAAGATTATCAAATATTTGTGTATATAATTCCAGAGCACTCGGGGCGCTGTAACATCCGGCACAGCCGCATGCAGTTTCTTTATTATGTTTTTCATGAGGTGCTGAGTCAGTACCAAGGAAAAATTTATTTGATCCAGATTTTATAGCATTTCTTAGCGCTTCTTGATGAATATTTCGCTTTAAGACAGGTAAGCAATAATTGTGCGGTTTGATACCGCCAACTAATAAATCATTGCGATTAAAAAGTAGATGTTGCGGGGTAATTGTGGCAGCGACTTTATCGCTTGATTGTGAAATAAACTCAACGGCTTCTTTGGTGGTTATGTGTTCTAAAACAACTTTCAAATTGGGAAAACTTGTAATTATTCTAGATAAAACCATTTCAATAAATATTTTTTCACGATCAAAAATATCAATTTCTGGTGTTGTAACTTCGCCATGAACCAAAAGAATAATTTTTTCATCCGACATCGTCTGTAATACTGGGTAAAGGGCTTCTATTTCGTTGACTGCAGCATCGGAATTAGTTGTTGCTCCAGCAGGATAATATTTTATAGCGGGAATGCCTGCTTTTTTCGCATCAATTACCGTTTGAGGGCTGGTGAGGTTAGTTAAGTATAATGTCATCAAGGGATCAAACTGATTTTCATCGGGTACAGCATCCAATATTCGATTTTTATATTCGATAGCCATCTGAGCGTTAACAATCGGTGGCACTAAATTTGGCATAACGATCGCACGTGCAAAACTACGGGAAGTTGCGGCAACGGTTTCAATTAACATATTACCGTCTCTAAAATGTAGGTGCAGATCGTCAGGTGATTGAATGGTTAAGCTTTGCATAAAATTAGTCCTGTGTCGTTGTACTATCAGCAGAAGAGTAGAGTCGTTGCGTTGTCACTTTATTTTCCGAAACTTTCAATAGGTAAATGAGACTATATTCCGATTCTGTCATTTTACCGAGAGATTCACCACCCAGTAATTCAACCAGAGCTGGAGTAGTATTGCTATGTCCCACGACTAAAATACTCTCATTGAGAGACATAATCTCTTTTGCGAATTGATTGAGTTTATCTGGGTCATAAATTTTTACGTTAGTTCCAATTTCATCAGCAAGCGGTTTGGCGGTTTGAATGGTTCTTTTATAGTCGGTCGAATAAACGCTGCTGATGTTTTTATCATTTAGTATTGGAATCAAATTTTTTGCTCGTTGCTGACCTGCTTTCGTTAATGAAGGATCGCGAGTACCATCAACTTGTTTTTCTGCATGGCGAACTAAAAAAATGTGCCGATCGGATATTTCTTGGAACCTGCCTGGTGCAACGCAAGCAAAATTCAGTAGAGTTAATATCGAAATCGTGGTTAATTTAAAAATGCTTAATAATAGTTTCATCATTTCCAAAATATGGCTGGCGAAATGCTATATGTCTTTGCTTAGCCAACTCTAGCCCCCTTTTTAATTATGGCTTTTTTCTAACGATTAAAATCATAATTGGCATTAATAAAAATACCTATCCTCAATAGTTTTAAAAAGTGTTTTAATTTTTCCGGAGTTTATTCCCCCCACCACTTCCTGCGTATTATATCATAGGTGTTTCAGTGAATTTATCAATAAAGCTAAAATGTAAAGGTACGGCTTTATCTTCTGGTATTTCTTGCGAAATTTAGGCAAGTAATATTTGAAGACGATGTCGATATAGCTTTATAATCTGCTACATTGTGGTGTTCAGTTTAATATAGTTGGGGCGAATACTAGAAAGATGACAGGCACTTGGTAACAATGCAAATAGCTTAGTTACTGTGTTTCTGGTGGACTTCAGCGTACGATCTCATCTCCCGTGTAAAAAGTATTGTTAAACTTACTCCTGAAGCTTATCATCAATATTTTCTCATTGGGGAAATGCAGTTAAATCAAGTATCTGTATGGATTTATGATAAACCCGCGCAGTAAATTGTGGGAATCGTTATCACATTGCTTAAAAATAAGCATGGAAACTTAATTCGATCAAATTAATTCACAATCAATCGATATGAATATTCGAGAAGCTAGAGAGAAAGACTTTGAACAAATTTGGCCTATCTTTCGGGATATAGTGTCAGCTGGAGACACTTATGCTTACTCACAAAGCACAACAAAAGATCAAGCATTGAAGATTTGGTTAAAAACACCAAGAAAAACATTTGTGTTCGAAGAAGAAGGAGATATTCTAGGTACCTACTATATAAAATCAAACCAAGATGGTCCAGGTAGCCATGTTTGTAATTGTGGTTATATGGTCTCTTCTAAGGCTAGAGGACGTGGTCTGGCGACAGCTATGTGTAAACACTCTCAAGAAATAGCAAAAGAACTTGGATATAAGGCGATGCAGTTTAATTTTGTCGTTTCAACTAATGAAGGGGCAGTAAGGTTATGGGAGAAGTTGGGTTTTGATACCGTTGGTAGACTCAATAAAGCGTTTAATCATCCTATAAAAGGATTAGTTGACGCATTGGTGATGTATAAGTGGTTGTGAAATTCAATAATAGATGTATGAGAAAAATAAACAGCAAATTATTTATTAAAGAATTAAAAAGCTATAAGGGAAATAACGTTTTTAATCCTTATTCGGATAGTTGTTCAGTTTTTGATAAAGTCAATGCTCCGGCGATTCGCAGAAAGAACTTAAAATTGGCACTGGAATCATTCCTAAATTCAAAATTAGATTCGCTGTGGATAGGCAGAGACCTTGGTCATCGAGGAGGCAGACGAACAGGGCTGGCATTAACGGATGAAGCACAATTAGAATCTGCAAGTCATTCATGGAATATCGAGCTAAAAAAAGCAACAAAGGGTGATGTAGTTGCGGAAAGAACAGCCGCCAATATCTGGCATCATTTAAATCAAATTGAACAACGAATATTTATGTGGAATGTATTTCCTTTTCATCCGCATGAAGACGGAAATCAATTGACTAATCGAAGCCATACCGCCAAAGAAAGGGATTTTGGTATGCAAATTTTAGAGTTGCTTATTGAGTTATTAAAACCTAAAAAAATAATTGCGATTGGCAATGATGCTTATAACTGTTCGGTTCGGTTATCGAATAAATTGGAGGTTATTAAAGTAAGACATCCCAGCTATGGTGGAGAAAAAATTTTTGCTAAGCAGTTGAGAAAATTGTATGGGATAAAGCTATAAGGGATAAAGCTATAAAGGATTAAGTAATGCTAGGCTACTCACTCCTGTATGGAAGCGTATACAGGCGTATTGTTGTTAGTCTAGATTGACGATTTGTATTCCCACGCAGGAGCGAGGGAATGAAAAATAGTCACAAATAAAAACGATTAATCTCAGGGCAATCGAATGGTTCAAGAGTTAGTTCTGGAATTCGCTCTTGCAAAAATGGGTAAAACTCTCTCAAACGAACCTGCTGACTTGAGCGAATATAATTGATTACATTTCAGGACTAGTAACGGCATTTCAGAATACTTGATCATCATCTATCTCCCGCCAGCTACATCAATAATCGATCCGGTCACATAAGAGGCTTCCTCAGATACCAACCAGCCAATGGTATTGGCAACTTCTTCAGGTTCTCCTCCTCTTTGCAACGGAATGGATGATTTTATTCGCTCAATTCTATCGGGTTCACCGCCATCAGCATGCATATCAGTTTTAATAAAACCAGGTCTAACTCCATTAACTCTGATCCCTTCCGCAGCGACTTCAATTGATAAGCCTTTTGTGAGTGTATCAATCGCTCCTTTTGAAGCGGCGTAGTCGATATATTCATTTGGTGAACCTAGTCTTGCGGCAGCTGATGATACGTTGACAATGCTACCACCCTGACCACCATTGATAGTGGACATCCGTTTAATGGCTTCACGACAACATAGAAAATAACTGGTGACATTAGTATTGAATACCCGGTTAATCCGCTCTACGGTCATGTGTTCCAGTTTTGTTTGTGGCAATAAAATACCGACATTGTTCACAAGTGCAGATATAGTACCTAATTCAACATCGATCTGCTCAAACAATTTAATGACATCGGCTTCTTGTGACACGTCTGCCTGTACGGCGATGCATCTTACCCCAAAGGATTTAACCTGTTGCAGAATTCTAGTCGCGGAATTTCTATCATTTTTATAGTTAACACAAATATCGTAACCAAGTTTAGCTAGTTTCATAGCAGTAGCCGCACCAATTCCTCTACTCGAGCCAGTGACCAGTGCAACCTTGTTTAATTTATCCATCTAAATCAGCAAATATACGCGCGGTTAATTGGGTTATTTAATTGTAACTCAATGCTCGATGAGCGGTAAATGGAATCATCGAATACCTAAAATTGCAGAATAGCGCTAATATTCTATACTTAGTCATATCGTTTAATGTATTGAGAAATCGTTAGATGCCTATTCGCATGTGGAGATATCAATGGTGAGGAAGTATTCTGCCAGTGAGATGATTCAATCATTGGCTGATGTGACTCGCCATGCTGATAAGGAATTGTTAGATATTAGCCTGGCGCGCACTTTATACAAACTATTTAGAGCCGATAAAATTATCCTCTACAAGATTTTTCAATTGGCCGATAAAGTTGAATGTTATCGTTCAATTGAGGTGGTTGACGGTAAAGTGGATATTTTTGATGATACTTCGCAAACTGCTCTAGTTGATTATTCATCTATTGATGGTTTTGTACGATGCTTCGACAATAAAGAGCCGATAACCAATATCGAATATGAATCTATAAGCATTACTTTATTCCCGATAACCGATAAGTTAGACAATGTTATTAGCATTTTTAGAATTGAGCGAACAGTCGATTTATCTCCGATCAAAGAAGAGCTTATATCAGGTTGTTTGCAGATTTATCAAAATTATCTCAATTTACTAAATGAGAGCGAGCGAGACACTTTAACTGGATTGCTAAATCGCAGGACGTTTGATCGGGGTTTAAAAAAAATTTGCTCAGAGCATATTCAGTGTCAAAACGAAGTGACCGACGGGCAGAAAATTAGAGCTCAAAGCCAGAACATATCGCATTGGTTAGCTATTACCGATATCGATTTTTTTAAGCGGATTAATGATGACTTTGGACACATTTATGGTGATGAAGTTTTATTACTTTTATCCAATATAATGCGAGAAACTTTTCGCAGCGCTGATGTTCTATTTCGTTTTGGCGGTGAAGAATTTGTAATTATCCTACGCTCGACTGATTTAGATGGGGCAACAAGCGCACTCGAAAGATTTAGAAAAAAAGTAGAGAACTTTGAATTCCCGAAAGTAGGAAAAGTAACCACTAGTATCGGCTTTATTGAAATATCTGAACATTCTATCCCAACAGAAATTTTAGGAAGTGCAGACGAAGCACTTTATTTTTCAAAGGATAATGGTCGAAATCAAGTTAATCAGTATGAGCAATTAGTAGCGGATGGGAAAATTACAGCAAAGCAAACAGCAGAAGATGATATAGAGTTGTTTTGAATTAAAAAATAAACTAGACACTGATATTTTGTCTGTTGAATTGTTCGATTGCGAGACTAAACTTCATAAGTTTTGATTTTATTAACGAAGTCATCGACTCTTTTTTCAAAATACCACCGGTATCCAAATTACTACCCAATAGCAAAATATCCATGCACGCGCTTTCGATAATGCTCCCAGACATGGTTTTAACCACCTCTCTTAATGCAACTTGCGCGTGGCTGGCTCTAGGTGAGGTATTAAATAATGCGACAGGCATATAGACAAATTCTTCGCCGCTGACTAGCCAATCAAGCGCATTTTTTAATACGCCTGTAATTCCATGAGCATACTCGGGACTTGAAATGATTAAACCATCGGACTCACCTAAAGCGTGTTTTAACTTGATGACTACTTCTGGCAGGTTGTGTTCTAGATCGGGGTTAAAAAGCGGTAGATTCGATAATTCTTGGTAAACGCTGATTTGAACATTCGCTGGAGATAAATCATTTAAAGTATTAACTAATGCAGTGTTATAGGAAGCTTTCCTTAGGCTACCGGAAATCGCTAGAATTTTAATTTGATCCATGCGTTATTACTGTTTGATTAACTTAGCTTTAAGAATATCACTGATAGATTTTTCGATCTAATGTAGAATACCGAGGTTGTGCGGTTTTCGCTTCAGTTTTTAAGAAATAGAGCCTTATCGTAATAATAATTCATGAGAATAATAGTTATCCAAAAAAGTAATAGTCATTCAAAAGAGTAATAACCATGTCCGTAAAACCGGTAAAAGATCCAAAGAATATATCAGTAGAGAAAAAATACCTGTTTGCAAAAAAGAATAAAGTATCTATTTGGGCTTCTAGCCACCCTTATGCGGGCATTCCAGACGAATATTTTGAAGAATCCTTTAGTAAGAATAACACCCGTGCGACTAATCAGTGGTCGAATAATTTTATGATGCGATATTTTAGACCCGAAGATATGGAAACCAATGGCTCACATGATGGCAAAATAGACATCAAACAAGCGGCAGGAGAATGTTCTTTTTCTAGCTCTTATATCGATGCACTAATGAGCAAAGCTAGAAAGAAAAATATGTTGGAAGTCAGTTGGATTGTCTTATTATTTGAGTATGAATATAGCGCTAAAATTTCGGGAGTAGAAAACGATCAATATTTAACTTTATTGGGCGCGTTTAATTACGATGATGATGCGGAAAGCCTTTATGAAGTTTCCGAATGAAGCCCTCAAATTAGCTCACAATGGATTAGTTGATTATTGGCATCGAAGTGTAACAGGGAGTTTTCATCAACGGGTGTCCAGCATCTGTCACAATTGTCCAGAGGTTCAGAAACAATTAGCAAGTGATCTTTGTTATTTTTTTGTTCTAGCGAATAGAACAAAGTCGATGAGTTGGTGTTTGATGAGTAACGGATCGCCCATAGAGATTCGCCATCACTGATCCCTAAAGTCATGCGAAGCGCGTATTTTATCTGATGTTTTTGGGCGGCAGACTCAATCAATTCAACGGTTTTAACTAGCGCGGATTTAACATCATTTTGCAAACCGTTGGATAGCAAAAGATAGAATAAAATTTCAGAGTCTGTCGATCCTAAAATATGTTGAAAATATTTTGCCTCAACTTGTTCAAGGAGATCTTTCTTGACTTCTTGATATTCATGAATAAGACCGTTGTGCACCATTAACCAGTTTTGGTATTGAAAAGGATGACTGTTAGTTTCTTGAATTGGAGTGCCTGTAGCAGCTCTTACATGAGCTAAAAATAGTGGTGAAGAAATATGGGTGGCGAGGCTTTTTAAATTGGTGTTATTCCATGCCGGGCGGATACTTTTAAATAGCCCGGGTTGTGGCTTTTGTCCGTACCAGCCTACTCCAAATCCATCGCCATTGACTTCATATTTTGTCATGTCAGCAGATTTACTTTGATCAATAAGTGAGTGATTACTATTGAGTAGCCAATCTTCTAAATAAATTGCTTGACCTTTGTAAGCCATCCAGCGGCACATGAGATTCTCCTTTAGACGTTTTGAATTCGCTGTTTTTAGTAGTGATCTTTTGATTCATTTTTGGGTAAAAGAACGAGTGATGATAACAAGAATCCGGCTACCAGCGAAATTCCTATCACTGCGACATCAAATGCGGTAGACAGTCCAGCGACAACATCTTTTTCAACCAGCGCCAGAATGCTTCGGTAGCCCACTGCGCCTGGTACAAGAATAATAAATCCGGGCATCATGATCATAGCTCCGGGAATATCAAAAAATCGAGTTGCCAGTCTTGCCATCAAGCCAACAGCTATCGCACCTGCAAATGCTCCGAGTGAGGTACCCATTGCTTGAGATGCAAAATAAACCGTAGTAAATGCGCCAAGTGCTGAAAGTAAAAACCAACCTGCATCTTTTCTACGTGCTGAAAATAAAGGCACTAACGCCAATGCGGCTATCGCAGCCGCAAGCCAAACGCTCCAAGATTCTACTGGTGACACAATGACATGATTGACTTCTAAACCGAGTCTTTTCCCTAGCTCTGCTGCTAGTGCACTTCCAAAAGCAAGTTGAATAAACGTTGTCACTGTACCCGATAATCGAGCTGTTCCTGAAACTAAATTTTGAGTGGCGAGTTCAGCTAATGCAATAGTTAAAGACAGACCAGGCAACAGAATAATCAGCCCGGAAATGACCACAACAGAAGTGCTAATTGATAATCCGAACCACTGATCCATCGATAAAGCAATAAAAGTGGCGATAAACGCACAAATGGTAGGTAAAAGATGGTCGATCATTGGTTTGGTTCTCGATGCGATGGCGATCAGACCAACAATAAATCCTATGCAAGCGGAAACCATCATTTCATTGACACCGCCTGAAAAAATTCGTGATATACAAGTCGACACAACGCAAAATGCTAATACGATAATCCAACTCGGGTAATCTGGCGATGAACAAGCAATACTTTTCAGTTGATCTGCCCCCTGATGAGAGTTGATTTCGCCACTAATCACTTGTCTTGCGACGAGTGATGTTTTTCGCAAGCGTTCAATGTTGACCTCACCCGGAGAAACCCGGATCAGATAGGTTTTAGGCTCGCTATCGGTGGATAAAATGGTAATACTAATAGATGTCGGTAAAGACATACATTGAATACCATAGCCCATCGCCTCAGCGCAGCCATTCATAGTCTGCTCTAGCTCGTATGCAGGCAAACCATAGGTATGCAACGCTTTTGCCAGACGCAAAATAAAACCGACTGGTTTATTTCTATCCGGTGCATTGGGTATTTCATCGAGCGAGCGTTGCTCGGTAAGATGAGTATCTGATAACTGTGACATAGGTTTATCTCAGGTAAGTATTGACAAATTTAAACAGCTTTAGTGGATAATAGTCATATATTGTGCCATTTTGAGCGTCTTTTCTATCAATCAGGTACAATGTCTAGTGTGATAAGTTAATAATTATAAATTTTAATCATCATTTTCGCAGGTTATTTTGAAAAAAGCGTTTATTAAAATCCATTTTAGCTACTTTCTATTGTTGCTGGTTTGTTTTTGCAATTCGGCTCATGCCGCTCGGGAGTCTGTCAGTTTTCAGCATATTGGTACTAGTGCAGGTTTACCGCAGAGTACCGTGAATGTGATTTTTCAAGACAGCAGTGGTTATATGTGGTTTGGTACTTACGATGGTCTGAGTCGTTTTGATGGCTATCAGTTCGTTAATTTCAAAAATGATCCTTCTGATCCACACTCAATCTCTAATAACATTGTCGTTTCGATTGTAGAAGACAAACAAGGATTTCTTTGGGTTGGTACTGCGCAAAACGGTGTGAATCGATTTGATCCAAAATCTGGAAAATTTACTCGTTTCTTAGCAAAAAACGACGACTTTGATAGTCTGAGTCATTCACAAGTTAACGTTATTCACCAAGATCAATCTCAACGCATTTGGATTGGTACCGCTCATGGTTTAAATTTATTCTTACCTGAAAAACAGGCATTCGCACACTTTTTCAACAATCCCCTTGATACTCGTTCACTACCGCCCGGTGCTATTGTTGATATTGTCGATGACGGCAAAGGCAATTTATGGGTTGCAAGCGAAAAAATGTTGAGCCATTTTAATATTGAGCAACAGGTGTTTACCTATTTTGAAAAGACCGATATGCCGACTCAGATCAATACCCTGTATCTGGATATTGATCAGAGTGTTTGGATTGGTACAAGTTCAGATGGACTTTACCATTTAAAAAAAGGTAATCGGCAGTTCGAGCACTTTAAATATCAACCATCTAATCCCAATAGTCTTAGTTTTAATGATGTAAGAAAAGTATTGCGTACCTACAATGGAGATTTATGGGTTGCGACCGAAGAGGGTGGTTTAAATGTTCGGCGTAAAGGGGATTCAAGATTCCAATCATTTAAACGTAATTCAGCCGATCCGCATAGCATTAGTATTAATGATATCTGGAGTCTTTATCAAGATAAATCAGGATTACTTTGGATAGGCACTGCGGGTGGTGGGATCAATACCACTCAATCTTTTAATAGTCAGTTTTCACGTCTAACTCATTCGCCGCATCAACAAAATAGTTTGTCTCACGAATTTGTTTGGGATATCAAAGAAGACAGTTATGGTGTCATCTGGTTTGGCACGTTAAACGGTTTTGATCAATATTATCCAAAAGAAGATCGTATTGAGCACATTAGTAAGTTCGAAACTCAGAGCGGAAAAAAAGTTGGTAATAGAATTCAAACTTTTGTTTTTGATCACCAGGGTGATTTATGGTTTGGAAATCAACAAGGGCAGCTTGCGATTTACACTGAAAAAGATCAGCTAACAAAATTGATGTACCGTTCAAATTTCCCTAACGGATTTATCAGTAATGCCAGGATCAGAATGATTAATAAAGATCGTTTTGGAAATGTTTGGGTGGGTACTGACGAAGGATTGTTACAATACGATTCGAAAACTCATAAACTGGTGAAAGACTTTGGTTCGGAAGAAAATAATTTGCTCGGCGAATCCGCAGTACGAACCATGTTACAAGACAACCAGGGTAATATTTGGTTTGGTACCTGGAATCAAGGGTTGCATAAGTACGATCCTGAATTTGGCAGCGTCAAGCGTTACAAAAATGAAGCGGGTGATGTGAGTTCTATCAGTAACAATACCATTCGGTCTTTGTATTTAGATAATACAGGAAATTTATGGATAGGCACGTTTAATGGATTAAATAGATTAAAAGAAGACGCGATTTTAACGGAACAAATTTCTTTTGACAGTTATTTTGAAAAGGACGGTTTGCCTAATAGTGCAATCTACGGGATTGCTGGAGATACCAACGGTAAGATTTGGCTAAGTTCCAATAATGGGTTATCACAATTTGACCCTGACAATGGAACATTTAAAAATTATTCAGTCGAAGATGGTTTGCCAGCCAATGAATTTAATGGTGACGCGGTCATTCGTTATTCAGATACGGATATTTATTTTGGTAGTGTAGGCGGAGTCGCGATTGTTAGCGCGAACGAAATTAAACCCGAGAATTTTCATCCCAATCTAGTAATTACTTCGTTGTCGGTTTTAGGTAAAAGAGTTAATCCGCTGGGTGTGTCAATTGAAAAACAGAATTTGAGATTTCCATATAATAAAAATGATGTGGCTTTTGAATTTTCGTCTTTAGATTTTCGTCATGTAAAACGAAATAAATTTCGTTATCGATTATTACCTTACAACCGTGACTGGACGATAGTTAGCTTTCCGAATCAAGCCGTTTTTACCAACTTAGATCCTAATAATTACAGTTTTGAACTTCAGGCAACTAACAGTAACGGTGTCTGGTCACAACGCAAGCTGAGCGTACCCTTGATCATTTTACCACCGCTTTGGAGAACGTGGTGGGCTTATGTTTTGTATCTGATGGCAGCAATTACATTAACCAGATATTTTTTTAACCGCCATAAAAAATCATTACAAGAGCAAAAACAGATTAATGAACATTTACGTCAAGTCGATCAATTAAAGGATGAGTTTTTGGCGAATACCTCACATGAATTACGCACACCACTGAATGGAATTATTGGCATCGCGGAATCTCTTAGAGAAGGTAGTGCGGGTTTACAAAATCAAAAAACGATAAATCATTTAAAGCTAATAATTGACGGTGGCAAACGATTGTCGCAACTAGTTAATGACATTTTGGATTACAAAAAACTTACCCATGATACACTGATTTTACAACGCAGAGCGGTGGATTTATTTACCATCCTTGATGTTGTTGTCAGTTTATTGAGACCGCTCGCGGAAAAAAAATCATTAGAGCTTATTAATAACTTATCGAAAGATCTGCCTCTGGTTTATGCCGACGAAGATCGTGTTCAACAGATCTTTCATAATCTTATCGGCAACGCGATTAAGTATACTAATGACGGGAAGGTTGAAATTTCTGCTCGGTTAAATATCAACGAGATAGAAATTTGTGTCTCTGATAGTGGTATTGGGATTAAGAATTCTAAAATCGAAGAAATTTTTAAACCTTTTGAACAACTTAGTTTGCCCGATACTGTTTCTCAAAAAGGAACAGGTTTAGGATTGTCGGTTACGCGTCAATTGATAGAGCAACATGATGGCGAAATATGGGTTAAAGCCAAACTAAATGAAGGCTCAAAATTTTATTTTACTTTGCCATGTTGGTTGGAAAATTATCATTCTGAAGACATTGAAGTACGTCCAGATATGATTACTTCATCTATCGAGCAACGGTCAGAGACTTCAAAAATAGCCAATCAGGGAACTCAAATTGAAGCGATCCCCAGCAAAGGGAAAATTTTAATTGCTGATGATGACCCAGTTAATTTACAAGTGCTTAGTGGTTTATTACAAATGAATAACTATGAAGTGGTTAGCGCTGCTGATGGCGTCGAAGCGTCTAAGATTGGTTTGACGCAAAAGTTTGATCTGGCGATTCTCGATATTATGATGCCCGGAATGTCAGGCTATGAAGTCACTAAAAACTTACGTACTAAATTTAATGCGATTGAACTACCTATTTTATTGTTATCGGCGAGGAATCAGCCAGGTGATGTTAAAACGGGTTTTGAGTCAGGTGCCAATGATTATGTCACCAAACCAATTGAGCGTGAAGTTTTGCTTAGCCGAATACAAACTATGTTACTGCTGGGTGGACTGGCTGAAGCTAAAAGACAAAAAGAACACGCTACGACTTTACAGCAAGCTTGTGAGCGATTGGGGAAATATTTTCCCAAGCAAATGGTGAATCAAATTATCACCAATGATGAAGATAGCCAGCTTATTTCCGAGCGAAAACTGGTGACGATTCTATTTGCGGATTTGGCTGGTTTTACCACCGTTTCAGATCGATTTGAGCCAGAAGCAATCACTGATATATTGAATAGTTTCTTAGGAAAAATGGGAGAGCTGATCGAACAGCATGACGGTGTGCTCAACGAGATTCTTGGCGATGGGTTAGTGGTGTTGTTTGGCGCAATAGACAATATGAGTAAACTTGATCAGGCGCGTAACGCAGCGAATTTAGCATTAAAAATGCAACAGGCGATGGAAGTTTTGTCAAGTGAGTGGTTGGACGCTGGATTTGATCATAACGTTAAGTTAAGAATTGGTGTTCACCAGGATTTTGCCACTGTGGGCAATTTTGGTTCTAAAGATCTTGTGGCGTTTCGCGCTGTCGGCAGTGGTGTTAATTTTGCGTCTCGTCTTGAAGGGTATTCTGAATCAGGCGAAATAACGGTTAGTTATCCAATCTACGCACAATCACGAGATGATTTTGAATTTTCGGGATTGGAAGAGGTGCAATTTTCGGGATTCAATCACAAGCATCGAGTTTGTAAATTAATGTCAGCGAAACAAACACCCGCTAAACTGCCAGCTCCAGAATAAGTGAAGTAGCTCTCTCTAGAAAAGCATATGTTCGCCAAGAAATCTTTGTGCAGAAAGATCGCTAAAGTCTTTTAGTTCCGATTTTTGAAACAGAGATGTCATAGTAGAGCGGAGAGTCGGATAGGCAACCTCTTGCTGATGCTGGCTAACGGCTGCAATCGCTTTATCTTTGAGGTTATTATTTAGGGTACGTCCTGAACCTTGTTCTAAGAGCTGTACCACTTGATTTGCTGATAATCCATCCAATGGATTATGTTGTCTATATGCACTCATTTTTTTCCTCCATGATGTCCCTGTGTATTATTGCTTATTTTTATCGTTTATTTTGTTGTTTCTGATTCTGCCATTGTGACCATTTGGCTAGCAACCATTCTCTTGACTTCGTCCCATAAGGTTCGTCCATTCAGGATTGCTTTAGTCCACGATCTTAGTATTAGTAGGCTAATTTTATATGCATAACAAGTATAAGCCAATAGTATATAACTAGTCTGTTTGTGAGACATTGACCATTGCTATTTGAGATATTTGCCGTTTTTCAATGGGCAATTTCAGGTTAAATGAACTCTATAAATGGCTTAGCAACTTTGGGCATCTTTTCCCCCAGATGTCTTAAGTTTGAGTATGAACAAATTTCATAAAGCTGCTCATTGCAGGGTTGCCGACTTTTTGCTTAAGGTATACTTTTTATATCAAATGCGCATCATCGGATTGAATTCTGTAGAAGTTTTCAAATCAAAAAACTCACTAAAAAACTGGTATTCTCTGCTGCCATTTTGTAAGGTTATTACTAGTTATGAAGCACTGGAGAAAATCGATGCGAAACGAAACCACAACGACTAATGAAAAATTTAAATCTTTTGAAGAGTTTTGGCCTTATTATCTGGGTGAGCATCGATTAATCACTTGCAGAGCTTTACATTATGTCGGTACTGTTCTGTCCGCAGCCTTATTGATCTACTTTGTCTATTTTCAAGCGTGGGCATGGTTGCCAATGATATTGGTTGCAGGTTATGGGCCGGCATGGATCGGACATTTTTTCATTGAGAAAAACAGACCTGCGACCTTCACTTATCCCTGGTGGTCGCTTATGGGTGATTACAAAATGTTTTATCTTGCCGTCAAAGGTGAAATCAGAGCGGAGTTAAGTCGTTTATTTGGAAAAAACGTTAGTGAGTAAATGGCATTTTTTGGACAGCAAAAATGCTTCTGGGAAATTTAAAAATTAGCATTATGGCGCTAACAGCATGGGCGCGAGTTGAAGGAAAAACCTTATTCAACAAATGTACTGACAAAATTTGCGGCTGAAAATTTTATCGGAGAGTTTGTTAGTCGAGCATTTATTGGAGAACTTTTAAGTCAAGATGTTCTTGTTAAACTCGCCATTTTGCCTGAAGAGCATATTTCGATTCAAATTGGGTTTAATTGGCAGAGGAGGCTAGGGAGCGGAACATAAGAATTTTGCACAAAATCCAAAACCCAAGATCCAAAGTGGTAGGTTATAGCGTTAGCCAAAAGAAGTTTCATCGAATTGCTTTTGAATTAATTCAACTTCTGACATGTTATTGAGCAAGGCATCTACACAATCGCTATCTAACGTTTCTCCTGCTATCTTATTGAGCATTTCAATCGCTTGCTGATTACTCCAGGCTTTTTTATATGGACGTTCGCTGGTTAATGCATCAAAAACATCTGCAACAGCAACGATTCGAGCTTCAATCGGTATTTGATCTCCTTTTATGCCCAAAGGATAACCTTGACCATTGACTGTTTCATGGTGAAATTCTGCAATATTGCGAAGCATATCGATAAACTCAATATTTTCCAGTCCAAAATTTTTGAGTAACTCGTCAATCATCTGTCGTCCAATAGCGGCATGGGTTTTCATGATTTTTAGTTCATCTTCATCGAGCTTTTCGGGTTTAAGCAAAATATTGTCGGGTATGCCTATTTTGCCAATATCGTGTAATGGAGAGAACATAAACAAATGCTCAATATAATTATCATCCAGATTATATTTATTGGCTAATTTAGTCGCAATTAGTCGGCTGTAACGAGACATTCGATCAAGGTGGCAGCCAGTTTCCGGATCGCGAAGATGAGTAATACTGCCCGTTGTTTTAACTGCAGCAGTGAGTGTTTTAATCGAGCGAATCTCATTGATCACCATCAGGGAGATCATATGCCCGTAAGTATCAATTTGTTGTAAAACTTTTTCAGAGAATACATCGGTTTTATTGGAATTGAAGAAAATAAAACCAAAAAAGTCGCTGTTGTTAAACATAGGTAAAGTGTAGCTAGCAACATAACCTTGACGTCCAATACGCCTGGTATGTTCGCTTTCGCTGTTTTCAAAAGTGAGAAAATTATTAATAACGCGCGGTAGACCTTTATCAAGAATTGCCTTTAAAGACGGTACATCGTCGATATAGGCCTGATAATTATCCAGCGGATTACTGTCACCACTGCTGTGTAAATAGGTTTTGAGTAATCCTGTGGCGGGATCGTATATAGCAACGGCAATCCTGACGATAAATGGAAAAGATTGATTAAGATACTGATGAGTGGCGGTCAGTTTATCCTGCAATGGGATTTGTTTGTTAAGCTCATTTAGACCATCGATGCGTTCAGTCATGATTTAGTAACTTATTTACCGTGAATAGTTAATATATTAGTCTATTTTTATCTTATTCGAAGCCTTTTTGATTATCACAATATCGATCCATAATCGAAGTCATTAAAATTTTCCGCCTTATTGTTATTTGTGTAACAACTATGTTATTGTTGAATCATGTAGGTGGATTGTGTCTATTTACTCGACTAAGATTTAATCCAACAATAATTTGAAAAACGATTAATGAGGGAGCACAAATGAGAATACCTTTAATACTAGCCGCAAGCACTCTTTTTCTAGTCCCGTCTCTCCACGCAACTGAGGTTTCAAGTGAGATTAATGCCGTTGAGAACGGCTTACGAGGAGCTGTTCAGTTTGCTGGCGACAAGCCTTGGAATATTAATGAACGTATGCAACATTATGGCGTACCAGGTGTTAGCATAGCAGTGATTAAGGATTTTAAAATCCATTGGGTCAAACATTATGGCGTAACGGATAAAGAAACAGCTAAAAAAGTTGGTTCACAGACTTTATTTCAAGCTGGCTCAATCAGTAAGCCTGTCGCTGCTTATGGTGCATTGAAACTGGTTGAAGAAAATAAATTGTCTCTCGATAGACCTGTTAACGAAAAGCTCAAGGGCTGGAAAATACCTGATAATGAATTCACTAAAAAACAACCAGTTGCTTTAAAACATTTATTAAACCACAGTGCAGGGTTAACCGTACACGGATTTCCAGGTTATTCATCTGGGGAAAGAGTGCCGTCAATCAACCAAATTTTGGATGGGGAAAAGCCAGCTAACACGGCAGCAATACGAGTCGATATGCAACCCGAAACTAAATTTCGCTATTCTGGCGGTGGTTATACGGTGATACAGAAATTAGTTTCTGATGTGACCGAAAATAGTTTTCCTAAAGCAATGGACGAACTTGTTTTATTACCGCTAGGCATGCAACAAAGCACCTATCAACAGCCACTACCTGCGGAAAAATTAAAATATGCAGCGGCGGGTTATTTACCGAATAAACTCCCCGTTGCAGGCAAACACCACATTTACCCTGAAATGGCAGCCGCTGGTTTATGGACCACCGCTGAGGATTTAGCCAAATTTTCTATTGATGTTCAACTGGCAGTTAAAGCCGATAAAAGTGCAGTGTTGAGCGAATCGATGGTCAATAAAATGCTCACGCCATTTGTAAGCGATAATGCGGGTTTAGGTTTTTTTATTCAGCAAGGAAAAGAGAATGATTATTTTTCTCATGCTGGTTGGGATGAAGGTTTTAGTGCGGATTTGGTCGCTCACAAAACCAACGGGCAAGGCGTAGTCATTATGACTAATTCTAATCATCCAGCATTTATCAATGAACTAAAAAATAGCGTTGCTACGGTTTATCAATGGGGTGATTTTTTACAGCCAGATCTCACCGCTTTACCAATCAGTCAATCAGAGCAAAAGCGAATAGTGGGGCGCTATAAGTATGATGTCGATATGATGTTTAATATTTTTGCAGAGAATAATCGGATTTTTATGCAATACCTTGATGCTGAAAAAATGGAAGTATTTCGCATCGGAGATAATCAATATATTCGTAGAGAGCATGCTATGAAGTTTAGATTCGAAAAGTTAGCTGGTGATAATTCTGTGAATTTGGTTTTTGGAATTAACAATGAGATGGAACATGTGCGTAGACGATTAACTGAAAATGAAGTTCTACCGTTTGAATACATTGTTGGTGGTAATTATGAAAAAGCTGAACCATTATACGTCGCCTTATTGAAGGATGTACCTGAATATAAAAGCCATGCAGAATCAGTCCTTTTAGGTTATGCCGACAAAATGTACGCGACAAATAAAAAATCTCAAGCTCTGGAAGTTTATCTGATGGCTACACGGCTATTTTCAACCGCCCGCAGTTTTGTAAAATTGGCGAGTTATTATAAAAAGTCCAACGATAAAAAAAGTGCAATTGCCAGTTTAAAGAAAGCACAGCAGATTGATCCAGAAGATCCTGTCGTTATTAAATCTCTTAATGGGATTTAGAGCAGAGATTATTTATTGGGAAATGAAGAGGGATAAAATTTTAACCTTCAAGTTATTGACTAAAGTTAACTTTTATACTTGTTAGAATATCGACTAATGCTCATAACTGCGTGCAGGGTTTGACCGGAAACTGAGTTATTTAGGGAGAAGTTAGCCTCAAAAATAGCGAGAGTAGATTTACTGCTTATCATCAATATTACCGGTTATCAATAGCCTCGATCATCAACATTATCCTTGTAGCAATTTGAGTTAAAAATTGAAGCAGATTGCTAGGATTAGCACTTTTTGTTATGGTGCTTCGAGTTAGTTGCTATCAGTGCTATATATCCTGATTACTGCTGAACAGCCAGAAATGTTTGAGTAAGAAAGTATTTATTGGCACTATGTTAATATTCTTCTATTTAAAATTGACAAGGAGTTACCCTGAATGAAAGTTAAAGCCGCTGTCGCATGGGGACCAAATCAACCGCTGCAAATTGAAGAGATCGATCTTGAAGCGCCCAAGAAGGGCGAGGTACTGATCCGTATTGTCGCTTCGGGTGTTTGTCATACCGATGCTTTCACTCTTTCTGGCGAAGATCCAGAAGGTATTTTCCCAGTTGTTTTAGGACATGAAGGTGGCGGTATAGTTACTGAAGTCGGCGAAGGTGTTACCACACTAAAAGTCGGCGACCATGTGATCCCTCTTTACACGCCAGAATGCGGAGAATGTTCTTTTTGTAAGTCAGGCAAAACCAACCTTTGTCAGCGTATAAGAGAAACCCAAGGACGCGGTGTAATGCCTGATGGTACCACTCGTTTTTCGAAAGATGGCGAGCCGATCTTTCATTACATGGGTACCTCAACTTTTGCCGAATATACGGTAGTTCCTGAAATATCATTAGCTAAAATAAGTAAAGACGCACCGCTTGATAAAGTCTGCTTGCTTGGGTGCGGCGTGACCACAGGAATAGGTGCGGTTTTAAATACTGCAAAAGTTGAAGCTGGGGCAAGTGTGGCAGTTTTTGGTCTTGGGGGAATTGGACTTTCGGTTGTTCAAGGTGCAAAGATGGCAAATGCCGGACGAATTATCTGTATCGATATCAATGAAGATAAATTTGAGATGGCAAAAAAATTCGGTGCGACTGATTTTGTTAATCCCAGGCATTTTGATAAGCCGATCCAGGAAGTGGTTGTAGAATTAACCGATGGCGGTGTAGATTATTCTTTTGAGTGTATTGGTAATGTTAACACCATGCGAGCGGCACTAGAGTGTTGCCACAAAGGCTGGGGTGAATCAATCATTATTGGTGTGGCTGGAGCAGGTCAAGAGATAAGTACGCGACCTTTTCAACTGGTCACCGGCAGAGTATGGCGGGGAACGGCTTTTGGCGGTGTAAAAGGGCGAACAGAGCTTCCTGGTTATGTCGAACAATATATGTCCGGCGAAATTAATCTGGATGATTTAGTGACGTTTAAATTACCACTAGAAGATATCAATAAGGCTTTTGACTATATGCATGAAGGAAAAAGTATACGAACCGTTATCGATTTTAGCGACTGAATTTAAAAAACAAACAGAGACCAAAATAAAAAGAGATTTAAATGAGTATTTCACTAATTAAAAGTCATAAAAATTTTGATGGATTAACCAGCTTTTATCAACACGAATCCAGCGCAACAAAAACCACCATGAGATTTTCAACCTTTATTCCAGAAGGTGAAATAAAAAATGCCATTATCTGGCTCTCCGGTCTTACTTGCACAGAAGAAAATTTTATTTCTAAGTCTGGCATTCAGGCTATTTTAAAAGATAGTGATACCATGATTATTTGCCCGGATACTTCGCCAAGAGGGCTTCAGTTAGCAGGTGAACATGACTCTTATGATTTTGGATCAGGTGCTGGTTTTTATCTCAATGCGACCACTGATGGATATCGCGATCATTATAATATGTATGATTATATTGTCAGTGAATTGACTGATATTTTAAAAACTGAATTTAGTGTTGCTAACTATTCGATCATGGGACACTCCATGGGAGGACATGGCGCACTTGTTTTAGGTCTTAAAAATCCGCAATTATTTAAAAGTGTCTCAGCTTTCTCGCCGATAGTTAATCCAACTCAATGTCCGTGGGGGCAAAAAGCTTTTGCTGGATATTTAGGCAGTGAAAATGAGGCTAACTGGTCGAGTTATGATGCAACTGAAATTATTAAAGCTGGTGGCGCAAGAGGTGATGCGATATTAATTGACCAGGGATTAGATGATGAGTTTCTTCAAGAGCAGTTATTGACGCAGAATTTTAGTGAGGCATGTGAAAAGCATGGTCAAAAAATCGAACTAAATTACCGTGAAGGTTATGACCATAGTTATTATTTTATTGCGACTTTTTTGAAGGAGCATATAGAGTTACATTTGAAGAGTTTTTAGTTTTATAACACAACTAACTATTGCATTGAGTCAATATGAGTAAACATGAATAGAAAATCAGAATATATCAGCGACAAGCAACTAGAAGAGTTAGATCGGTTTCTTTTGGAACGGGTCGATGAAGAAACGACTGATCCTGACAAAGACGAAGGAATTATTGATTTGTCTGAACTCGATGGTTTTTTTGCAGCAATCGTCAGTAGTCCTGAAATGATCCCACCATCTGTTTGGTTACCAGCTGTTTGGGGTGATTTTGAACCTGTTTGGGAAAGTCAAAACCAAGCCGAAAGAATTATTGGTTTGTTGATTGAAGTTATGAGCTCGGTTAATTCAACACTCAGTCATTCACCCCACCAATATCAACCATTATTTGAGCACAGAGAAGTTGACCACAATACATTTGTTATAGTCGATGAATGGTGTTTTGGTTATATGCGAGGTGTTGGATTATCTGATGAACCCTGGGATTTAGAAAGTTTAAACATGAAAATATTGATAACTCCGATTAGAGCTTTTGGCACTTACGACGGGCTGGATCTCATCAATGAAATGAAAGATGTTGAGATAGATAATATTAAAAAGAATATTTTGCCTAATGTGATCGAAATATTTAACTTACGAAGTGCAAAACACTCGAATAAATTACCGGTTGATACTTTTAGGCGAGAAAACAGCAAGGTTGGTCGTAATGAGCCTTGTCCATGTGGCAGTGGGAAAAAGTTTAAGAAGTGTTGTTTGCATTAGGCGCTCACACGATTGTTTAATTAGTCTGCCCCGGTTTTGAGGAACTACTATTTTCTTTAATGAGGTTTTCTCTTGTGACATTATTCTCATTTTTAGTATAAACATAAACTAACATGTGGGAGCTGCTTCAAATTTGATCAGTAAAAGAATATACCAACAATACAACCACGACTAACATTAAAAAGGACAGACATGGCAATTCAAACGGAAGAAGAGTTTCATCAAGCAATTCATAATAGTGTGGGTATACCTTCTAGAACGTATACCAGGCGACGGATTAGAAATTCTCGTCGGCGACGAAAAGTATTAAGAGTCCATTCAAATAAATGGGCTAATTCTATAATTAACCTAACAACAAAAGTTATAACCGTTAACGTTTATATCGATTTTCAACAAAACTCACTAAGCAATGCAAACTATTTGAAACTGAAAAATTTAGCACGCAATGGTATAGCCAATTATTGGAGTCGAATAATTAACATAGCTGGAGAAAATTATTCTGTTAATGTTTCTGCTAACCATCGTCCGAGTCAATCCATCGATGTTGATCTCGAAATAGAAGAAGACAGTGAATACGCACGCTCACATAATAGTGGTCTAGTTGATGCTAGCTTCATATACAACAAAGGAGCATTTCGAGGAATGAACTCATTCGCTGACAACGATTTTAAGCTTGTGTCTGCTCACGAATTTGGTCATTCTGTGCTAGAGTATTTTGGTAGCAGCGATTTATCATGGACTCACAAGGGTTCCACTAATAAATACTTGCAAAACGTTAAGTCATCAACACCTGGATACCCTTCTGCCGGTGAAATTGATCTCATGAAATACTACGACAGAAACAAAGGTGGCGTCAGTTCTGCTGACCGTTATCATAGAAGTATTGCAGACGAAATTGATGTGAGACGTTTGGTATGGATGAGTAAACTGAGTTTTATACAATGAAAAACCTATTCAAATATCAACGATGTGGGCTATTCATCATACTAATAGCATTACTCTTCGGCTGTATAAAACCGTATAATCCAGCAAAATGGTCCGCAGTTGTTATTTTTAATGATACCAATGAATCTTTATCTTATCAGTTAAAGCTCTCTGGTAAACTAACGTCGTCAGTTGAAATAAAATCTGGTTTGTTTGATTATGTTGTTGAATATGATCAAGTAAAAGGTGATGACGCAATTGATAGTCAACTAACAGAAGTTATTTTATTGCTATCTGATTGCCGTATAAAGTTGGTTCGAGAAGACATATTGGAACTCTTTGTTAAAGATGCTGAGGGTCGAAATACGTGGGACTTACATGTTAGCGAGGCGTTGGTTAAACGGTTTGCCTGTTAAACCAAACAAATATTTCCCTATTTAATTTTGAGAATTCACAACCATAGCTCTGTCTCTCTGATGATAATTTTATTGACTTTAGGTGCTTCGAATAACTTCTTGAAATCATTTCGAGGCAATGTCAGACAGTGTGGTTTGATTGTTTCTTATAGTTAATTTTTTGAAAGAGCATATAGAGTTTCATTTGAAAAAATTCAATCTTAAATTATGATAAATGGATAAGTTATACATATAACTGTAAGTATGTAATTTTATCTGAAAATATGAGGGTGTTTTTTAGGTGATATGGTAATTTGAATTGGAATATCAGTCACTTTGGGGACTTGGGTGGTTTGGATGGTTTGGGTATGAAAGTTGTTTTATGGTGTTCTATTGTGGAGTTTTTTCGTAACACACGTTGAAAGACCGTAAACGTCTGCCCAAATACACCTACCTAATCAAAATCAATTCATTAAACTCACTCCCATTAAACACAAAAGGAGTGAATAATGAAAAGTCGAACACATCAGCAATGGCGAGAATTATTTAAACAACAAGTAGACGGTGATTTGTCGGTTACAGAATTTTGTAAACAGCATGGCATTGGTCTAAGTTACTTTTATAAACGCAAGAGTGATTTAGCCGTTAAAAATGATGTACGTCCTATTGACAAGTTTATCAAAGTCAAACCTCAGCAAGAAAACATCACGTCAGTTGATTTAATCAAACTTCAATATCAACAAACACGATTACATCTCCCGATAACGACTTCTCCAAGTTGGTTAGCTGAATTTATCAAGGCACTGGCATGACCCAGCTATCAGGGATGAGCGATATTTATCTGTATCGTGATGTGGTTGATTTCAGGAAATCAATTAATGGCTTATTGGTCGTGGTTGAAGATGAAATGAAGTTGTCACCCTTTAACTCGGCACTTTTTGTTTTCTGCAATCGAGGTCGAAACAAGATCAAAGCACTTTACTGGGATGATACTGGATTTTGCCTTTGGTATAAACGCTTAGAAAAAGACAAATTCAAATGGCCTCGCAAGTCTAATCAGTCAACATTAAACTTGTCAAAAATGCAGTGGAATTGGTTATTATCTGGATTAGATTTAACCAAAATGCAAACACATGAAGCTTTATCCTATGAGGCTTTCCGTTGTTCACCCTCATTCAACCATTGATCGTAAAGTTCATTATAGCCGTCTATACTTGGCTGAATTTTGTTATAATACGGCTCATGAACTTAACCCCCGAAACACTTCCCAACGATCCAAAACAGCTTAGAGAATTATTGTTGTCTGAACGTCAAACATCGCAAGAAAAAATAAAACAGCTAGAAGAAAAAAATCAATATCTTTTAGAGCAATTTCGTCTCGCTCAACACAAACAATTTGGCAAAAGCTCAGAAGCACATGCAGGTCAAGGCGAATTATTTAATGAAGCAGAGCAAATCAATGATGAGACAGTTGTTGAGGAGAACTCGCCCACTCAAAAGAAAAAGAAACAACCAAAACGTCAAGCATTACCCAAAGATATTGCTCGTGAAACAGTTGTTGTTGATTTAACCGATGAAGAAAAAGTCTGTAATTGTTGCGGTCATGACCTACGCCCAATGGGCGAAAAGAAAAGCGAGCAGCTTAAATTTATTCCTGCTGAAGTCAAAGTGGTTGAAACGATTAGACCGCAATACAGTTGTCGTCATTGTGAAAAAGTCGACACCAAGGTACAAATAAAAATAGCTCCCGTGCCAAGTCGTCCAATCCCCAAAAGCATTGCCACACCTTCATTACTGAGCCAAATCATTACCAGTAAATATCAATACAGCTTGCCTCTTTATCGGCAAGAAACCATGTTCAAGCAGCATGGTATTGAGCTTAATCGAAAAACGATGAGTGAATGGATGATTAAAACCAGCACTTTGCTTAAACCAATTGTTAAGCAGCTACATCAACACTTATTAAAACAACCGGTGGTTCAGGCAGATGAAACCACACTTAAGGTTATCCGTGAAGATAAGACCAAATGCTACATGTGGGTCTATTGCTCAGGCATTGACTCACCTAGTGAAAATGGCGATGAAAGTGACATTAAAAACATTGTGCTTTATGATTACCAAGCGAGTCGCGCAGGAAGTTGTGCGGTGAATTATTTAGAAGGCTTCGATGGTTATTTACAAGCCGATGGTTACGCAGGGTATGAGCAAGTTGATGCCGACTTAATTGGCTGTATGGCACATGCCAGACGAAAGTTTAAAGAAGCGCAAACCTCCGAGCCGAAAAACAAAAGCGGTCGCGCTAATTTAGCCATTAACAAAATAGCCAAACTTTACCGAATTGAAACAGAAATTAAAGACTTATCGGCGGATGAAAAGAAAAGTGTCAGGCAAGAAAAATCATTACCCTTATTAAATGATTTTAAGAGATGGCTTGATAAGTCCATTCAACAAGTGCTCCCTAAATCCGCAATAGGCAAAGCCATTCAGTACAGTCTAAATCAATGGGAAAAACTCAGTGGCTATATCAAAAGTGGCGACATTAACATTGATAATAACCGCGCTGAACGAGCAGTAAAACCCTTTGTGATTGGAAGAAAAAATTGGATGTTCTGTAATACGGCTAGCGGGGCTAATGCTAGCGCCATACTTTATAGTTTAATTGAAACTGCTAAGGCGAATGGTCTCACACCGTTTAACTACCTCATGTTCCTACTTAAAGAGCTGCCTAAGCAACCAGAAAATTTGGGATATCTGATGCCTTGGAATGTTGAATTGGATACGGTTATTTAAATCGCAAGGCGTCTTTCGGCAGACGTTTACGAAAGACCTGCCCCAATGTCTTTCGAAAAAACGATAAAATAGAACAAAAAGATTCTGACGTAATATGAATTTCAGAAAAAAGATCTATTGCAGGATTTACTAACTGGTAGCGTTGAAGTGAATTAGGAGCAGTTATGTTAAAACGGATTTCAACAATAAAAAATGTGGGTGCTTTCAAGAACTGTAATGCTCGCCCATGTGAATTCAGTAAGATAACTCTTATTTATGGTCGAAATACTTATGGTAAAACCACTCTTAGCGATATATTTTCCTCTTTAAAAAACAATAATCCTAGAAACATTCTTTCTAGAAAGAGTATTCCTGTTGATGCTGAAACCCAAAGAATTGAAATGAGTTTCTCACAAGGCGGTGATGCTAGACAGTTAGAAAAATCTATTTTTCACAGTGAACAATGGCAAAAGAATATACCAGAGCCTCTTCAGTTAGCAATATATAATGACGATTTCTATTACTCTCATGTATTTTCAGCGCGGGGTGTTTCTCGCGAGAATAAGGAAAATTTTAGTGATTTTGTCTTAGGGGAGCAAGGAGTAGAAAAAGCTCGAATAATCACAGAGAAAAATAAGGAGAAACGAACAAAAACAGGTCGAAAATCAAAATTAGAGAAAGATGCATTTTCTGATGTGGAGGAGCTAGAAGAATTCATACAGCTTGAACTGGTTGATGATATTGAAGCAGTAAAGCTGCAAAGAAAACAGGCGCGACAAGATTATGCAGAGTTATTAAAACAACAAAAAGAAGCCCAAGCTATTAAGGCGCGCTCTAATATCATTGATTTACAATTTGACGCATCAATGCTTGATGCTTGCGATGGAATTAATAAGGTATTTGCTGAAAAATTAGAGAATCAACACGAAGCAGCCAAAGCTGAATTAGATAATCATATAAAGCGAAGCTTTACCAAATTGGACGGAGCAGAACAATGGATTCAACAAGGACTTGGTTATATTAAGGATAGTAATTGTAGTTTCTGTGGACAGTAATTCACTCCTCAAGTGAATGAACTGTTGGATATTTATCGACAATGCTTTGATGAGCAATTTGACCGTCATGAAGGATTTATCAGCAGCACTATTCAAAGGTTGAGAGGAGATTTATCTACTTCTTTTATTGAAGAGCTGAACACACAAATCCAACAAGCGGGTTTAACCATTCAGGCTTATCCTGAGCTTTCTACTAGGGATGATAGCAAGCTAATAATTAGTAAAATAAACCAAACTCATGCGAATATTTTAACGTTGCTTGATGAGACGTTCTTGCAAGTTAACAAAACTATAGCGGAGTTTGGAGAAAAAATTTCGCTTAAACTGGCAAAACCTGTAGCTGTACCTTTTGTACTTGTTATCGGGTTCACTGCCGTACAGGCAGCTTAGAAATTATATATGTGGTGTTCATAGTCGACTAGGCGATTTAGAAATGAACTATGACTGCCGGACGCATCTACTTTGAGTTCTCCGCCAAATCGATAGCCTGTTCTTTGTAGTTAAAGTACTTGGATAGTAAAACCAAACAACGAAAAACAAAATTTTTGCGAAAGCGAGTTGATTATTGAAGGTTAAACGGTGTTAATATAGATAACTAACCCACCTTATAATTCACCACTCCTGCCACAAGTTCACAACTTCCATCCTTTTTTCTAGTTAAGACAGCGCTGTTGGTTTTAACACTCGCTAATCCATATAAGAATTGAACATTACCGGAATAGCTAATTGAGTTATGGCGGTAGGATATTTGGTCGGCTCGAATTTCTATATTGCATGATTTAAAACTGATTACCGAAGGTGTATTTTCTTGTGCCAGCGTGTAAAAGGATGTTGTTAATAAAAGAATACTCGTAAGTAAAGATATCGATTTGTTGATTTTCATACTACGTTCTCCTTTTAGTAATCATTTTTATCGCGAGCTGACAGTATACACTTTTTAGAGCTTGTTACAAATGTAAAGAGAAAAAATTGTATGTTTTTGCCAATTTCATTCAGTTTTACCACCCATTAGACGCTTGTTTTGTAAAAAAAGTTCTCTCTGGTGTTTATTTTCGGTTTATTGACACTATAGTGCTAACAATTGCGATTTTTAAACTAGTGTTTTTTGTGTCGTTTTAGTACAATTTTTAACCAGCATTAGAATATTCGTCGAACCATTAAACCCCAAATATTCAGTTCGGCTAACGTAACTATTAAAAATAATAAGAGGAAATATCATGCCTGGAACAACTAAAGATCTATGGAAAAAAGGAGAAGAAGCGGCTAGAAACCCTAGTCGTTGGGATCGGATAAAGCATTCTGGATTTGTGCGTCGAAATAAAAAACCGGATGCTATGCTGAAAAATGCAGTCAGCGGCGCGTTAGAAGCGATGCCAGTTCCTGTCGTTGCTAGTGTTATTAATGCAGTTGTGGATAAAGCAGTTAGCTGGGCCAAAAGTAAGCGTAATCAGCAAAAGGTTAAATCCTATGGTACTGGCGCAAACCTTGAGAAAAAGGTTAAACATAATATAAAAAAGCTGGATCTTGAAGAATTAGACCGTGCTCGGGCGAAGGTTCGTGATGCAGTGATTGAGTTGAATAAGCAGTTAGGTCTTTCTGATTATGCGGATAGTCCCTGCGATCATATTTTTAATGTATCTAAGGGCATGCACTATCTACAAAAGCGAGTTGAGCTTTTGGAAACTCGGGCTAAGGTGTTCAAAGAAGTAGGTGAAGATACTTTGAAATGGGCGGCGGAAATCCAGTCTAAGTTGGATGACAAAAAACCTAAAGCCGAGGCAAAAATGACAAAAATAGAATCCGCGAGTAAAAAATATCCGTTTATGCACGATGATTGTGAAAAATCACTGTGTATCAGATAATAATATTAGAATAATGACAAACTAAGCTGGTTTGTATGTATTTGCAAACCAGCTTTCTAAAATCAAAGCAGCTGCAATACTGTCTATCTCAGTTTTTTTTAGTTTTTTATAACCACCATATTCAAATATTTCTTCTCTTGCCGCCGCACTGGTTAATCTTTCATCAAACATTTCAAACGGCAGTCCAAATCGTCCGTGAAGCCGATTAGCGAATTTTCTGGCTTTTTTGGTGATCTCTTGCTCGGTAGAGTCCATATTAAAAGGCTCGCCAATGATTAGCTGCTTTGGTTGCCATTCCTGGATTACTTTTCCGACAATTTGCCAATCTGGGATTCCATCTTTCGCTTTTAGCGTGGCAAGTGGAGCGGCGGTGCTGGTGACTGTTTGACCGACGGCAACACCGATTCTAGCCAAACCAAAATCGAAAGCTAAAACTTGACTCATGCATTGCCGCTAAAATAGCTGAGCTGATTGATGTCGAATCCTAAAGTTTTCGCTGCTTTTTTCCAACGTGCTTCGACGTTAGTTTCAAACAAAATCTCGGGTTCGAGGGGAATATTGAGCCAGCTATTGGATATTATTTCCTCTTCTAACTGTCCAGGTCCCCAACCTGCGTAGCCAAGAGCCACAAACGCGTCATTTGAAACTTCTTCGCGTCCCATGGCATGTAAAATGTCGGATGAGGTTGTAATGGCGATATCTTGATCTAAGTGAATGCTTGATTTCCATAATTTTTCAGCCCTATGAATAACAAAACCTCTATCCGTTTGAACCGGACCACCTGCTAAAACAGGATTGGTATTTCGGCTGTGAGTGCAGGGGATCTCCATATGCTCAAGTAAATCTAGGGTCGATAATTCTAGCGGATGATTAACCACGATCCCCATAGCACCTTCTTCATTGTGCTCACAAATTAAGGTCACACTTTGACAAAAGTCCGCATCTTGCAAAGAGGGCATTGCAATCAATAGTTGATTTTTTAAACTTGGAAACTTATTCATATACCTATTGTTGTGCTTTATTGACGAAAATACAAGGTAGATCGCGGAAAAACTAACTGATCGTTACAATTAGCAAAGAGATATTGCGTAAGCATCAATGTCATAAGGTGGGATAAAACAGCTAGGGAATAAAATATTGTTCTTGACCATCTGCGCATTTATAATTCTAACAGGTTGAAAAATCGTGAGAGCTTTAGTGTCGAGCAGTATTGGAATAATAATCAGAACATTTGGATTCGTAGTCTGTCTTTGTGGTTCATTCATTCTGGAATGTCATGCAAATACCATAACCAATGATGGCAAACATCGTTCAGCGACGGAAATAGTCGAAGAAATCACGCTGTTAGAAAGTCAGCGAGATCCGAAATGTTACGCGACGGCTTCTCGATTAGAAGATTTTATGTTCGGCACTCCGTTAGCGGATGAAGCTCGGTTTGAAAAAAATATATTGCAAAAAAAGTGGGCGAAAAAGATCTGGCTAGAAGCGTCGATTCTAACAAAAAACTCAGCTAAAAAGCGGATTTCCCAACTTGAACTACAACAAGTATTGAATCAATATTTTAGCATTTCTCAAGATAACAAAGGGCATTGGCAGCTGCATTTTCCCGACAACCAAGTGATTCGAATTAATCTGAGAGATAAAGTGCAATATGCCAGTATCGCCTATTCCCTGAGAGCCGTTCTTGGTGTGCAACAGGAATTTTTGTTAGATGTTGAGTCTGAGCTTCTCCCGCTAGATAAAGAATCACTTGAGTTATTAACGGATTATTTAGATCTATTTAACCTTGCAGTTTTGAAAATTTCCGATAATTCAGCGAGAAAAAATAATCAGTTGCAAATATCACGATCAGTTTTCGTCAATATTTGGCATGAGCTAATTAGTGTTTCATCCAAAAAAATCTCCGATAAAAACTCACAATCCCATAAGCAGTTGACTAGTAATGTCGTTGATTTGTCGTTTATAAAAAAAATAATAAGACAGAAAATTTCTTCTTATCAAACTTATAATAATTTATCGGATAGAATTTTTTATCGCAATCTACAAGTCTATTTTGCAAAGATGAATTTATCAAAAAACATTGAAGATCAAAAAGCATTTAGAGAGAGCTTCACACAAAGCATGATCCAATTCGCGTTCGATGTTTACAAAGAATCCGAAAGGGTAGCGCTGAGTCATGGGCACAAGGTAATCCGCGAAAGTGATGTTCATCAGCTGGTGCAAAGTTTTATCCCGCATAATACCGATGAATTTGAAGACGTACTATTTTTCCCAAAGCTACCACGCGATAAACAAATAACCATTGAATCCTATGACGCAGATGCTTTTAGAGATAACTCATCTCATTGGAAATATTTAGATTTAGCTATAAAATCGACTAACCTTAAGCCTAAACTGCAACCCGACCCCTTTGCTTTAGAGCTCATGGCTGAAAATATCGCGCTATTTGGCGTGCTTAGTTTGAAAGTCGCAGGGGTTTACGGAAAGAGTTCAGGCGACAAGTACTTGCTTAAGCAACATTATGAAAAAGGACTGGTATCTATTTCCAAGAAAGTTAGAGAGCACCAATTGATACAGACTTCTGGTGTCAAAAACTCTGAAATAAAATCGTCATCAAATAAAAAAAAGGCACAGAAAACACGAAAGAAATTTTCAGATATTACCGAAGAACTTGGATTAAAATATATGCATCGCTCATCTGACTGGCTGAGTAGATTACTAAGAAGTTACCTGAAAAAAGCAAAGAACACCGGAGTCATTTTTATTCCACCTGCTTTTGGAGGAAGCGGAATTGCGGCAGAAGATATAAATAACGATGGTTATACTGATCTGCTAATACTCGGCGGGAAAGGGAATAGACTATATTTGAATCAGCAAGGAGACGGATTTAAGGACATTACAAGAACTTCAGGAATAGAGTGGCTCAGAGAAAAAGATAATCAACCGGGCGAGCCTCGTCAACCGATTATTGCCGATCTTAATAATGATGGCTTACAAGATATAATTATTACCTATGTCGATGATACCCATCGTGTCTATCAAAATATCGATGGTACTCGATTTAAAGATGTGAGTAATCTTGCAAATTTAGGTGGAAAAAACATGGTCGGCGGTCCAGCCACCGTTGCAGATTTTAATAACGACGGGTTGCTTGATATTTATGTTACTTATTTCGGTCACTATACCAAAGGTATTTTACCCAAATTAAAAAGAACCAATAACAATGCGTTACCTAACCAATTATTTGAGAATATTGGTGGATTTAGATTTAAAAATATTACCTCAGGTAGCGGAGTTGATAACAAAGGTTGGTCGCAAGCTGTCATCCATTCGGATTTTAACAATGATGGCTGGCAAGATATTATTGTCGGTAATGATTTTGGTACAAATGCTTATTATCAGAACAATGGTGATGGAACTTTTACTGATAAAGCAGCAGAGTTTGGTACTGATAAGGCATCCTATTCGATGAGTATTGGCATAGCTGATCTCAATCAAGATCTAACACCAGATATCTATGTTTCCAATATTGTTATAATGAATAAAGATGAAAAATACGTTTCACCCAATGAAAATACGGTGATGAAATTTGATTCCGAAAAACTGTCTAATATGCGAGTAATTGAAGCTAATGATCTTTTTATATCTGATACAGAAAATAGCTTAAGTTACCATTTAAGCAAATCAGTGGGTAGGGGATATTCTTCAACCGGTTGGTCATGGGACGCAGACTTTTTCGACTATGATAACGATGGTGATAGCGATCTCTATGTTTTAAATGGCATGAATGAGTTTAACTTGTATACCAGTGATAACCCTTATTTTACAGATACCTCAAATAAACAACACTCAGTCTATATTCCTGTGTCTAGTAAAGAATCCAATGTGTTTTTTGATAATGATGATGGAAAGCTGAATAACATATCGAAGGGTTCTGGAATTGATCATCTGGGGAATTCTAGAAGCGCTGTTTATTTAGATTATGACAGAGATGGTGATCTGGATATCGCAATCAATAATTTTCACGAAGCAGCGATTTTTTACAAGAATAATTTAGATACCCAGTCAAACCATTGGTTAAGAATAAAACTCATAGGCGATGTTTCCAAAAAGGTAAACCGTGACGCGATAGGTGCGAAACTGATTTTAACAACCACCGATGGTGATTTTATTTGGCGAGAAATTCACGCGACAACTGGCTATATGTCAGTACATCCAAAGAAGCAGCATTTTGGTTTGGGTGACGCATCGATTAAGCAGCTAAAAATTGTCTGGCCTAATAATGAGATCCAGATTTTAAGAACACTTGAGGTTGATCGGGAGTATGTAATTGAGCAAACCTCACAAAAGATAAAAGGATTAGGCGAATGATTAAAAAACTGTTTTGTGTTATTAGCTTTTTACTTAGTATTACTGAGCTAGGTGCTAGTGCTCAGTCATATTTGCCGCCTCCTGAAATTACTAATAGTGAGTTAGTTCAATTTTCAAAATGGAAGTCTGTGTACAATGAGCAAATAAAAACTGAAACAAAAGAGCAACATAATAATTCGCCTGAAAATTCCATTTACTTGAATGAATTAATTTTAAGTCAATCACCCTATCTAATTCAGCACTCAACCAATCCAATAAATTGGAAGCCTTGGAGTAATAACCTTCTTGAAAAAGCGAAAATGGAGGACAAATTAATCTTTCTCTCTATTGGTTATTCAACTTGCCATTGGTGTCATGTAATGCGTGAAGAAAGTTTTACCGATGTTTCTGTCGCTAAAGTAATAAATGCAGGTTTTCATGCGATTAAGGTTGATCGAGAAGAATTACCCCATATCGATGACTACTATATGCGAGCGTTACAACAAGTTAAAGGTGAAGCGGGTTGGCCAATTACAGCGATTATTGATGGCGATGGTCTTCCTGTTTTTATTGATTCATATTTACCAAAACAAAAGCTATTAAAGTTATTACCGCGACTTAATCAAATTTGGCAACAACAACCTGAGTTTTTATTATCAACGGCGGAGAAAATCGATTCACTCATTAATCAGAATGTTGAGAATACTGCTGAAACGATTTCGAGTGAAGAACTACTCTCTTCGATTAATAACAAGTTGATCAAGTTGTTAGATAAAGAGCATGGCGGATTTATAGGCTCCGTTAAATTTCCTTCAGAAGCAATGTTGCTTTATAGCTTAGATCAATTGCGAAGAAAACCTAACGTTGCATTAGAGAAATTAGTCAAATTGCAGCTAGATAAAATGATCACTAGTGGCATTTATGACCATCTTAGCGGGGGCTTTCATCGTTATACTACCGATCCGAGTTGGTTAGTACCTCATTTTGAGAAAATGCTGTATAACCAGGCGCAGTTAATCATTGTATATAGTCTTGCTTATGAACATTTTAAAGAACCAGAGTACTTAGAAACCGTTCGACAGACAGCAAATTTTTTGTTAAGTGATTTTCTTATTAATGGAAAAGGTTTTGTCTCCGCATTCGATGCAGATTTTAAAGGAGAAGAAGGCGGTTACTATTTATGGGATAAAATCGAATTGGATTCTTTAGATATTTCAAAGAATGAATATAAAAACTATTCGGTTGAAGGGACTAATAAAGTTGGAATTATACTTAAATCCGCTTCAGAAGAGACGAAAGAGAAACTCCTTGCTGTAAGAGCAAACCGGGGGGATATTTATTTCGATAGAAAGATACTCACCAGTTGGAATGCGCTCGCTCTTAAGTCGTTAGTTTATGCAAGTAATCTGCTGAATGATGAAGTGTATTTACAAACTGCGATAAAACTTGCCGATAAATTTTGGGAACAGCGCTTTAATGATAAAACAGGTCATTTAGCACGAACGGGTTATTCGCCAACGCATACTAGTCAAGAGCAATACCTGGCTGACTATGCGTATTTGGCAGATGCATTTTTAGCAATTTATGATACTAGTGGCGAACAACGATGGTTGGAGCGAGCAACGAAATTATCATCTTACGCGAAGAGTTTTTTTTCAAATAATGAAGGTGCTTTTTCAAATGTGTCTGACATAGCTGGAGGTTTTGCATCCTTTAAGGTGTCAGATTCCGAACTAATATCTCCCGCTGTCACTCTAAATGATGTGATATTTAAACTCGATAAACGACTAGGAAAAAAGATTAATGCCAGTAGCTATTTGAATCAGAAAAATAATCTAGTTGAGAATATTGCTAGCCAGCCAATGAGTCATTTGTATGCGGCGTTAGTTTTAAATAACTTGTTGAATGGAACTCAAGACACTAATCGTTATTTTGCAGCCGCGAATGGTAAGGTTCATCTATCTTGTCAAAAAATAGACCAGTACGGTTGTGTTGAGTTTCACCTTGATATTACACTGAAAGAAGGTTGGCATATTAACTCAAATAAACCCCTTCAAGACTATTTGATTGCTACCCAGTTAGATGTTCCTACTGGTTATGTGGTTGAATATCCACAAAGTCAAATTGTCGAATTGGGCTTTCAGCCTGAAGCGCTCAGTGTGTATGAAAACAGTTTGACCATCCGAATTGTTAGAAAAATCAAAGCTAGTAAACGTCTCTATTTAAATTTACCCCTTCAAGCATGTAACGATAGAGTTTGTTTGTTACCGGAAACTTTAAACTTTGTGATGTAAGCAAATTAATCTATGATACGAGTTATCATCACAAAACTTTTAGATCGGTTGCCTTATTAATATAGGTAATATTTAACATTTATTTTGTGTTTATTATGGTAGTGAAGATTCTCCTCTGGTAAGATGCTGCTTCTTTTAAAAGGGACTGAGAAAGAACTTCTGAACTTCACTTTTTTACTTCATGAGTTACGTATTTTAGGTCCTGCCTGGCGATATGAGAGTTAGTGTTCGCGAGAAAAATCTTGGTTAATTAATACATCTATTTTTAAACGTAATTCGGGGACAACCATGAAAAATTTAGTAAAAATTCTAACCTTTATACTCTTGTTTCAATCATTCTATATCTATGCCGATGATGATCAATCTGATACTGGAGTTTATTTATCAATCGGTCAAAACTGGTTCAATTACGATAGTGACTGGTTTTTGGAAGATGAAAGCGACCCATATTTTGGGATAGGCTATCAAGCAACTGAAAATTGGGGCTTTGAGCTACAATACACTGACGTAGATACCAGCATATGGAATACTACTTTTGACTTAAGCACAGAGTTTTATAGTCTGGCGTCTGTATATCGATATAACTCGAGAAGTGATAACTCTTTTTACTGGAAAGCAGGGCTTGGTAAGTACGAAATAGACAACTTTAACGAACCTTCTGGTCTTGATTTAAAACTGGGTGGCGGATATGAATTTCATTTCAACGATACTTTTTCTTTTACCCTTGGGCTAGACTCACTTTACCAAATTGATGAAGGTTTTGTTGATTGGGTTCCTTATGCAGGTTTTAATATATTCTTTGGCGGGAGCGAAAAGCGAGCAACACCTAAGCCAGTGAAAGCTGCGCCTTTAGATTCAGATAATGATGGTGTGTTTAATAATCAAGATCAATGTCCTACTACTGCTCGTAACATCAAAGTCGATTCAATGGGTTGTGCGTTAGATAGCGACAAAGACGGTGTATATGATAGTTTAGATAGCTGTCCACAAACACCTTCTGGAGCAAAAGTAGACGGTAAAGGTTGTCGAATGATGTTGACTGAAGACGTTTCTATTAAATTACAGGTTCAATTCGCCACTAACAGCAATGTGGTTAGACCTGAATATAGCAACGAAATCCAAAAAGTGGCTGACTTTATGCGTCAATATCCAGATACTACTGTGGTTATTGAAGGGCATACCGATTCTCGTGGAGCAACGAGTTACAATCAGCAGTTGTCTCAAAGAAGAGCGACCGCCGTTATGCAATACCTAGTGTCACAATTTAATATTGACCAAAGCAGAGTTTCAGCTGACGGTAAAGGCGAAGTAGCGCCAATAGCGGACAATAACACTGCTGAAGGACGAGAAACAAACCGACGCGTGCAAGCTGAAATAAAGACTAGCGTAAAAAGAGCGCAGTAGTAGTTTATAGCGTTAAGAAACAATCTCAAAGTTGCGAGCGTTTTGTCTGTCGGCGTATTACACGCGGTGTCAAATGATGGCGAAACGTTCGCATAATCACGAAGTTACTTCGATATTTTAAAAAAGCTAAACAGCCTCAAAAAGAGAGCCCTTCCTCTCAGTCAAAACATCAATAATAGAGTTATTTTCCACTCCTGCATCAATAATCAGTCATAGCGACCATTTAGTGAAAGCTCAAATTATTTAGTTCGATCAGATTAATCATCTATTTCTATAAAAAACAGGCAAGGTTTTCAATCGTCATAGTTAATTCTTTTGATCGATATTTTGACGTCAAAAGTCGTTATATGACGTCAATTGCCACCAAGGTGATACCACTTATACTCAATAAGCCCTGTAATTCTCCATTTTTATTGCATGTGAGACTAAATGCTGTGTTTGGCGCGATATTTGCTTATGGCTGAAAGCTTAATAAATAAGTTTCATCTGTTGAAGAAATAAATCCTATTTTTAAAGAAAATATTTCAACAATATGACGAAAATTCTTACACACAAGTAATGCTTGCTTAGTAAAATCGATGTCTATATACTCTCGAATTTTGCGATATATCGCATTTTGAGATTGCTGGATGTGGTAGCGAATAACGTTTGATGACGGTAGGTTAAACAGCCTCCGAGTTTTCGACTTAGACTGAGCCGAAGGAATAAATTTGAAGTTAGAACAGTTATTCAGTAAATCCCAATTGACGGTTGTCTTTGGTAAAAGAAAGTGTGCAAAACTTAGTTTTTATCTCTTTGCCCTAAATCAGTACCTGGGAGGAGCGAGTTTAACAATAATCTCGCCTCACGATCAGGAGCGTATGCTCGAGCGTCTAAAAATAGCTAAATCAAATATCAGCAATTTTTCTAATCTGGATAAGCAGCTCTCTTTAAACTTTCTAAAAAGCGATAGAGCTGAATTGAAAGCGAGTTATGGGTTGGAACTATTGAACGATGATCTCGAGAAGGCTATTGAAAAATCAGACAGTCGATTTATCCTATTTCATAGCTTTAATCACTTTTTTGATGTACCCGATGGACGATTTATAGAGCCAACGATTCAGACTATCGCAAAGCTAGCGAAGCGACATGGGAAACAAGTGTTGTTTACCTGTGATACGGAAAGTGAGAATCACAAGCTCGTTTCTCATTGTTTTAGTACACAAGCAGACTTGATTTTTAATATAGATAACAGTAATCAGTCGACAGTGAAGGAGCTCAATATTGCTTACTCCATTTATCCAGTGGAGATTTTTAATTACCAATTTTTATTGAAAAATGGCGCGTTATCATTAGATATTAAAATTGAAAAACAAGAGCTGAAGAGTCCCGAACTTTCCATCACCGCCAAAGTGGGTAAGTCTGAAAGTGCAGTAAAGAAAGTTCTTCTCTTGTCTGACAATCAGGACATGATCAGACTTCATGAATATTTACTTAGAGATAATGACGAGATTGATTTTAAAGTCTGTAAAAATATAACGGATGCTCTTGCTGCACTATTATCCAAGCCTAGCTTAATCATTAATCACTGTGAAGACATAGAAGAACATCACAGTCTGGCTTTATCTTTAGAGGAAAATCAAATTGCCGCCAATTTGATTTTTTTAATCAATAAAAAATATGTCCGTGAAGAGGATCGAATAAAGGCAAGCGAGCAATATAATTGCAACCAGATATTCGATTTGAGTTTTCGAGCGATTGACTACATTCTTGCCATCGAAACGAGTATTGATAAACGATTCTATCCCCGAATTAAGTATCAACAAAAGCAGGCCAATCGTCTACTAACTCATGATGCTTTTAACCAACAGCTCGCAGAACATAGAAAGCGAAAGCTTTTATATTGCGTTCATCATTTTAAACACCTTGCCGTAGAGCCAAGTCAGTTAGCTAGCTTATTGCGGGGTTGTGACGCGTTTTATATGGATGAAAGTAAAAATTGTTCGATTATTTGCGTGAACTCACAAGCTGAAGACGCATTAGCAATTCAGAATAAAGTGGCTCCGCTTTCAACAACAGCAACTCTTTTAGAGAGTAGTAACCTGCTAGAAAATTTAACTATTGAAGCTGAGGTAGTTTTGGCATGAGTTTGTTGGTTGCTAGCTTTCTGGCGATTACTTTGTCATCATCTTCGATGAAAATTGATCCAAACACTATAGAGCAATTTAGAAAAAGTAATCCTACAGATATAACGAGTCGAATGTTGTTGGCGCGTCATTATTACCATTTGAATCAATTCGATAAAGCACAAATATATCTAGATGAAGTACTTAAAATAGATGCAAGCTCCGCTGATGCTAAACAGTTAAAAACTCAGATAGCAGCGTTTGGTTCTAGCAAAAAAGTTCTAACCTCTATTGAAGTGCAAAAACCTTACACCAAAGAAAAATTAGGACAAGCTATCCTGTCCTTGCATAAACAACAAAAATATCTAGAACAAATTAGTATTTATGAACTGGCACAAGTGTCCAATATCGCCTTAAACGATAAGCCTTTGTTGGTTACCGCGCGTTATTTTGGCTGGGATGGTCAATATGAAAATGCTGAAAATGCCCTAAAGCAGATTAATGCCAAAACAGGTATTGACTATCTTGAGGAGTACGGAAAACTATGTAGTTTGACAGAAAAATACGATTGTGCGATTAAGTCGTATAAAACGCTTTACAACGCTACTCAAAATCAGACCTATGGGATGAAATTGCTGAAATTCTATTGGAATGCCGGACGGTTTCAAGAAGCGGAAAGACTATTCTATCAATTACGTCGACGCAATCCAGATAAAAATAATCTAGCTAAATTTGATAAACAAATCGGCGAGATGCGCAAGAAACGGATTGATGGATTAAAAAAGAAATACCAGGAAGAGCCATCTCTCGAACATTTCCTAGCGTATATATCGGGTTTGACTGAGACGGATCAAGCAGATAAAGCGGCACTGTTAATCGAAGAGTATTTGAAAGAGAACCAAAAAGATCCGCAGGTGCATTTTCAGTTGGCAACTCGACTATCATGGCTGGGAAAAAATGAAAGAGCTATCGAAGTTTTAAGAGCTTTACTTCCCTCTGACGACAAAACGATTCACCTAAGGTTAGGTGAGATTTATGCTTGGAGTGGTCAGTTTGATAAAGCGGTTGATTTGTTAAAACCTCTCACCGAAAAATCTGATAAGAATATATCGGTAACCGCTACGCGAACTTTAGCCTATACCTATCTATGGAGTGGGTCCAAGGATAAGGCAAAACATTATTTTAGAAAAACCTTGGCGCTAACCCCGGAGGATTCAGTCGCCAAGGAGGAACTCATGATCCTTGACGGTAACGTAAAGCCATTACTAAAAAAATACTTGAAGCGCTATAACTCAAATAAGTCCGATGTACAAAGCATTCGGAAACTGGCTAGTTTCTATCAGGTTTTGGACGACAAAAAAAATGCGCTAGCTTATCTAGAAAGACTTAATAAAATTCAGCCCGGAAACTTAAACACCCAGAAGGAATTGGGACAAGCGTTAGTCGGTAGTAAACAGCATTACCGAGGCTTTGGATTGCTGGAAAAATATGCTTATCAAAAAAATACTAGTGAAGCATTGTTTAGCTTGGCTCAGCAATACTATTGGGCAGGTTTTAATGACGAAGCAAAAGACGTCGTAGATGATTTACTAAGGCTTTATCCTGACAATCAAGCTGCTTATGCGCTTAAGGCAGAAATATTAAAATCAAATCCTCGTTTCGTTTCTGATAAAAATAGTCAGAGTGGCTGGCAAAAATATGAAAAAGGTAAAAGCGAAAAACAGGTGGAGTTAGCGGATAGACTTTATTTTGCAGAATTCTATAAATCCTCAATTCCCTATTATGAAGAGCACTTAAAAATAGCCCCCGATGATTATGAAGCTCGGTATCGATATGCTTTTGCGTTGCAACATTCTAAGATGCATCGAGAAGCTGCGGGCGAATTTTACTTAATGTTTTGGCAGAAGAAGAACATTGAACTTCGCTATCATTATGCATACAACTTAGAACTTATGGGAAGAACTGATGAGGCTTACAAGGAGTATTTACAGATTCTGGACAACCAGCCGAAACCAATGCCAAATTTTTTAAATGACTTTCTTGTCAATTGGAAGCAAGCATGGGAGTCTCAGGATCTGGAAACGTATAGCACTTTTTATTCAGCACGGCAGAGAAACGACACTAATTGGCGGATCAGAAAAGAATTGAGTTTCAAAAATAGCAGTTTTATTGCGGTCGCGATCAATGATCCTCAAATAATCAAACAAAAAGAAGGTGAATACACACTCAAATTTCATCAAGAATATGCCAGCGGTCGTTTAAAGGACAGCGGTTATAAAACGTTGCAAGTGAAATGTGTAAACTTTAGATGTTTTATTACCAAAGAAAGATGGAAAGCCGGTGACTATAGAGAGAAAAATAATTCGGTCTTTGGTTTTGTAAAGGAAAGGGTCGCTTCGCTTGAGTCGAAACTTTTTAAGATTCAAACTCCTGATTTTCCTGGTGATGTGATTGATGGTCCACTCTCCTCAAATGAGCAGCCAGTGAAAAGTGAATCCTACTTAAATGAAGAGCTTTTAGAACGGAACAAGGATGAACAAATAGCTAACCCTGCTATACTCGATTTTAACTCGGAACTAATTTCTCAAGCTCAAATTGAATCTTTGGTTGATACCAGACGAGCTAACCAGGAGCAACAAAAGTTAAAAGCCGCGAGCAATGATAACCCTGCAGCAAGCGTGGCAATCAGTGACCTGAATAAGGTGGAAAAAGAAGCTGATGAGTTGCTACTAAAAGATCCACAAGTCGCAGCACTTAAGAATGAAATTGCTAGTTTAAGAGCAGAGATCTCAGCAGCAAAAGCAGCGCAAGCAAAAAAAGAGATGCTTGAACAATTGTCGGATGAAAAGGCTGAGTTGGCTAAGTTACGTGAGCAACAAAAACAACGTGAGCTTGCTTTGCATCAAGAGCAATTAAAACGAGAGCAATTAGCCCAGGAACAGCTAAAACAAAATCAACTAAAGCAACAACAATTACATCGACAAAAATCGGCAGCTAACAATCAAATTGTGCAATCTCAATATCAACAACAGGTTCCCCGCACAGTTTATCAGCAACAGATACCCCCACAATCAGTTAGCCCTTACGGGGTTGTTAATCCCGTTCAGCCGGTTTTCGATCAGTATGGGAGACAAATATTAGTGCAGCAACCACCTGTGCAGACTCAAAGGTTAGTTCCCATACAAAACATGGTGGTTGTCGGGTATGATGCCTATCAGCGACCGATTTATTCTGTTCAACAAACCTATCAATATGTGCCGAATGTAATACAAAATCCTCAGCCTGTACAATTAGTACCAACGTCGCCTCAGTACGGAGTAGCGCCAAGTTCTCCATACACGATTCAACCGCCGCCGCAGATGTTGACCGGCTCGCCCAGTATTAATCAACAACCTGCGATTTCGCAGCAAAAAAAAAATGAGCAAGTGAATAATCAAACGAATCTTGCAGCCAAACATCATAATCGCGTAGAAATAAAGACTGAGCGATATAAAGATATTAACGATGTTGACTTTAACAGAAAGACTCTTAGTGTTTCGAAAAAAGTATCGGATAACTATAGAGTTAAAACTGCTATTTCCCAATTTAAGTTAGAAGACCAGAATGGAACTGAACGAGGAAAGACGCTTCAAGCGGGCGTTGCCAATAAAAATTTAACGATTGGAATCAAAGTAGACAAGCTAGAAGAATATGATGTAAAGAGTGCCTACGCGAATTATCAGATCAAGACTGCCGAACATTCATTTAATATAGCTGCTGATAGAGTTCCCTTGCCACTTTTCAAATATAGTGTTTGCAGCGGACAAAATAAACTACACGCGACTCGGCTTAGACTGACCGACTACACAGAATGGGAAGACAAGTCTATGTTTTGGGGAGCTATTGATGTCATGGAGGTGAATGACGATGAGAGAAATACCATAATCACTCCGCAGTTCGACTATCGTTTTGATTTTAGAAAGTCAGGTAATCTGAGTACTAATTTTTCTACATCCGGTTGGTATCAAACCAACAGCGATCCGACAGATTGCTATTACTCACCAGAAAATTTTGATTCGACTTATTTGGGTTTTCACTTAGATTATAATATTGCTGAAGATTGGTTATTAAAAACGAAAATATCTGCAGGATATTCTTTTTCTGATGACGTTGAACTTTACCAGTACGGAGTGTGGTTAGAAAGTGAGTTGAATAATGGATTAGCCGTCGACTTAGGTTGTTATAAAAGCAATTCTGGAGGCAAAGAAGGTGCAGTCGGGGCGTACGGGTTTTACGAATGTCAGGCTAGTTTGAGGTATGACTTCTAATGCAGAAAATAGCGATCATTTTATTATTGACCGTTTTGGTCTTTGTTGCAGGTTATAGTTTTTATGACCTCGTACATACCGAAATACAATCCGGATTTGTACAATTTAGTATTGTACTTATCGTTGGATTTACTTTGATCATAATTATCCGCTACATCACCTTGATTTATTTTTCTATACTTAAAAATGTTCAAAAAACCAGAGATGATGTAGAGCCAAGAATATGTACTGAGAAAGTAACCATTTTGGTTCCAGCCTTCAATGAAGAGATGGTTATTGAAGCTTCGATTGAATCATTATTGGTGCAAACATATCCTTATATTGAAGTATTAGTGATCGATGATGGATCTAAAGACCGAACCTACGAATATGCAAAAAGATTTGAACATGTGGACGGATATAAATCGGTTAAAGCGCTGACAAAGCCGAATGGAGGAAAATCAAGGGCGTTAAATTTTGGTATTGAAAATTGTTCGGGTGAGTTGATCATGGTTGTCGATGCAGACTCTAAGTTAGAGCCTGATGCAGTTGAGCTATTAGTGCAATCATTTACATCGCCGGAAATAGCGGCGGTAGCGGGCTCCGTTTCAGTGATTAACCGAGGTAATACTTGGGCTAATTTACAGGCGCTAGAATATATTGAAGGGCTAAACATGGTGAGAAATGCGCAGGCCTTTTTAAAGCTTGTAAATATCATTCCAGGACCAATTGGAATGTTTCGTCGCTCAGCACTAGAGGAAGTCGGTGGATATGACCACGATACTTATGCGGAAGATTGCGACCTAACTCTTAAGTTGATTGCAGAAGGTTATAAGATCGATTTTGAGCCAGATGCAATTGCCTATACCGAAGCCCCTGAGGACTTACTGGACTTAATAAAACAGCGATACAGATGGACACGAGGTATTTTGCAAGCAATCAGAAAGCACAAAGAATATTTATTCAACTGGCGAAAGCGAACATCGACATCGTTTGTGCTTTGGTACATGCTTTTCGAAGCAATTTTTTGGCCATTCATGGATTTTTGGTCGAGCGTATTTTTTATTTACATCAGTGCGACAACAGGATTAAGTAGTTTGATTGTTTATTGGTGGGCAATGTTTACTGTGCTGGATATGGCGGGCGCTCTTTATTGTCTGCTGGTTACAAAGGAACAACTTAAGTTGGTATTTTATGCGATCCTCTATCGTCTTTATTTTATAGGCATTATCAACGTATCCAAAATATTTGCCACCATTGAAGAGTGGTTTAACATAGAGATGAGCTGGGGAAAGCTTGAGCGAAAAGGGCGAATTTAATGAATCTAATAGCGTTTTTATCATTTACAATCCTAATCATTACGATTCTTACTTTGGTGTTTGGGGTGATTGCTTATTTTCTTTATAAAGCGAGGGAACAAAAGAAATCGACGAAGGAAATTAGCTATCAGGATATGACCAAAAAATTAGGCAGTAAATATATTTTTCTTACTGATACGGTCTCGCTGAAGAGTCAAGATGAAGAGAGTTAAAGACAGACTGTTTCCCTACGGTATTAAACTAGTTATGAACGTATTTACTATGACTTTTGTCATATCGTATTTGACTTTTTTTTTACTCGAAAACTTTGCTGAGCAGGGTTCAGTGTTTATCGAAAAAAGCCCTAAGAGTGATATATTTATTCTTGATTCGGAGCATACTCGAAAGACCCTCAACGAATGGGGGTTGGACTCAACTGCTTATACGAAACAGCTTGACCGATTTATCAGTCTTTTTAGCGGATCACCCTATAGAGTAAAAAAAATTAATGGCGGGCAACTTCCGGAATTGTCGAAGGATAGTGTGTTGCTGGTGCTTGATGCCATCACCCTTTCAAATACTGATTTGTTTAACATCGAAAGTTACGTCAATCAAGGTGGATCTCTGATGATAAACCACCAAGCTGGGTTTAATGATCCATCAGGTAATCATCGGGGCGGTACATTTATCAATGCCATCTCAGGGCTGGAATATGATCAAACAGCAAGTGAAAAGTTGGCACATGAAGGACTGTTTGTAACGCCTAAGATATTTTCTCCGTTAACAGAGCACCTGGCTACGGGAAAGCGGCTCAGTTTAATCATTTACGAGCAATTACCTTTATTTAGAGACAGTCGAAATCGATCTCCGGATCTATTACTCACTAATTGGGCGAGAACGAGTTCGCCTGAGGGATTTAACAAAAAACCGCTTCCAATTAACAATGCTGGGGCTATGTGGCATGGACTAAAAGAACGGGGGCGTTGGGTGTATTTCAATTTTCCGAGTTATGTATTCGAAGAAAATAGTTCTCAAGAAACGGAATTCAATAATTTATTAATTGGCGCGATGGAATTTTTGCGGCTTCCCAGCCAGATTAGAGTTATGCCTTATCTGGATAAGGTCAGTGCGAGTGTTATATTTGAAGACGTAGAATATCAATATGAAACAATTGACCAATTTATTGACTTAGCAGAAAAGTATCAAGTTCCTTTTACGACCTTTCAAGTCGCACAAGAAGCTTTGCTTAAACCCCATGTTTTGGCTCGATCACATCAATCGCCACTAATTGAAGTTGGCTCGCATAGTTACAGTCACGGTGAGATAGTTAATCAGAGTGAAGAAGTCTTACAAAAAGAATTAACGGAATCTAAAATATTGTTAAGTCTTGATAAAAACGTAGTTGAAGGATTTCGTCCTCCGCGAGAAGAAATCGATCAAAGAATGATAGATATATTGATCGACGAAGGTTATGGATATTTGCTTGCTGGTGCACAGGATGAACTCTATCCCCAGATCCAGGATGAAAGTTTCGTCATTCTGCCTCGAACAGGAACGGACGACTATGAATATTTTGTAAAAGGAGAAATGTCTTCTCAATCCATTTTAAAAAACGTACTACATGAGGAAGCGATGGTTAGAGCACTTAACGGAGTATACACTTTCGGAGTACACACCCATCTGATGACCTATGGCAAAAACATCGAGATTCTTGATCAAGTTATAAAAAAAATGAAGCAGAATAAAGCGATTAACTTTATGACGGCCGCTGAGGTCGTTAACCGAGTGAGGTTAACGGATAACATAGAATATGGTGTTAATGCGACTAGTAAGAATCATATTATCAATGTAACCAATCATAATGATAAAATGATAGAGCAAGTTGTCTTTAGACTCTTTTGGCAAGGAAGCGAATCAGTGAATAAAGTGACTTCAGATATTATTGGTGCCAGGGTTAGTGCTAAGCATTTTAAGCAGGAAAAATATAGTGACATTATTATTTCAAATTTTAAAGCGAATGCTCACATGACAATTGTGGCGAGTTATGAATAAGAAGGTCGTAGTAAATTGAAAATTTATCCTATGAAATTGATAGCGCTGTTGATATTAATATTTCATAGTTCTTCTATGTTAGCCGATAAAAAAATTTTTTTGTTATCGGCGGGCGGTTGGGATTATTGTATGAAGGGTTCACGATATTCCGCTTGGCAACCGACATGTGGTTATCAAAACGTCAAGAATATTGAGCAACTGATCACCGATAAAAAGCTACCATTTAATAGCGTTAGCGTATGGATAACTCGAAATTGGCAAGAAAGTTGGTATCCCGCTGAAGAAATCAATAAAAAATTAGTCGCAAATGGGATTACTCCTATTTTTATTTTTTACTGGTATGCTGATGATATTTCACAAAAATTTGTACTCGATAGTCAGCAATCAATTGAGCGAGATCTGCAACGATTTGAAGATTATCTAAAAAAAATTAATGGCAAAAAACTAGTCGTTTTGCATCCGGAGTTTAATCAATCTGATATCAGCCAGTGGGAAGGTTTTAATCAGGTAATGAGTAGAGATATCAATCGATTTAAGAATATTAGAAATACTAAAGTAGGTTTTTGCGTTGGCGATTTTGGAAATTACCATGCGTTAAACTCATTACAAGATTGGAAGTCATTCCATCCCTCTATAAAGCGGGCGGTGAACGATGCTGATTTTATAGCATTTCAAGAAATGCGAGCGACCACAAGAAATAGCCAAATTGATATTTTAAACACTGCTCAAAGAAGTTTGTCGTTCGCTACCTATCTGCATAAGACCTATCAAAAACCAACGCTTTTCGCTTACTTGGCGTTATCCAGTTATGGTATAAATGGAGAAGAAAATCAAGCTAAGGTGATTAAAGAAACACTTCAATTACTTCCTCGATTCAAAAATGAATCAAATTTAATTGGGTTTAATTTATTTCATCTAATGGACAGTCCAAGGCAAGAAGGATATTTTCTTGAAGCGGAAAAAGATTTTGGTATCTATCGCAAAGATGGAAGTAATAAACCAAGCGCTAAATACTTAAAAAAATACTTAGGCGAAGTGAAAAATTAACATCGCTAGCTGGTGTGAACTCGGTTGTCTTCTTGAAAGCGCCAGATACGAATAATTTCCAAGACGTCGGTATCTTTTTTCATTTCGTCGGTTAACGGCTTAAATGGAGCCGCGAGACGAACAATTCTTACGGCGGCATCATCCAGTAGCTTTTTCCCTGAGCTTTTCATTACATAGACCTGGTTGATAGTACCATTTTGGTTGATGGCAACTTTCAAGGTTAAATTTCCGTATATTTTATCTTGCTTGGCTTTTTCGGGATAGTTTTGATTGCCAATGGTTTCTATTTTTCTGCGCCACGTATCTAAATAAAGCGCATCGGAAGAGCGGTGGATAGCGGCTGAAACCTGGCGCTTTTTTGCTTTTTTCGCTTGGTTAATTTGCTCGCTATCTAAATTAGCGATCAGCCCTGAAAGCTGATAACTTTTTTCTAAGAGTGATTCGGTATCAGGGATGTTTATTTGCTGTTCTTCAGATTTTTCAACTTGATTTTGGTAACTGATATTTCCGTTGTTACTGGTAATATATTCAGGCGAAACTTCATTATTAATCGATTGTTGGGCTGTTAATTGAGGATCGCTGGAGATCTGATTTGGATCATTGAACATGGCTTTTTCTAACGCGCTGGGGGCGAGTAATTCTTCACTTTCTCCGCCTGCTTCTTGATCTGCTTGACCGATAAAATCAGCTTTTTCAGGTTTAGTCTTTGTTTCAAATTGAGCGAGTACCACGTTAAATGTTTTGCTCGATGAGCTTTCTGAAAAATCAGGTACTTTAAATCCGACACCAAAAACCAACATCGCATGAAACGCAACTGCAAGAAACAAACAGAAGAGCAGTTTGTCCACTTGACTTATTTTTGGCTGTTCCTCTAAAGAAACTATTCCTTCATGGTTTTGCATTTAATTGAGTCTCTAATGTTTTTTGTCTAATCGTTTTTCAATGGCATCAAATAGTGTTCCTGCTATATTTGTATCGTAGGCTGCATCAATTTCTTTGATGCAGGTGGGACTGGTGACGTTAATTTCTGTCACGTAATCGCCAATAACGTCGATACCTACAAATATCAATCCTTTTTCTTTCAACGAAGGTCCGATTTGTTTTGCAATCCAATGATCTCTTTCTGAAAGCGGTCTTGCTTCGCCGTAGCCTCCAGCAGCTAAATTTCCACGAGTTTCGCCTTTGGCGGGAATTCTTGCCAAGCAGTATGGGATTGCTTCACCGTCGACCATTAATATACGTTTGTCTCCTTGAGTTATTTCAGGAATAAATTTTTGTGCCATAGCTGTTTGTGTTTGCATTAACGTTAATGTTTCGATAATGACCCCAACATTTGGATCATTTTCTTTGACTCTAAAAATCGAGCTGCCACCCATGCCATCCAGCGGCTTTAGAATAATATCTTTGTGTTCGGCTAAAAAAGCTCTAAATTCTGATTCTTTACTGCTCACCAACATGTCGGTACAACATTGAGGAAATTGCGCCGTAAATAGCTTTTCATTGCAATCTCGCAAACTTTGAGGGTCATTGACTATCAATACCCCCGATTGTTGAGCCAACTCCAACATGTAGGTGGAGTAAACAAACTCCATGTCAAAAGGCGGGTCTTTGCGCATTAACAGCACATCCATCTCGCTAATTGGCATCATATTGGCTGGCTCCAATTCGAACCACTTGTTTTCATTTTGCTCAACTTTTAATTTACTGGCATTTGCGAAGAGTAGTCCTTTTTTAAGCACTAAATCAGATTGCTCCAAGTAATATAGCTCATGATTTCTAGATTGTGCTTCGATCAACATCGCAAAGCTTGAATCTTTTTTGATATTTATTTTACTAATTGGGTCCATTAAGATGGCTATTTTGAGTGTCATCTGAAAAATCTACTATAGTTAGGCGTGGATCATGATTTTAACCGATAGAATCATTATAGAATAATGATTTAATTATTCAAGCATAAAATGATTATAATCAATGAGTTATGAATGTTTTCTAAAGTTTTACACTTACCTGTTGAGTTAAAAGATTGATTCTTATCGATTTATTTCATAATATCTTTTCATATATTGAGACCGAAAGGTTGGCAAAAACTTGATATCTGTGTGGCGTGGATAGGGTTTTTGTGATAAAAATACCTCAGGTGGTAGGCATGTCTAGCTACGTCCTGACAAAATAACCTTTTTATAGGCGAGCAGCGGCGCTTGTTCGATGAGGAAAATATGAATGGAAAATAGTTTTGAAGGCCTTAAGGCTATGGTTATTGACGATAGTAAAACTATCCGACGTACCGCCGAAACATTGCTGAAAAAAGTCGGCTGTGAGGTAGTGACCGCTACAGATGGGTTTGATGCTTTAGCTAAAATTGCCGACAATAAGCCTGATATCATTTTCGTTGACATAATGATGCCACGTTTAGATGGATATCAAACTTGCGCACTAATAAAAAATAATAAAGATTTTCAGTCGACCCCCGTTATTATGTTATCAAGCAAAGATGGATTATTTGATCGAGCGAAAGGTAGAATTGTTGGTTCCGATCAATATTTGACCAAGCCTTTTAGTCGAGATGAATTGCTCGGTGCTATAACTGCGCATGTAGCAAGCGCCTCCTGAAGTCATTAATAGAGACTAGTAAATAGAAAAATAACGCTCTGCCTATTAATAGAGAAAATAATGTTTTTGCGTAGCACGCGAATATTGTAAGAGGAAAAGAATAAATGACTAAAATTTTGATAGTTGATGATTCACCAACGGAAACCCACGTTTTAGAAACCATTTTACTAGCCAATAATTACCAGGTAGTTAAAGCTGAAAGTGGTGAAGATGGTGTAGCGGTAGCCAAGGTTGAACTTCCAGATCTAGTCCTTATGGACGTCGTGATGCCAGGCTTGAACGGCTTTCAGGCGACTAGGCAACTAAAAAAAGAACCAACAACGGCGCACATTCCAGTAGTAATAGTCACCACCAAAGATCAGGAAACTGACAAAATTTGGGGAATGAGGCAAGGTGCTAAAGATTACCTCACAAAGCCTGTTGAAGAAGGAAATTTAATTAATACTATTCAAGCTATCTTAGGCAGTTAAACTAATATTATGGCTGAATTGACCAATACACAGGCATTTGAGTTTTTGCAACTGGTTGAAAAGCGCAGTTTCGAAAATGCAGGTCTGTCGACGCGTGAGCAAGATTTAAGTCGGTTTTGGACAGGGATCGGCTTTCGGATCGCTGGTAATGACTACCTCGTTAACCTAAAAGAAGTCGCCGAAATTTTATCTATCCCGCAACACACCAGAGTACCCGGCGCTAAATCCTGGGTAAAAGGCCTGGCAAATATTCGCGGAACCTTGATACCTATCATGGATCTACATGGATTTTTGGGTCGAAAAGCGCCAGCAAGTTTGCGTCGCCAGCGTTTGTTAGTGGTTAATTATGCGGGGGTTCATTGCGGCGTGATGGTTGATGAAGTATTAGGTCTTAACCATTTTGAAGATGAAAACTGGGTAGAACAAGTTGAAATATCTGATGATGCGATGAAGCCCTATTTGAAGGGCGGTTTTTATACTGACGATAAACTGTGGAATGTGTTTAGTCTTTTCACATTGGCGGAAACACCTGCTTTTCGCAAAGTAGCTTTATAATGATTAGTAGATTGTAATTATTTGTAGATAGTGGTTATTAGTAGATTGTATAAGTTGAAAATGCAGTTGGTACTCAATCAAAATATAGACGATGGTTTATCTTTTAATTGGTTAAAAAATTAGTTGTTTAAAAAACAATTATAGCTTTTATTATTAAATGGTTTTTAATTGGTATTTTTTCATTGAGTATTAATTATTGATTCATGCTTTTAGGAAATAAATTATGAGCGCAGCAGAAAATAAAAAACGAGAAGCACGAAGTAAATCCAATACAGGTAGTTATATCTGGCTATTGTTTTTATGCGTCCTTGCAGGTGGTCTTAATCTAGCCTATGGTGTGTTTCAAGGGCAACAGAATCAGGTGCGCTTGACTAAGTCAGGTAATTTGCGGGTACTTTCGCAGCAAGTTGCGAAAAACGCGACAGAAGCGTCCAAAGGTACGCCGCAAGCATTTGATCTATTGACAGCGTCGATTAAAGAATTCGAAGCCCAGTACAAACATTTATCTCGTGGTGATGAATCCAAAGGATTAGCGCCGTCGCCTCCAAGCCTATTAAACAACGAAGTAAAACAAGTCGGTGATTTGTGGGAACAAATGCGACTAAATGCGGAAGAGATTTCTGCTGGTCGGGAAACCGTTATCCAACTTTACCAGATCTCTAGTGAGCTATCATCAGCCATCCCGCAGATGGAATTTTTATATACCAATGTCCAGGACATATTACTAGATACCAGAGCGCCCGCCGAACAGGTTATGTACGCGACAAGGCAATCAACTTATCTAGAACGGGTTATCCGAAGTTTCCAAAAGGTATTGGTTGGTGGTGAAGATGCTGAACTTGCAGCGGAAAATTTCGGGCAAGACGTTGATATATTCGGAGAAATATTAACCGGTATGTTAGAGGGTGATGAAATGCTTGGAGTGAGGCGGATTAATGATGTAGAAGCACGTGCATCCTTAGCTGAAATCCAAACCCTGTATCAAGAAGTTAAGAAAAATGTGGCTTATGTAATTGGTGCGCGAGAAGAACTTTCTAAAGTACATCAAGCTTCAAATGAAATATTTACTCAGGCAAATAGTATGTTGACCATGACTGAATTAATGCAAGCGGCTTATTCGAGACAAACCGAAGTAAAAGGGGTCGGTCATTGGTTATACTCAGGGGTCGCGGCCGGATTTGTATTGATATTTATTATTCTCCTTTATTTCCGTCAACGTGGTGATGACCAAGTTAGAACACAAAAAGCACGTGTTTCAGCGGATCAGGAAAAACTGCAAAACGAGAGAAACCAACAAGCAATCATTCGTTTACTTGATGAGATGGAAGGACTGGCTGATGGTGATTTGACTGCTAATGCGACGGTAACCGAGGATTTCACTGGAGCAATCGCCGATGCGATGAACTTTACCATTGACCAATTGAGAAATCTGGTATCCACGATCAAAGACTCGGTTGGAAAACTATCCGACGCGACCACAGAAACACAAGGGATCTCCATAGAGTTAGCACAAGCATCCCGTAATCAAGCACAAGAAATTACCGGAGCGTCTGCAGCAATCAACGAGATGGCTGTTTCTATCGAACAAGTATCTGCAAACGCATCTGAATCAACCACGGTTGCGGAAAAATCGGTTGAAATCGCGAAAAAAGGCGGTGAAGTTGTACGAAATACCATCCAGGGGATGGATACCATTCGTGAGCAAATTCAAGAAACATCTAAACGTATCAAACGTCTGGGTGAATCATCTCAAGAAATCGGTGATATCGTATCATTAATCAACGACATCTCTGACCAAACGAACATTCTGGCACTTAACGCTGCAATCCAAGCATCGATGGCTGGTGAAGCCGGACGTGGTTTCGCGGTTGTTGCGGATGAGGTACAACGACTGGCGGAGCGTTCTGGTAACGCAACTAATCAGATTGAAGCACTGGTTAAGGCAATCCAAACCGATACTAATGAGGCGGTTATCTCGATGGAATCAAGCACCGCTGAGGTGGTACACGGAGCAAGACTCGCACAAGATGCGGGTGTTGCACTGGAGGAAATTGAGCGAGTATCAACCAGTTTGGCTGACTTGATCCAAAACATCTCCAATGCTGCGCGTCAACAAGCGGCGTCAGCAGGTCACGTATCCAACACGATGAACGTCATCCAGGAAATCACCAATCAAACATCTGAGGGTACGGCGAATACCGCAAACTCTATCGGTAAATTGGCAGAACTGGCGGATGAGCTAAACGATTCTATCGCAGGTTTCAAATTACCGGATGAATCATAGTTGTTAGAGGTATTGCTTGTTAAAGATAGTTATACATCGATCAGTCGAGTTACTGGGGAATTAGATGGCTGCTTTTAAAATACCAGAAATGGATTCCGGAGAGTTTTCGCTTTGGCAGTCAATGCTGGAAAAGCGAACAGGTCTGTGGCTGCCAGAAACCCGAAAAGCATTCCTGGTGACCAGCTTACAAAGTCATATGCGAGAAAAAAATATCAGCAAGTATCAAGATTTTTATCAAATGCTTGATCAAGGATTGGTTTCTAGTTTGGACTGGGCAAAATTGGTCGATTCTTTAACGGTGCATGAAACTTGCTTTTATCGAGATAAAGAATCGTTAAATTTAGTTACTAGTTATTGCAGAAATAAAGCGCTAAAAGAGTTTGTCGTTAGTCCCAATGAGCCTCAGCATTTTCAAGTATGGAGTGTAGGTTGTTCAACCGGTGAAGAAACTTATACATTAGCGCTCGAAATGGAAAAGCTTAATACCAGTTTGAAAGAGTCAACTGGAAAAAGTATTTATTATGGCGTAACAGGTATTGATGTGAGTTATCCATCTTTAGCTATTGCGAGAGAAGGTATTTATTCCGACAAAAAGCTCGAATTTATGCCATCAACATCACTCAATAACTATTTTGAAAAACTTGCTGACGGACACATACAGGTTAAACAAGAGATAAGAAAAAGAACCTGTTTTATTCAATACAATATTTTAGAAATTAATCAGCAACCCAATCAATATTATGATGTGATTTATTGTCAAAATGTGATGATTTATTTTACCCAGGAACGCAAAGAATCAATTGTAAATGATTTAGCGAAAAGACTGAAACCTGGTGGGATTTTGATCTTAGGGCACGGCGAAGTTACCGCCGTGAACAATCCAGGATTAACTAGAGTCGATAATAAACATTGTCTTGCTTTTATAAAAAACGATGACAATATAACCAGTATGGTGGAGTTGTCATGACCGACAATTATGACCAATTAGCTTTAAGTTGGGTCAGAAAAGAAATCAACAACACGCTTGATCAAGCTCGACAAGGTTTAGAAACTTTTGTTGAGGACAGCCAGGATCAAACCCAAATTCAATTTTGCATCAATTGTCTGCATCAAGTGCAAGGCACTTTAAAAATGCTAGGGTTTGACGGTGCGGCAAGACTCGCTTTAGAGATGGAAACCCTCGCCGAAAAATTAGCAAAAAAATCCAGTGACATTAATGAATCTTCTATCGAAGTTCTTATGCGCTCAATGCATCAGATGCCTGGTTACTTAGAGCGCGTCGAAAGTGGTCAGAAAGATATTCCAGTTGTGTTATTACCGCTGATTAATGAATTACGTTCATCGTCAAACTTAGGCCCTGTTAGTGAAAACGAGCTTTTTACCGCAGATACTTCAAAAGTTGCTCCGCCAAAACCGAATGAACAAGTCACAGAAAAAGATAAAACAGTTTCTTTTCAGGAAAATGCTCGTAAATTAAGAGCGCACTTTCAAAAAGGTTTGACTGGGATAATTCGTTCTGCCAACGTGAAAGATTGTTTAGCGAGAATTCATAAAGTGTTATTGCGTTTAGAAGCGCTAACTGAAGGTAGCAGTGTCGCAAGGTTATGGTGGGTTGCTGACGGATTTATTTTTTCGATTGCGGAGAATGGACATTACAAGGAAAAAAATGTACATCTGTTGTTAAGTCAAATTGATAAGCAAATTAAACGCTTAGCTGATACCGGTGATAGCGCATTAAATGATGAAGTTCCACCACAGCTACTATCGAAGTTGCTCTACTTTGTAGCACGCTCAAAATCTAAAAATAGCCGAGTGTTAAGTCTTAAGAAAGAATTTAATTTACATGACTCTCTTGCTGAAAGTAAATCAATAAAGAAACAACAAGAACAACTTACAAAACCTGATAGAAATGCGATGGCTCAGGTGGTCGATGTTATTGGTGAGGAGTTAGATTCGGTTAAAGATCAACTCGATTTATTTGTAAGAGCCCAGGCAAAAGATCCTGCGCAATTACGTTTGCTTTCTGATTCATTAACTAAAATAGCCGATACTCTCACAATACTTGAATTACCAATTCCGCGAGATGTTATTCGCGAACAAATTAAAAACATTCAGAAAACAATGGACTTAGGAAAAGTTCCCGATGATGCAGCGATTATGGACATCGCTGGGGCCTTACTGTTTGTTGACGCAAACCTGAGTAATTTCGATCTAGAAAGTTTTGCAGCGGCGGAAGAAAGCAAAGAAACTTTAACCGAAGTTGGAGAACAGCGAGCAAAAGAAAATCAAGTTATTGATGCAACTCATTCGCTTGTTAAAGTGGCTAGAAAAAATCTGCAACAAGCTAAAGATCGTATGATTAATTATATTGCGTCTACTTTTGATCAAAGCGAACTGGAAAATGTGCCGAGTTTGTTGGACGAAGTCCTTGGTGCGATGAATATCATTGAATTTGATGAAGCTGCCGAAGTTTTAGAAGTGGCGAAAAAGTTCATTCAGAAATGTTTATTGAATACAAAAAAAGCGCCCAACGAATCTCATCTTGATGCATTAGCCGACATAGTGACTAGTGTTGATTATTATCTCGAAGGAACAGAGGATGAAGCAGGAAAAGCAATTAGCTCAATTTTGCGTAGCGCCCAGTCTAGTCAGAATATACTAATTCAAGCGCTTGATAATTTTGTGGAGGAGTCACAAGAACCAGAATTCGTTGAACCGCGAATCATAGAAAAATCTCACGATAGGGAGCAAGCGGCTTCAACTTCAGAAACGCCAGTTGAAGAAGTGGAAACAGTTGCGTCAAAACAGGTTGAAACCGCACCAGCGAATGTCGTTCCAATAATTCAATCATCGGCAAGCAAAGAAGTTGATGAGTCCTTGATAGATGATGAAGTTTTAGAAATATTTCTTGAAGAAGCCGAAGAAGAGATTGAAGCGATAGAAACAAACCTACCCGTTTGGATCAATCAATCAACCGACCAGGAAGCACTCGGCACTATCAGGCGTTCATTCCATACTTTAAAAGGTAGTGGTCGTTTAGTCGGTGCAACCACTATTGGGGAGCTGAGCTGGGCAGTTGAAAATATGCTCAACAAAGTGATTGAAGAATCAATTCCTGCGGAAAACCCTGTTATCAATGTGCTCAATAATACTTTAAGTATATTGCCAAAATTAGTTGAAGAGTTTTCTAAAAATGAGCCACACCAAGGTGACGATGTTGATGAGCTGATCGCAAGAGCTGAGCACATAGCAAAAGGGCTAAACTTAAATGACTTTGTTTTTGTTTCTCAAACTTCCGAGCCTAGTGCGGAAACTCGTCAAGTAGAGGCAGAAAAAACCGAATCGCAAGAAGTAGAAATTCCTACCCTCTCAGAACCGGTCGATGAAAGTATTGATGAAGAACCAATCGATCCTGTTCTATTAGAAATTTTTGTTACCGAAGCGCAAGTTCACCTAAAAGCGATTGGTCAGTTTATCAGTGATGCCGGAACTAATACCAGTGTTTCGGTAACCGATAGTTTGATCAGGGCGTTGCACACCTTAAAAGGCAGTGCTCATATGGCAAAGGTTGAATCTATCGCTCAAATTGCTGGACCGCTTGAGAAACATGCCAGACTGGTTAAGGGAAGCAACAGTCGATTCGATCTCGACACAGTGACTTTGTTGGACGATTGCGCACAGTTCTTAAATGGCGTGGTGACACAGTTAAAAAAATCTGAACCAATTGAACTTGCGCAATTTGCAGAGTTATCTAACCGCATTGCTACTTTGACCAGTGTGTCAAGTGGTCAAGAGGCAAGTGGTCAAAATGCACAACAAAAAGATCAGCATTTAGTTTCAATCTTCTTGACCGAAGGTTTAGATATTTTGCAAGAAGTAGGCAAGATATTAGAGATACTAAAAGATTCGCCTAAAAATGATGACGCGCGGGAAAAGATTTCCTCGGAATTACACGCATTTAAACGTGGCAGCGAGATGATCGCATCACAAGAACTGTATAAGCTTTCCGAGGTTTGTGAGTCGGTTAGTCATTTAAAAGTTGAAGATGGCGATGGTGAGCGAGAATATCAACGACTACTATCAAATGGCGTAGATCAATTAACCGAAATGCTCAATCGACGAGCCTCAGAAGAAGATATTGAAATGCCAAATGCATTGATTGATGAAATGCAAAGTTGGATTGAAGAGATGTCGCGAAGTGAAGCTCCTGCGGATATGGATCAGGAGCTAGTAGAGCTTTTTGTTGAAGAAGCAGATGAGCTTGCGGAAACAGTTAATGAACTGTTGGTGCGCTGGAAAGAGCACCTTAATAGTGACGAAATTAATAAGGAATTGCGAAGAATTTATCATACCTTTAAAGGTAGCTCTCGAATGGCGGGAGCGATGAATATAGGTGATTTAGCTTTTTCTGTCGAAGAAATTTTTAATAAAGTTTTAGATTTTGGTGGAGAATTTTGTGCTGCTGACTACGATATCGTTTCCATTGCATCCGAAAAGCTTACTGAAATGGTTGGCGTGTTGCGAAATTTCAGGTGGCCAGCAGCGGCAACTGACGAGCTTGCCAAGTTAAAACAGCATTTAACAACTGGCGATGATTCAGATGCTCAGCCTGAATTAGAAATAACGGAAACAGTTGCTGAAAGTGTTCATACGGAGCCGTCATTTGTTGAAAATTATTTAGTTAAAAGCGATCTTGTTGAAAAGGTTGCTCCGGTAGACGAAATTGAAGTCGACTTGGATTCTGCGGGCGAAAATTTGTTAGAGGAAGAATCTTCGCTACCTGAAGAAGCTTCTACACTTGAAGAAATTATGAGCGAAGATATCTTCGCGCAAGACTCGGTAGCCGATGAGAGTATTTCTCTGGACTATACTCCGCAGCAAACTGATGAAATAGTGATAGCCGATCTCCCCACAGAAGAATCCGAATCGATAGAAATTCAACCGATCGAAAGTGAAGCCGATACTTTTGAGATTGAAGACCATTCTTTAGATGCAGTAGAAGAGGCGATTGATCAAGTTATAGACTTTACCGATTCGATTCCTGAACCAGCAACAGAGTCATCCGAAGCTGTTGTTAGTGAAGATACTATCGCGCCAGCGGCTCCGATTGTGGTGAGTGGTAATGTACATAAGATTGATTTAGATGAAGACGGATTAGAAGTACTTGAGATTTATTTAGAAGAAGCTGACGAATTGCTGGTTGCACTAGATGAAGCCATGCATTTATGGGGAAGCAATCTATCCGATCAAGAAGCAATCGATACGCTGCAAAGAACTTTGCATACCTTTAAAGGCGGTGCAAGACTTTCGGATTTGGTTGTATTGGGTGATTTAACTCATGAAATGGAAACCTATTTTGAAAAAGTTAATAGTGGTGATATAACCGCCAAAAACTCTCATTTAGATTTTATGCTGAAAGGTTACGATGTGATTGAATCACTGGTAAATGAAGTGAAAGATAAAAATCAAATGACCTTACCTGAGCAGTATTTTAATCAATTAAAACAGCTGATTGCAGGGAACGAATTAGATGAAACCGTCGCAGCAGCTGTCGAGGATCAAGTTGCAGAAGTTGCGCCTGAAACTATCGAAGACACCAGCGAAGTTGCTGAAAAGGATGCCGACAGTCAAACTTCAGATGTTCAAGAAACAGCCGAAGTTGTTTCGTTTGAACAACGTAAGCAACAACAAGAAGATAACCGAAAACAAACGACCGCAGCAGATTCTGTTCGAGTTAATTCAAATCAGTTAGAAAACTTAGTTAATCTTGCAGGTGAAACCAGTATTTTCCGCTCTCGTCTTGAGCAACAAATGACGGTTTTAAGATACAACTTAGAGGAAATGAACTCCACTGTTGATCGACTAAAAGATCAGTTAAGAAATCTGGATATCGAAACGGAAGCGCAAATTTCTTATCGACGTGAAATTAGTGGTGGTGTTGAATATGACGATTTTGATCCGCTAGAGATGGATCGGTATACACGCCAGCAGGAATTAACTCGCGGCTTAGGTGAAAGCGCTGTGGATTTAATGAACTTGAAAGATACGCTTGATGCGTTAACTTCTGATTCAGAAACTTTGTTGCTTCAGCAAGGTCGAGTTAACACTGAAATGCAAGAAGGCTTGATGCAAACGCGCATGACACCTTTTGAAAGTTTGGTGCCAAGGTTGCGCCGCATGATCAGGCAAATTAGTACCGAACTTGGCAAAACTATCGAGTTATCAATCAGTGCCGATGGTGAAATGGATAGAAGTGTATTGGAACGAATGATCGCACCACTAGAGCATATGTTAAGAAACGCAATGGATCACGGAATTGAAACGCCTGCGGAGCGGAAAAAAGCCGGTAAATTAGAAACAGGAAAAATAGCTATCTCGCTTTTCCGTGAAGGAAGTGAAGTTTTCATACGCATTAAAGATGATGGTCGCGGGTTAAACCTTGAGGCAATCAAGAAAAAAGCCATTGAACGTGGAGTAATCAGCAAGGACACCGAGTTAAGTCAGCACGAACTGCAGCAACTTATTTTGGAAGCCGGTTTTAGTACAGCGGAAACCGTTACCCAAATTTCTGGGCGTGGTGTTGGAATGGATGTTGTAAATAGTGAAATTAAGCAGCTTGGTGGTGTGATTGAAATTGACTCCCGAGCTGGCGTGGGATCGACTTTTACCGTTCGACTTCCATTTACGGTTTCTGTAAATCATGCGTTAATGGTGCAAATTGGTGAAGAGTTATACGCTATTCCACTGGCAAATATTGAAGGTATTGTGCGTGTCAGTCCATTTGAGTTAGAGGAATATTACAACAATACGGAAAGCAAATTTGGATACGCAGGGATCGATTACTCAGTTTATTATCTGGGCAAAATGTTAGATCATCACACTAGTGCCAGACTCGAAGGCGTTTCACAACCGCTACCCGTGTTACTTTTACACGGCGCTGATCACCCAACCGCTCTTCAGGTCGATGACTTATTAGGTAGTCGTGAAATCGTTGTGAAGTCTACGGGTAGTCAGCTCAGTTCCGTCAGCGGAATTTCTGGTGCAACCATTCAAGGGGATGGTCGGGTTGTTCTTATTTTGGATATGCCCGCGCTAGTTAGACGAGTTGATGCGACAGTTTCTGATGCAGATTTTGTCGAAGAAATAGTTGAAGATAAAATTCCAACAGTCATGGTTGTCGATGATTCAATTACTGTAAGAAAAGTAACCACTCGTTTGTTAGAGCGAAATAATTTTGAAGTGATTACCGCAAAAGATGGTGTTGACGCGGTTTCAGTTCTTGCAGATAAATTACCTGATGTTATGTTACTTGATATTGAAATGCCAAGAATGGATGGCTTTGAGCTTGCGACAATTATTCGCCATGATGAACGCTTGAAATATTTACCTATTATTATGATTACCTCAAGAACGGGTGAAAAACATAGGGAAAGAGCAGAGGCTATAGGCGTTAATCAATATATGGGTAAGCCGTATAATGAAGTCGACTTACTAGAAACCATTAATGGTTTGTTATCAGAAGAGACTTGAGGAAAACCGTGAGTAACTTATCTATTGGTTTAGTCACGTCTCCAAGTGAAGAAAGTAAGCAACTAATTAGCCTTATTGAAGCACTTGGCGTCGAAGTCACTTACCATATTTCACCTGAAGAAATTACTAGTAGTCATATCGAAAACCAATCTTTGAATGTTTGGTTGCTTAACGTGGATGATGATCATTGGCATGACAATATCGATCAATTGCTAGATGAATCAGATGCGTCAATTTACTTTAACGAGCCAGGCACTTTAACTAAGCAGTCACACCCAGAATTTTGGTGCGAAAAATTAGTCAACCGTTTATACGAACTGACAGGAATATCCAAAGACGACGTTTCTCAGTCTGACAGCAGCAAGCCAGAAATCACAAAAGCTGAAACTGTGAATTCACCACTCGCTGGTCGTTCAGATTTGCCTGCGATGGATAATAAAAAAAGCGAAGGATCAGCGTTAGAATCTGCTGATGACCTAAGTTCTGCATTAGATGAATTAGAAATTAGCTCCGTCGGATTGCCCAGTGATATTGCTGCCGATTTGGTTTCAGAGTTAGAAAGTATTTCGCCTGCTCTTGAAGCGGAAGTTAGTCAATTTGATATAGGCTCAGCGAATAGCGATTCATTGACTCAAGAAGAACCATCGATTCTTGTTGACGAGGAGACTACACCAGATCTCGAATTATCTCTTGAAGATGATTTATCATTTGATGAAGACTTTGCCTTGGAGGATCTTGAACCCGATCCATTAGAAGAGAAAGAACAGATCGATGAAGTCAACGACCTGGAACAAGAACAACTAATTGAACAAGAAACTTCTGAAGTCGTCAGTGAAATTATGGAACTAGTCGATGAGGAAATGCAAGAAGATTCGATGGATTTGGATGATGAGCTCGACTTTGACAGTTTTTCATTAGATTCAATTGATGATATTTCTGAGCTTGATGAGACACTCTTGGTTGATGACACTCTCTTGATTGGTGAAACAGAACAAGAAAAAGATCCCAGGGAAAAAGCAGAACAAATCGCAAGCACCGAACAAAAAGAATCGTCAGTTGAAGAAGCCACAAGTTCTTTGTCTCTTGAAGATATCGACATAAAACAACCGAGTAAAATAACGGGGCGGGCACAGTATGTTATTGATGATCAACCTAGAAAGTCAGAATTAGAAAGTCCTGCTCTTGAAGCTCAAGAAGAGCCAAGCCAGATCGACGCCTTTGCTGTCGATGAAGATGATACTGAAGGATTAAGTCTAGAAGCCATTGAAGAAAGTTCTGATACCGAACCCGACAGTTTTACAAGCGACGCGCAAAATTATGTTGATGATGATTTGCGAAAATTATCAGAGCAAACAGCTCCTGATGAAATGATGCTCGATGACGAGTTTATACTTGATGATAACTTGCTAGCTGAAGAATCCGATATCGAAGAGTTAACTGAACAACCAATAGATCGCGATGTTAACGCCGAACCAGAGCCTGTGATAGAGCATGAGTTAGCGATAGATCAAGAATTAAATATAGAACAAGACGCTCCGCAAGACAACTTGCCAGAGCAAGAAGCGACAGCGACACTTGAACTTGAAGAATTCGAAATTCCGATGCTAGAGGAGGCGGCAACGGGATTGGACTTTGAACAAGTTACGGAGTACCCAAGTGACGAGTTAACACCATGTTGGGTGATTGGTGCTTCTCTAGGCGGGCCTGCGGCGGTCAAAAGATTTCTGCAAAGCTTGCCTGCAGATATCAATGCCAGTTTTATAGTGGTTCAACACATTGACGAAAACTTCCTGCCAGTGTTGGCAGATATCCTCACTAGTAATAGTCATTTTGATGTCGAAGTAGCGACCGGAAGCAATTCGATTAGCGCGGGTAAAGTTTATTTAGCACCATTAAAAGGCAAATTGGTTTTTCTAAAAGACGGCTCTATGTTAGTTGATCGGGCGCAAAAATGGAGTCCTCCTTATATGCCTTGTATTGACGATGTGATTGAGTCGTTAGCGGGCATTTATGGTGACAAAAGTGGTGCGATTATTTTTAGTGGCATGGGGCATGATGGGTTAGAAGGCGTTAAAAAAATGAAATCCGTTGATGGTCAAGTTTGGGCGCAGTCGGTTGAAACATGCGCTAATTCATCCATGCCAGAATCAGTGATTAATGAAGGATTGGCGAGTGTAGTTGCGGCGCCAGAAATGCTAGCAGATCGATTAGTTGACTATATCGGGCAAAAAATTGTTGTTTCAGCCTAAATGAGAAATCAACTTAGAAAATAAGCAAGCTTTACAACAAACAGTATCTTAAGAGAGAACGATTATGAGTGAATCTATTCAAGAAGTTTATAGCTTAATGATCCCTACGGTAAATAGCCATATTTTATTACCCAACACCAGCGTAGCGGAAATTGTTCCGTTCAGTAATGTTGAAATATTCGATGAAACATCAAACAAACCTAAATGGTTTCTCGGTCATTTGTTATGGCGTGGAATCGAGATTCCGTTAGTATCAATTGACGTCATTAAAGGTGAAGTAGATCCTCAGGCTAACAAACGTTCTCGTGTAGCAATCGTTCACACCCTCAACAAAAACCGCGACCTTCCCTATTTAGCTCTTGTGGTACAAGGTATTCCCAGGCTGTCTCATGTAAGAGTTGATAATATCGCGGTAATGCCAGAAGAAATTATTTCCGAAGCTGAAAAAGTGCGCGTTGAAGTCGATTCGGTAGCTACCTCAATTCCCGATCTAGATAAGCTGGAGTCGATGGTTTTAGAAGAAAATGCCGCTGCTTAAAATTAACTAGTTCATAAATAAAGTCGGCGTTAAAGCCATATTTAAGTCATCACATGACTATTAAAAATAAAAACCTTTCGTCTATGCCTCGTTTATCACTTCCTGTGCTTGTGTCGGGTTTTTTATTGGGGCTTGTTCTGAGTTGGAGTTTAATTAGCGGCGATGCACAAGGACGCGTCAATGTGCTTCAGCTTGTTGCTATCTATATTATATTACCGATCGCAAGTTTAGTCTTTTCTACAGCTTCCTTAATGTTAGGCAAGAGTTGGAATTTTGCCAGGTTGGCCAGTATTTTTCCTTTTTGGTCGAAAGAGTATCAACAGAAAATTCTTCGAGTGACACAGCAAAAGCACGCCAAATGGTATTTTTTTTATCAAAGCCAAGCGGCTGCGCTTAGTTTTAGCTGTGCGAGCTTGCTCGTGCTTCTAATGTTACTCATATCAACCGATGTTAATTTTGTTTGGCGAAGTACTTTATTAAGTGCCGAACAACTTTTTCCTTTGCTGGAATTTTTAGCGAAACCTTGGAGCTTTTGGAGTTCAGCACAACCCAATTTAGAACTTCTTAAGTCAACCCAAGATTTTCGCATATTAAGCCAAAATGGATTAGTGAATAACTTTGCTGGTTGGTGGCAATTTATTCTCGGCGCACAATTGTTTTACGCATTTTTATTAAGATTTATTAGTATCGTTATTTGCAAAGTTGCGTTTAAGGTGATCAATGGAAAGCCTGATTCCATTCAGCTGATGACAACGGTTAGAACTCAAAGCTCAGTTGCAACGGAGAGCCAACTAGCTACAACCGTGAATAATATTGAATCTGATTTTTCATTAAATAATTGGTGTGGAGTTGACAATAAACTACTGCAAGTTATTCTAGATAAACTAGAATTTTCACAGTCTGATGAAATTTTTGCCGGACCATTAGCAAGTCATACGGATCAAATGATCGCGGAGCGCTGGCAAAAAACTCAACTGTTAATTGTAAAGGGATGGGAGCCACCACTAGCTGAGTTAGCTGATTTTATGCAAAATGGTATGGGCTATTTATTACCGTTAGATTGGGATAAAAACGGATTAAAACAACTAAAGAAAGAACATCTAGACGAATGGCGGCGTTTCATTTTTCAACTTCCACAATGGAAATTACTACAGCTCGAATAGCGAGCAAAATAGCAAGTATTTTACCCTATGAAATTAAATCCTTCGAGAGCATCATTTGCAGTTGTGGGTCATCCTAACAAGGGGAAGTCTTCAATTGTTTCGACTTTAGCGCGAGATGATTCGATCTTAATTTCTCAGCGCAGTGGCACAACAACTAATTCAGATCATTACAAAATAGATACGGGTCACGCTGGATTTGAGTTGGTCGACACACCAGGCTTTCAGCGCCCTAAAAAAGTACTTTATTGGTTAAAGCAAAATGCTCAGCGAGCCGATCAACGAAGCTTAGCCATTGAAAAGTTTGTTTCCGATGAGAGTTGCAAAGCAAAATTTCCAGATGAGGTTGAGCTATTGACTCCAATTGTTAACGGCGCGGCAATTTTATATGTGGTGGATGGCTCTCGCCCTTATGGTGTTGAGTATGAAGCCGAAATGGAAATACTTCGTTGGACGGGTAGACCAAGTATGGCGCTCATCAATCCCATTGAGAATGAGGACTATGTTGAGTCATGGAAAAGTGCATTGGAGCAATTTTTTAAAATCGTGAGAGTATTCAATCCTATGCAGGCTGATTTTAGTAAGCAAGTTTCATTGTTGGATGCTTTTTCACATTTAGAGCCAAATTGGAGAGGCACGCTGGCGCAAGTGATTGTCGATCTAAAGAATCATCAGCATTCCATTAGTTTGCAGAGTTCAGAGTTGCTCGCTGAGTTGTTAATCGATTTGTGTGGTTATCAGTACCAGCAAAAAGTATTAAGCGAATCTCAAGCAAAAGCGTTACAACCGATGTTGAGCAAGCACTACAATCAATGGATGATCGAGCGAGAGCGAAAAGCATTCGACGATTTGTGTCAGCTGTTTTCACATAATCAATGTAAGTTAGAAAGTGAAGATATTAGTTTGCCACCTAATCTGTTTGATAGCGAGCAGTGGTATATGTGGGGCTTAAATAAGAAGCAGTTAGCGCTTGCTAGCGCGATGACTGGAGCGGTTACAGGTGCTGCCGTTGACTTAGCAGTGGCAGGGCATAGCTTTATGTTGGGAGCGATCGGCGGAGCGGCTTTAGGTTTTACCAGTGCTTGGTTTGGCGCAGATAAGTTAGTACAAACGAGTATTAAGGGTTTGCCGTTAGGGGGTTACCAGGCTTGTCAGGGACCGATAAAAAATAAGAATTTTCCCTATGTGGTTATTGGCAGGTTTTTGTATTTGTTTGAACAACTAAAGTCAAAAAATCATGCGGATCGAAATGCGATTCTAATGTCTGAAAGTGATGTCTCTGAAAATAAATTAAAGATTAAAATCGATAAAATGGACAAAGCAGATGTTAAGGTCTTGCATGTGGCTTGCGAACGGTTGGTCTCTCAAAAGGCTGTGGAAGATCTAGAAGAAGTTGTTGGAAAGTTATTAGGATAGCAGTTAGTTTAATTGTTGCCGATAAAGTAGAAATATATTGAGAGGCATCAATATATTATTATGCATATTTATTTTACTATGATCATAAATTTGTTGTATCGTTCCCGTCTATTAATTTTAGGTGTATAAAATTATCATGCTTAGAATAGCCCTAATAACAATATGCCTTATTGGAAGTTGTTCCGTTTCATTTGTATCAGGCGCTAGCCAGAGTCAAAATCTATTAGACGCTCGCAAGGGTTTTTCTACGGAACTTTTAGATCGGAATATTAACTCTTATAGATTTGATGAGCCCCCATCAGACATTCTTTCAATAGTCGAATATCCAACATCCTTAGGAAATATGTCTGCTTATTTGACGAAGCCGACCAAAAAAGGGAAGAAGTTTCCTGCGATAATATGGATAACAGGTGGACTTCCCGTTGGAGGAGCTAGCAGCAGTGTGTGGGAGACAAAGAGTACTGATAATGACCAATCTGCTAAAAGCTATTGGCAACACGGTGTCATATCGATGTATCCGTCTTTTCGTGGGAGCTTTAATAATCCGGGTAGGCAAGAAGGTTTTTATGGGGAGGTTAATGATGTTTTATCTGCTCTGGAGTATTTATCAAAAGTCGAATATGTCGATCCTGAACGAATCTATTTGGGAGGGCATAGTACAGGAGCGACGTTAACATTATTGGTGGCTGCGGCAACAGACAAATTTAGAGCTGTATTTGCGTTTGGTCCAGCAGCTGATCCAAAGCAATACGGTGAAAAGTATCGGTTTCATACCGACAAAAATTCTAAAGAATCTTACCTACGAGCACCAATTAATTTTCTTAGCTATATAAAATCACCAACTTATATTATAGAAGGAGTTAACGCAAAGATTTATCGCTTTAATGAATTAAAGGGTGCTAACAGGAATACGAACGTACAATTTTTTTCAGTTGACAAGGGCAATCACTTCAATATTCTTTTTCCCACCAATCGCTTAATTGCCAGTAAGCTTAGTACAATGGAACGATTTGAGTTAACTCAATCGGAAGTACAAGAGGCATTTGACGATATTCCTGTAGCACAAAGAGAGCTTCAAGATCTCAGGATTTTATCGAACCTTCGTTCGGAAGGAATTAAGATAGATTCTATATTGGTTGCCCGTTATTTAGTTCTGTCGAGAGAATTAACTCCTTTAGAAAGTTCAGTTAAAGAAATAAACTCTTTAGGCTTCTCAACAAATGCAATTAAAACTCATAAAGATTCTGATGGAAAAACATATTATTCAATTACGGCGTCTAAAAATATTATTCCTACAAACTTAACTACTGTTTCTAGAAGTTCGCGAGATATATCTGCATTTGCGTTACAAAATGGGTTTTATTACCAAGGCTGGGGAGTAAAATAGCCTGGATTCACAAGAACCGTTCTCGCTAAATTCTTGAAAAGGGAAATAAAAAATAGTACGAAATTAGAACGGTAGCAAGTCTAAAACTTACTCTGATCATAAACTCTTTCCCTCTTCCAATTGATCCCTTCCTTAATAATCTTCGCAGGATTCCCAGCCACCACAACGCCTTCTTGAGGAAATGCTTTTGTCACAACCGATCGCGTTCCAACAATCGAATTACTGCCAATAATACTACCTTTTAAAATAACGCAGTGAGAAGCAACCCAAACGTGATCACCAAATGAAATATTCTCAGCATAATTGGTTCGTCTATTTTCTTCACTAACAATAACAGAGTGAGAGTCGCCAGTTCTAACATCAATATCATATGAAAACATGCAATCCTTACCAATTGTTAAAGTGGAATGAGGCTCCGTAACAGCAAGGTGAACATTTTCGAAAGTTGAATCATCGCCAATTGTTAGTGTGCCTTGGTGATCTTCAAACCAAATACTTCCTGCGATATTAAAAGCAACATTATTGCCAATTTGGATGAGGTGATCGTCACCTTCAATATGAAAAGTAACATCTTTTAACTGGCAACCATCACCAATCTCAATTCGATTGTTGTTACCCCAGATCTCAAATTTTGTGGAGGATAAAAATTTATCATTACATTGAATATGGTTCCCTTCACCGCGAATATCCAAATTTCTTTTTCTAATTCTAGTTTTTGGATTTAGTTTTCGAAAAATATTACTGATTGAGTTTGAGTTACTAAGTCTATTACTACCACTTGACATGACATCTTCCTGATTACTGAACTATGTTTTTACTAGGTTAAATATTAAGCGTTATCAGCATAAATTTTGAACGAAAAATATTCAAGTGACAAATAACCGAATTTTAAAATAAAATCAGTAATTAGATGAAATATATCAATATGAGATGTTTTTTTCTAAAGAACGAGGCTATTTGTCATTCAAAAAAACGCCGAATCGATTCTGCTTGCTCCATCGCATCATCAAATCCAAGGTCGATAAGTTCCTGGGTATAGGATTTTTCAAATAAAAGATAACTTAATACTGTTGATCCTTCATCATCGTCAATGCCTATTCGCCTAAAGAAGAATTTAACCATCGGAGGCAATTCGTGAAAGTATTTGCCCGATAGCTCACTTAGATCTTTACTAGGTGATATTGATAAAGTTTCGATGGTCTTTAATTTTGTTTCCTTATTTCTTATATCTTCTGGAATAAGTTTGAGTGTTTTATTGATCCGGTTTATTCGTTCTAGGTCGCTATCAAGACTATCGACAAAAACGCTGTCTAAAACATGACCGGCGATATCAGCTGTGGTAGGGTAAAATAAATTTTTAGGACGCCTTGCTTTTTCTTCTTTGATTGGATCAACACCAACTACCAAAACTCTTTCCGCACCCAAATGGATCGCCGGGCTAAGAGGCGATAAAAAACGAACCGAACCATCCCCAAAAAATTCCCGGTTTACTTTGATTGCTGGAAAAACCAGTGGAATCGCGGAAGAAGCTAGTAAATGTTTACGTTCGATATTGGTTCTGCATCCGACACGACGATGTCGCTTCCATCCAGTTAGTTCTGGTTTTCCTTGAAAAAAAGAGACCGATTGTCCAGTCGTGTAGCCACTGGCAGTAATGCAGATTGCATCCAGGTGTTTTGAATCGATTACTTTCTGTATATTGTCATAGTGGATGACTCTAGCTAACAAATTTTGCAGCGGCTGATTGTTGAGTAAACTTAGTTGTCGAGTTTTATGATAATCATTAATAAATATCGATTTTAGCCAACGACTAGAATTTCTCAAAATACCTTTAAAATCAGATCGAAAAACTTGATCGACAGAGAAATTTTGCCAAACTTTTTCTAAACTTTTAATGCCGACTGCGGGAGTTTGAGCATAACTAGCAATTACCGTCGCATTGATTGCGCCAGCAGATGTACCTGTGATAATTGGGAACGGATTACCGCAATGGGGTTTAAAAACTAGTTTTGAGATCGCTTTTAAAACGCCGACTTGATACGCGGCTCTTGCGCCACCACCAGTCAAAACCAATCCTGTTTTTGGTTGTCCTTGAGCGTTGTAACAAACTCGTGGAGTAGGAGAGTCCGAACGGCGTTCGACGAAGTCTTGTTTTTCTGCGGTCATGGACGCCAGACTTTTCGCATGGCTTTATAAACGCGCATAGGATACCAATACTGTCCGCGACTACCATTGTATCTCGCTAATGCTAAAGTAGTATCTTTATTTTCCTTTTCTAAATAAAGGCTTAAAATCGCGCAGCCATAACGAAGATTGGTTTCGATTTCGTGTAAGTTATCACCAGGCTCACCGATTTCGTCAATCCAAAAGGGCATTACTTGCATTAATCCCCTTGCGCCAGCGCTGGATATAGCAAAATGATCAAAGTCACTTTCTACATTGATTAAAGCTAAAACTAACATGGGATCTAAGCCGAAGTTATTCGCTTCTTTATGAACCATGCGCAATATGGTAAATCGCTCATCTTCGGGAATGTGAGGCGCTACTTTTGCCAGTCGTGTTGCTTGTTCAAATAACCAGACTTCAGCATCGAATTCATCTTCAAATGAATCTTCGGCTTTTGCGATAGTTTCTTTCAGTTTTGTTCGAAAATCGCTGTCGGGTCTTTCTTGCTTTGTTGCAGCTTGTTGATTAGCGATATTGCTAACTGTTTTGTCAGCAGAAAAAACCGAAAAATTCGGGAAAAATAATAAGCATAAAGATATGCACAAAATATTTCTCAATCGATTGTTTTTGTAAAAACTGTTTAGCATCATATAATCTTTATAGTAAAGCCATAAATCATGATCTTTTATTAGTAAATTTTAGCTTAGTTTATCCATTATTGTTGAGAATACCTTATCAATTGAGAGATCTTGTTTATCGTTATCTCTTCTATGTTTGTACTCTAAAGTTCCAGCATCGATACCACGTTCACTGATTACTATCCGATGAGGTACACCTATCAATTCGATATCAGCAAACATGACACCAGGTCGCTCTTTTCGATCGTCAAGTAGAACTTCTACCCCCGCATTTTTTAGCTGAAGGTAAAGTGATTCGGCTTGCTCGGCAACTCTTGGTGAACGTTTCATATTCATTGGCACAATCGCTACCTGGAAAGGCGCGATATTTTCTGGCCAAGTAATCCCATATTCATCATTGTTTTGCTCGATTGCCGCAGCGACAATTCTTGATACACCAATTCCATAGCAGCCCATAGTTAAGGTAACGGCTTTACCATTTTCCGCAAGTACATTGGCTTTCATTGCTTTGCTATATTTTGTACCGAGTTGAAAAATATGCCCGACTTCGATCCCTCGTTTTATGGTAAGTGTGCCTTTACCATCGGGACTTTTATCACCTTCGACGATATTTCGGCAATCAAAAATTTCGGTGTAATTTGCATCTCTTTGCCAGTTGACGCCTGTCAGATGTTCAGCATCTTTATTCGCACCGCAAATGAAATCGCTTAGTAGTGCGGCATCTTGATCAACAATAATTGGTATCGATAAGCCAACAGGTCCCACTGAGCCAGGTTCTACGCTAGTAGCTGATTTTATTTGTTCATCAGTTGCCATTTGTATAGGTGCTAAAATGAGTGGATGCTTCTCAATTTTAATTTCATTTAAATGATGATCGCCTCGTAAACAAACAGCGATTAACGAGTCATCTTCTTGACCTTTGACAATCAAAGTTTTTAATACTTGACGAGCTTCGACTTTCAACAATTTACAGACATCTTCGATTGATTTTGTGTCGGGTGTACTGACCTTTTGCATCTGCTCAGCTGGTTCAGCTAAAGCATTTAGATCTGGCTTGAGTGACTCCGCTTTTTCAACATTGGCCGCGTAGTCGCTTTCAGTACTAAAGGCAATCGCATCTTCGCCCGAATCAGCAAGCACGTGAAATTCGTGGGATTTACTGCCACCGATAGAGCCGCTATCTGCGATAACCGCTCTGAATTCCAGACCTAATCGCTGAAATATGTTTGAGTAAGCTTGATGCATGATCTGATAAGTTTTATCTAAGCATTCATCCGTCGTATGAAAAGAATATGCATCTTTCATTAAAAATTCGCGGGCACGCATCACTCCAAATCTTGGTCGGCGCTCATCACGAAATTTTCCTTGAACTTGATAATAGACCGCAGGTAGTTGCTTATAACTGCGGATCTCATCTCGGATCATCGAGGTGATAACTTCTTCGTGAGTCGGTCCTAAGCAAAATTCTCTGCCGTGTCGATCATTTAGTCGTAAAAGTTCAGCGCCATATTCTTGCCAGCGCCCAGATTCTTGCCAAAGTTCCGCTGCTTGAACCATCGGCATAAGGATCTCTTGCGCGCCGATAGCGTCCATTTCTTCTCGTACGATATTTTCGACTTTTTTTAGAACCCGCAGACCAGTTGGCAGCCAGGTATAAAGCCCTGAAGCTTGCATTCGGATCAATCCAGCGCGTAGCATTAATCGATGACTGGCTAGTTCCGCATCACTCGGATCTTCACGTAAAGTCGCTAATAGGTATTGGCTTGTTCTCATTGCTTTATCTCAGTAGGCTGGTCACTTCATTCAGCGCCGCACTTGATTTTATTGGTTCGAAATTAAGGGGTATTTTACGTTCGACACTTTTTATTAGCAATTATTCTGAACTTAAAACCATGATAAAGCTAAAAGAGTGGAAAAAATTGGACTTTTTCCTTTAAATTATCTGAAAAATCCTTATATTGTCCATTCTAAGATTGTGAGAGACAGATATTTACTATGCCGATTTATGAATACAAATGCACGGAGTGCGAGCACCGATTAGAAAAACTGCAAAAAATAAGTGATGACCCACTGAAAGATTGCCCTGAGTGCGAAAAGTCAGCGCTCACTAAGCTGGTTTCTGCTTCGTCTTTTAAACTAAAAGGTACTGGTTGGTATGAAACAGATTTTAAGAATAACAAGAAGTCTGAAACATCAAATGCTTCAGATAAGTCTTCAACCAAAGACAACTCTGCCAAAGACAGCAAAACCACTAAATCGACACCTAAATCAGAGACTAAAACATCTAAGCCAAAAAGCGACTGATTTAATCGAGTTATCGCTCTAGCTCTAATAGCTCGCTAGGCAAGGCTAGTTAAAGATTCTTTAGAATAGTCTGCAAGCGTATCTAGTCGGTTGTCGCGAACTTTTAATACCCATTCTGGATCTTGCAGTATAGCTCTACCGACTGCGACTAAGTCGAATTCCTGGTTATTCAAGCGTTCGGCAAGATCTTCAAAAGAGGCTTCCGCGACTTTGGACGATTCAACCATATCCCGCTTTTCTTCATCAATAAAGCTGCTATTAAGCCCGACACTTCCAACGGTTATGCTTGGTTTTCCGGTGAGCTTTTTTGTCCAGCCTGCGAGATTGAGTGATGAACCTTCAAATTCTGCATCCCAGAATCGACGGGTTGAGCAGTGAAAAATATCGACTCCCGCATCAGATAATGGCTTGAGGAAGCTAGCTAATTCATCTGACGTTTGAGCCAATTTTGCTGAATAATCTTGCTGTTTCCATTGTGAATATCGAAAAATAATTGGGAAATCGGCACCACATTTTTCTCGAATTCCCTTGACAATATCGATGGCAAATTGAGAGCGTTTAGCGAAATCTCCGCCATATTGATCATCTCTTTGATTGGTTTCTTTCCAGAAAAACTGGTCGATTAAATATCCATGAGCTCCATGAATTTCAACCCCATCAAATCCGATGGTTTGGGCATCAGCAGCTGCTTGAATAAATGCTTCTATGGTTTCCTGGATATCCTCAAGGCTCATTTTAGCGCCACTCGGTTTGTCCTTTTTTAATAGTCCCGATGGGCTGTAACCCTCTACAGTTTCATCTGGACCGACGCCTTTATTCGCTTGTCTTATCGCTCCCACATGCCAGAGTTGTGGAACGATTTTTCCGCCTTCAGCATGTACCGCATCGACAACCTTCTTCCAACCTGCAAGGGATTTTTCACCGTAAATATAGGGAACATTGGGATTGCCGCAAGCAGCCTTGTGTCCGACGCAAGTCCCTTCTGTGATGATCAAACCAACATCATTTTTGGCGCGCTTTTGATAGTAAGCAACGACTAACTCATTGGGTATACCGTCTGGGCTGAACATTCTGGTCATCGGAGCCATAACGACTCGATTCCGCAGCTGTAAAGAACCTAGCTGTATCGGTTGGAATAGATTACTTTCGGATAAAAGCATAGAATTAATCCTGTTTAGTCTGAGAATGAAGCGATTTTGAGCAGCGCATCGATTATGGGGATTTACAAGCTACTTTTCAACAAAAGCTTGCGGGAAGTGATAAATTGAATTCTATATATAGAACTAAATTGGTGTCAGGGATTTTGCGAGACAAAGATAGAGTGCTATTAGGTTTAAGAGGCGATACCCAACAATTTTCCGGGTTCTGGTCATTGCCGATCGGACACGTTGAGAGTGGCGAGTCTGATCTCAAGGCAATAAAAAGAGAGCTTGGTGAAGAACTAGGCATAAAAAATATCGCAGCGATACCTTTTGTTGTTAAAATAGACCAAGCGGAATCTATTTATCATCAAGCTTTTATAGTGGATGACTTTGATGGAAAAATCATAAATCTAGAGCCATATTTATGTAAGGCTCTTGAATGGTTTGAACTTAATAATTTACCTGACAATACAACAGCAATTACTAAAGAAATACTATCGGAATTAAAATCAGATTTAAGACCGAATCATTTATGAGATAAACATGATGAATTATTTTGAAAAAATACAACAAGCTAATACTCGCTTACAAGGTATCGCAATCAAAACGCCGGTGCTGGAATCATCAACCTTGAATAAAAAACTAAACGCTAGAGTATTTTTTAAGTGTGAAAACTTTCAAAAAGTAGGAGCTTTTAAATTTCGAGGTGCATATAACGCCATTAGTCAGTTATCCAAGTCACAAAAAGAAAAAGGTATTATCGCTTATTCGTCCGGAAATCATGCTCAAGCGGTTGCGTTAGTTGGACAAATGCTAAATATACAAACCACGATTGTTATGCCTGATAATGTTCCAAAAATAAAATTACAAGCGACAAAAGATTATGGCGCTAAAGTGGTAATATTCGATCCAGAAAAAATCACCAGAGAAGAAATCGCTGAACAAGAAAATAAAGATCAACATCTCACATTAATTAAACCATTCGATAACGAAAATATAATTGCAGGACAAGGAACAGCTGCTTTTGAATTCATTGAACAATTAAGAAATAAAAGTGTGTCTTTGGATTATATGTTAGCTCCCTGTGGAGGCGGTGGGTTACTTAGCGGAACGGCAATTGCGACAAAAAATAAATCGCCTGAATGTCAAGTCATCGGAGTTGAACCTGAACTTGCCGATGATGCAACTCGATCTTTTTACTCTGGAACCCTGCAATCAAATCCAAATCCGCCAACTATTGCTGATGGAACACGAACAACTTGCCTGGGGGATCTGACTTTTCCTTTGGTTAGAGAGTATGTAGATGAAATGAAAACCGTTAGTGAAGAAGCAATTAAAGAAGCCGTAAAATTTCTCTATTATCGAATGAAAATTGTGGTTGAACCGTCGGGCGCTTTAGGGCTAGCAGCTTTGTTAAGTGGCGCGGTTGAAGCGGATGGAAATATTGGTATCATCGTCAGTGGTGGGAATATTGATGGTGAACTAATGAGTGAGATTTTGAAAGAGCAGAAATAGTTTCTTGCATAGCATCAATCTCAATTTGAGAAAATATTCGGAAGTTAAGCTCTCACATGTGCATCGCTAACCAACCCAGTAAGCATTAAGTCACTGTTTTTATATGTTTTATTTGAGTATTTCCAATAGAACATATTTAACCTAACGCTCACAAAAAACATTCTCGTATTGTACAAAAAATAAACTTTTTCCTGTCATAAATCTTATCTTGGAAATCTCAATAAAAGCAGATAGTCTATTTTCCCCGGATTGATTGAGCCCATAAAGTTTATGTGAGCTTAAATCCTGTCTAAAATCTCTATAAATAATAACAAGGGGAAAATACTGTGAGAATAGCTTCGATATTTTTAGCATTTTTTATATGTTTTAGTTCGACCGCGTCTGCGGAAAAAGGTCTCGCGTTCGTGCATGGCACTGGTAATAATAATGATGCCTTAAATGACTATTGGACTCAATCAATGGTTAATTCGGTAGTCGCAGGGCTTCCAAATCCTTCAAACTATGTGGTAATAAATTGTAACTTTGAAGAATATATGTGGACCGATGCCGCAGCTGGTTGTTTAGCGGGTCAACTTACTACATTCATTAACAATAATAATATTAGTGATTTGGTTGTGCTTACTCACTCAAATGGCGGCAATGTCATGCGCTGGATTTTATCTAATCCGACATGGGATGCGCGTTATCCAGCAATCATCAATAGCATTTCTAAAGTTAACGCAGTAGCAGCATCTAGCTTAGGTACACCACTTGCCAATGCGGTGATCAATGGAACCGTTTTTGAACAAATTTTAGGTTGGATTTTAGGTTATGCCAGTGATGCAGTGCGTATGCAGCAAACTAGCTGGATGGCTTATTATAATTCTACCTGGCTTTTAGGAACTAGCGGACGTCCAGCGTTGCCAGTAATTTTTAGGAACGTTGTCGGTAGCGATGTTGATTCTGCATTTTGGGATAGTGACAGTTATTGTGGTGGATATGCGTATCAACTTGCACTTGAATTTACTCAAAACTGGTTAGATTCTTGCTCAGATGGTTTTTTAAACTGCTCGTCGCAAGCGGGCGCGGGAAGTCTTTGGTTTTATGATACTTGGAGAACCAAAGGTGGCGAGCCGCTAAGTCATCATCAAAGCCGTCGGAATTGTTTTAATCTAGATACTATTCTAAGAAATGACCTGTAGGAGAACGCAGATGAAAAAGCAACAAATAATTAAAGCTATAGGTTTTTGTATAATCAGCCTGGCAATAACATCTACTTCGGCTGCACCGAGTTCCAGTCCGATGGATTTACCGAGCGCCAATAACAATCGTCAACTTGTCCAATTTAGCCAAAAAGTTGTAGACCCGTCTGAATTTGCAAAAAAAGCAAATCCCGTAAAAGCAGAGAGTCAGGAGTATTGGTTCAGTGTCAATGGCAGCGAACTTAAAAAAGGTATTTCTGTGGATGTGAGTGGAAGTGATTCACTGATCAGTTTATCACCTAAAGCTGCTTTGCATTCTAAAAACAAATCTATGGCTAACATTACGAAAGCCTCTCAGAATTTAGCGCTTGATCTTGATCTAGTTGAAATAACGCTACCTAATGGCGCAACGTTCAAAGGCGAAAATGCAATGAGTTTTAAGGCAGATTCCAAGCAGTTGGCCAATACAGGTTTTGCTAAAGGCACATCCGCATTCAAATTAGATAAATCAATTAAGGTTAAAAAGTTTAGCCTTAAAACAAGTCAATCAGTTGATGACGGACAAGAGTACTTGATCAATGTTTTAGAGAAAAACTCACCGTTCAAATTAAAAATGGAATTGCATGATCAGCAAATTATTGCGGGTGAAAAACTTTTTGCAATGGTTAAAATGGATAATCAAGGTAAGCGAATTACGTTAGGAAAAACCAAGGCACAATTTGTATCACCGGGCGGTCAGATTTTTCCTGCGGGATTATCATCGGATAAAAGTGGAGCGTTAGTTTTTGATAAAGTGGTGAATTTACCTTTTGCCAAAACAGCGGGTTTGTGGGAGTTGCAAATTTCAACCAGAGGTCAACAAGCAGATCAAACTATTCGTAGAAATAGTAAATTGGCTTTCGCTTATCAACCGAAAACTGCTGAACTAAACAATTCTTCTGAAAAATTGAAAGTTGCAAACAGTGGGTTATCTTATGATGTTAATGTAAACGTAAATCACCCGGGTCGATACGAAGTAACAGGTCTACTTTATTTGGTGGATAATGCGGGATCGAAAAAAGCAATTGCAATTGCTCGATCTGCGAAATGGGTTGAACCGGGCAGTGAAACAATTCCGTTAGTCTTTAATAATTCACTATTGCCTGATTTGCAGAAAGGTCAACGATTCGAAATTGGTCAAGTTGGATTGAATGATCAAAGTCGAATGAGCGTACTTCAATAAATATAAATATAAATTTGGTTTTTATTTAAAGCTAAATACCCTTCTCCCTTGGTCGGCTGGTGCTCAATTGAGTCCAGCCGATTTTTTATTCTAGATATACATTTACATTTTAGAACCAGGCTGTTAGTTTTACTTGTGTTCTTTATCCAGGATAAGAACTTGATCGAAGATTTAGAACAAAAACAACAAAAAAAATTCAATAAGTGTAATGCCAGTCTGGTTAAAATTGGTGGAATTAAACCGCCCGCTCAAAAGAATATTAAAACCAAGTTTGCCGAGCAAAAGGATAAAAACTAAAGGAGAGCAATAAAATGTCTGAACTACTGCATAGGATATGGGTTGTTATTAAAGATATTGCGCGGATTCTTCATCAATCTAGATTCAGCTTGATTATCGTTTTATTTACGATTATTTCCCTGGAATACGTCGGGCAGATCAAAGACATTGTGTTGGGACTTAGTCATCCGGAATCACTTTATCAAGTAGTTTTTTTCATACTCGCGGTTAACTGGCTTGCTTTTCAAAGTTGGGGTTGGGCACGATTTATTTATGATAAAACTTGCTTGAATCAAGCAGGTGAAAGAGGAGAACTGGGTTATCAAAGAATTTTAATTGACTGGTTGCCAAGAATTTATGCGATGGCAGCGTTCTGGGCGGCATATCGGGCTGCGACGCGAGCCAATGTTGATTATGTCGCCTATGGCATAATTCTAGTTGCTGTTATCGTGCTAGCATTTCTTATTTTCCGTCGAGATATTAACAGGAAGTTTTCCATCGTTGAAAAGCTGTGTTCGGAAAAAAATACTTTTTATTTCACTTTTACGATTATGCTTGTAACCACTGTTTACGCGATATGGTCTCCAGTTGGGTTTGGATCGCTTTTGGGGGCGGGGGCTGTCGTTTTTCTTGGGCTGGGGAGTATTATTCCGGTCGGTACGTTGTTGGTAAATGCAGCTCGCGAAGCTGGCTTTCCTGTGGTGGGAGGATTGTTATTATTGGCGGTAATATTTAGTCCATTTAATGACAATCATCACGTTAGGGAAATTGAAAACGAGTCCAGCCAAACCAACAAGAAAACCTTACAGCAAAGTATAGACGCTTGGTTATCGCAACGTGATCCAGGCAAGCCGATGGTGTTAGTGGCAACCGCAGGTGGCGGGCTGCGCGCCTCTTACTGGACTGGCGTTATTATGGGGCGCTTGCAGGATCAAATTCCTAGTTTCAATAAACAGGTGCTAGCAATTTCAGGTGTTTCAGGCGGTAGTGTTGGCGCAGTTTTTTATAACGGAGCATTGGCAAATGATTCAGACTGTAGCAGTGGCTCAAAAGATCAGTCCTGTTTTGAAAGCAAACTTTTAGACTCCATTGGGAAGGATTATCTTGCCGCAACGGCGGCATCAATGTTGTACGGTGATCTCATCCAACGATTTTTACCCGTGGCAATTTTTAGTGATCGAGCGGCGGCGTTGGAGGAATCTTGGGAAGCTGGCTTTCAAAGTGTTTATCCAGACGCTCAATGTGGATTAGATATAAGTTTTACTCAGTTTTTTGATGAAAGCCAATGCGGTAAAGAGTGGCTACCAAGGTTATTAATTAACGGTACTTATGAAGAAACGGGTAGACGTTTGTTGACGACTTCATTTAAAGTCGAACCGTCGATATTTTTAGATACTCATGATTTTTATCAACTCAATGATCAGGCAGCGATTCGAGCGAGTACCGCCGCGTTAAACTCCGCTCGTTTTTCTTACGTTAGCCCTGCGGGAACTTTTGGGGATGATGTAGGGCACGTAATCGATGGTGGTTATTTTGAAAACTACGGTGCTAATACGCTAACTAACTTAATTGATAGATTAAAACGTGATCCGGGTAACCCATTATCAGGCGGTTTAATTGTGATCGCGATTAGTAATGATTCCAACATTCCGTTAGAGCAATATGATATTTCAGCAACACCAGCGACAGCTAATGCGCAAAACTTGATGAATGAAGTTTTAGCACCAATTTTAGGTTTAGCCAATACTCGAAGTGGTCATGGAATGCTTGCCTATAAGCAGCTAGCGCAATATACCAAGCAGATTGATTCTGATGGGAGTGTAGATATGGTTCATTTTTATCTTGCTCCTAAATTAGGACAACCGCCACCGCTAGGATGGATCTTGTCTGAGCAAGCAAAAGAGAATATGAAAAAGCAGATTACCGAAGAGCATAATAAAGGTGGGTATTCTTTGATTTTGGAGCGGTTTGGGGGTTAGTTTTTGTCCGAAAGGAAATGTGAGATCAAACTGTTGATTCAAACAATTAGAATATGCGGTAATTTGAAGTGAATATTACTGACTTTTACAGCAATGAATAAGCGTTATACAAATAGAGGAAAAATATGAACCGAGTACTTATTTTATGCTTTCTAATTTTGTTGTCAGGATGTTCAACTAGTATGGTCAAATATACAGATTCGCGCCCAGTACCTGTTGACGAAAGGGAGACTGCGTATAAGAAATACGCGCAACAATCAGAAAAATCTGGAATCGTTATAGTTGTTCGTGATTCTGGCTTCATGGGATCCATTGGTGATGTAGATTTCCTGATTAATAACGAAAAAATCGGAGAGCTGTCAACTAAAGAATCAATGAAGTTGTATCTCGAACCTGGGAGGTATTCGATATCAGCAAAGGGATCACATTTAAGAACAAAATTGTTGATTGTAGAGCCAAATAACACGTACTACTTTCGAATTAGCATTGTCATGGAAAGAGGCTTAGTTCTGGAGCAAGTAGTTTCTTTATAAACAATGCATAGCAATAAATTGCAAATTAAATAGTTGGAATAGGAAGTTGTGTGAAGATGAAGGTGGTTAGACTTTTAACATAAGGAAGAAAATGACAGAAATATGCTTTCTAAATATAGATTTAGACTTGGAGTCTGATAATAATATAGAGCTTCTGGTAGAAGAACTTGGAACAGGTTGTACGATTATGCATAGTGGGATCGTTGAAGGAGTTCATCACGCATCTTTTGAAACGGGTGAATTAAAAATTGAGAATATTATTCAGGAATACGCCAAATTAGTTGACGGGCTATCGTTTAGTGCGAAAGAAATGTGGGATAGTTGTAAGAAAAAATCATTCAATTTCGGCTTCGAATCTGGAACTCAACCAAGAAGTTTTTATGTAGGGCTTTCTGAAGGTGCTGTTTCATCCATATTTAAGTTAGGAGGCAGAATTGATTTTACAATTTATCCATGTACCAACGAATAATAAAAACCGAAACTTAAGATACAATCTGCCAACCCTTCGACTACGCTCAGGGAACTGGATTGTTAGTATCGGTCAGGATTAAAAATGAAATATATTATCACCAAAATTTCAACATACATAAAATCAGTATTTGTGCTGTCACTATGGATATCAACCTCAATATGTTTTGCCGAAACTTTACCTGACCCTCTAAAGGCAGGTTGGAAAGGAAAATCAGTTTGCGAACTTTTACATAAAGACAACGAACAAAGAATTCTCCGCTGCACTTTTCCTCCTAGAGTTGGGCATGAAAAGCATTATCATGTGGCACATTTTGGTTACGCACTTTCGGGCGGACGTGTTCAGATCACAGATAAAAAAGGTATTCGAGAAGTTGAGTTGGCAACCGGGAGTAGCTATTCCAGCGATGGCGTTGAATGGCATAGTATTGTTAATATAGGCAAAACAACCGTTACTTATCTTATAATAGAAAAAACTAAAAATCACGATTAAGCTTTACAAAATATTTTGCCGAACTATAATACAGACTCCATTAACCAGCTAGTCGGTTGAACCGATAAGGAACTTGAAAAAATCAAAATTATTTAATCAGTTTAGTAAAACTCCCTTCGATACATCATCACCAGATTTTTATAATCAAACAACTTCTTTTAAGAATAAACAACACTATAATTTTTTAATACCACACCGAGATTATCTGCTTGATTTGTTGTTAGCACTTGATGGCGTTATTCAATCACCTAAATATCATCCAGAGTCAGATGCACTCTATCACTCGTTGCAAGTTTTTGAATTGGCAATTAAGGAAAGTAATGATCCAGATCTATGGTTAGCGGCTCTGTTTCATGATATTGGCAAATCCATTGACAGCAAAAACCACTGTGAAATTGGGGCTGAGATGGTTTCCGGTTTTTTTCCTGAAAGAGTGGTTTGGATAATCAAACACCATCTCGATTTAATGAAAAATTCAAAGAAAACAAAGCAAAAATTAACCAATAAAAGTCAGCTCATCGATTTAATTAAAATCAGAAAGTGGGATCTTGCCGGACGCGATCCAAATGCTGCTGTTAGAGATGTTGAAGATGCACTCGATTTGGTGCTAAACATATCGTCCCCTCCTTTGTGAAGGAGGGCTAGGGAGGATTTAATACTTTAGACTTGAAAAATAAATCTTCCTCATTTCCTTTTTAGTAAAATGAGAGGCTTATGTCATCTATCGGTTTCAACAATAGTTTATAACTAACATGATTTACCAACCAATTGACGTGAAGAACGTCCAAACAACATGAGAAGAAAACAAAGCAATACCCGATATTTATTAGTGCGCGAGGCAGCACGTTTAATGTATGAAGATGGTGTTACTCAATACCTTGATGCAAAACGAAAAGCCGCCAAAAGAGTACTCGGAAGAGCAACCAAAAACCTACCTTCAAATGGAGAAATATCTGATGCACTTTATAATCTTGCAAAGTTTCATCAAGGTGATGAGTTAAGTTCGGTACTTTTTGAGATGAGATTACTAGCAATGGATGTGATGGAACAGTTAGATGAATTTAATCCGAGGCTAATCGGCTCAGTAAGCACGGGGCGAATTCGTCAAGGTAGTGATATCGATTTGCATATTTTTACGGATAGTTTAGAAAAAATTCAATTAGCCATTGAACAACTTGGTTGGAACTATGAAATAGAGCAAATCGTAATGCAAAAAGATGGACGACCCACAGAGTTTAATCATATCTATTTAGACCTTGAATTTCCGGTTGAATTGTCGATCTATCCAGAAAATGAAATAAGAGTCCAAGGTCGAAGTAGTACCGATGGTAAGCCGATTGAGCGGATGTCAGCTAGTAAGGTCAGGGAACTTATTCTTTTGGAGCACTCGGATGAGTGGAGCGAGTATCTTACAGCCGGGTAATTATCAAAAAAATATATTAAAGTGTTAAGAAAAACAAGTACGCAACCACGAGTTTTAATAACTGGATTGCGTACTCGCCTACAGCACTGGAGAAAATTGATTGATTTTTTATTGCAAATAATAATTTCAGGACTAACTTTCAGCAGCTTCAGCTTCAATTACGTTGCTCGCAAAGGTTTGATAAACCCCCTGAACATCTCTTGCCATTGCATCAGGAAATAAATGAAAGTCTCCATTTTTGAGTGCGTTAACAATCCCTTCAGATACCACTGACGCTGGTTCTGCTACTTCTGTAAATCCAGCGTCATCTGCCATATCCGTCGCAATGGGGCCTGGATGTACGCTGAGTACCGCAACGCCTTTTGGTTTAAGGACATCTCTAAGACCTTGCGTAATTGAGTATGTAGCGGCTTTTGATGCTGAATAGGTGGTGAAATCAGTAAAGTTTTTGATGGAAGCAACTGAATTGAGTTGCACTAAAGCCGATGGTTTATTTTTCTCCAGAATGGAGGTAAAAGCTCTTGCGACTCTAATTAGCCCAAAGGTATTAACTGTTAATTCTTCCTTAAAAGCTTCTTCCACGTTTCCACTTAGAGGGTTAGCATTTCTTAATATACCAGCATTATTAACTACCAGCTGAACGTCCTTGGCTGAATCGGCTAGCTCGGTGATTGTTTCCGGTTTTGAAATATCCACGTAGATTGGAGTCAATTTATCGCCATATTTTGAAACTAACTCAGTAACTGAATCTAAATTTCTAACAGCGGCATAAACTTTTGACGCGCCGTGTGAGATCAGAGATTCAACAATTGCTTTACCTATCCCTCTGTTTGCGCCTGTTACCAGGGCAACTTTGTCTTGAATATCGAAATTCATGATTATTCCTCTTAATTTGAATATTTGCTATGAATTGTACTGAACGGTACAATTGACTGAATTATACCGTTCGGTATAATTCAGTCAAGTATATTTTGCTCAGGTTTGTAAATGAAAGGTGGACGAAAATTAGAGTTCGATAAACATCAGGCGCTGGAAAGTGCAATGTATACCTTTTGGAGAAAGGGCTATGTGGGAACATCACTATCTGATTTGACTGAAAACATGGGGATCAATAAGCCGAGTTTGTATTCTACTTTTGGGAATAAAGAGGAATTGTTTATCAAGGCGACGGACTTTTATCTTGAAAATAATGCCAAGCCGTTTATAGAGTACCTACACACACCAGAACAGCCGCTTTCAGTGCGCCTGAATCGCTATATATCAGCGATATGTTCCATTCAGTTTGATTCGGCGAAACCTAAAGGGTGTTTTATCTCTTGTTGTGTTAGTGAGGGTGCCGGTAAAACTATACCTCCGAACGCATTAGCGGCTATCACTTCGGCAAGAGAGTTTCACGAGCAATATCTGACTGAGTTTTTTGATAAAGAGCGGGACAATGGTTGTTTAAAAGTCGATTTGTCCTCTGAATCTTTAGCACTTTTCGTTGTGACCTTAATTCATGGAACTGCGGCGATGGCGAGAGCCGGTAAATCGCTTGAGGATGTAAGGCCGATAATTTTGCTAGCAGTGAATTCCATCTGCTAAACCAGCGACAGCATTATTGAAAAATAATCTCACATCTTGTTGAGAGATTTCTATCCAACTGTTAGATTAGATCTTAATCTAGTAACAAGGATCAGCCATTGAAAATCACCAAAATATCCGAGCTAAGGGCGAGCTTAAGGGAGCAAAAAAATTCATCTGAAAAGTCTAAAATATACTCTCCTCTAGGGTTTGCTATTTATGACTCAATAAATTATGTCAATAAAAATAGCTGGGAGCGGGTTATCCCAGAGCAAAACTTAATGATGCGTTTTGCCTATTTAAATGCAGTAGAAAAATCTTCCGAGCTCACTCATAAACATCGCTATGTTTTGATTTATCATAATAATGAACCCGTTGCAGCGGCTATATTTAATATTATTGATATTGGTGCCGAGGATTTTGGTTCGATCAAAGAAAAATCGACTACTAAAATAGTTAATAAACTCAAAAACAAAGCAACTCTTCGAGTACTAATTTGTGGGAACGTGCATTTAAGTGGCGAGCATGGATTCTATTACAATAAAAAAATCACTTCAGAAGATGCGTATCAAGCACTTGCCGAAGCGGCTTATCGGATCAGGCAGTCGGAGAAACATCGTGGTCGGGTTCATATTCAATTAATCAAAGATTTTTATCAGCCTGAATTTGAAAACTCCGAGCATTTGAAGGTAGCGAAATATAGAAAATTCGAAGTTGATCCGAATATGATTGTCCACATTCGAGAAAACTGGATGACGTTTGAGGATTACTTAAGCGCGATGAAAAGCAAATATCGCAATCGCGCTAAATCAGCAGAAAAAAAAGGGAAAAGCTTAGAGCGTAGAATTTTGAGTACTTCTGAAATCGAATACTATCAGGAAAGAATTAATGAGCTATATGAAAATGTGGCGGCGAAAGCAAGATTCCGTATTGTGAAAATTCCTCCCCAGTACTTCTATTTCTTAAGTGAAAATTTACAGGAAGATTTCGAGTTTTTAGGATATTTCCTAGATGGTAAAATGGTTGGGTTTACCTGTTCAATTTTTTGGGGGGATAATTGTGAAGGGCACACTATTGGATTAGATTACAGGTACAATACAAAGTACTCGATTTACCAAAATATTCTGTATGATGATATTAAGATGGCAATAAAACGCGGTAAGAAAACCGTTATATTCGGGCGAACGGCAATTGAAATTAAAAGCGCTGTGGGAGCAGAGCCAGCTGAAATGCAGTGCTTTATTCGTCATCCGAACAGGGTAACTAACAAACTTTTAAAACCTATTTTTAGACACATTAAAACCTCGAGTTGGACACAACGATTACCCTTTAAGTAATTGTTTGACTTTGTAAAGGAAAAAAATTGATCTATTTATTCATGTTTTTAGGTTTTATTGGCACTATAGGATTTTTTATAGCCGCCTATTTTTGTCTATTTAAAAGTCAAGATTTAGGGTTTATGAAGTATATATTATTAGCTTTTGTTTATGGAGCAACTATTTTCCCAGTAATTTTGTATTCTAGTATTGGTATTGTTTATTCTTGGTATAAGGCAGATTGGTTATATGAAAATCTAGGTTGGATATTTTTAGCACAAATAGTTTTTGTTCAGGTATTATATTTTTGTGGTGTAATTATTATTAGAATAACTGAATGGAGAAGTTGATTGAACTACTATGCAACTTCCTAAAGAGATTTGTCAATGGATAGTGAAAACTATTTCAACTGAAGGTTTTGAGATAGAGCCGGTTTCTGGCGGTTGCATTAATCAAGCTTTTAAATTGACTGTGGCAGAGGGAAAGAATTATTTTTTAAAATTTAATTTGTCTGCAAGACCTGATATGTTTAAAACAGAAGCGCAAGGTTTAGAAGCGCTTAATCAGCAAGTAAAAGCAATTGCTCCTCGAGTAATAGACCATTCAGAAAAGGCTTTATTATTGGAGTATTTATCGCCTGGCTCTCCTAGCAATAAGTACTGGCAAGAGCTTGGTGAAAAACTTGCTCTACTTCATAGTCAAAGCTTTGATGTCTTTGGTTTTCATAGCGACAATTATTGTGGCCTAACACCTCAAGTTAATGAGTTTACGAAAAGTGGTTTTAAATTCTTCGCAAAATTTAGACTGGAATATCAAGGCAAGATGGCGTTTGATAGCGGACTTATTTCAAAGAAAACCATCCAAAACTTGGAATTATTAGCTTCAAAATTAAGTAATCTTATCCCAAATATGCCAGCAGTGTTGATCCATGGTGATTTATGGTTAGGTAATATGTCTTCGACTCAAAATGGCGCTAAGATTTTTGACCCAGCATGTTATTTTGGTTGGGCAGAAGCTGAATTAGCTATGACTTGTTTATTCGGTGGATTTGATAAGATATTCTATCAATCCTATCAAACTCATAGTGAAATCAGCACAGACTGGCGAGAGCGAGTACCTCTTTATAATTTATATCATCTTCTAAATCATGTTAACTTATTTGGCGGTAATTATGTTCGTCAAGTTGAGGATATCCTTCGGCGTTATGCTTGAGTTTTTAGTATTCGAATTATACTTGTTCACTTTATAAGGATTGAGTTTCTTTTTTATGAGAGAATAATGTAAAGGGAGTGGTCGAAAAGTTTAAGTTTAATTCTGTTGATAGCCTAACCAGGCTAACAATAATGGCTTATTTTATAAGAATCTATTTTCGGAGAGTAGTTATGAAAGAAAAAGTAAATGACATTGTTATGAATAGCGATAATCCTGTGAGTTCCTCCACTAATCGTAGTATTGCAGAAGAGCGCTTATATCGAAAACAACAATTAGTCGCGGCATTTAGGTTATTTGGTAAATTCGGTTTTGATGAAGGAGTCGCAGGCCATATTACTGCTCGTGATCCGGAGAAAACCGACCATTTTTGGGTAAATCCCATGGGAATTTCTTTTAAGCAAATCAAGATGTCACATTTACTACTAGTTGATCATCAAGGCGAAATTGTCGAAGGTCAAGGTTTATTAAACGGTGCGGCTTTTACTATTCATTCGAGTATTCATGCGGCTAACCCAGAAGTTGTTGCCGCCGCTCACGCGCATTCAGTTTACGGTAAAAGTTGGTCGACTCTTGGTCGATTGTTAGATCCTCTGACTCAGGATTCTTGCGCCTTTTATCAAGATCATATTCTATTTGATGTATTTAACGGTGTGGTATTAGATATGAGTGAAGGTGAATTATTAGCCGAGCGCCTGGGCAATAAAAAAGCAGCAATTTTGCAAAATCATGGTTTGATTACCGTCGGTGGCACGGTTGAAGAAGCCGCGTGGTGGTACATTACCATGGAGCGCAGTTGTCAGGCGCAATTATTAGCAGAAGCCGCTGGAAAGCCGATTTTAATATCGGATGAAGCTGCCGCTGCAACTTTTCAAACCGTAGGTTCTCGCATGGCAGGACAATTTCAGTTTAAACCACTTTATGATGTGATTACAGCAGAACAACCCGATATGTTTGAATAATGATGAATCCAAGATTGGTATTTAAGGGGAGTAGGAGATCAAGTTCTAATCTTATATCTTAATATCAACTGCAGAATAAGAGATCAAAAATGCGCATCGTGTACGAATAATCTATTTGACATATCAATTGCACGATGCCATATTACGAGTCCATTCACATTTAACTGAGAGCAAGCCAATGAACAATTCAAAATCTTTGAGAATTGCCAATGCCGATAAGGTGTTATCTGGTGTCTTTTTGTTCTTGGGGCTTTTCAACTAATTCATCAGAATTTCGTTTTACCAAAACAAAAAGCGCTAGTTAGATTCTCAAACTTTAATAGAGTTGAGCGTGTGATAACGTGCCGATTTTATTAGTTTCATATTCTAATATTATTAAGTCAAATTTATATCTAAAATTTTATCAAGCTAGTCTTGGTAAGAAAGATACAAATTTTTGACGTAAGGAAGTGCTAAATGAAATTTTTTAAGAAAAAATATCTTAATTTAATATCACTGTTAAAACAATCATTAACCGACAACGGACAGCAGGATTATACTAAAGGCTCAATTGGAAAAGCTGCTTTTTTACTTGCCGTTCCGATGGTTTTGGAAATGGTAATGGAGTCGATTTTCGCTGTGACCGATATCTTTTTTGTGTCCGGACTCGGCTATGAGGCGGTTGCAGTTGTTGGTTTGACCGAAGCGGTTATTACAATACTTTATGCGGTGGCGATTGGTTTAAGTATGGCTGTGACCGCTACGGTTGCTCGACGAGTTGGTGAGAAAAATATAGAAGGCGCAAATCTAGTCGCCGGTCAAACGGTATTGATTGGATTGGTTGTTGTTGTGTTAGTGGCAGTATTCGGAATTATTTTTGCCGCTGACATTCTTGAACTCATGGGCGGAAGCGCTGAGGTAGTTAAACAGGGAACATCTTATACCAGTATTATGTTAGCGGGTTCTTTCACGATACTGTATTTATTTTTGTTTAATGCTATTTTTCGAGGCGCTGGCGACGCCAATATTGCGATGCGATCTTTGTGGTTAGCTAACGGGATCAACATAATACTTGATCCACTGCTTATTTATGGTGTCTGGATATTTCCTGAAATGGGAGTAACGGGTGCTGCGGTAGCCACAAATATTGGGCGTGGTGTAGGAGTTATTTATCAAGTTTACCACTTAACCAATGGATTCGGACGGATAAGATTAAAGTTTGAACATTTAAGGTTGAGAACACATGTGTTTGCAAAATTAATGAGAACTTCTTTTGGAGGCATCGCTCAGTTTTTGATCGCCACAGCAAGTTGGGTGGCACTGGTAAGGATCATTTCTACCTATGGCAGTTCGGCGGTGGCGGGTTACACCATTGCGATTCGAATTGTCATTTTTGCTATTTTACCCGCGTGGGGTTTAAGTAATGCCGTTGCGACCCTTGTTGGACAAAACTTGGGAGCTGGTTCGAGTGAACGCGCGGAGAAATCGGTTTGGAAAGTTGCTAAATATAACTTCGTTTTTATGGTAAGTGTTGCCATTATATTTGTCGCTTTTGCAGAGCCTGTCATTCAATTATTTACCACAGATCCTGATGTGATAAGTTATGCGGTAGAATGTTTGAAGTTTGTCAGTTATGGATATGGATTCTATGCAATTGGCATGATTGTTGTGCAAGCATTTAATGGTGCTGGAGATACAATGACTCCGACTAAAATTAACTTCTTTTGCTATTGGATATTCCAAATTCCACTTGCTATTTTTCTAGCAAAATATGTTGAGATGGGAGCCACAGGAGTATTTCTTGCAATCACTCTCGCAGAAAGTTTGATTGCAGTTATTGGAATACTGGTGTTTCGGCGAGGTCATTGGAAAACAAAAATGCTGTAGTGAATAAGTAGAAGTTATTTCTCATTTAAGGGATAAATCCAACCAGATATTTTTCCTAATTTGGTTGGATTTTTTTGATGTGGTTCTAAATCTTCAATTTGGTAACCTTTGTCGGTTTTCGATATTTTTATTTTCCTCGAATAGTTTGTAGGATCTTCCAAAGGACGATTATTATAATTTTCCTCTGCTATAAAAAATTTCCCAGTATTCAGGTCAATCCCAACGATAATAGCAACATGTCCGTGCAACCAATTCGTATCACTTCGATCAGCTCCGTAAATTAGAAGAACGCCTGTTTTGGGAGCTCATTTTGCTGAACCGTTGATTGATCGTCCGAGCGGAAACACGTCGTTGTTATAAAACTGTGTGGAGAGTAAATTAAAATATCACCGAATCATTGCAAGAATTTTCCATAAGACCAAATGAGAAATAGAACACAGATGGCTTGTTAAGTTATCATCGTATTTTCTTTTCGATCCAAATTAGACTGGCACTTACTAAAAATAACCACCAGAAAACCCATTCATCAATTTTTTTTAAGTGAAAATGCTTAAAATCTGTTACTTTGTATCGCGCTTTCTTGGTCTGGGTAGCTTCTATTGTTTCGAGTTGTTTATGTGCTAACCAGGAGTTTTCGTCAAAAATAAAAATATTTTCTGTCAATGATTCGTCAGTAGAAGAAATTTTATGCCAGCCAGATGACTTTGGCCAAAAATATCCACAGCTTTTATTCTTGTTCAACCAATTGGGTTGTAAAAGTATTTGCTGTGGAACTTTACGATCCGCTTGTAGAGTTACATTAAGCCTAGTTAAAGAGGTAGTGTCTGATGGATGTCTGATATAACAAACAGTGGTTAATCTATCTTTAGTAAAGACGGATTGGTTAGGAGCTAATTGAATTCTTGCAATTTGTTTTTTGCGAGATACCTGCTTGATGATTGATTGCCAAAGCTTGGCGTAACTATTAGCCTCGCCAGAGGTTACTAGACGACTGGTTTCTTTTAAAAGGCTGACGGCAAGCTGCCCCAGTTTCATCGCGCGTGTGGCGACAATATTATTACCAGATGTTGTTGTAATTATGTTAGAAGAGTGGTGTATATCGTCTACATAGTTAATCGTTTGGGCGCTTATTGGCAGGGAAATATCCGATAGTGGTGTTGAAAATCGATTGATATTCGAAATATGAGGAATAATTTCTGTATCCTTTTTCAACGGTGTAAAAGAAAAGCCATTTAGGAGCTTAGGAGAATCACCACCGATAGAATCTAATATTTGCTGATCGATAAGAACAACTAACCCAAGCCCATTTTCGATACTTGTTTTTAAGCTGAAAGATTCATTATCCGACAAAGACATAAGCTCTCTACCATCAATAATGACGATGTCAAACTGATTCAGCAAGTCCTCATCGAGCTTTTTATCTTTACGAATTTTTAATGATGATTCTGATAAGTTAGTTGATCGAGTAATATATTTTTCACGACTAACTTTACTTCTTACAAGAACTTGAACGCCTTTTTCGCCTGCCCAGTTTTGTAATTGCTTTGTTTCAAAAGAGGGCGCGGATTGTAAAACTAGTATTTTTGCACGACTAATCTCAGTCACATGGAGCATGATTTCTTCTTGAATGTTAATTGCTATTCCATTCTTGTGGATTACAACTTGGTACTTATGAAATCCCGATAATTTTGGTTGATCTGATAAGCTAAATAAATCATTGGCAGTGACATTTTGACTGTCAATAATATCCCCTGCGGGATTAATCAAATGAACAGAATAAATTTCTTGCGAGTCACTTTGAAAGCGTCCAGTGAATTCAAGGGATTCTCCTAAATTGATTGAGTTTTTCCAACTAGGTTGAACAATGCCATTGTTTAACTTTGGAACTTGATGAACAATTTCTAAATCAGGAAATTTTTGCCATTGGTTTTTAGTGAGTCCATCTCCGATTATTTCTAGTTTGGCAAGTGTTGGATGCTTTAATAGCAGTTGTTCTGGTGTATATAAAATCTTGTGAGAAAACTTCTGAAATCGTTTTGTGTTTTCGACTGTTTGAGTAGAGGTGCCTAGCAAAAGGTAACTTTTACTTTGATTGTCTTCGAGTTCTAAAAAATTTGAATTAGTGACTAGCTTAATGTTTTCTGTTTGCATGCTTTTGAAATTTGGTTGTAAAATCAAACCTAGAATGGATAAAAATGCAATTAGGTGGAGAATGACTAATAGATATTTAACTGAACTATGGCGACGCTTAACTTGTGTAAAAATCATGTAAGCGGAATAAACAAATGCAATACTCAATAATGCAATACTCAATAATGCAATAGACGAAAACTCTAGTACGCCAAGGTTAACGTTGATGAAATCAGAATTATTCATCGTTCGTACCTGTTTCTTCAAAATCATTCAGGTAGTCTTTCTCGATATCAGTTGGGATATTGTGAAGTTTGTCCATTGTTTTTGGTAATGCTACAGGAGTAGAAAGTAGTTGCCATAGCTTTCCTTTTAATTGAAGTAAACACTGTTCGCAATCCTTAAGGATTCTTGAACCAGACAGGCTAAATTTTCTCGCCGTCGTTGCGTATTTTATTAAGGCTGGACGAACTTCCGATAGTTCAAGCAGCCTGGCACTTAACATAGACAATAGTTCAGTTTCTAAATCACTAAATTCAACCTTATGTTTAGGATTGTTGAGTAAATGATATGCCTGTGTGAATAATGAGTTATCCGTAGGCGGCTTCTTTTTATCCAAATAAGCTAAATCATATTCTAAAATGTCTTTTAGTTCACCGCTAAGGCGACGGTCTTCGGTGACTGGTGGTGGTTTGAAACCTAGTCGTTTGGCATAGATACGGTCAGCCTGTCTTGCTCGTTTTAAATATTCGTATGCTTTATACTCAAAGGGTAGTGCTTGTTGTGGCTCAGATAACATTAGATGAAGTTCTGCTTGCCACATTTCATTGACAGCCATTTTCATCCAGGTTTTAGGGTCGCGATTTGACATAGGACCTATCTCGGATGTACCGTGATTATGAGTGAAACGTTTAATAATTTCAGTTGCACCACTTTTGTCGGTTGTTTCGGGTTGCTCTGAATTTTGTTGTTCATGCTCATGCTCAGGTGAATGAGTGGAGTCTTCGGAGTGTTCTTCTTCAGTTTCTATACCAGTTGATGCTTCTCCCGCAGAGTGAGTTTCCCCACCGTGATAACCATCGGCGATCCCAAATTTTTCGTCGTAATCTTCGCCAAACTCATCGCCAAGATATTGCCCATATTTTTGTTTTAGATCGCTTTGGGAATGTCCTAAGTCTGTCGATGTCGCCTGAAATTCATCGATCTTCAGGTCACGCTGGTCTGAAATTAATTGTTCTGTTTCGATAATTATCTGACGCTGGCTGCGAAAATACTCAGGAATAAATCCGATGCGAACCCCTTCAGCAGTAATTTCTGTGGTATCTTCATCTAGCCATCTAACGATAATCGTCGATGATTGAGCAGATTGAGTTTTAGGTTGCCGATTGTCCGTTGCACTGATCCGAAAGTATATCTCGTCTCCCGACTCCATATCTAACTCACGCAAGCGCCAATGCTTTATATATAGGTCACTTTTGCCATCTTCCGTTTTACTAAACCGGAATTCCTTGTCTCTGAACTTAACCGCTTCTCCTGAACCTTTCGCAACGGATGCCAGAATTTTAATCTCTGAAATCGCATAGTCATCGCTGATGTTGGCTTTTAAGGTGAATTCGGGATTTGAGCTTTTATCAAATTCTAATAACGACTGGTTCGGTTGAATTATTTTTATTCTAGGGGCTTTATCTTTAATGATATTAATTGAATAAACCCCATCTAACGAAGCTTTTATTTTTTTATTTTGGTAGCTAAATCCATAAAGGCTAGTTTGCTTGATTACCTCGGAGGTGGAAAATATTTCATTGTTTTCCACTAAGTTCCTTTCCGCCATTCTAGAACGCGATAAATAGTAATCATTAGAAGGATCTGAAAATTTAAGTGACCAACGGACATTGGAATCTTCCGGGACTTCTAGATTCATGTCGTTTGTGACAAATTCGCTTAAGCCCGTATAGCTTGGCGGTGTAATCTTAATATTTGATTCGCTTATAAAAGGTGTCTTCAACTTATCAGTTTGATCAGGTGTATTTTTTATTTGGTTATGAGTCGCTAATGTAGATGTAAACTCACCAAAAATTTTTCTGATATCATTTCCGACTACAAAGATCAAAGCTATTACAAATAGCAAAGATAAGGTCAGTTTATAGTTTATAGTTGGGCTAAGCTGAGATAGCTTTCCGCATGAAAAATCATCCACAAATAGTTTTTCGATTCTATCTTTTTGAATTGATTTTAGTGGTTTAGCAGAGTTAGCTTTAGTTAAAATTAGTTGAGCGCTTTCTCGATATCTATCATCATGTCGATTTATATGTTGCAAAATATTTTCGCTCTTGATGTTGCTATAACTATCTGAGCGAATGAAAAAAAATACCGCAAGTATAGCAAGTATCATCAGCAGCCATATGCTGTAGTCAAGTGTTAAACCAAATAAACTGAGTAGGAAAAAAATAGTGATGGAAAAAAGTGCCAAATTAGTAAAGAATGACACTAATTTGAATCGCTTAAAACGCTGAACTAAAATATCTAATTTCAACTTTGCGGAGGAATCATTGCTAGCCATTGGTTGAACGACTCCGTTCAGAAATAAACCTCTCTAGTAGCCAGAATAAACAAAGCAACAAAATAAGTGTTGAACGATAAGATTGGTTTATACCAACATCTTGCAGAGCTTGTTTATCAAGCATATAAGATTCTAATTCATTTTGTGAAATTTGATTATGTTTGACTATTTCTGAATGATCTTCAAATAATCTAGATAAGCTGAATGGGAAGTTGATGCTGTTAACCAGGTTTGTCCAATCAGGATGAAATCGACTATTAAATTGATATATTCTTCCATTACTCACTGTTTGGTAGGATAAAGCTGTTTGACCATATTTATTTTTCCACAATGATATCAAAGGTAGTGAAGATTTGTCGGGTAGTATGTTGTTGAACTGGATAGTAGCCCCGTTGATTTTAATATTAATCGCTTTGTTGATACCGATATTTTTTTTGCTACCTTGCAGGTCTGCGACCAGGTAGCTACCTTTTGAAACTTTATTTTCAAGTTTACTGGGGATGGGATCTGAACTTAACCAGAAAATCCAGTTAATAGATTGATCATTAGTCGGATCACGACCGGTGTTATCCACAATATCTATTGATGAGTGTTTATGAATTGAAATCTTTGAATTAGAGTTTTTTGATATTGTATCTAACGCATTTGTTAGATACTGCGAATCTATAACTCTCGAAGGTGAAGCGTACACATCAATATTTATAAGAGTGTTAGAGGCTTTAGCTGATTCTATGTTCTTTATTCGCCATTGGAAATAGTCAGGATACAAAATAGCGGTTTGCTCTTTCGAGTATTGGTGGATATTTGTGGTGGTATAAATAATATTTTTTTTACTAAACAATCTGAGGTTTTGTATTTCGGCAATAAAACTATCAATATTCAATATTTGATTTTGAGAATGATTGTTAGTATGTGTTGCGGTTGAGAATTCATAAATGGAAGTTGGTGATAGTTTTGGAAACCCTTTTTCGAAAAGAAAAACATTATCTAAATCGTGTTGCTTAAAAAGTTCAGCACGCTCTTCAGTTGTTGAGTTGTTTAACCAGTCAATGGAAACAAAAACATTAGTGTCATCAGATAAGTCAGGTTGAGTGGTTTTTATTAAATCAGCTAATATCAAAGATAGAAACAATAGCATAAGTAGTCTAATAAATAACAACATCCATTGGCTTATACGCATTTGAGTAACATTAATAAAAACGTGTTTATTTATAAAATCTAGGTTACCAATTAAGACAGTTTTACCTTTGTTAGGGTTAAACAAATGGATCAAAATGGGGATTATTAAGCTCAGTAAAGCGACTAATGCGACGGAGTTCAAAATAGAGAAGCTGGTGAGAAAATTGCTCACTTGGCAACTCGATGACGTTGTCGTAAATAGCTAAATAGGGCTGAATCTAGAGGTTGATCGATATTAAATCGTTCAATATTTATATTTTTTTCGGTTAAATTTCGTTTTAAGTTGTCTTGATATTGCTGATAGTTTGCCAGGTAAGTTTTTTTTACCGAAGAGGCGGAAACCAACATCTCTTTTCGAGTTTCTAAATCTCTAAAACGGATAGCGCCATTGTAGTTAAACTCAAGTTCATCATCACTTGTGAGCTGCATTGCGACTACTTCACTACGACTGGAGTTTAGTTTTTCTAGAAATTCAATGATTTCATTATTTTGTTGATTGAAATCGCTAATTAAGAATATAACTGAAGGCCTCTGTAGTTGTTCGATTTGTTTTTGTAGAAAGCATGGTTTGGGGAAAAATACACCTGGTTGTGTTCTAGCGAGGGAGAGCAAAAGCTTTTGCCAATGTTTTTCTCCATTTCCACACGGCAACGAATTTTGCTTGGTGTTTTTCGTATCAGATAAATTTATGTAGCCAAAAACATCACCTTGTTTTTGCGAAAGATAGCCTAAACTTGCAATTAAATATTTAGCGTAATCTAATTTGTTCCATTTTAGGCTTTGTTTGCCTGATACATTAGATTCTCGCGACGAAGACTGCAACATCGAACGGCTTGCATCCAGCAAAAACCAAACATCAATTTCGCTTTCTCTTTTTGCCTCGCGCACAAAATATCGGTCGCTTCTTGCAAATAGTTTCCAGTCTATTCTGTTTAATTCGTCGCCGATTTCGTAGGCTCGGTATTGGTTAAATTCAATTCCCACTCCGCGTTGCATACTTGATTGCAGCCCGTATAAAAAGCCTTCCGCTACCGTTTTAGCAATAAGAGGTAGATCTTTGATTCTTGCTAGCGTTTTTGGTTCGATAAATTGTTGCATTTGATTACGTTGAGTTGTAGCTGAATGCTAAAATAATTTACTTTTCGGTTTTTCAGTATTGCTAAGTAATTCGGCGATCACTTTATCAGTTGTTATGCCATCTACTTCAGCTTGAAAGTTTAGTAAAATTCTGTGTCTCAGTATAGAGGGAGTAACCGCAGCAATTTCATTTAAGGTGACTGAGTAGTTGCCGGATAATAAAGCTTTAGCTTTGGCGCAAAGTACTAGGGCTTGTCCCGCGCGAGGTCCAGCTCCCCATCGTACGTATTGTTCAACAATTTTTGCGTTGCTGTCTTGTGGTCTGGTTTGTCTTACTAGCCGAGTAATGTATGCGACAAGTGGCTCTGATATTTCTACTTCTCTAACAAGATTTTGTAGTTCGATAATATCATCGCTATTCATAGTGGTAGACAATTCTTCGCTAGTATTTCCTGTGGTTCGATTTAAAATTTCGATTTCTTCTCGCTCAGTAGGATAGTCGACTCGAATAAACATTAAAAAACGGTCGAGCTGGGCTTCGGGCAGAGGGTAGGTTCCCGATTGTTCGACGGGGTTTTGAGTAGCAAGTACAAAGAAAGGTTTAGGGAGTTCATAGGTTTCGCCAGCATAACTCACACTTTTTTCTTGCATTGCTTCCAATAACGCTGCTTGGGTTTTAGGTGGGGTACGATTGATTTCATCGGCGAGCAATATATTAGTAAAAACCGGGCCACGTTGAAATTTAAAAAACCTTTTTCCGCTGGAATGATCTTCTTCTAATATTTCAGTTCCAACAATATCGCTTGGCATTAAATCAGGGGTAAATTGAACACGCCGGAATCCAAGCTCCATTGTTTTTGAAAGAGTACTGACGAGAAGTGTTTTCGCTAATCCTGGAACTCCTTCTAGCAAACAATGCCCCCCGGCAAGAATACTGATTAGAAGCTCCTCGATGATTTTTTCCTGACCGACAATAACTTTGCCAATTTCTTTTTTTACATCGCTTAGTTTACTTATTTTACTTTGGATTTTTTCATCGTTCATGTTAATACCTGTGGCTAGGGTTTAGTTTGCAGTAGTATTATCGGTTTGTGTCACGAGGTCATTGCATAGACAATGATATTGACTGCAAACTTGGTATTGTCGACTGCTAAAAAGCGTTTGTTTCTAAAATCATAATCCCATTCGCATCCGAGATCTTTGTTGCTGTACAGAACAGCAATTCGTCCGTCTATTTCTATCGCTTTAAGGTAGTCGTGGACTAGATCATCCCCCCAGCCATTGAGCTCTATTCCAGTATCGGGTGGACCATCAAACTTAAAAAATGAAGAATAAATATCATGATCATTTGGGATCTTTTTTAGCGCTTGATCTCCGAATATTTCTGCCATTTGCGCTTCAAAAGTTTGTGCGAAAACGCCATCGATATCATGATTGCAATCATCTACAAAAACAAAACCGCCGTTTTTAACATAGTTTTCAAAATTTTGTTTTTCCGCATGATTAAATTCAACTAGTCTATGTCCAGCTAGATAACAAAAAGGCGCTTGTAACATTGCTGGATCAGAAAGCGGGACAATGCGTTCAGTTAGATCGACTCGTATGGTGGTATATTCAATCAGAGAATTAAGCACATTTGCAGGCATTCTTTCGTCAACATCCCAATCACCAGATTCATAACTCAAACGAGTAAAGTAGAAATCATAAGACTCGGGAGATTTTGCTTGAACTAATTGGTGAGTCAAACCAGCGGTTGTGCATGCATATAGAATATTTTTTAGGCACTGTCGACGTTTCACAACTTTTTCACTCAAATAATTCTAATGGTCGGAATTGATCTTTCGCGGATCATTTCATTTCTAAATAATAGTTTAAAAGAAAGGCGCATTCAATGCGCCTCGTCAATGAGTTTATTTTTTAAGGCGTTAACAATTAAACGGCATCCGATAAACTACTAAAAGTAAAGTCTCTGATCTTCATCGGCGGCACCATATTCCCATTAATTCTCACTGGTTTTCCTAGCGCTTCGATATTGTTGAGCATCACAATTGGACTTTCGTTGAATCGAAAATTTTTAACAGGATATTTGATTTTCCCGTTTTCAACATAAAAAGTACCATCTCTTGTTAACCCAGTGTAAAGCAAGGTTTGTGGATCAAGTTGCCTGATATACCAAAGGCGAGTGACTAAAATACCTCTGCGGGTATCTTTGATCATATCTTCAAGGCTGTCTTTGCCACCACTCATAATCCATTGGTTGCCACCCGTAGCGGTTGGGTTATATTTTGCGCCTGTTTTATCGGCCCAGTAGCGTGTGTTTCGTAATGTGTTGATTTTGCCACCTTTTATCCAATCAGTTCTTCCGACTGGCGCACCATCGCCAGCAAAACTTGGGGTGGGTACTTCGGGATGATGAGGATCTGAATAGATGTTTACTCGTTCATCAAACATTTTTTCACCGAGTTTGTTCTTGGGTGGATTTTTTTCATTCTCTTTCGCTTTGTAGCTTAAGAAACTTCGCCCTTCATCGGCAGCTCTTTGCCCCATACTATTTACCAGCCGTCCAAGTAAACCAACCGAGGCAGCAGGCTCCAAAATAACGGTGTATTTTCCAGGCTCTAGCTCTTTGGCATCAACGGATGCAATCGATTTATCAATGGCAATTTTTGAGGCAGTTGCAGTATTCATTTTGGATACGTCTGAGTAATCGCGAGTTACCCAGCCAGAACCTTTACCATCCTTTGTCCGTATGGTTGCTGAAAAACTGACGTTGGTTGCGACATTGTAAGCGAATAACCCATTGCTGTTCATAATTGCTGACATAGTATGTGAATCGGTTAAAAAACCGCTCGCAACGAGTTTGTTTTTCGTGGATGGTGTTATTCCGTCGTCTGCGGCTTTAGCTCTATATTCAGGAGTTACCTTGGCGGTAGCATCGAAATAGGTATTCATTTTGCCATATTTTTGCGGTTTTAAGTTTGGCATTTGCTCTGGATTGTCAGGCGCTAATTTTGCGAGCTCCTCTGCGCGTCTAACAACTTTTTCTAAAGATGCATCATCAAATTCATTGATGGTGGCTGTGCCGACTTTCTTACCATAGGTGGATTGAACCGCTAAGGTTAAATCACTGACTTCGCCTGCGGTGGTTACCGTGTTTCTGGCATAGCGAATATTGCCAGTTAATTGACCATTTAAATTGCATTCGCACTCGTCTGCTTTGGAGAATGCTAGTACTTTCGTTAAGATTTTTTTTGCTTGTTTTTCAGTTACAATTGACATCCTATACCTCGCTTATTCTTTTCACGTTTGGGCTAATTATTAGTTAAACTTTTCGTTTAGTATTTAGCACGTTAATATTGTTAAATCTGGTAGTTGGACAGCCATGAGAGACTGCACTCACTTGCGGCGGTTGACCTTTGCCGTCAAAGAAAGAACCACCAACTCGGTAGTCAGACTTGCCTGCTAGTTGAGCACAGGAATTCCAGAAGTCTTGGGTATTGGACTGGTAGGCGACATCTTCGATTTGATCAACGATTTTACCATCTTTAATTTCGAAAAATAATTGACCGCCAAACTGGAAGTTATAGCGTTGTTGGTCGATTGAAAAAGAGCCTCGTCCCGCGATGTAAATACCTTTTTCCACGCCTTTTATGATGTCATTTGCACTAAGATCTTCCTTTTGATTTGGCTTGAGTGAAACATTGGGCATTCGTTGGAATTGAACGTCTCTCCAACTTTGAGAATAACAGCACCCGTGAGACTCATTCTGATCAATCATATGAACTTGGTCTCGAGTCGCTTGGTAATTGACCAGAACGCCATTTTTTACCAGATCCCACTCCTTGGTTTTTACGCCTTCATCGTCATAGCCAACGTGCCCCAGGGAGTAAGCTTGAGTTTTATCGGCAAATAAATTGACGATATCTGAACCATATTGGAATTTTTTACTCTTCCATTTATCCAGCGTTGCGAAACTAGTACCTGCAAAATTGGCTTCATAGCCTAATACTCGGTCTAATTCGAGTGGATGACCGACGGATTCGTGAATAGTCAGCATAAGGTGGGCTGGATCGAGTACTATGTCATATTTGCCAGGTTTAACAGACTTAGCGGTGAGCTTTTTCTGAAGCTCTTTACCCGCATTCCTTGCGTCCTCAACCATGTCATAAGAGTTGTTATAGCCGATATTGGCACCATCAACATATACTTTGTCTTCTTTTTTGCCATCCAAATACTCAAAGCCCATTCCCACAGGGTTGCCCATACTGCTACGTTGTTTAAAACCACTTTTGCCGACCGCACTGGCAAAAAATGGTGCCCACAATCGATGAACATCTTGATCTATGTATGAGCCATCAGTGGATGCGAAGTATTTTTGCTCGTTGACTAAGAATAAAACCGAAGTAATATAGCTTGCACCAGTGTCCATGGCAGCATTGTTTACATTGAGCAGCATATCCGCTTTTTCTTTAATTGGGATCTCAAAAGCATTTTTTACGATAGGGGTTTTCCAACTGACCTCACCAACACCTTTTACAGGGGCAAGCCTTACTGGTTCTGTCTGAAATTTTGAGTTTGCTTTGGCAATCGCTACCGCTTGTTTGGCGGTTTTGGCAATGCTTTCGGGGGTTATTTTCGAGGTTGAGGCAAATCCCCAGGTGCCGTTGGCGATAACCCGAATACCAATTCCTGCTGATTCTGTATTAACCACGTTATTAACCACTTTCTCGCGGGTTGTGATAAATTGGTTTAAATAGCGACCTATCCGTGCATCAGCGTAGCTTGCACCCGCGCTTTTTGCGGCGTTTAGTGCAATATCAGCAAGTTGTTTTTTCATGACAACATCCATTGGGCGATCAAGCAACTGTTCTGCTGAAACTATGTTGCCTGTGATCGGTAGAATGAGTCCTCCCACGCCAGCTCCCGTTAATTTAATGAAGTCTCGTCGTTCCATTATTGCCACCTTTGTTGGATTATCTTGCTAAATATTCGATGTATTGGGTTGTTCAAAATTTGATATCGTCGATATTCACTGTTTCGACTTAAAAAGGCAAACGGGAAAATGTAAGAAACTGTATTTGGGGCATTATGACCGCTTTTAACACTATTTTGGTCGTTAAAATCCGTTAACTTCTAACAAAAAGCTATTAAGAATATTGCTAACAGTATGATAAATAGACTAAACACCTGTTATAATTTTGCTTCGTAGCGCAATTTTTGAGCATATGCAGTTAAGATTAAATAAAATAATAGTGATTTTGTATCTTTTTGTTTTTCTCGCCCTATCCGAGTCGAGCGCTCAGAATTATGTCAAACTGACTCAATTCAATACGGAAGACGGTTTAAAGCAAAACTCCATCACTCAAATTATGCAAGATCAACAAGGCTACCTTTGGATTGGCACATCCGAGGGGCTTAATCGCTATGATGGTCATCGCATCACCACTTTATTAAGTCCAGACAAAGTACTTGAATCAAATCCCATTGATCTTGTCTGGCAAGATTCAACAGGACTCATTTGGATTGGCGCTGCATATGAGAAAAATTATGTTCTAGATAAGCAGCATAACCAACTGACTCCCGTCACTCTCGAAGCTCCGCTCGATTATGAAGCGGAACTTCCTGTATTAGTTGAGGCGGTAGAAGATGCTGCCCAGAATTTGTGGATGGCTACATATCGGGAAATTTATTTCTACGACCGCAGAGCCAATACCCACGAGTTTGTTTTATCGTTACAAGAGCTTTTGGAAGGCGAAGAGCACGCAATTAGAGATCTGCTTTTGCTAGACAACTTGCTGCTCATCGCTACTTCGCAAGGACTTTTTTATCTCGACTCAACCACTAATCAGATTAACTCAATCAAGCATACTAATGTAGCGTTAGAAAATGCCGATCAAAACAATGTTAAAAAGCTGCATTCGACTGAAGAAGGGAAGATATTAATTGGTACTGTAGAAGGTTTGTATCGAATGGATGTTAGCAATCTTGAAAGAGCTCAAAATGAATATGTTGCTGAGTTGGTTGTAGAAGAACTTAATATTTGGCAAGTGATAGAAAAGCAAGATTTTTCCTGGTTAGCGACGGACAAGGGGCTTTTTAAACTGAAAAAAAATGATGAATTGGTGTTTGTGTTTAAATTTTCAGATACGCCTTTCAATACCAGTGATGATGATATTACTTTAATGATAGAAGATCGCGAAGGGAGTCTTTGGTTTGGCTCCAAGTTAGATGGATTATTTAAATGGCGACCTAATAATGCGATAAAAAAACATTTATGGCAAAAAGGGATTGAAAGCTCACGACTAAATGACGATATGATTTACGACATTCATCAAACGTCACAAGATATTATTTGGGTTGGGACTAACAACGGTTTAACCAAACTTGACCAGAAAACAGGAAAAACCACCAATTTATTGGTGAACTTAGACGAAAAACAAATAGAGAGCGGCAGTAGTATTTATTCGATACGAAATCATAAAGGAAAGCTTTGGTTGCTGACCTATGATGGCATTCAAGTTTACGATGAACAAACGCTTGAAAAAGAAGCAATAATTTTCCCGAAAACTGAAAAAAATATTTTTAGCGAGCCAATCGTTAATCAGCTGCATTTTTTTTCTGACGATCATGTGGGGATCATCACCTATGATGGAATATACGACTATTCTATTTCTGAAAACAAGGTTTCCCTGGTTGAGTCAACTCAAGGTAATGGAGATAGTGATTTATTTCTTTACGCTTTGCATGATGTTGATTTGGAAAATAATAAGTACTTTGTTGGAGGTACAGATCGTCTTTGGAGTTATTCCAGTGACTCAAATCTATTGGAGGTTTTTCATCAATTACCCGATGGACAAAAACATAATTCTTGGGTTAGTGATATCTATAGAGAAGGAGATAAAATATGGGTGACTTATCCTGGGTACGGCATTTACATTCTGGACATAATAAGTGCTAAGAAACTCCATTTTATCAGTGAAAAATCGATCAGTGCTAATAGTGTTATGGATATTTTTCCTGATAAAAAAGGAAATATTTGGGTGTCTTCGAATGATGGGTTATTGCGAATTAATAAGACCAGTTACCATGTCACTAAGTTTGACAGCAAAGATGGGTTAGCGACAAGTGAGTTTGTCGGTGGAACCAAATTAATTCTCGATACTGGCGAGGTTTATCTGGGAACCGTAAAAGGTGCACTAAAAATAGACCCAAATGAAATGGGAAGTCAAAAACAAATGGCTAAACCCCCGCATATAACTATGGTTTCTCTCCTGTCTCGAAAGAATGAACATCAATACTCCAATTTTGATAACTCTAAAGTCGAGTTGACTCATGATGATTTTGGACTAAAGGTAGAATTTTCTGCTTTGTTATTAGATAAGCCGACTCAAGTAAAATACCAATATTGGATTGAAGGTGATAATGAAATTGATAAAACGACGGTGGAAGGAAGCGAGCTATTTTTTCCGTCATTTAAAACAGGGAGGAGCGAACTTTATATCACGGCCATTGGATACAATAAAGGGATTGAATCTGAGCCAGTTAGACTGACGATTATTAGCCATCCCGCGCCATGGCTTTCAAGATTAGCAATAGGTCTATATATCATAATTTTTATTTTGCTAGCGAGTAGTAGCGCAGCAATTTTAAGTAGGCGAATTAAGGCAAAGGAAGCGATCCATCAACGGATAAAACAGAGTGAAGAGCGTTTAAATCTGGCTTTAAAAGGTGGTAACAGTGGGCTATGGGATTGGCATTCGAAAGATAACATGGTTTATGAACCTCGTTTAAGTTCTGGTACATCGCAAAATGAAAATAAAGAAGTTTCCTTTAAAGAACGATTATCCGCGATTCATTTTAGAGATCAAAACCGTGTTTTATCCACCTGGAGAGACTTTTTACGAGGAGACGGAAAAGTTTTTGATGTGACTTATCGTATGTCCAATTCGCGAGAGCAAATACGTTGGTATCGAGATGTTGCAATGGTTTCGGAATATGATGAATTTGATAACCCAATGCGCGTTACAGGGACTTATACTGATATTACTGAGAAGCAAGAAGCGACGGAACAGGTTGGTTTATTTTCCAAGGCGTTTGAGAACACTCGAGATATTATAATAATTTTAAGTCACGACAAGAAAGTTATCGCGGTAAATAAGGCGTTTCAATCAGTATCTGGGTACAGTTCTAAATCGGTCATAAACAGCGGTCTAGAGTATTTTATTTTCTCTCCGGGTAACGAAAACTTTGTGGCGGAAATATTTAGCATGATTGATAATCATGAACATTGGAAAGGGGAAGCCATTATTTTAAAAGAAGATGCGAGTAAGATCCCTGTTTTGATCAATGCGTCCACATTTATGGGGAGTGATTCGAGTCAATATTTTGTTTTTTCTCTATCCGATATACGTAAGCAAAAAGAAGCAGAGCAAGCGCTTAAAAAGCGAGTTAATTACGATGAACTAACGGGCTTACCGAATAGAACTTTATTGATCGACCGAATCAGTCATGCGATCAAACACAGTAATCGTTATGATAAGCAAATCGCAGTATTCTTTATTGATTTGGATCGCTTCAAACAAATCAATGATAGTTTAGGACATGATGCAGGCGATCTTTTATTGAGTAAATCGGCAAAAATGTTTCGCTCCGCCGTACGTGACGATGATACCGTTGCGCGAATTGGTGGCGATGAGTTCGTTGCGATGTTAGAGGATATTGATAATGTTAAATCTGTCGATCGAGTTGCCAAAAATATATTGCAAAAAATGAGCTCACCCATGGAGCTGAACGAAAGTCAGATAACCGTTTCGGCGAGCATTGGTATTTCAATTTATCCAAACGATGCTGACAATGCCAGAGAGTTGTTAAAATGTGGGGATATTGCTATGTACCATGCAAAAAGCGCAGGTAGAAATAACTATCAGTACTACCATAAAGATCTCAAACTCAATTCAAAATACGAAGCTAAGATCAAAGCAATCGATATAAAAAATAATCAAGTAGAGCTAACTCAAGAAATATAAAAAATTTTGGTTATTAGAAATCTTCTATTGAAAGCCTGATTCATATTTATAGTTGTTAATCCTCTCTTGCTATGGCGCGATGGGCAATATCATTGCGGTAATAAACATCGCTCCAGCTAATTGTTTTAACACGCTCATAAGCCAGAGATTGAGCTTTAGATACACTGTCGGCCAGAGCGACTACACATAAAACTCTTCCACCAGCAGTAGTTATTTTATCTATACCATTCTCATTTATTAACTGAGTACCGGCGTGAAAAATTTTGGTGTCTTCTAGTTGATGATTCAAACCAGAAATAATATCGCCTTTGTTATATTTTTCCGGATAGCCTCCAGCAGCCATCACGATCCCAACGGCGAATCGTTGATCCCAAACGACAGATTTTTGAGCGAGCTTTTTATCAATTGCGGCTAAACATAAATCGACAATATCAGACTTGAGTCGTGACATAATCGGTTGGGTTTCTGGATCACCAAAACGGCAATTATATTCTAGAACTTTTGGAACTCCATCAGGCGAGATCATTATTCCTGCATAAAGAAAGCCGGTATATGGATTGCCTTCTTTTGCCATACCTTCAACCGTAGGAATAATTACTTGCTGCATGATTGCATCATGCATTTCATCGGTCACTACTACAGCAGGAGAGTACGCACCCATGCCGCCAGTGTTTGGTCCTTTATCGCCATTGTCACGAGCTTTATGATCTTGTGAAGTAGCGAGGGGGAGAATATTTTTTCCATCCACCATTACAATAAAGCTAGCCTCTTCACCAGCTAAGAATTCTTCTACGACAACACGATGTCCGGCATCACCAAATTTGTTGCCTGCGAGCATATCATCAATTGCATCGAAAGCTTGTTGTTCATTTTGGGCGATAATGACACCTTTGCCTGCCGCTAGTCCATCAGCTTTTATGACGATAGGAGTTCCGACTTTCTTTACATAATCTTTGGCGGGCTGGATCTCGGTGAAATTTCCATATGCGGCGGTTGGAATATTGTTGCGGGCTAAAAAGTCCTTGGTGAAAGCTTTAGAGCCTTCTAATTGCGCTGCATTCTTGCTCGGTCCAAAGCATTTCAAACCAGCTTTTGAAAATTGGTCAACAATACCCAGGCAAAGTGGCGCTTCGGGACCGATGATGCTTAAATCAATTTGAGTTTCTTTTGCAAACTGCAATAGAGAACCAATATCTTCTGCGCTGATATCAATATTTTCTAATCTATCTTCCAGCGCTGTTCCTGCATTCCCAGGCGCTACAAATACTTTGGATACTTTTGGTGATTGAGCTGCTTTCCAGGCGAGGGCGTGTTCACGTCCACCGCCGCCAACGATTAGGATTTTCATGATCTTCTCGATGTAAAATTTGAAATTTAAAAGATAACTAGTGCTTAAAATGTCTCATGCCAGTAAACACCATTGTCATACCATGTTCATCGGCGGCTTCAATTACTTCCTGATCGCGCATCGAACCGCCAGGTTGAATTATCGCGCTAACACCCGCCTTTGCGGCTGAATCAATTCCATCTCTAAATGGAAAAAATGCATCCGAAGCCATTACACAACCTTGAACTTGTAGTTTTTCATCGGCAGCTTTTATTCCAGCAATTTTCGCACTATAAACTCGGCTCATTTGTCCCGCTCCAACACCAATTGTTTGTTCGTTTTTCGCGTAGACAATGGCGTTAGATTTAACACTTTTTGCGACTTTCCAGCAGAATAATAAATCTTTTATCTGAGCATCAGAGGGTTTGAGTTTTGAAACGGTTTTAAGATCTTCGGCGGTGATGATTCCAAGATCTCTATCCTGAATCAACAAACCACCGTTAACTTTTTTGAAATCCCACCCTGCGACAGGAGCTTGCCAATCACCACAGCTTAATAGACGAATATTTTTCTTTTCTGCGATAATTGTTTTTGCTTTATCTGAAATACTGGGAGCGATTATCACTTCGACAAACTGACGATCGATGATTAGCTTCGCTGTTTGACCATCTAACTCACGATTAAACGCGATAATTCCACCGAAGGCTGAGGTTGGATCGGTCTTATAGGCTTTGTCGTAAGCAGATGAAATATTTTCAGCCACCGCAACACCGCAAGGGTTTGCATGTTTAACAATGACACATGCTGGTTGCTCAAACTGTTTGACACATTCTAGTGCTGCGTCAGTATCTGCAACATTATTAAAGGAAAGCTCTTTTCCTTGAAGCTGAGAGGCGGTAGCAATAGAGGCTTCGTTGATATCATGTTCAAGGTAAAATGCTGCATTTTGATGTGGGTTTTCTCCGTAGCGCATGGTTTGTGATTTTTTAAATTGTACAGAGAAGCTTTCTGGAAATTCTTGCGGTGAGTCAAAATCATCAACTCGTTTTCCTAAGTAATTGGAGATTGCAGAATCATATTTTGCGGTATGCGCAAATGTTTTCCAGGCAAGATGATAACGTAGTTGATAATCGGTTCCTTGAAGATTATCTAGTTGGTTTAAAATTTTTCCATAATCAGAAGGTTCGACAACGACGGTTACATCATTATGATTTTTTGCGGAAGCGCGCAGCATCGTAGGCCCACCGATATCAATGTTCTCAATCGCATCTTGCAAACGGCAATTTTCTTTTGTTATGGTTTCTTCAAACGGGTAAAGGTTGACTACTAACAAATCAATTGCTTGAATATCGTGTTTGTTCATCACTTCATCATCAGTTCCTCTGCGCGCCAAAATACCGCCATGTATTTTGGGATGTAGGGTTTTTATGCGCCCATCCATCATTTCAGGAAAGCCAGTATAGTCTGATACCTGAGTAACAGGAATGTTATTTTCCATCAGTAATTTTGCAGTGCCGCCGGTGGATAGAATTTCAATATTTTTTGCGACTAAAGCTTGTGCAAATTCCAGTATGCCAGATTTATCGGAAACGCTAATCAGCGCTCTTTTGATTGTTCGAATGGAACTCATAACTTTCTCTTTTTAACAGTCTACAAACAACAAAACGGGCAATCGCCCGTTTTTATAAGTAATAAATAAATTGCTTAGTTTAGACCATAAGCTTTTAATTTTTTGCGTAACGTACCGCGATTTAAGCCTAGTACTTTAGAAGCTTTGGTTTGATTGCCATGAGTGTAATTCATGACTGATTCCATCAAGGGTGCTTCAACTTCCGCTAGTACCAATTCGTAAATATCAGTGGGTTGTTCGTTATCTAATTGAGCGAAGTAATTTTTCATTGCTAGTTCAACGCTCTCTCTTAAGGTAAAGTTTTTTTCCTCAGAGTTTAATGTCTGGTTTTCATTTGTCTCATTCAAACTTGAGTTATTCATTGTTGGATTGTTCATTCTATCAAGATTGATACTGTCTAGACTCATCTTATTTCTTCCTGGTTTAATTTTGGTAGGCTAACCTACATTTTACTGCTTAAAATAGTCGGTTAATGCTTCGAGTTGCTCATCTGCCGACAATAAATAATTAAATTTTTTCTTAAATGTTTGAGTAGCTTGTTGATTTGAAGTCTCAGTTTCAGTTAAATACCAAGAGGTATGTTTTCTTGCGATACGCACACCTTGATGCTCTCCATAAAATTCATGTAGAGCCGAAACATGTTGCAATAACACTTGCTCGACTTCAGCTTTTTCAATTTTAGGTAAATGATGACCATGTTTTAAATAGTGATCAATTTCTCTAAATATCCAGGGTCTTCCTTGTGCCGCTCGACCAATCATTAGTCCATCAACTTTGGTTTCATCCAAAACTTTTTTCGCTTGCTCGGGCGAAATAATATCACCATTTGCTACTACAGGTATGCTTACCAACTGTTTTACCGCCGCGACTGTATCGTGCTCTGCGTTACCTTTGTATTTACAGGCGCGAGTTCTTCCATGTACTGCGAGCAATTGAATTCCAGCGTCTTCAGCTAGCTGAGCGATATGTAATGCATTTTTGTTGTCTTGATCCCAACCAGTTCTAATTTTTAGAGTAACCGGTACATCAACTGAAGCGACTACTTTATGTAAAATTTGCTCTACTAATTTTGGATCTTTAAGTAGCGCAGAGCCCGCAGCTTTTTTACAAACCTTTTTTGCCGGACAACCCATATTAATGTCAATTACCTGAGCGCCTTTCTTGACATTGCTAATCGCCGCCTGGGATAGGATTTCAGCGTCTCCACCTGCAATCTGCACAACTCTCAATCCTGGCTCAGATTGGTGTTGTTTCCCGGCTGTACCTCCCTTGCAAGTCTCGGCTGAATCAATATCATGCGCTAGCCTTAGCCTCGTTTTTCGCGAATTTTGTAATAATGGGTCAGAAGTCACCATTTCACTGACAACCACTCCCGCTCCCATACGTTTGCACAAACGCCTAAACGGCAGATCTGTTACTCCCGCCATTGGAGCAAGAAACAGATTATTTTCGAGTGAATATGAGCCTATTTTCATCACATTAAACCGCTGTCAGAATAGACGACAACGCGCGTGTCGAGAAAATGCTGATTGGTCAAGAAAGCGCCAGATTTTACACCTTTTCATGGCTATTGGAAACGACAAGTTAATCAAAAACTGGTTTTTTTTTGAACAAAAAATGAGTGAATAACAGAGTAAAATTATGTTTCTGTATAAAAATCAAACAACTAGCTGTCTTCTCATAGTAAATTGAAGCGAGGCTTAGATTTTTTGGTTACTTTATTCAAAAATTGGTTATTTTTACCAATAATGGTCTGTATGAATATTAAATAAATTAGATTATTTCGTCTGTTTTCAAAGGCTTATAAATATGGCGCAGTTTTTGCTCTTGTTAATAGTAAGACATTTAACTAATTTATCGTTAATTTTCAGGAGAACATCATGATTGAACTTATTATCGGAATTATCATCGGCGCTACTTTTCACGAGTTTTGGGGGCAAGTGTTTAAATATGCTAAGAAGAAGGTGTCTGACTGGACCAAAGACCAAAAAAAGCCTATCGAGTAATTCTTAGCTGATTGAGTTTAAAGCATTGAGAGCGAGTCAATTAAGTTTGACTCGCTTTTTTGTTAGCAGAATACCATCAAAAGTCGTTATTCTAGATGAATATCTCATCCTTTTTAGTGTGGTATGATCATTGACTATTTAGAATCACTTTTAAATGAATATAAAAGCAAAAAGGAGCGATTTTATGAAAACATTCCTTAAAATATTGGCAATTATCGCGGGGCTTTTTGTCCTGGTCGGTTTGTTTTTACCAAATCAAATTGACGTAAGACGCTCAGTTGTTATTGATGCGCCAGTAGCAGAAATTCATCAGCAATTGCATAACCTTGACAATTGGCCAAACTGGTCTCCGTGGGCAGAGTTAGATCCAACGATTAAAACCACCATTGGCGATCTTAGTTCGGGTAAAGGTGCATCGCAATCATGGGTTGGCAATAGTGGGGGTGGAAATCTGACTATCACGGAATCTTCCTTGGGAAAAGGGGTTATTTATGATCTTAGTTTTGATGGAGACTCCAGCGTTTATAAATCTGGATTTTCTTATCAGGAGAAAGATGGAAAAGTTTCAGTGACCTGGTTTATGACCGGAGAAATGCAACCTATTATTATTGGTAACTATTTTGCTTTACTTATGGATTCACTGGTTGGGGATAGTTTTGTTGGCGGTTTGAACAAATTAAAAGCGGTCGCGGAAAAAGAAGCATCCCAAACAAATTAGTTTTTTATCGTCTGATAGGGATTTTTATGTCGCTCGCTCATTTAAGAACTGCAATTCCTGAAGACGCAGGTGCGATCAGTGAATTGCTCATTCCTCTGGTCAAAGAGTTTGTGAGTCACGATTATATCGAACAAGGCAATGCTTTTGTTTTAAGAAGTATGTAGAAAGATTATATTCGAAGAAATATCGAAAATAATATTGTAAGCTATTCGATGGTTTATTAGCGCGTTAATCAAAAAACGCTTAATCTAAATACTTAGTCTAAATATTCGATCCCCGCGCCTTTGTCATTGGTCCATGCAATACGCGCTTTGACAATGGGTGCACCTTCAAAGCCCTCGTCACTCTGAACCGTCAAATGGGTGTCCACTGGTAGTTTTGCCAGTTCACCGTCAAGGATAAACAGCCCACCATCAGAGAAATCCTTAGTCATTACGCTTTTAGTACAAAATGTTTCAGTGGTTACCTTGACCGTTAATTTGATAGGTAAACGCTCGTTATTTCTACGTGATGGTTTGCTCATAAATGTTTTGCCCGAAATTCTTATTTTAAGCGGCTAATTGATAATTTATCGAATTTATATAGAAGTATAGTAGAATGTCTGTTTCTTGAACGATTATTTGCACAAATTTCTAACCTGTGACGTAAGGAAGCCGTTGATGTCGACCAAAGAGCTAGAAGCAGTACTGTTAGCAAGCTACCAGGATTTCAAGTTATCAACCGATGAAAAACATGAGTTTAAAGGGATTCTTGAACAGTTTAAACAAGATCCAACTAAGTTGAGTTTTATTCGAAATCGAGCTTTTTTGCTTGTTTCTGATAACTATCGTTCAGATAAAGCGGCTTATACCGCGTCTCTTAAATGGCTGGAAAATGTGATCAAGTCAATTGATTCGATCCGCCATTCTTCTGCAATTTTATCGGATTGTTATTTTAGCCCCGGCGACGAGTGCGCGAATAAAATTATTTCTTTATTAAATCGAGCAAAATCATCCGTTGATATTTGCGTGTTTACAATTTCTGATAATAATATTTCTGGTGCCGTTAAGTCGGCTCATGAGCGAGGGGTGAAAGTTCGTATTATTAGCGACAACGACAAAGCAAACGATTTAGGCAGTGATATCTATTCATTAGCAAAACAAAAACTGAATATTAAAATTGATCGAAGCCCAAATCACATGCATCACAAATTCGCAGTGTTTGATCAAAAGCAACTGGTTAACGGAAGTTTTAATTGGACTCGAAGTGCTTCAAAATATAATCAGGAAAATATTGTGGTGAGTAATGATGATGGTTTGGTTCGATCGTTTTTGAAAGTGTTTGATAAATTGTGGAGGGAGTGTGAAAGGGTAGGGAGTTGAGCTTTGGCTTTGTCTGGCGGAACTCTCCTGACGTTGGATAACTATATCTTAAGGTTCTAAAGATTTTAACGGAAGAATGTCGTTAACATGCGGATTATTTATTGATTTAATATCTTGAACGCAGGTTATTGGTTTGAGCAATATTGGAGAATTACAGAATGATACCTGTTGAGACGATAGTAATTTTTCTCGCTGCTACGGTGACATTGGCATTTGTGCCAGGCCCCGATAACTTTTTTATTTTAACTCAGTCTGCTCTACGCGGGCGAAATGCCGGTCTTCTTGTGACTGTAGGTCTATGTACCGGATTATTAATACATACCGCAGCTGTTGCATTCGGTGTGGCTAGTATATTTCAAACGTCTGCGCTGGCGTTTAATCTGCTGAAAATTGTAGGTGCAATGTATTTACTATATCTTGCTTGGCATGCATTTAGGACGGGCGCTACCAAAGTTGATGAATCTTCCGATTTACGCATGACCTCAAGATCGCTTTATTATCGAGGCGTGATCATGAATATTACTAATCCAAAAGTGGCAATATTCTTTCTTGCATTTCTCCCTCAGTTTACCGATCCGACCAAAGGCTCAATTACTATCCAGATGATGATGCTCGGAGGAATTTTTATTATTGCGACACTATTGATTTTTTCTACAATCGCCTGGTCAGCTAGTTTTCTTGGTGAGTGGTTGAAAAAATCTAAGAAAGCGCATTTGCTCATCAATCGCGTCGCTGGAGTGGTTTTTATCGGTCTGGCAGTCAGACTTGTGATTAGTGAGCGTTGAGGCTGTAGAAAAAGTCAAAAAGATCTCAAATTGAGAGCAAATCGAAACTTCAAAAATAGTATAATAGAGCCATCAAGAAATGGAGATGATCATGGCTCGATTCAAACAGTACGATTAC
>Ga0316204_10000365_pt1 | contig 177163 bp, 144 predicted proteins | sample 6monrhotite_MG_2_FD_205661 | JGI IMG/M metagenome (GOLD analysis project Ga0316204, IMG submission 205661) | Microbial mat bacterial communities from mineral coupon in-situ incubated in ocean water Damariscotta River, Maine, United States -... | ecosystem: Environmental > Aquatic > Marine >... | reverse complement strand
ATAGGGGACGCACATTCCATCGAGGCGCTGGAGCGAAACCTCCACACAAGACGCCGGATATACTGACGCATCTGATTCTTTTTTTGCTAAACTTGCCTTGACAGCCGGGAGGAACCATATACTGTCACCTGATCTTTTCTTGAAATATACTCTCGTTTGAAAATTTCGAATATGGCACCCGAACCTTAAATCATTCAAAGGAATTATTGAGTGTTAAGTCAAAGCATATAGGAAAAACTAGTCTTCAATAAAATGTCTAAAAATAGGGAGAACTGTATCTTTAATTGAAATTGCTTCGAATTTACTCACAGTTTGAAACGGTTGATGTACTGTGCCGTTTAGAATTTTCTTGAATTTCGCGAATTGTTTAACGCTTTGCTGGAGGAAGGGACCCATGTCCGAACCAAGCGACTCAGGGTGTTGCTCAATATATGCAACTATCTCGTCCGTCGACGGGGTTACCTTTTTCTCTTCTTTTTCAGTTAATGGTGTAGTCCTCTTCTTGTTCCTTTGTGTTATTGAAAAGTTTTTGACGATTTGTAGGCGCCCCTTCCTAGTGAAATACACTAGGCCTGCTAATGTAAACAGGTTTCGAAGTAAACCCATTCCAGCGTAAGGGAAAACCTCTAAGTCGAGCCCTTTTGCCTCATTGACTAGTGCCAATAATTTGTCACGGCAGTGCTGAACATTAATATCGGAAGGAAGAATCTTGGTTGATTGGTTATGATCTTCTTTATCTGCGGAGCTGCTATTTGTTTTGTTACTCCCAGCATGAGTATTTACATCTACTTGGCCGGCAGGAATGCCTTGACTACTTGCGCCGCCTTGAACTGTAGGAGTATCTTGACCATCTGCGCCGCCTTGAGCAGCGGAAACGCTTGCCGAAGCCGATTGGTCGCCGCTCCAGAAATCTTGTTTTTTGGCCTTTATAACAAAGGATCTCCATTTAGCAGAACACACCCTGAGTTTCTTGAGGGCTCCTTGGTAAACAAGAGTGTTCAAATCAACATCGTTTTTCAGGGTGTTCCAAGGGAGCTTAGATGGAGACTTACTCGAAAACTCAATAACACCCGCCAAACCATAATGTTCGGAGTGTTTCTGAACATCCCATCCCGTTTTTTCGGTCAGCTCTGAGATTAAAATAGCCCTGTCATTACATAAAATGGTCCATCCGTATTCATCAGTGTACTTACCATTGTTCTTCGAAGACCCCGGCTCCTTAGCAAATCGGTGCAAATCGTGTTGCCCATATGTCAATTGTATTTCAATATTATCGTCAGTATAAGAAAGCGACTTTTCTTTGAATTTAGAGTCTTTTCTGATTTTAGGTAGTTTATCTTCTGTCTCTTCGTCATTCAATTTAATAGTCAGATCCTTGGCAATTAAGCGACCATAGCGAAGTCCGATTTGTTTCGCCAAATTCGTAATATTATCCGGGTCGCCAAATTCACCGCTGATCTCATCAGGAAGTTTGGTAATATCAATTTTAGTAAAAGATTGATTTGTTGTTTGAGTGACAGTTCCTTGAATATCCCATTCTTCATCTTCTATATATTGATCAACATCTAAATCTAGGATGGAAGCTTCGGACCCAGTATCCGTTTGAATCGAAAAATAGCGCCCTAGTTTGAACAGCGCGCGATTAAGTCCAACCCCGAACGCTCCAATGCCGTTTTCGTGGGCGGTGTCTTTCCCAAAGCGTAGAGCGATAGATTTAAATTTTTCGATAGAAATCCCGGTGCAATTGTCTTGGATTATTATTTTTTCCCCTGAAATCGAAAGGCTAATTTCAACTCCTTTGTACGATTTGGGTAGGTTGTTTTTTAAAACATTTTTGGAGTCGTTTGTAACGATTCCATGGGCGGCGTCGATTGAATTATCAATTAGTTCAAAAATGGCAGAATATGGGTCAATATCACGCGTGAGACTTTCGACTACAACGAGTTTCGTCGGATTTGTTTTGATATTGAATAGATTTTTTTCTGCAGACATACGATTACTCCATTATTTTTTAATTGCTTTACGTAGTATTTTAAAAATTTGTTCTGCCAAAAGAGGGCTCACACTATTGCCAATCTGTCGGAAGCTATGCCACTTGGATGGGGCGAATTGAAACCAATCTGGAAACCCCTGTAATCGAGCAGCCTCCCTTGGGGTGATCACCCTGTTTTCGGTTGGGTGCAGTGGCCTAACAGCTTGGTAGCTTCCTCTTTCCGGCCCAGTTCCAGCCCTTAAAGTAGGGCAAAAACCATCTAGTTCCAATTTTCTGGATTTTGAAATGTTGTCACTTTTGCCCGGCAGAACCTTCGCATAACGTGCCGAAACCGGGGCTGAGTGCCTGGTCCCAAATGAGCCGGAGATCATCTGTTCTTTTTTTAGTCGCTTGATCGCCCTTTGATTACCAACACCTTCGGGTATTGCCCCCCATAATTTTTTGCTAAAATCGCACGAGTCTGGTTGATTGGCTTTTTTCCAGCTTTCTTCGGCAGATTGCCACTCGGGATCAATATGTACTTCAAGCCCCTTGAGCGCTTTTCTTACAGTGATCAGTTCTATGTTTTGGGAAGGTGCGAAATCTGTTTCTTTTAAATTCTGTTTTTGATCTGAACGTATACCGATAAAAAATACTCGCTTTCTCGTTGTAGGGGCTCCAAAGTCATTTGCCGCTAAGGTCATGGGGCGTAACATTTTATAGGTATCCGCCACCTGGGATATTGCATTATTTACAAAGTCTTTATTTTTGACCTGCAAAATACCTGGAACATTTTCAGCCAAGAAAAATTTAGGCCTTATTTCGTTAACAAGTTTGAAAAAAGTGCTGAACATTTCATTTCTAGGATCACCTTCTTGATTTTTCCCTATCAAGCTAAATCCCTGGCAAGGGGGACCGCCAATGATGCCGCCAAGTTCGCCTTCTTTAAGGCCTAGCCTGTTTAAAATGGCTTTCCCGTCGAGTTGGGCAATATCTTCGGCTATATGGGTAGTATTGGGAAAATTGATAGCATGGGCGGCGATTGCATGTTTATCTAGCTCCACGGCGCCCATAACATTAAACCCTGCACGTGCGGCCCCCAAGCTTAAGCCACCAACACCGGCAAAAAGATCAATGACTGTCATTTCGGTTGATTGGGGTCGTAAAGGGCGATTCATAGAGGTGGGAATTAAATTTTATCAAGTAATTTTAGTTGGCTTAACATTGAGTATCCTTACAATATAACGCTGATTTAGGACAACCAAAATTCCATAAAGGGTGCCAATTGACAGAGTACTGATTTTCTCACCCGACCACCCGACCGGCACCCTTCTCCGCCCGCTCCCTTTCCCAGCCATACTCCCCATGGACTCTTGGGGCGGTGTTGCCAGTTCACACAATCCCTTCTAGGGACCCGTGCATTGTTCATTGGGGGTCGGGAATCAAAAGAAGGCTTGTTTAAAAAATCTTGTGAGACTCGGTTGGCCCCTATAGAATTTTCAGTAGAGATTGCTCTGTTGTTTAAATTTAATCTCGGTGTCAACAGGGAACGACAGTGAAGCGTATCTATTTGGACTAAACAAACTTCTTGTTGATCTTGTTTCCAGGCGAAAAACTCATTGTTGAGCCAGCTTGCCTTGGCTGCTATGGTGCAACCTGCCCAATGAAGAAGAGAGAACCATGAACATTAAAAACATTGTACTTTTTGGGTTGATGCTTTGTTTCAGCTTGCCATGCTCTCTGTCGGCTGAAGTCAATGTCACTTCGGCGGAGCTATACGCAGCCTTTGCCAAAAAAGGCCCCCGGTCTGTCATAGCCCACGCCAGAAAAGCGGCAGACTACATTCAGAAGGGTGGGGACTTAGGGGTCTTTAACATAGAAAAGAGCGAGGAATGGTGGCCGAACTATCCTTTTTTTAGCACCATCATTGTGATGCGGTGCGATGAAGAGCGGGATGTAACTCACCCGATTGACGCCCTGAGAGAGGGGCTGACCCAGCGGAATGTGGTCCGTAAGTTTCGTGATGTCGACGGCCAGGCGACCTTCCATATTCTATGTAACAAAATCCCGGGTTACCCCAAAGGATTGTGGCTTTTCCAAAGGCATTATTGGCCTGAAACAAAAGACCCGGTCCATATGGCTGTGTTGCTGTTACCTGTAGAGGACACTCCTTACCAAATCCAAGCCTTTTATTTGACAGAAGAATATACTGCCGAAGAGCTGAATCAAATGTTAAATGAGTCGCTAGAAGAATAGAATTCCTGTGCTCCATCGATATCGTACCAAGGAATTGAGCCAGTCTGCTGTCACTGAAACCTATCGATTGTTTCCCAGCTTGGAGCGCAAATCTCTGGATGAGGAGGTTGTGCCGGTGGCTGGCAAAGGGGGTTGTGAGAGGAGGGATCAAGCAGGGGAACCCCCGCTTGATCCTAATCAATATGCGTCGCTAGCTAGCCCTGGGGCTATTTTGCGATTGCCTTCTTGGCGTCTAGGCCGACTTGAAATTTGTCGTTTCCACCGGCCCACTTGGCTCCGTGGCACTTATAACAGCTTGGCGCAGACTCCGAACCTCGTAAGTCAGCCCCGTGACAACCGGTACAGTTATTCTGCGGGCTGTTAAAGGCCTCGGCGTGCCCAACGCCGTACTTGAGCACACTATGAGGCGTGGAAGCCATCAGCCATTTTGCACCGTGGCAGGTGTAGCAGCTTGGAGCGGTGGTCGAGCCTTTGAGGCCGGTTCCATGGCAGCCTGCACAATACCGGTCAGGGTCGCTGAAATTAGGCGCATGTTTTTTGCCGCTCTTTGACTCGGTATGCCGGGCCTCTGCTTGCAACCACTTGGGGCCGTGGCAGCTGTAGCAACTCGGCGCCGAGCCGCTGCCCTTCAAGTCCGTCCCGTGACAGGCGGTACAGGTTGGGTCTGGTGCGTAGGGGTCGCTTGCGTGCATCTTGCCGTTTTTACTTTGGTTGTGGATTTCTAGACGAGTCCAGTTATCCCCGTGGCAATCATGGCAACCAGGGCGCAACTTACCGGCGATATTTTCTTTCTTCAGTCCCGCTCCGCCGTGGCAAGCGCCACAGTTTTTCTCGGCATTTAAAATACCGGTTTTATGCATGATCCCGTTTCGGTTGACCTTGTGGTCATTCTTATTCCACATCACCCCATGACAAGAAAAACAACCGGGGATATAGGCTTGCCCCTTCAAGTCAACGCCGTGACATGCGGTACAATCCTTGGCGCCCTTGTAGAGCTTTTTGCCGTGGTCAACACCATTGAGGGTGATGTTATGTGATGTTAATCCTTCTTTACACCCGGCGAGCCCGATGAGGGCCAGCAGGATCATTATTAATAATTTAGGCCGCATAACAGGCTCCCTCCAATCAATCCACCAAAGCTGCTGACCACCATGTCACAGCCGACGGCTCCCCAACGTTTGGAGACTTTCCCGGTTAAAACCCCGTAGTGCACATCGGTGGCCGTAAAAAACGTACTGGAACTGGTCTCTTGACCGGCCTCAGGTACATTGGTCGTTTCTGCAATCCCGTACCCGATCCCCGGCCCGATATAAAAGCCGCCGAACTCTTTGAGCAAAGAATAACCAATCTCGTAGCCCTTAAAGGTTAGAGTCGGCTCTGTGCTGGACTTTTTTGAGCCAAAAGAACTTGAGTTTTTCAGGCTGTGGTAGGTCAGGCTGGTTTCCGCTGCATCAAACTCGATCAGCCACAGGTCGACCTTACCTGCTCGGTACCCCCCGGCGGCGCTTATGCCCGCAAGCGGGGTGTTTGTGGTGGTGAAACTGGTCCCCAAATTTGCCCGGAACTCTCCGGCAAAGACAGGGGCGCTACCAGACATGGCCAGCAGCACCAAGCTTCCTAGAAGCAGGAATGTAAGATTGAAACTTCGCAAAAAGGCCCTTTGGAAAAAGTCATTGTTTCTGCAATAACCGCCTTTCTAGCAAAAGTTTATGAACTTTACATGAATTTTACATGAAACATTTTCTATAGATATGGCCCCTTGCTCTCCCTTCGGCGCCCGGTTGAAAGGTTGCAGAAACCCTCTAGCCCCGAAGTTTTTCCGGCCTGGGTTTCTTGGTTATTTAGTTGAATTTACTCAATAAACAAAAGAATCAGCTCGCCTTCGTGAACATATGCCAGGGCTTTGTCCCCCTTGGGGGAGAATTTCAGCCTGGAAAGGTTATGTGGCCCACGGATCGGGAATTCGATCACTGTTTCAGAGTTAATGCTATCAAGTCTGATGATCCCGTCCCGTGAGCTGGAAAGAAGGTGTTTACCATCTGGAGTAAAGGCGACTTGAACCAGGGTAAAGGAATAGGGTTCAGATTCTGCGATCCTTTTTTTTGCTTCGATATCCCACAGGTCTATTCTTTCCTGGTAGTTGACAGCGAATGTTTTTCCGTCAGGAGAAAAGACGAGGTGCCTAAACGAAGGGGAGTAGGAATTCCTCGAAATCGGATAGGTGCTTGTGTCTTCAAAAACCTCTTGGGTTTGTTCCTTAAATCGCCAATGAATAAAACGGCCCTGTGCCGTGGCAATCAAGACACTCTTTCCGTCGGGAGATAAAGCGATGCTAGCGACTTCCTTTGGGTTACGAGGGTACCTCATATACCCCCCCGGCCAGAGAATTTCTTCGGGCAATGGCATCTGTTCATCGGGGTCACAGGTTTGGTAGCGGGAAGCATACTGGAAACAGGTTCCATAGGAAGCAAGCAGCTTACCAAATTGGATATCCCATAGTTTTACGGTCGTATCCTCTGAGGTCGTGACGGCCCTCTGACCATCGGGAGTGATTTCGATGCGCTCTATCACGGCCTGGTGACCAAAAAATTCCCGTATTAACTGTCCCGTTTCGAGGTCGATCAGCGCAAGGGGAGTTTGTTGTGCTCTATCTTTTTTATAAGGGGCGATAAAGCCGACCAAAGCGGTCTTTCCGTCTGGCAAAAAGGCCATGCTTGTCGCCGCTTGAAGTGGGTAGATGTTGAAGGTTTTTATCTGCTTCCTGGACTTAAGGTCCCACAAAACAAGCGATCTATCCTTTGCGGCCACAAGGGCCTTGTCCCCGTCAGGAGAAAAGGCCAAACGGCTGGAACCATGTACATTTTCCGGTTCGTCTCGGAGAACGAGGCCCCTGGCTTGACCGATGATACCGTCGCCAATGGCTCCGTTGAGCAGGAGAGTGCTGACCAACAAGAGCAGGACAGCCCCCTGGAAAATCCCTTTGAAGCCCCAATGAAGTTTAGCAGCCGGGAGGCTTGCCTCTTGGCTGCGCATGGTTCGCCACTCTTTGGATAGCCGAACACCGAGCCACCCAAAAAGAAAAGGCCCCAAGTAAATGTATGGGAGAGTCCGTGGTGAACTGAGCGCTTCGACAGCCGGTTCAAACCAGCGGGTGTTAAAGTCGATGGTCACGAAATGCGCAACGACGATGTGCAGGCTGACCAGCCCCCCGCAAAGGAGGAAAAAGGCGGAGTCAATGATGTTTTTGTGGCTGCGCAACCCTTTTCGAGAGGAACGGTCTATCAGCCAAAAAAGAAGCGCCGCAATGGGCAAAAAAGGCAGGACGGTAAAGGACGCCAGGCCGAGGAAAAACCCTATTATGTTGAGGACGATGGTTCCTAGCTCGTATCCATCTACAGAGTGTGCAAACCGCCCAAGAAAGAACAGCAGAATGAAGGTGATCAAAAAAATAGTGAGTTTCATTTGTTGAGTCTTCCAGTGTCTTAGAAAGCCGATTTTTGGCGGATTAAGAAAAAAATGAGTCAATACATTTAGGGAAAATTTTTAAATTACCCTGTGATCTTCCAAACGTTTTGGGCAAACTTGCCCTTGTCATCGAACAGCACCCCCCTTTTTCGCCCCGAGATGTGCCGAAATATATAAATAAGAAGGGACCCTACCCTCCAGAGTTTGTTTTGTCTGCCCGCTCCGGTCAAGAAAACTACATTTTTATGGTGATCTTCATGATTTTGTTGTCCGGCGAGAGGGTATAGGCAAACCCGAAATACTCGACCGCTTTCTTGATATGATTCCACCGTTCTGCTTCTTGTTTCGTCTGCTCCTGGTCTTCTGTTGCGTTTTCTTCACCACGGCGCACAGCGGTGATAAAGGCGTTGAGGTCCTTGCCTAGTTGTTGGTGGTATTCTCCAGAACGTTTTTCTATTTGCGAAGAAAGCTTTTTTAAGTCCGCATTAAAGAAGCTGGTTTGGCGGACCTGCTGGCGGTTTTCATCCTCGATGGATTGTTTGAGCTTTGGGGTCACCTTTTCGATCACCGTGACACAACAGGTGATCAAGATCTTGATTTTGGTCGGGTTGGCAAAAGGGTACCGATTGCAGACATAATCCGCCAGTTTTTGGACTGACTTGTTCTTTCGGGTCTTTCGCAAATACGGGGAGTACTCGCTGGTCTTCCGAGCGAACAGGCTGATCGATTTAAGGCTTAGAGTTTGTTTTTGTTGCTTAAACCAGATGTCGTATAGCCGGGACCGGGCCGGTTCGTTGACATGGACCTTGAACAGGCTGCGGTCTTCTTGGTCCAGCCGGTACCCCATGGCGGTGAAGGCCTTCGAAATTCGGCTCAAGTGCTGTTGGACCTGGCTGGAGTCTTTTTCCTCGAGGGGGCTTAGGATGTTATGGTAATAGTAGTTAATAAAGCTGCCCAGGTCAGACTGTAGCTTCGCCAGCATCTTGGGGTCTTGTTCTACGAACCGGGTTGCGCACTTGATGTGTTGGGCGGTGAGTTTTCTTTTTTTACCGGTCTGCCCTGCTGACCGAGAAATCTCGATGAAGTAGAGCAAGTAAAACAGATTTTTGAACAGCTTGGCGTGCTCACTGGAGTCTTTGGCGAGTTCCCGTTTGGTTTTTTGTTGGGCCCGAAGCCCGGTTCCCTCTGCTTCTTTGATCGCCGAGGTCAGCAGGAGGTGGACCAGCTTTTCTGTCTCGTTGAGCAGAAACAAAACATCGTGGGTGAAGATGTGTTTGAACGTAAACTTGATATACTTATTTTCAAGACTAAAGGACCGAAACATCAAAACCCCAAAGGATCGTCCCCCTCAATTGGATCACCTGAAAGTGTGAGTTAAATTAAGAATATCAAAGAGTAGTGATAATAACAAGAATATCCCAGGAAATAATCAGTCACTGCCTTATTTCGACATCCGCTTAGCGAAGGTCACCACAAAGAGCGCCATGCCAAAGGCCCCACCAAAGGCCTCGAAAGCTGCGACAGCCTTCGCAATCCCCCGTGGGGTGATGTCTCCGTAGCCTAAGGTGGTGAAGGTGACCACGCTGAAATACAAACAATTGCCCAAGTCGCTGAGGTGTTTGCTCATCGATTGTCCCGGCAAGTAGCCAATGTGCCCCTCAGGCCCCTCGACACCGATGCCGAAATACACCAAGGCGCAGAAGAGTGTCAGGAACACCGAAGAAACAACCACCCGCAAGGGACGTTCGCTATAGCCGCTGGTGAGGTCGACCATTTTAGATAAAAAACGTTGCGCCGAGTACAGCGGCATTTTTTTGCGCCGGACAATCATCTCACGGTGAAAAAACTCTCCGGCCAACATAAACTCCCCGCTTTGCTCGTGGACTTGTTTCAGGTGGCGGAAAATCTCTTCTAGTTGTTGGTAGTTTGAATTGACTTCGTCCCAATTCTTTTCTTGTCTTGCTCTGCGGAAATTCGCATGCTGCACAAGGTTTTTACCCCACTTGACATGGGTCAGCCCGGCGCCAAAGAATTTACATCGCAGCAAATTCGCTCCGGCAAATTGGGCCTCATTTAAATTGGCGTCGGTGCAGTTGCATTTAAACAGATCAGCCCCTTGTAAATTGATATGGTACAGGTGCCCGGCCTGTAAATTCGCGTGGCTGAAGTCAGTATCTTGGGCATTGAGCCCTCCTTTTCCCATCAATCGAGCCCCTTGGAGGTCCGCCCAAGAAAGCCTGAAGCCCTCGATAGAGTGGCCTGCGTTCACCAAGGCTTCTAATTTCTCTTTGACCTCAGGTTGGTCCTTGGGCTGTTTGGGGTCATGCCAAAAGCACAACTCTGACTCCCCGGCTGGGTGTTCGCAGAAGCTTTTGTCCCGATTTTGGTAGGTACAGGTCCTAGGTGGAGGCTCAGTCATCGTTGCTACCTGCTGACGTTCCAAAGTGTGAAATTAACCCTTAGGTTGATGATCTCACGTTTTGGTTGATTTTAGTAGTCTGTAATTTTGGGGAGCGGTGTACTGCAAAATACCAGGTGACTCCTGGGGGTGCGCCTGGTTCTTGCGGTAAGGGAAGGTAACTCCCTTTTAGGCGCAGAGGGATCGCCTTAAGCTCTGTGACTTCTCGGCTGAATAGGGTTCGATCCCTGGCATAACGACGCCAGTATGTCCGCTTTAAAGGGCTTACTGTGGACTTCCGTAGCCCCCATATCCAAGTAGACTTGGGTGTCTGCGTGGCCTGTGGACATGATGATGGGGATGTCGGGGAAATTGGATTTTTTCCGGATTTTTTTTAACAATTTATCTCCGGTCGCAAAGGGCATCTCGACGTCAAGGATGATCATGTCAAAATTAGCGTGGGCCTTGAGGAAATAGTACCCGTCGAACACATCATGGGCGACAACCACGACAACCTTGCGATCAATTTTTCCGATCATTTTTGAAATCAAATTGCTTTGAACTTTGTTGTCTTCAATAACCAAAATGTTCATATCAGTGTACCGGGTTGTCTGTGGATATGGGCAGAATACTGGCGACGCATTCCTCAAAACTTTTGGTAGTGACCGGCTTGGTGAGCTGCCATGTAACCCCCAACTCGTCTATATTTAGGGTCGTTGATGACGACATGACGATTGGGATATCGCAGAACTCTGGGAGGCTCTTGATTTTTTTAACCAGCGCCGGGCCATCGATAAAGGGCATTTGATAATCTAACATGATGAGGTCGAATTTTCGGTGAGTTTGTAAATATACATAGCCCTCAAACGCATCGGTGGCGATCATCGATTGAATTTTAAATTTACTTTTTTCGATGATCTTCTTGATCATACTGCTCTGGGTTAAGCTGTCATCAATGATTAGTATTTTCATGTAACCTCGCCATCACCGGATGTTTTAAACCAATTATATTCTTTTTTTTAAACTACGCGTTGACCGGTAGGGTGTCAATCCGTCGGAGTGGCTTGAAATCAGCAGGTGTTCATCGAAGTACATCCGTATAATCAATAGCCTGAAACGCCTGTTGGGCCTGTGTTGATGGCCGTTGCGCCGGTCCATGGTGAGCCGTTGTTTTGGGAGCTGCACCACCGGCTCGCTGGATGTGACGACCGAGTTGATCTCAGTCGGTGCGGCGCAGTAGCCTTCGAATTTGGAAGCCCGGGCGAGTCATTATCCCATGTGCTCGCACAGGAAATCTAAAAAACGGCTGACCTTCGGGGAAAGGTATTTCTTGCTGGGGTAGACGGCGTAAATATTGGCCACCGGCTTTTGGTAGTCTGCTAACAACGGGACCAATTCACTGCCCAGGTAGGCGGCGCAGATCGTTGTTGGGAGGACGGCGACACCGAGCTTCTTCATCACTGCGGCTTGGACCAAGGTCAAGTTGTTCACCTTGTATCTGTGCTGGGGACTGATTTTCGTTTCTTTTTTGTCTTGGGTGAAACTCCAATGGTGCGCTGCTCCCTGTAGACCGATGCATTCTTCGGGGATCAATTGGCTGGGGTGTTTGGGGATTTCCCTTTGGTTGAAAAAACCCGGATGGCTGTAGAGCCCTAGTGGAATCTCCCCGATCTTTCGAGCGACCAAGGTGCTATCAAAGAGCTTCCCCACTCGGATGGCCAGGTCCACCCCTTCTTCGGTCAGGTTGACCCTCCGCTGGCTCAAGTCCACCTCGACTGACAGGCCGGGGTGGAGCTGGGTGAAGTCCACCAAGAGCTCGGATAAATAGTTGATCCCGATATCCACAGCGACACTGATTCGTAGGGTCCCCTTCAGCTCGGCCCGAACTCCTGCAATATAGTTTTGCGCCTCTTCGGCCTCTTCGACGATCCGCTCACAATGAACCAAATACCCTCGACCAACATCGGTCAGCCGGAGGCTTCGGGTGGTTCGCTCGATCAGCCGAACCCCGAGGTGTTCTTCCAAATTCGAGATGCGGCGGCTCAAGGTCGCCTTGGGGATTTGTAGCAATTGGGCAGCTTTGGTGAAGCTTTTCTGCTGAGCAACTTTGGTGAAGAGCAGGGCGTCGTTTTCGATCATCTACTGTCTCATAATCGGGATAATGATTATCAATAATGAATATAGACCTCATTATTGCAACATTATATCCTAAGATCAAGAAAGCACTCAACCTGCTTGGATCGGATCAACACCCCCGTTGTTCTGGCCTTCACCTAACCGAACGGAGATCAAGATGACCGACACAACCCAAACAGCCCCTCAAAGTGGTTCTAAAATCAAATATAGCTGGATCGGTATCCGAGCTATTTTAAGTTTGATCCTCACCAAAGCAGGTTTCGATAATCTCACCCATAGTGAAGAAATGATCGGCAACATGCAGCATTTGGGCTACCCGGAATATTTGCTGACCATCTTAGGCAGCGCCTATTTGATCGGGGTGGTTGCCCTTTGGCAGACTAAATCACAGACCCTTCGTGAATGGGCCCATGCGGGGTTCACCATCGCGATGTTAGGGGCCTTTGCTTCCCACCTGTTTACCGGGGACCCGGCCCAGTACTTTGCCCCGTCGTTGGTCTTTTTACTTTTGTTTCAAGTCGCCTATTTCCTAGAGAAAAAGTATGGTGATCAATAGCCTCTGGGCGAAACCGAATCCTAACAGGAGAGCCTCATGAACCAGACAAATAAAACTAGATTTATCCAAGCGCTTGCCGTCTCCGAAGGGGCCGGGGTGACGGTACACCGCACCATTGGGACCCCCAGTTTACGTGGCTATGATCCCTTCATGATGCTGGATTATTTTAACAGTGATGAGCCAGGGGATTATATCGCCGGCTTCCCGTCCCACCCCCACCGGGGGTTTAGTACTTTCACCTATATGATTGAAGGGGATATGGAGCACAAGGACAGCATGGGTAACACCGGCAACCTTGGCCCCGGGGGCGCCCAGTGGATGAAGGCCGCCAGTGGGGTGGTTCACTCCGAAATGCCGAAGCAAGAAGACGGATTGATGCGAGGGTTTCAGTTGTGGATCAACTTACCTGCCGCCCACAAGATGGATAACCCCGAGTACCAAGAGTACACCGCAGAGGCCTTTCCTTTGGTGAAAACGTCGGATTATCTGGTCAAAGTGATCATTGGCCAGTTTGGGGACGCCGTGGCGCCGATTGTCGATGAGATCACCCAGGTTTCCTATTTTGATGTCCAGTTGAACCCAGACAAGCGGTTTCAACATGGGTTACCTGCCGAGAACAAAAGCTTTCTGTATCTCTTCGAAGGCAGCGGGACGCTGAAAGGCAAAGATGTCCCCACCAACACCTTTGTTGCCCTCGGCGCCGAAGACCTTGAACTGGATTTTGTAGCGGGGAGCCAAGGGGCAAGGTTCATCTTGATCAGCGGGAAACCGATTGAGGAGCCTGTGGTGCAATATGGCCCCTTTGTGATGAACACCCGGGAGGAAATCGATCAGGCGATGCGTGATTTTCAGTCCAATAACTTCGTCCGGGATAAAGCCTGGCGGAACCGGAAGTGATCAACTTTGAGGTTGTCGGTTATTAAAAAAAACCGGCATCGAATCTGTAGGTGGTTTGTCGGGTTGGGGCGTCTGGTAATGCCGATGTTGTCATGGCTCAGGGGGGGGGCTTGTCTTAATATTGAATTAATTTGACACGTAATATGTCATTTTATTAAATAAAAATTGTTCGATTGACAGTGAGATGTCGCTCAGGTTAACAAAGACCGATCACTAAATGAGGGAAGTACTTAAATTAATTTGCCAATATTTTTGGCGCTCTACTTAGGTTTAAAATGAAAAAAACCACTGCACTTTTATTCGCCCTTCTTTGTATTTCGTTCTCACCACTCTATGCCATTGAAGAAGTAGCGTTCTTTGATTTATCGAGCAGTGCCGGGACCTATACCACCTCGACAACCGACCCCGATTTGGCGTTTATGAACGGCAATTTTGATTTTGACCTCACTGGGGGCGGTTTCTCGACCGGTTATTACCGGATCCTAGACACCAACATGCTGTTTGGCGGCGGCTATCAGAGCTACTCTCTTCAAGGTGAATCGGGCACCAAAGCCTTGACGTCCACGATTTCGGGAACCACCGTAAATTGGAACATTGCCTATAAAATTACCGAGCTGAGTTATTCTGGCCTGTTTGGCATGTTTGGTTATCACATGGGGTTCGCCGAAAAGTGGTCTTTTGACCCCCATGCTCGGTTAGCAATCTCAAACAAAGTGACGGTCAAGGACTCAGTTTATGTTAAATTTGAAGCACCTTCTTTATTTTTGAAATCTGAATCTGAGACCCCGGGCTCCGAGTCACAGAGTCTTAGCTTTGTCACCCTGCACCTGCCGATTGGGTATAAATTTGATAATTTTTCAATCACCTATCAGTTGCAAATCGGCGGGCCGGGGTACAAAACCTCAACCGCCACATCCAGCTCAACCGCTCAGTTCGGCTCAAACTCTCAGTTGATCGTCGGCTATTACTTCTAAACGTAAGGCTGTTCGCTGCAAGATGTTTTAACTTCTTGCAGCAAACCCCTATCAGGGGACTGTACTCAACGGTGACCGCAAGCCAAATGCCTGTCACCGGTCCCTCTCGCTAAGTGAAGCCCGGTTGAATCGCCTAGCAGCCTCTCGTTTCTCGATCCTCCCTCGAAGCCCTGATGCACTCCACTGTAAAGCGAATCGGCCCTATGGCTCATAAAATTGAATTTCGCCTCCTATAAAGGCTCTATCATATCAATAATCACTGGTTATTTGTCGAATGCTGTGACATTGCAGATCGCCCAGGAGCTTTCGGAGCGGCTTTTGCTGGATTGGCGGGCAAAAACCCTGACGATCAGGCGAGCAAGTTGTATATCACCCGATGCGCTCAGTTGGCTGAACAACCAGATCTGTTGGGTGGAGACTGGGATGGTGTGTACCGGTTGACCGAAAAATAGAGGCGCTGAACTGCCCCGGTCTCGGTTGTGCCTCCTCAAACGGGGCCACCGAGGCTTCTTCAAAGGGCGAAGGTGCTCTGGGACTCTGATAAAACACTCGTTTTTTGGCCCTGTCTGGCGCTACGCTGGACCGGTGAGCGTTTTGTGAAGGTGTTTCGCTTCAAAGACATGATCTGGCCGAAAAGTTGCTGAACCATTTCAAATGCAGAAGTTGATATACGGATTCATGAAAGAGTGACAAACTACTATATTGATTACCTCGTAATTTGTTCACCTTAAAAACCTCGAACGACAATTGGGCCTATGAATCAGCGAATCAAACAAATGGCGATCAATGGAGAGGGGTTTTTATTTGACCCCACCAGCGGCGAGAGCTTCACCGTCAACCCGACCGCCGCCTTGATGATTCGAGGGATGCAGGAAGGCCGGTCTCCGAAGGAAATCATCACCCGTTTGACCGACACCTTTGACGTCCCGTCCGAACGGGCTGAACGTGACTACGCCGACTTTATAGCGCAGCTAAAACTCAACCAACTGGTTTAGCTTCAGTGAACAAAACTTATATCGGTATCTCGGGTCTCAACTCGATCGACAACCCGGCACCGGGCATCGGGATCGCCAAGGCACTCAAAGACGACAAAGGCTTGGATTTATGTATCGTAGGACTGTCCTACGACGCTATGGAGTCGGGGGTGTACTTAGAAGAGTGGTTTGATCGCGCCTTTTTGATGCCTTACCCCTCGGGGGGAAAACAAGCTTTTTTAGAGCGGATATTTTATATCAAGGAAAACTGCGGGCTGGATTATATCCTGCCGACCTTAGATGTCGAATTGCCCCTATATATCGCCTGCGCTGACGAGTTGGAACAGGGTGGGGTCGGCGTTTTGCTCCCATCTAAAGAGCAATTTGAACAACGGAGCAAAGAAAAACTTGAGCCGCTAGCCGAGAGCCTGGGGCTGAATCTGCCCAAAACAAAACGGGTCACCAATGAGGAAGAACTCAGCGAAGCGGTCAAGGAAATTAAATTTCCGTTGATGGTTAAGGGCGTCTATTACCGTGCGTTTTATTGCAGCAATATGGCCGAGGCGAGCGCCGCCTATTACCGTTTGATTGCCGAATGGGGATACCCTGTCTTGGTTCAGTCCTACAAACAAGGAACGGAAATCAACTTAGTGGGCGCCGGTGACGGAGAAGGAAATTCCTTGGGGATGGTGGCCATCAAAAAAATGGCCACCACTGAACAAGGGAAAATCTGGACCGGGGTCAGCATCCGACATGAAGCGCTACTGGAAGCGGGGAGGCGGTTTGTGGAAACCACCCAATGGCTCGGTCCCTATGAACTGGAGTGCTTGGTTGAAGGTGACCAGCTCTACCTGATTGAAATCAACCCGAGATTTCCTGCGTGGTCCTATTTTAGTGCTGCCCTTGGAGTGAATTTAGCGGCGAATTTGATCCGGCGCCAAATGAACTTGCCCTTAACAGAACATGAACATTTCGAAGCTGGAAAGCTATACATCCGTTATGTTGAAGAACGAATCATAGGAATGGATATGTTGTCAGCCATTTCGACAAAAGGTGAACGATGAAAAAACCCTATGAAGCGCCCAGCCTGATTAAATTAAAATCCGGGGGAATGAATAAATTTGGTGCAAAGCCTTACTACCTAAAGCGGGTTCGTAAAGAAATCGATGGGGCCTCCATTGATCAAATGATGGAGAACTACGGCTCCCCGCTATTTGCCTACTCTGAATCAAGCATTGTAGAACGGTTCCAAAAACTGAAAGCCAGTTTTTCGACAAGGTACCCCAATGTTCAGTTTGGTTGGTCTTACAAAACGAACTATTTAGCCGCCATTTGCGCAGTGATGCACTCTCAAGGCGCTTTGGCCGAGGTTGTGTCGGGGTTTGAATATGAGAAGGCTCGTGATTTAGGGATGCCGGCCCATAAAATTATTTTTAATGGCCCGATGAAACGGATGGACGACCTGCGGCGAGCAGTCACCGAAGGCGCCATGATCCAGATTGATCATTTGGACGAGATTTGTGACCTCGAAAGCATTGCCGAAGAAACGGGGCAGATCATTCCGGTGGCTCTGCGGCTCAGTATGGACTGTGGCATTCAACCCCAATGGTCCAAGTTTGGGTTCGATTTGGACAAAGGGATGGCGGAAGACGCAGTGAAGCGGATTCATGCCGGTGGCAAACTTCGAATCCGAGGCCTGCACAGCCATATCGGGACCTATGTGATTGAGCCCCAAGCCTACGCAACCCAGATTGCAAAAATGGTCGAGTTTGGGTACCGCCTCGCAGACGAGTGGGGTTTTGAGATGGAATACTACGACATTGGCGGAGGATTCCCTTCTTCCGGTCGTCTCAAAGGGGTGTATCTTCCCCCAGAAGTTGGGGTGCCTCAACTGGACGCCTATGCCGAAGCCATTTGCACTTCGCTGCTCGAGGCCCTTCGCCCGGGCGACCAACCCAAGTTGTTCTTGGAGACGGGTCGGGCGATGATCGATGACGCAGGGTACCTGATCACCAGTATCACCTCGACCAAACGGTTGCCTGATGGAAGGCGGTCTTATGTGGTGGATGCCGGGATCAACTTGCTTTATACCACCACATGGTTTCGCCATAACATTGAACTGGACCGAGAAACCGAAGGGGTCAATGAGCCCAGCGTTGTGTATGGTCCTTTGTGCATGAATCTGGATGTCCTCGATGAGGCCTGCCTGCTCCCACGACTTGAGCGGGGTACCCGGATGATTCTTTCTCCGGTTGGGGCATACAACCAGACCCAATCTATGCAGTTTATTGAGTACCGCCCAGCGTCGGTTTTGATCAACGAACAAGGGGAAGCGGAATTGATTCGTGAACGAGAAGATTTAAGCGACATCAATCGTAGAGAAGTTTTGCCCGAAAGGCTCAAGATAAAATGAAAGCCTATGTAAGTGCCATCGGGAACAGCTACGGTGAAGTCCTCTTTATCTCTCGCCCTTGGGTGGGAGTGGTGCTTTTTGGGCTCAGCTGGTTTCACCCGAACATGGCGATCATGGGGCTGGTGTCGGTCTTGGCGAGCTATTTGTTTGCCCGGGCGATTGGGCTTAAAAAAGGCTTTTTGAATTCTGGTTTTTACACCTACAACCCGTTGCTGATCGGTTTTGCGATCGGACGGGTGTTTGAGTTGGGTCCGCTGAGTCTGTTTTTTACGTTGATCGCTGCGGTGGTCACCTTCGCTTTGACGATCGTCCTCAACCATTTTTTTTATACCTTCTTTAAACTCCCGATTTTAAGTTTGCCCTTTGTACTTGCTGGTTCGTTGGTTTTTTTGGCGTCCCGCAAATACTCTGGCCTGTTCGTTGGGTATTTTTACCCAAGCAACGTGCCGGGCTTTGAACTGAATTTGCCCTTTTGGTTGATGGGGTACTTTGAAAGTCTGGGGGCGGTCTTTTTTATCCCCCAGGCTCTGTTTGGGCTTGTGTTGGCGGTTAGTGTCGCGGCGGTGTCTCGGATTTTGTTTTTGCTCAGCTTCTCTGGCTATTATCTAGGCACCTTGATCACCGGGCTGATGACCGGGTCGATGATGCAATCGTTTGCGGACCACAACCACTTTAATTATATATTGATCGCCATGGCGCTTGGCGGGGTCTTTCTCATCCCTTCGGTCAAAAGTTATTTGATGGCTATGGTGGCGGTGGCGGTTTCGACCCTGTTTGTGGACTCAGTCGAATTGATCTGGGCCAGCTTTGGCATCCCCGCCTTCCCTCTGCCCTTTGTGATTGTGACCCTGTTGTTTCTTTATATTTTGGGGTTGTTAGATCATCCGTTAATCCCTAGTCAAATCAAAGAAACCCCTGAGCGGACCTTAGATTTACATTTGACGTTAAAGCGCCGATTCCCTTTCCTCGGGCCGGTGATGGACCTGCCCTTTTCTGGGGTTTGGCAGGTTTGGCAAGGGTTTGATGGAAAGTGGACCCACCAAGGGATTTGGAGTAACGCCTTTGATTTTGTGATCACTGACACCAAAGGCAAAACCTTTCAAGGCTCAGGTGAAGAATTAGAAGATTATTATGCCTACAAGAAGCCGGTACTTGCTCCGGTTTCAGGGCGAGTGGTTGGCGCCGAAGGCTCAAAGCCAGACTGCCCCATTGGGGAACCAGAAGCACCGGGCAATTGGGGAAACCACTTGATCATTCGGACCGAAGAAGGGGTGTTTGTTGAAATCAGTCATTTGGCCCAAGACTCGGTTAAGTTTAAAACCGGTGACTGGGTGATTTCTGGCCAAGCGATTGGGTTGTGTGGAAACTCGGGATATTCTCCTCAGCCCCATATCCACCTCCAAGTTCAAGTTGAAGAGTCCATTGGAGCTCAGACTCGCCCCTTTTGCCTTGGGAATTACCGGCTGAATGGTTTGTTTTGTCATCAAGGCCGACCTGTTGAAGGCGACAAGCTTGAGGCGCTTCCTAAGAGTCGGGCGTTAACCCGCAAAACCGCCTTTTCTTTGGGGCAAAGCTTCCGGTACAAAGCGCAAGTCGGCGACAAGACCGAGGAAGTGACTTGGACCGTTGAAATGACCGCTGACGGGGTGTCTTGTCTGGTGTCGAAACAAGGGAGGTTGTTTTTTGGCCGGCCTCAAAACGGTTTTTTTGTTTATTCGGTCGAAGGCTCCGACCCTTACCTCACTGCTTTGTTCCAGGCTTTACCGAGGCTGCCGTTATATGAAGACGATCAGCTAGTTTACCAAGACAATTTGAACCTGGAGACATTTTTCTCTCCGCTGACCAAAGATTCCTTGTTGCTCGCCAGTTCTTTTTTTGGGCCCGTCGCAGAAGTGGTGGGAACCTATCAGTTCAATGGCCTGAATGAAATTGCTGGCACGATCAACTCCGGCTGGGGGCTCAAAGCGACCCAAACTCGGGTTGTTTTAGATCAAACCTTAGGGTTTCAGGTCGTCGAATCCGGAAAAATCCGTTTGGAACTTTTAGAAAGCAAGAGCTTCTCCATGACATCGGAGCCTGCCGCTATTTAAGTCTGCCGTTAGGCTCAAGGCGAATGCAGGTTGACGCACCCATAGAAAACCTACATACAGAATCAGCGATACACTTCCAAGTTATTTACTTGGTGGTTTTTTGCCCGCTACCGACTTGGTCGGTAGCTTCACCGCGATACCCGTCTTGGATATTGCATAGAGAACGAAAAAAGAGGGATTTTTAATGAAATATTTTGTCACGTTACTTTCACTAGGTTTTTTGTCACTGGCTCAGCCCTTTGGTGACGATCTGAAAGCAGGTCAATCCTTATCCGTGATGCCTTATGTAGCTAACGTCGCTTATACAGATTCCTCTTCGAAAGATACAGGTAGCATCATGGGCGCCTACGCGTTCTGGGGAATGGGACTTTCTCACTCCCTAGAAATGGCGGGGGAAACGGCGTCATTCACCAGTTTAACCGGCACAACAACAAGCCAGCAAAACACTGTTTTGAGCTACACCTATTACCCTAGTGTTACCTCAAAGTACCGGCTTGCAACCAACGGTGTCACCGGGGATGACTCAGATTCCGATGGTGGACGTATGATGGGTCTAGGCGGGAGCCTGACAAAATACGGGAAGCGAGCTGTGATGTTTGTTGATTTGGACGTCTACCAAACCAACTATGCGAATTACCCACTCTACAGCTCAACCTGGGTATCCACAGGCAAAGGCTTGACTGCAACCCAGGTGACCCCGAAAGTCGCGTTTTCCTTTGCTCGGGGCAAATATACCGCTAATGCAAGCGCTAACATCATCACCCTCAGTGACTCAGCCTATAACGGAGACAAGGGCTTTGTTTCCAGTACCTTTGGTGTCGGTGCCCACCGGATGAGATGGTCAACAACTTTGGATCTGCTTGTTGGAAAAGAGGCTTTTGCTGTACGTGACGGCGGATTCACCATGTACAACAGTCCTTCGGTATATAAATCAGGATGGAAGTTAGGTGGAGCTTTTTACTACTCTTACCAAACCCATTTCATGGCCAGCTACAGCGCTCGAACCTACGAAGAGACAAGCGCCGATGCAAGCGTCAGCGGTATGACTGTTAAACTGAAACATTCCTTCTAAGCTGTATGAACCGTCGTGTAATCGTTCTTTTTCTGTGTTTGGTTTGGTTTCAAATCCCGGTGCGGGCTGAGCCCGTCGCCGAGGCTTATCAAGCCTCGTACCGGGCTGAAGCGCTAGGGAATTGGGATTTGGCGATCAAAGCCCTGATCCCACTGTATGAAAAATATCCAGACGGTTACACTTTGAACTACCGCTTAGCCTGGCTCTTTTTTGTCAAAGGAGCCTTTGCGAATGCCGAGTATCATTTCAAGAAAAACTTGGTCAATGCCCCCAACTCTTTTGAAAACAAACTCCTTTATTCAAGGATGTTGCATATTCAAAAGCGTTGGACCGATCTAGAGCGGCTGACCTTAGAAATGTTGCGGTCTGATTTTTATCACCGGCAAACAAACTTGTGGTTGATGCAGGCTCTGGCTCAAGAAAAAAAGTTTGATTTGGCCAAAAAAATCGGACTCAAGATGCTTGCGTTGTACCCCACAGATATTGAGTTTTTAGAAGGCTACGCCGTGGTCCTCAACCATCTTGGCGAAGTCGTTGCGGCCAAACAAGTGTTCACCAACCTTCTTGTGCTACAGCCCAGTAATCAGGTAGCGAAGGCGGCCCTGAAAGACACCCCCCCGCTCGTCACCGGCGAAGCGAGCAACTGAAACCACTTGCTTGTATGAAACCAAGTCAGGTTATTTGGGCACTTGTCAGTTTTTAGAACAAACCCTTATTTTCCCCATGGGGTGCCCGAGTTTGCCTCACAGGGCACCGAATTTATTCCGCAGGCAGCCAAACTTTATTCCACTTTTGAGGCGGTAAATCTCCTCCCAACGGAGCGATCAACAGCGTCCCTGCGCCTTGTGTCGCATCAATCATGTGCAACATCGCCTCTGAGGAACCTTGGGGTAAGGTGATCGACCACTCAAAGGCGGGGGTGCACTGTGCCGGTACCGGTAGGGGAGCCTCACAGGCCGGGGAAATATTAAAGATTTTGACATCACCGCCGACCGGTGAAGCGGTGGGGCTGGAAGTGGTCACTAATTGGGAAAGGTTACCTTGAGCCGACCCGGTCACTTTGAGGCCGTAGACCCCCTGATTACCAAAGCATCGTAGCTCCTGTAAGAACTTCCCTTGAGACGAAATCACCTGAATCCGGTGGTTCAGGGCATCGGCGACCCAAACCCGGTCACAACGATCCACATCAATAGCGTGGGGAAGGTTAAATTCTTTGGCCCCCGAACCGGCTTGGTTATTCGGGGCGGACCAGAGCTGTAGAACTTTGGCTGAGCTGGGGTCAATCTGTAAAACTCGGTTATTCAGGCCGTTGATGTCGCCGTCAGCGACCCAAAGGTAGCCCCTCGAATCAAACCCAACATCGGTGATCCGGTCAAACTGAACCGGGTTGAGGCCGGTTCCCTCGCTGGTTTCTCCACAGACCCCAATGGCGCCCAGAAAACTGCCGTTTAGGCTGAATTGTTTGAGACAATGGCCATAGCCTTTTCCGGCTGTTAGCGGAGGGGCCATGTCCGTGATCCAAACTCGGCTTTCTCCGGTGGGCAACTGCTGGAAATGTAACGAATGGGGGTATCCTAGTTGGTCTGTGGTCCAGCTACGCAATAGATTCCCTTGTAGGTCCCAGACGGTCACCGCTGGGGCTTGGCGTTGGAGCATGTAAAACTCGTTGCCTGCCGGGGAAAGGGTCACCCAACTGACGTCCTTGAAATCGAAATTTTTAAATTGAGGGAATTGATTGTCCTGGAGGTACTGAGTCAAACCATCAGAGGAGGTCTTCAGTTTTTCCGAGGTGGAGCATCCAGCAAGCAGCGCCGCACACAGAAACATCAAGGTGATTTGTTTTAAGTAAACCGTGAATTTGCCCATAATACCCCTTGGGTTGGACGGTAGCAAAGTTGTTTAAGTCTCTGGATATGCAGCCCTTTGGGAGCCTTGTTGTTCGCTCCCAAAGGGCCAGGGTCTGGGCTAAACCTTTTTGTTCTTTTCCGCTGACTTAGCGGTTGAACAGGCTGTCGGTAAGGTGAAGTATTCTGGTGGGAACCATTGGTTCGGTGGATTCTCTTGGTACTCAAAATAGTCCGCCAGGGCCAAACTGGTCCCCCCTTCGGCGATGGTTGAGGCCGATTCCATGAAGGTCACTGGGCGGGCATGGGAGCCATCGGAGCCGGGGAAGGGGCTGTACCAGGTCCATAAATACCGGCCTAAGGGATATTCTTTTGTTGGTGGGAACAACACCGAAACAATATTGATATTCTCATTGGGGCACAGCGCCTTGTTGTTGGAGATCGTCGCATGAATCTCGCCGTCAACCGCTGGGATACTCGCCCAGCCCGGAGGTTGTTGTCCGAGCCCCATGTTTTCACAGGACCACACCACAGGGAAAGGCTCTCCCCGAGACAAAAAGATGGTTTCATTAAACAGATACCCCGAGCCTGCAAGCGGAGGGGTCGGTTTGACCGATTCAGGAGACACCCCATACAACATCGCCACTTGGGTCCCAAACCCTGAGGTCGGATTGTATTCATAGGACATGGTGGTACACTGGGTCCGGTCGGTATAGACTTGGTAGTCGCCGTCAGGTTTCCACTGGTACAAAACACTGGTGGGCAAAGGATAGCTCGCTGAGTCCACCGGGGTCATCAACGCAGTCATTTGGAACGAGTTGTTCCAGGTGAAGATTTGCTGATTGCCGGAGTTTCCTGCCTGGAACCCTGGGATCACCGGGGGCTGCCAAACCGAAGTATTTGGGGTTTTGACATTTTCGAAGGATGGAAAGTAGGTGAAGGAAAAATTCTGAAAAAAGGCGAGTTGAGCCGGGTCTCCTTTCGTGGGGTTCGCCGGGGCGCCGCCAAACATGAGGCGGAAGGGGAGTTTCGTGGACTGATCAAACCAGGTCCAGGTGGTCGCATTTGACGAGTCAGAGACCGGCTGTTTCCACCACTGGACCTCTTGGGCCTTCATCCAGTTTAGTGGGCTGGTGCTAAAATACTCTGCCTTAGAGCCTAACCACTGGGTGGTTGGCAAGGTCCACCCCATATCGGTGGACTTCCAACTGACCCCTTTGTCTGTGGAAACCAAGGTGCCCGTCGCTGTCACTTTATACCACCAGGTCCCGTACTCTAACCCGGTGACTTGAACAGAAAGAACCTCGTTTTCAACATAAGAAATTGAGGCGATGCAGAGCTGAAAAAAGGGCGTTGCGTCCGGGTTGATTTTTGGTGGTGGGCTGTAGGGATGTAACAAGGCGGTGCATTGCCAGCTAGAGGGCAGTACCGGCTTGTTTGGGGTGTTTGATGTGTCTACATGAGGCGGCTTGACCTCAGGGAACGAACCATAAATTGGGGTTTTCATTAATGAATCTCCAGATATTTATTGAATTGGAATTTTTCCTGCCTTTTGATCTTTACAGGATATAAATCATTGTCCCTTTTTTTTCTGCCGATCTACAACCTGCGGGGATCAATGAATTTTAAACTCAACCTACTATTATTTATTGAGAATGAAAGGGCAAAAATGGGACATTTTTCAGGTAAAGGCCCTCACAACGAGGCGGTGCCTCAAGGTACAAAAAATTATATATGTATTTTAGGGCGCCGCTCCTGAGGCAAAGAAATAGGCTGGTGCTGTGCAGGGCGTGGAATACTTGGGGAAGTCGGGGGGTACACTTGTTGGACGGTAAAACGGTGTTTAGGTTAGGAAAGTTCAACCAAGGGACCGGCGAGGTCCCCGGAAAAGGCTCACCGAAACCGCTGTTCGGCGTCGACCGCCAAACCATAGCCGACACTGCCAAAGGCGTCTCCTTCGACCACCTGGGCCTGGGGAACTTGGGCGGTGATGTGTTGGCGCAGTACCGGGATTTTGGTGGAGCCGCCGGTGAAAAACACCACGTCGATGTCTTGGGCTTTGGTGCCTGCTTGTTTTAAGATTTCCTCGGTCATGGCGGAAAGCTTGGTGAGGTCGGTTTGGATGGCGGCGTTGGTTTGCGTTTGGGTCATCGGGATGTTGAACTCTGGTTGCACAAAATCCAGGGGCAACACCGACTCGGTTTGGGAACTTAAAATTTGTTTCTGCTCTTCCACACAGGTGTTGAGTAGGTGGCCCAGCTCGTATTCCAGCAGCGTATCAAACCGCTCTAAACCCACAGAGTTCTCGGCGTGCTTGAGGTGGGCCGCGATGGCGTCCTTGGTTTTGTGGGAATACAGCGAGTTGATCCGGTGCCAAGTGGCCATGTCGTGAAAATACGATTTCGGTACCTGAACCGATTTGCCGGACATGGTTTTGACTAAGGTCTTCATCCCAAAATGGGGCATCACCTCTTGGACACTGATCCTCCGGTCAAAGTCGGTCCCGCCAATGTGGACCCCGGCGTTGGCGAGGATGTCCTGCTTGCGGTCAGGGTTGTTTGAACCCAACATCACCACCGAAAAGTCCGAGGTTCCCCCGCCAATATCGGCAATCAACGCCAAGGTCTCTTGGGTGACTGACTTTTGTTCGTAGCTCAGCGCAGCGGCGATGGGCTCAAATTGAAATTCTACCTGTTTAAATCCCTGGTTCCGTGCGATTTGTTTCAACAGTGCCTCGGCCTGTTGGTCCAGCTCCTTGTTGTTGTCGTTAAAATGGACCGGTCGGCCCATCACCACGCTATCAAGAGGCGCTCCGGTTTGTTTTTCCGCCTGGGCCTTGAGGTGGCCGACCAAGTGGCCGATGATCGCCTCAAATTTAACATTTCTACCCTGGACAAAGGTTCCGTCCGTCATGATGTCGGAGCCCAAAATGCTTTTGACCGACTGCATCAGCCGCCCTTCGGCCCCTTCAATGTACTGGTGGATCGCTTGTCTTCCATAGAGTTTTCCACCACCGGCTTGATCAAAAAAGATCGCCGAAGGAAGGATGGGGCTTGCGCCTTCTAGAGTCGCAAGCTCAAAGCCCTGGCTGGTTTTTAGCCCGACAGTGGAGTTGGAAGTACCAAAATCTAATCCGCAAAATTTGTTCATCGCTGCAAAAAAGGGAGGGGTGGTGTTCAGGTAACGCTTGTTGAAGCCTTTGGGGTTTTATTTCAAAGGAGGGAGTCTTATGGTCGAGATTTTCAACGGTTCTTTCAAGAGCAAAATGGGCCAAATCAGGGTTTTTGATTGTTGCAGTGCAAAAATCCTCCTATTCTTGGAGGGCATTTGCAAACTATATATAACGAACGGAGCCGAATGAAACCCAAAGAAACGAACTATTTTGTGACGATTGTGACCGCTGAGTTAACCGGCAATGATTTAGAAGGCTACGCCGTACACCGTGAGGAACTCTCGGCGATTGTTGCGAGCCAACCAGGGTTTTTGCGAGCCGAGATTTCCTGCGAAGGGCTCAAGGCGATCAGTTTGACCTACTGGGAGACCGAAGAGGCGATGACCGCTTGGTCCATGTCTGCGGCTCACCAAGAGGTCAAACAAAAAAGCCATGCTGGCGGTTGGATCAAAGGGGTGAGTATCGAGGTCGCTCAAGTCACCCAGGCGATGCAGTTTCCGCCAAAACGAGGGTAAACTCCCAATTACCGAGGAACTTTCTGAATGTTTAAGGGGAGGGGGACCGAGAGTTCAAGTTGCCCACCCTTAGAGTACGGCCCTTCCACCGGCCTACTACCCCTCCTGCTCGTACTGGGAAAGGATCACAGTCGAGGAGACTGAGGCTTCAAAATATTCTTTTTTGACCTTCAAATACCCTGGGTCAGCAAAAAACCGTTCCATTTTCCCCTGATCTTCAAAGTAGATGGCAAACAGCCGATTGATCGGGCTGTCCACAGGGCTTTTGAGCACTTCGCTGACCTTAAAATCATACCGGAACCCTCCTTGGTACTCTGCTAAAAAGGGGGCCATGGCCGCACGGTACGCCCTGTAGGTTTCTTCGTTGTGCACCTGTAACCCCACGATCATTTCATAAGACATAAACCCCCTGCTTGAGTCGTTGTGATTCACTGATATAGACTGTAAATTAGTGAGCCCGTTAGCGGCTATCTATATAATCTTAGACTGGTGATATTCGATCTGGGATTTAATGCGCTCGATTTCAACCTCTTCGGACTTGACCCCTTTCAAAGCCGCCAAGGCGGAGCTTAGCTCCAAACTGTCTGGGGTACAGCCCAGAGAGGAAATATAAGTGTTGCGGATCGTTTCAAGCCGCCGAGGGGTGGCGATCAACAAGAGGTCTTTGATGGTGTCGACTCCTCGACTTCGAAACAGCTTTAAAATCGGGTTTAAGTCGACCAAGGTACATTTAACCCCGACTTCGAGGAACACTTTGGGTAAGTTCTCAAAGTTCAGCCGGTCTTCGTCTTGGTAAGTCGCTGTTTCTTGGCTGTGCATCAGTTCTTCATAGAGCAGGTTAAATTGCTCATCGATCGCCCCAATCTCCCGACTCAAAATCTGCAACCGCCGCTTCGCTGAAAAGTGGGTTCGGTTTTCTGGTTTATACGCCAAGGTATGTTCTAACTCGCTCCACAGCTCTTGGGCCATGGTTCGGACCTGGATTTCGTAGTAGGGCCGTTTCTCTGGGGGCAGGGAACTGTTTTTTAGCTTGACCGTGTAGTGGATCGACGAATAGCCACTTTCTTTGTTTTTTTGCTCAATATGAGTCAGGCCAATCCGCTTGAGCTGGTCAGGGCTTAGGTAGGCTTCAGGAGGGTTCTCAGTGGAAATATCAAAAAGGCCCGAGCTGCGTAGCTCCTTGTCGATCAGCGGCAGTTGGGAGGCGAAGTAGACAATCACCCGGACCCCAAAGGTGTCCTGCATTCGGTAGATGCTCGCAGGAGAAAGCCCTTCGGGGAACATGTCTGGTTTGCGGAAAATCTTGTCTGCCACTTTTTCAGGGTGCTTGATCCGGGTGAGGGCAATTCGCAACGGGGGAGGGGTTGCCACGCCGGTGCCGGTTGCATATTTCTCCCAATATTCTGGTTTTTCCCATTGATGCAAGATATTCAAGGTGTCCTCTTGGGTCGCCTTTAGAATGTCGAGTTCATACTGCTCATAGGCTTCAAGAAACTGCTTCAATTCATTTGTATACTTCATGGGGTCCGGTGGTAAAATTGGAATGGCGGTGCTTTTTCTCGTGATTGTCAAAGACAACTTCCAGCGACCTCGAAAGTAGCGAGAGGCTCTTGAACTGAACTTCAGCCTAAGGGTTTTTTAAGAAGAGAAAAAGCCCTTTTTCAATCGAGGAGAATTGGCTGGGGTATTTTTTCAGGCCAAGCGCAATCAGTTTAAATGATAATAGTTGCGGTATCAACCAATGTGACCTAAACTATAGAACAGAAACCCCTCAACCAGGAGCATGTGGTGACCGATTTACCGGTACAAGAACGACTCGGATTTTTGATCACCCAGGCCTCTTGGGCGATTCGTGGCCACATGCAGCGGTTCATCAAGTCGCTGGGCTGCGAGATGACCCCGGAACAATGGATCGCACTCAATTGGTTGTGGAGCCATCCTCAGGCCTGCCAACAAGACCTGGCCAAAGCGATGCACAAAGACAAGGCAAACATCACTCGGGTGGTGGACGCCTTGGTGAATCAGGGCTTTGTGTCTCGGCGCGCTGACCCGAAAGATCGACGAAAACACCTGCTGACCTTGAGTCCCTCGGCCACAGCCTTGCGTGAGGAAATTCTTCCTCAAGTGTTGGCCGAATACCGGCGGATCACCGGGGACCTGAGCACCGAAGAAGTTTCAACCGTTAAAGCAGCGTTAGCCAAAATTTTGGCTCAAGTGAACCACCTCGAACAGGACAACTCATGAAAGTAAAAACTCTCGTCTTCGGCCTCGTTCTGATGTTGCTGGCCCCAGCGACTCAGGCCTCCGAATTTCCGGGGATCAAAGATTTAATGGTGCAACTGGGCAACGACATGACCCAAGCCCAATCAGCGCTGCTCAACGAAGACCATGACGGCCTGGCTAAAGCGGCAGACGCCATCGCCAACCACCCGATGGCCCCGCTCGGTGAGCGACTTCGAGTCATGGCTCGGCTGAGAACAGAAATGTCGGATTTCAAAGGCTGGGACGGCAAAACCCACCAAGCGGCGAACCGCCTGATGGAAGCGGCGAAGGCCAAGGACCGTGCAGCGGAAACCAAAGAATTTGTGACGATCCTACAGTCGTGCATGGGCTGCCATATCGCGTTTCGTGACCGACTCAAAGCCGATTGATTGGGCCACAGGTTGTTGAAGTGAGATTCAGCGATGGCAATCTCCGAGGTTGCCATCTTATCTTCTTAAATTAAGAACTATTTTTTTTGGGTAATCTGCCAATAAAGGTATCTAAATACTCGATTTTTAAATATCTACTTTAGCCCTTTTTCTAGTGACCATAGCGGAATTAAAATCTTCAGAAGAACCTTATTTATTTTATATTTAAATATAATAAAATCAGTGCAATCATGATATTTTACAAAAAAAAATCTATACTCTCCTAAGATCATGCCTTATTATATGTACGGGGCAAAAGTTTTTTATTCAATGTTATTCATGAAGGTATTATGAATTTGTCTATCAAATCGATCATTTTATTGCTCGCCAGTTGCTCTGTCTTTACGATGTCGGCATTGGCCGGGGACTCCGCTGCAAACCGTGGCAATAGTACCCTGTTTCTTGGGGTGCAGCCGGTTGGGGTTCATGTCCCGACCTTGATTGCTCCGCCGCTTCAGTTGGGGTATTTTGTTACTGGGGATTTTGTTGTTGGGTTGAGCTCTGGCTCGGCCTCAGTGACTCAGGATGAAGGCAACGCTAAATCCAGCGCAAGTTTCAAAGATTCGGGCGCATGGGCTCGGTATTTCCTGGGGAACAGCTTTAACCTGCTCCTGGGGTATGACAAACGCTCATGGGCCGCCGATGCGACTGTCTCAGAAACTCAGTACATCCCGAACTACGGCTACCAGACCGCCACGGCGACTGCAGGGCTGACCGCGGAAGCCAGTGTCGCAACCCTTGGACTAGCGAACCATTGGACTTTTGACGGCGGGTTTACTCTCGGTGTGGATTGGGTGCTCGGCTCATCGGTGTTAAGCAGCAGCAGTACAACCAGCATTACGACAAACGCAGGAGTCAATACGACGACTCTGGACAATGACTTGAGCAAGTTAGCGGATACCCTAAACAAAATTTCCGGTTTAGGCGGAGTGACGGTCTTAACCCTTGGCTGGGCTTTCTAGGCTCAATCTGTTTCATTTCCTCTTTGCAGGCCAGGAACTCCCTCCTTTTTTCTGGTCTGCGCCACCGACGCACTTGTTGCTGAGGAGCACCTCGCTCGACCGCTCGTTTCCCGTTGCGGTGAGCTGCTTGATCGGCGCTTACAGAGCACTTTACCAGACAGCTGCCCGCCCTCAGGAACAAAGGGCTTGGCCTTGCTCCACCCTCTCAACGTTCAGAGTCGGTGTAATCGTTGGCTTGGCTAGGGAGTAACTGGCACTTTGTGCAGGCTAACCCCCCGTCTTGATGAGTTCCTCGGTGCACCGCATAAAAAGACGTTGACAGCCAACCAGCGTCTTTAGATGGTTGTTCCGGTCCTTTGGCCTTTGGTTAAAATGTGAACACCCAACGGGGAAGAGCAGGTTGTATCGAACGTGGAGTAAACTTGGTTTAGGAGGCTTGCTGCTTGGGTGCCTTGGAATGGGCTTCACCTTTGACGTACTGGATTATTTCAATCTCAGCACCTTGCAAAGCCTGCGAGGTCAACTGGGGGAACACTACATCAACCACCCGGTCCAAACCCTGGGGGCCTTTATGTTGGTGTACATCGCCACGGTGGCGCTGTCGCTCCCAGCGGGGTTGATCTTGTCGTTGACCGCAGGCTCGCTGTTTGGATTGATCCCAGGGACCTTGGCGGTTTCCTTTGCCGGTGCCATCGGAGCGACATGCTCGATGATGATCAGCCGCTGGCTGTTTCGTGACTTGGTCCAACAGCGACTGGGGGAGCGGGTTGTGCAGTTTAATGAGGGCCTGGAGAAAAACGGAGCCTTTTATTTGCTCAGCCTGCGGCTGCTCCCGGTGGTCCCTTCGTCGTTGGTGAACCTCGGGATGGGCCTCGCCCCGGTCAAGGTGAGTACCTTCTACTGGGTGAGCCAGGTCGGGATGCTCTTGATCACCTTGGTGTTTGTCAACGCCGGGGTCCAACTCTCGCAAATTCAGTCGCTCAATGACGTCCTGTCCCTGCCGTTGGTCGCAACCTTCTGCGGCCTAGCGCTCTTGCCTTTGGTGGCGAAGCGGTTGGTTGGAAGGACTTAACGTTTTCTTTACAGGGACGAACCCTGTGAACGGAAGGAAACTCCCCCTTAGAAAACACTCCCCGCCAGTTCCTTAAACAAAATACTCAGCCCGGCGATGAGGACAAAGTAGCCGAAGATCGGCTTGAGCTTGGCGGCGTTGATTTTGTTTGAGAGCAAACCGCCCAAAAAGGCGCCGATGATCGAGAGGGCAGACATGGACAAAATCAAGGTCCAGTCGATCACCAAGTCCCCTTGGATGTCTCCAATAAAGCCGAACAGAGACTTCAAAGAGATAATCATCAAGGAGGTGCCCACCGCTTCTTTCATCTCCAAACCAGCGAGAATCACCAACGCTGGGATGATCAAGAAACCGCCGCCAGCGCCGACAAAGCCGGTGACACCACCGACCAACAAGCCTTCTAATGCGATCAAGGGAAGATTCAGGCTTTTGTTGTCCCCGGAGGTACTCACCTTGGAAGGGCGGATCATGGCGAGGGCCGCCAGGATCATGATCACCGCAAAGACAATCAGGATCAAGGCGTCTTTGGTGAGCAGCCACCCGAAGATCTCGGCGATGTGATCCGGCAGCCGAGGCATCACCAAGAGCCGGACCGAATACACCCCGATAAAGGCGGGCAGCGCAAAGATGAACCCGATTTTAAAGCGGATCAGGTCTTTTTTATAATAGGAACTGGCCCCCATCAAGGCGGTGACACCGACAATAAAGAGGGAGTATGCGGTGGCCTCACTTGGGACCACCCCTAAAATAAAAACCAAAATTGGAACCGTGAGGATCGATCCCCCGGCCCCGAGCAACCCTAAGGTCACCCCCATAAAAATGGTGCTCAGCGCACCGGCGATCATTGTTCCCATGATTCCAATTTGGTTTAAATTTTAGTTTAATTACATCCGAGCCCGAAGCATCCCGTTCCAATACATGGATGGGAGGCCGTAGACTTTCAAAGCGTACATACTGTACCGCTCTTTGGACTGATCGAAAGGGAAGCTCTCCATGATTTTCCCGCCGTAGCCGAACTCGGCCATGATGGTTCGGCCGTAGCCAGTCACCAAAGGACAAGAAGCGTAGCCATCGTAAGAAGAGGTCAGCTCTTCTTGTTTCAAGAAGGCAACCAAGTTCGCCGCCAAGGTTGGCGCCTGTTTGCGAATCGCCGCCCCAGTTTTAGAATTCGGGGTGTTGGTCGCATCGCCGAGGCCGAAGATGTTCGGGTACTTGGGGTGTTGCAAGGTGTTTTTGTCCACATCCATCCAACCAGCAGCGTCGGCCAGCGGGCTTTCTTTAATGAAGTCCGGGGCACACTGTGGGGGGGTGACGTGCAACAAATCGTACTTTAAGACCAACTCATCGCCGCCGTTCACGTCAGCAAAAACCGCTTCTTTGGTTTCTGGGCGAACTTCGATCAAGTTCCTAGAGAAGTGGGTGGTGATGTCCCGCTCTTCGGCCAGTCGGCTCAAGGACTCAGCGTACCGAGGCACCCCAAAAATCCCCGGAGAAGCGGCAGCGTAGATCACTTCAGACTTCTCTCGCAGGCCGTTTTTACGCAGGTAATGATCCGCAAGCCACATGATTTTTTGTGGAGCCCCAGGGCACTTGATCGGTCCGCCGCCAGGGAAGGTGAAGAGCGCCTTACCGCCTTTGAATTCTTGCAAGAATTTCCAGGTGGATTCAACGTTTTTAAAGCCATAGTTGGTGCAGACGCCGTCTTTGCCCATCGCCTCTTTGAGCCCTTTGACTTTGTCGTAATCCATCTTAAGCCCTGGAGCGACAACCAGAGCGTCGTAGCTCATTTTCTTGCCAGAGGCCAAGGTGATCGAGTTGTTTTCTGGCTCAAAAGTGGTTACTGAATCCTTAATCCAACGAACCCCGGTGGGGATCAAGTCCGCTTCAGGCTTCACCGAACTCGCCAGATCAACCACCCCAGCGCCGACCATCGTCCAGATCGGTTGGTAGTAATGAACTTCCGAAGGTTCGATCAGGGCAACGTCCAAATCGGGGTCTAACCGGTGTAAACGAGCTGCTGCTTTGATGCCGCCAGTGCCTCCGCCGACAATAAGAACTTGATGATGTAATGGCATAATGTTCCTTATATAGAGTTTGTTGGCCGATTAGGCGGTTTTGAGAGACTGACCCATAGAGCTCATAAAGCGCATCATGAAGCCGATGGAAGTGGAGGTTTGTTTGGCGTCGTCCATAGCGTTCAAGGTGGACCGGAAGATCGGTTCCAAATCGGCGCTGCGGCTGAGGACGGTCTCTAACAATTTTAAGGTGTCAGGGTTGCTCATCGCTTCGATGGTCTGGCCTAACATCGAAATCCGCTGGTCAAAGTCAATGCCTTTTTCAGCCCAATGGGCAACCATCCCGTCGAAGGTATCGCCAACGGTAGCGATGGTGTCCGGGGCAATATCGGCCAACTGGGAAAGGTGTCCGACCTTGCCTTCTAAATTGGCTAACCGCTGGTCCATGCGGGTTAAGAGTTCTAAAATTTCTGTTTCTTTGCTTTGCGACATCTGTTTCCTTCGTAAGTTAGGGAAAGTTCTGGGTTGATTTGAGTCTGAATTGCAGGTGTCCCGGTTTAGGGCGTAAATCCTTGAGCAACCGGGTAGCCTGCCTGCGTCCAATCGGGCATTCCTGAGTTAATCACAGGCACCAGATTCTCCACACCTTGGGCTACAAGGCTGGAGTACGAAGACTTGATCCGGTGCCCAGAACGGCAATAGAGATAAATCTTCGAGTACTGCTTGAGGGCCTCGGCAGAGAGCTGCTCGGTCCCCATCGGGATGTTGAGGCTGCCGGGAACATGGCCTTGGGAATATTCGGCCATGGTTCGCACATCCAAGATGACTTCTCCTTCAGCAAGCTCTTGGGAGTGTTGGTGCAGATCGTCCATGGTGATTCCGCTCGTCAGGGGGATCATCTCCACCGGCTCCGAATACCCGCAAACCAAGTTCGCCGGGACCGATTGCTCCAAATACTTTGGGGCGGGAAGGTTGAGGTTTTTCATGATCTGCTCAAAGGCCTCAATGTTTTGACCTGCAGGAATCCGAGGGTTAAATTGCTTTTCCTCACCAATGGTTGAAACCATGTTGCCGTTGTAGTCGTGCCCAGGGTAGACCAAGGTTTCATCAGGCAGGGTGTAAAACTTGTTGTTGATGCTATCAAACATCTTCAGGCAACTGCCTTGCTGGAAGTCGGTTCGGCCACAGCCTCGAACAAACAACACATCGCCGCTAAACAGCATCCCCGCACTATAAAAGCTGGTGCAGGCATCGGTGTGGCCTGGAGTCGCCAGGGCCTTGATTTCGTGGGAACCGAAGTGGAACACTTCGCCGTCTTTGACTAATATATGGGCCAATTCGACCCCCGAAGGCTCGCCAAGAACGATTTTCGCCCCTGTCGCCAAGCTCAATAGGCCTGCACCGGTGATGTGGTCAGCGTGAACATGGGTATCAAAGACGTAGAGTAGGGTGACGCCCATTTCTTGGATTAGTTTCGTGTCCCGAGCAAATTGACTTTTCACCGGGTCAATCATGACCCCTTCTTTGGTGTCCGGGTCAAATAGCAGGTAACTATAGGTCCAAGTATCTTCGTCAAAAAGTTGTCTTAAAACTGGATTGTTGTTTGCCATGAGACGTCCCCTTCGTTGCTTTGATGAAATAACAATTTCTTCCTTTTTGTTTGTTTCCCTTGAAGACTGATATGAAAAGGGATTCCAGACAATGCATAGAAATTTGGTGATGAACTGAGGGCTAGTATACTAAAAATAGCAGAACATTCAAGTATTAAAATAATTATATGTAAGCTCGTAAGTTGATCAGGTGGCTCATGTTTACGTGAGGCTTACAATTTCAGCTGAATAGGAAAATTTCAACCTGGCTGAAAGGGAAAAATATTTTTTCAGTTTCCCTGAGAAGGAGGCGGTACGGGGATGTGGGGGTATACATGACCCTCGACCCAGGCCCTGAGCCGAGCCAGTCTCAAGAAGGCTGGCTGAGCTCTTTTAAACCTTAAAGAGGCTGACTTGGTCCTTGAGGTCTTCGGCCATCTTCGAGAGGTCCTCCAAGGTTCGTTCCACCTCTGAAATGCTAGCCGTCAGCTGTGTCATAGCGGCGGCGGAGCCTTCAGAGGTCCGGCTCACTTCGGCGGTTGCTGTGGAAACTTCCCCCGCCCGGCGGTCTTGCTCGGACATCGCTCCGTTCATTTCTTGGATTTTAACCGAAATTTGGGTCACCCCAGAGATGATTTCCTCCAAGGTGATGGCGGTGTTGCCAACGACCCGAGTCCCTTCGTCCACATTGTTTGTGGAAATCTCGATCAACCCACGGATTTGGTCCACCGAATGGGAGCTTCGGTCTGCTAGACTGCGCACTTCTTCGGCGACCACCGCAAATCCTTTGCCCGATTCGCCGGCCTTGGCCGCTTCGATCGCTGCGTTTAAGGAGAGCAGGTTGGTTTGGTTTGAGATTTCTGTGATCACGTTGATGATCCCCACAATCTTCTGGGAGGACTCTGAAATTTTATCAATCGCTACTTTAGTATCACTCATAGACTGGCTGCCCTGGGTCGCCTCGGTTTCAGCGTGGCGGGCCAGCTCAAACACTTCTTGGGAGCTGTCGGTCACCTGTTTGATGAAAATTGCCAATTCCTCCATATTGGCGCTGGTCTCGGTGAGTGCGTTGGCGGAATTGTCGATCCCTTCGGAGACGTCGTCGCTTGCCGCTTTGATCTGGCGAGCGGTCGCCGAAAGTTCTTCGGAGGCGGCAGAAAGCTGGTTTGCCTCAGTGAGGATGCTTTGTAAAGCCGGTTGAATTTTATCTAACAGTTGGTTGACCGACCGGCCAATAGCGGTCACTTCGTCGTTGCCTTGCAATTCAATCCGCTCAGTAAAGTCGCCTTCGGTGCCCACCTTGGTCGTTAGACCGGTCAGTCGCTCGAGAGGCCGGGTGATGCTCCGGGTGATCAACAGCGCACCGACAACTCCCATCAAGACGGCTATGAAAATCAAAATGATGGTTGAGGTTAAGATCTGTCCCGCCTTGGCAGCAGCCATGTGGTCAAATTGTTGGCCTTTGCTCAAGGCAAAATCGACCAGGGCAACCATATACTGATCAAGCTGTTCGACATGCTGCGCTCCTTTCTCTTTGGTGATCGCTGCGGCTTCGGCTCGTTTCCCTTGGCGCATCAGATCGATCACTTCGTCACGAATGGGCTTCCAGTCTTGAAAGGCGCTTTTGGCATCGGTGACCATCGTTTTGTTCCCTAGGAACCGGTCATCGACGACTTCAAATTGTTGATATGCTTCGGATTCATAATGCTCTACTTGCCGGATCGCTGCTTGAATCCCTGCCTCGTCGTTCGCGAGGGCGACGTCCTTCATGCCCCGGTGCATGGCAATGATGTCGGACTCAATCAGCAAGACGGCGTTGGAAACCGTGAAGGGGTGTTTGTACATCTTAGCGGTCAACCCCGAGAGCGTCTTGATATCTCGGATCGCTAAACCGCCGGTGATGGCAATCAAAAGAATCATCACTCCAAATCCAATCCCTAAGCGTGTGCCTATTTTAACGTTTGATAAATTCATGTTCCCCTCCGTTGGTATTCATTCGCTTTCAGTTTTTTATGGTATCTTTTGAAGTGTTAAATGTAGATCAAGTATCCTCTCTTTTTAAGTCAAATTATAGGTTTAATTTAAAGTTTCTAACTTTAAATGGAGAGAAAATAATCTATCACGCTAAAATATTAGAATAATAAATCCTTTTTTGCGGGGGCAGGTGGATTTGAACCAAGGGATCCAGCGCCCATGCCCGCCTGTAGGGGATCGGTACCTCATCTGTTTTTTTTGGGTTGGTTTGTGAGAAAAAACGAATCAGTTCCTTTGAGGGTTGCTGGTATCCGCTCTTTCCAAGGACTCTTCTTGAAGTACCGGTTGGAGGTTTGTCCAGGGGGCCCAATACAAGGTCAATCATTTTTCTTTACCTGATTTTACCTCTTTCTACACCTCTCGACACTACTCAACATTTTTCAACACCTGAAAATGTAGATATTCGATCGAAACTCCCATAGCTTACTAATAACAAAGCCTTTTTGATTCATTCTGCTGATTCTACGGTTGGTTAAACTGAAAGGGCGTTTTTATTATTAACCTGAGAAGGAGCGGTTACATGGCAAGGTCCAAGTTGTTTTTTTACCATAGTTTATTCGGCATTTTGTTGATTCTTTCGGGGTGTAAAGATGTCGCTAAAGGCCCTTCAGCCCTTGACGCAACGTCTGATACATCGGCCACCAGTACCACAACGGCAACGACCACGACCACAGGCGCCGGGACCACCCCAACGACTACCGGGTCGGGGACCAGCACGACGGGAACGAGTACGGGTAGCACCCCCACCGCAACGACCACAACAGTCACTGCAACCACAACAACGCAGGGGACAGCGACTAAAAAAGGCAATTCATCTCCAGCCAAAGACACCTCGGCACCTTACGCCGGTAGTATTTCAATCAACCAGAACGGGACAACGACTTACACCAAAACTGTGACCTTGGCCCTTTCTGCGGTTGATGATACAGGGGTGACGAAGTATTACGCCTCTGAAAATTCGGGGACCCCTTCCCCGAGCGCCTCAGGTTGGAAAACCTATGGGAGTTCGGTGTCCTTTACCCTAAGTGATGCAGTGGGCAAGAAAACGGTTTATGTCTGGTTTCAAGACGCTGCAAACAATCTGTCGCAGTCCTGGAAGGCGCAGATCACCTACAGGGCAACGACCACCGTGGGTAGCCTGATGTGGCAAGATAGTTCCTACAAGACAATCGCCTCCTGGCAAACAAGCTTAGATTACTGCAATGCCCTTAATTTAGCCGGTTATACCGACTGGGGAATGCCGAGTTTAACTGAGCTGTCGGCTCTTTATACCAGCCGAACGGCTTTATATTCTTATGAAGTGAACAACTACCATTGGAGTAGCACGACAGCGGTGGCGAACCCAGGCAACCCTTCGGTGGTTCTGTTTGATAAAGGGACCGTTTCAACCCTACCGAGTAGTTATAAGGCACATGTCCGGTGTGTCCGGTCCATCAGTACAGACGGGGTTGTACCGGGGAATGGAACTGTGGTTATTCAAGGAAATGCAGGCTCAACATCCACCAAATCGGTGACCTTAACTTTATCGGCGACTGATAATACGGGGGTGGCTCAGTACTACGCCTCGGAAACCTCAACGACCCCTTCTGCAACCTCCGGGGGGTGGAACGATTATGCGACTTCAGTGTCCTTCGTGTTGAGTAGCGGCGACGCCGTGAAGACCGTGTATGTTTGGTACAAAGATGCGGCTCGAAATGTGTCTGCCGCTGCCGCTACAGACACGATCAACTACGCCGCACCTCCAACGACAACCATCGGAGGGTTAGTTTGGCAAGACAACGGGCTGAATACATACTACCGATGGCAAAATGCAGTTAATTATTGCGCCGGTTTAACCTTAGCTGGTTCCTCAGCCTGGAGATTACCCACAGCGGCTGAATTAACCGCACTCTACCCCAAGCGAACGTCGTTGAATTCGTTTCTCCCTGGCTATTGGACAAGTGAGCCTGACCCGACCAATACTGCTCGTGCCTTGGAGGTCAATTTTAAAAATGGGTTAACTTATAAAAGAGACAAAGCTAACTTCAACTCCCGCGCTCGCTGCGTACGTTAGCTCGGTATTAATCTCAACGGCATGACCGGTTGACGGGTCATGGCGTTGAGGACCAAACAGCGGTCTTTGATTCGTTCCAAAAGAGTCATTCGCTTAGGAGGAAAGTTTCTTGATTGGCTTTTGCGATGTTTCGAGTCCCTGGCTCCCCTCCACAGGGACTTTTTTGCCCACACTTGACGAGTCGTGTGTCTGAGTCCCGGTTAACTCTGGGGCTTGGGCCTATGGTGCATTCTTATTGTGCCCACGCTTGCGCTCTCTCCCGACCATGACAACCCCAGGATAGTGTTTGCCATCCAGTCTCACATAGGGCGACTGGCTTAAAAACGGCACCACAAAGGAAAACTCAGGTTGGCGAAGGGCGGCGACATATGTGGAAAACTGCCTCTTGACGGTCTCCACCAAGAGGTATTGTTTGAAATCCTTTCCTCGCTCGGTAGGCTTAGGGGTATAGTAAGGCACACAAAAAGCGAGGCCAAATCGGTGATGGGCTTCATCCACCAGAACCTTGCCGACATCCGAAAAAGCGGCATCGAGCAATTTTCGAGTTTTGGATAAAAAGAGCTTTTCGTCGGTTGATGTGATGGAGAGATTTCCCTGCTTGGCTTCAAAGGCGTAGGCGGTTTCGCTGTTGATCAACCCAAACAAGTCGATCCTCCCATTCCCTGATTGGGTCAGTTTACCGGTCGAGTACTCCTCAAGCGCCGAGCCGCCAGTGCCCCAAAACGCGGCAGCCAGGAGGCTCAAGGTGGCTCGCTCTGTGTAAACGTAGGCATGGTCGCCTCCAAAGGCTTGGGTCGTTTGTTGTTCGTATGTTTCTAGTAGTTTTTGCCAAGCGGTAAAGACCTTTCGTAAGGCTCCCGGGCCGCCTTGGGGGATATAGGGAGAAAAGGGATTGGCTGTCATTAGATTTTACAGGGGTAGGGGTGACCCCCCTCAAAAAAAGAGGGGGAAGGGAGAAAAAACTGTGACTACACCAGTTTGGAATCCACGAAGGTTTGTAAATCTTCAAAAGAATTCACATCTTCAAAGGCGAGTTGGTTATGAAAGGTAGAAAAGGCGCTTTCAGGGTCTATATTGTTTTGGGACGCCCAGGCTCCGATACGAACCCCGAGATACAGTTTTCGAGCGTTGATTGATGAACAGCCTCCGGCGCGGCAGGCGTGGTAAAACATTTTGTCGACCGCCTTGCGGTCTTGAGTCGGGTCGTCGCATCCGACATCGTGGACCACCGAAGCGTTGCGGTAGTCCCCTACAAAGGGGCTTCCTACAGAGGACCACAAAAAGCGAGGGATACTGGCTCCGTTAATGATACTACCCTTTGGGGCCAACCAGCGATCTCCGTCTGGGTCGACGAAATAAAAATCTTCTAACAGCTTCATGTTGCGGTCCCCTTGGTGGGGGTTACTCAGCCATTCTGTTTTTGGGTTGCCTGAAAAATATCCATGATTTGACATAAGACCTCTGTGAGATGATGGGCCTGATTGTTTGGCAGATTGGGCCCCTTTGGGAGAAAGATAGCCGATTTATACGGTGACTTCAAGGAAATGAGACCGGACAAAAATGGGACTTTTGGGAAAGATTGCTTGATAATACCCAAGGTTTAGGGTTGCAATGGCGGGGGTAACAATACACGAGGGTGTTAAAGATTGACAGTAAGGCTGTTATATTTTCCGGATTTCAATTGACCAGTGTGGCACGGGGCTCGGCCTTGTTATTTGCAAAGGCTTTGCCGAGACAATGAACGGGAGGCTAGGGGCGAAAAGTAGGTCAGGTGAAGGTAGCCGGTTTTGGGTCCAGTTACCGGCGAAACCTTTACTGAAACCCTCGGTAGGGGATCACTCTACAGAAAACAGGGGGAATTGCCCTTGACCACTGTCCTGACCTGCACCTTTGGCGATTTCGTAACACCGGGGTCCATGTTCGTTGGCCAAGCGGACGATCTCTTTTTCTAGCGAGCCGCCAGTCGCGAGGTCGTTGAGTATGATGAGCACTTCATCTAGAGGCATCCCCTCACGGTAAGGTCGGTCTTGGACTAGAGCCTGAAAGATATCGGCCACCGAGATGATTCGGGCTTCAATGCTAAAATCCTGTTCACTGGGGTGAAAGGGATAGCCCGTGCCGTTGACCCCTTCATGGTGATAGGCCGCCCAGCGGGCAATGTCTTCTAGTCCTTTGATTTTACGTAAAATTTCATAGGTTTCGTAGCTGTGCTGGTTGATGATCGCCCGCTCTACGATACTCAAGGCTCCGGGCTTTTCTAAAATACTGTCCGGGGTCCGCAGTTTACCGATATCATGTAGGAACCCGGCGATTTCGACTTTGTCACCGGTCTGTTCGGAGAGGCCGTAGGTCACCGCTAAATACCGAGCCAAATTACCAACTCGAGTGGAGTGTTGGGCGGTGAAAGGACTTTTTTGGTCAACAATGTAACCAAAGATATAGGAGAGTTGTTTGAGTTGGGCAGCGGAGAGGATCGAAGGGGTCTCAAAAGAGCCCATGTCCCAGGTGAATTGAAAGATGTGCCGGTCTTCTAGGGAAAACCAAAAGGCTTCCGACTTTTCCATCATCAAAAAAGCATCGACCAACTCGGGGTCAAAATAGGTCCCACTGTAACCTTTAATCCTGCTGATGATATCCTCTTTGACAAGTAATATGTCGTTATCATAGTGAGCCGCCGCCATCACATCGACTCGGTCAGCCAAAAAAATTAAGTTCGCCAACCGGGCAACATGGGGGTCGAGTTTGAGATTTTTTAACTCTTTCCAAGGGGTGTGATGGTGCAAGACCGGGACGGCAAAGAGGGCCAAGGGCTCAAATCCTTTGAGCAGTTGGTAGCCGATTTCGCAGTGAATGTGGACGTCTTCCCAATCAAAGTGATTCACCAAGTTGCTGTGGATTTGCTCGGTGGAGACCCCACAGTCGTGCATGAGCCCCAGCTCAAAAGCAAAATGGATTTGCTCTTCGGTGAACCCAAGCCGGTGCGCTAGTTGGCTGGCGATATAGCCGACCCGTTTCCCATGGTGGGTGTCATTCATACCCACCAAATCCACCGCTGTTTCCAACGCCAAAATCATTTGCCTTAAATCGATTTGAAGCTCGGAGTGATTGGTCATATACTTGCCTTAAAATTACATTTTCGCAGATTTCATAGAAAACATAACAAAATAATCTCTCTCTGAAAAACAAAAACGATCCTTCTGCTTAATGAAACACCTCTCGAAGGGGCATCTGTACTGAAAGGGAGATTTTCGATCCCCGAGCAAAGACAAAATAGATGAAATACTCGTGGCAGCGGCACTTGTGCTAGCCAGCTTCGCTGGTGGTTTGGCCTGGGCTGACAGATAAATGACAACTAAACTGCTTTTTATGTACTTAAAAATAACCTGCCGTTCTCCGTAGTCTTACGCTTGTCCTGAGTAGATATTCCTGCGATACTTGGGGTGATTTTAAATCTCTAGGGCTCAGATTTCCCCATTCACCAGCAACTTGCTATGGCTCAGTACATCGCTTTTGATCCTCAAGCCGAAGCCACCGGGCTTTCCCTCGGTATTGTCGACGGCTTAAAAAAGTTTAGTCAGATATTCACCTTGTTGCTGGTTCGCAACGGCTTTGACCCTGAGGTCCGTGAAGAGTGGTACCCGATGCAGCAGTTTCTTAACGTGTACCGGGACATCAACGAGACCTTTGGCTCAGCGACCATGTTTTACGTGGGCATGAGGACCATGGACGAAGTCGCTTGGCCCCCGGAGTTAGACTCTTGGCAAAAGGCTCTGTCCTCTGTGGACATGGCCTACAAAATGAACACCCGAGGCAATGGGGGCAGTTACCTCTTTGAGCCGGTCTCCGATACCTATGTCCGGATGGTTTGCCACAACCCCTGGCCTTCGGATTATGACCTTGGGTTACTCAAAGGGATCTGTAATAACTTCCCGGTTTCAGGTCACAAAATATTGATCCGGCTTGATGAATCGCAACCAAACCGCAAAACAGGCGGGGATACTTGTGTTTACGAGATTGAACTGGTTAAAGACCAACAAACCTCTGGGGAACAGGTTGACAGTTATTTACCTTGGGCGGTTGACCAACAAGCGCTCACCGAGGAAGTCCTTTCCGAGGCCTATGGGGTCTTGAACACCCAGCTAGTAGCCATGCAGCAAGTCCAAGATGAACTCAAAGAAAGCAATCATCAGCTTGAGTCAGCGAACGATACGAAAGATAAGTTTTTCTCGATCATCTCCCACGATCTACGGGGACCGGTCGGCAGTCTTTCGGTGGTTTTAAACGAAGTGGCTAGCCGGGGGGCAGACATCGATGACGAATTGTTTCAGTCAATGGCGAGTAGTGCGAAAAGCACGGAACAACTCCTAGAAAACCTGTTGACTTGGGCTCGTGGGCAGAAAGGGGAAATTGAGTTTCACCCGACCCATTTTGGGATCGGTGAATCGATACAACAGAATTTAGATCTATTTGAGGGACCGGCTCAGCAAAAATCGATCCTGTTTTCAAAGCATGTGGACCGGAATCTCTTTGTTTACGCAGATTTTGATATGGTGCGAGCCACCATCCGTAATCTGATCAATAACGCTGTAAAATTCACCCCCTCTGGAGGAAACATCACGGTATCGGCCCATTTGATTGGGGGGGTTGCGCAGGTAGAAGTCCTTGACTCGGGGGTGGGGGTGGAGAAAGGGCTGCAAAGTGCCTTGTTCAATCTCGATGACAAAGTACGCTCCAGCTTGGGGACCAATAGCGAGGCGGGCTCCGGCCTGGGGTTGGTGCTTTGCAGCGAATTTGTGAAAAAGCAAGGCGGTGAGATCGGTGTCGAAAGTACGGTGGGTTCTGGGAGCCGGTTTTGGTTCACCTTGCCGCTGGGCCAAGAAACCCAAGCAAGGTCCCAGGCTCAAGAACAGCAGCTACTCAAACGACTCACAGCCATGCGTGTGCTGGTCGCTGAGGATAACGATTTGCACCGAGAAACCACCACCTCTGTGTTGCGGGATTTGGGGGTTCCCTTCGAGACGGTCAAAAATGGAGTTGAGGCGGTTCAACGTTGCCAGTTTCGCCCCTTTGATCTTGTACTGATGGACATTGATATGCCCTTGATGAACGGGGTCCAGGCGAACCAGGAAATTCGAGCACAACTAGACAACCCGCCTGCGATTATGGCGCTGTCCTCTTATTCGAAAACTGAGTTGAACCGGTTAGCCGATGAAAGTCCTTTTGATGGGTATTTGAATAAGCCGTTAGATAAAGATCGGTTTCTAAAAAACCTTCAATTGCTTTTGGCCTGAAGGGGCTTGAAGGAGCCTAGATGTCGGACCTGAACATAGGAAATTCAAAATGAGCCACTATGTAGCGCTGTTACGTGGGATTAACGTTAGTGGCAAAAATAAAATCAAAATGGGCGAGCTTAAGGCGATTTTTGAGGCGCAGGGGTGTCAGGCTGTCACAACCTATCTGCAAAGTGGCAATGTTGTATTTTCTCATGTCACAACTGAGTCGAGTTCGCTTTCAGTCTCTCTTCGAGACTCGATAACCAGGGGCTTAGGCCTGTCTGTAGAGGTGCTGGTGAAAACCAAGGCAGCTTGGCAAAACATTGTCACAAACACCCCTTTTGGGACGGTTGAGGAAACTGATTTGTCCAAGCTACACTGCACCTTGTTGTTGTCGCCCTGGGGGCAGCCTGACCTTGAATTATTAGGTAAGGTAAAGGGGAAGGATGAATCCTTTGAATGGATAGATGACCGTGTGTATTTACATTGCCCGTCGGGCTACGGTCGTAGCAAACTGACCAACGCTACCTTTGAGCGACGATTTGCCACTCAGGCTACCACAAGGAACTGGAGGACGGTTCTAAAACTGAATGAGTTGCTTGAAGGGTTGTGAATCCTTTGTTGAGCCTATGTTCTAGCCAGGCGGCCTTTTAACCTCCTATGAAGCGTGGCTCCCTATAAGGGCAGCAAGGGCGTTTTTCTCTGTCCTTGGTCAATCAATCGACTTTTGAACCGGTCGTCCAAATTGCCCCTCCCCAAAAAATAAACCCCACACCTGAGTTGTTATCAGAGGCCATAGGCCGCCCCTGCAACGCAGAGGTGGGCGGAGTCAGTTGTTTTTTGTCCCCCTGGTCCAGTGTTCGGCCGGTCAGGTTTTCCTGGGGAATGAAATAATATTTGATTTAATACGAATTTATACCTATTATGGATATCTATAAAAGATATTAATAAGAATAAATTCTATTTGGCCTCTAGTTTGGATGGCCTGATGTATCCGGTAATGGAGACTTGATGAAGATTTCAAAGGAAAAAAAAGCTAGCCTCCGGCTAGAGCTGATCGAGACCTTCACCTCAATGGTCGAGAGCCAGGGAATGGTAAAGGTCACCATGGCGAAATTGGCCAAAGAGGTGGGGATGTCGCCCTCGACGATTTATAACTACTTCCCCTCCAAAGAAAAACTGTTGTTTGCCTTTTTTGAACTCCGGTTGGAACAAGCGGCAGAGGATTTGGCGCAAACTGAGCAATTAGAAGAATACCGACTGCAAGAAGCGTTGCAACTCTATTTAGATTTGATTTTAGAACGATTTGAGGCCCAACGATCCTTTGTGAAGGCGGCGGCAGAGATGATTCAATCCGCCCCGTTTTCTTCTTTAGGGGAGTTACACCAGCTTCGCCAGCAGTTTTTGGTCCCGGTGGAGCAGCTGTTTTCTCTTGCCATCGACCGAGGGGAGATTGTACAGCCTCCGATGCGCCGGATGATCGAAGGGTTGTTTGCCGACCTGACCCATGGCTTACTCTTTTATTGGCTCCGAGACGAGTCCGAGAACTCTGAGCAAACCGCTCAATTGATCGATATGTCCCTGGGGCTCGGAGTTTCTTTTTTAGAAAGCGGGCTTCTCAATAAGGGGATGGACCTGGTGTATTTTTTGTTCCGGCGGCATTTGACGGACTTTGCGGGACACCTCGAGGGACTAATGGGCTTTAAACAGCGGGGTTTTAGTGGGCTATTTCGGCCCGACAAAGGTAAGCCCGAGGCTCCCAAGAGAACAAAAACAGTCAAGAAGCCTGTCAAAAAAGCAGCTTCTAAAAAGCAACCTAAACGAAAGGTTAGCCCATGAACCCAGAAAAAGCCCTTCCCCTTGGAAAAGCGAGGCGCAGCGGAGTAGCCGCCAAAGCGGCATTCAAAATGGGGGCCCGTGAGGCTGGGTTTCGGTTGCAACGGTCTGTTGGCCTGGGTAACGAACAAGAAGAACATGAGCGCAAGCAGGCTCAAACCTTGTTTTCTGCACTGAGTCATTTGAGAGGGACGGCCTTAAAGGCTGCTCAGCTGCTCAGCCAGGATCTAGACTTTTTGCCTGAGACGTACCGGGAAGAGCTGGGCAAAGCGTTTTACCAGGTGCCCCGGCTGAATCGATCGGTGATACGAAAAGCGTTTGTCGCCGCTTTTGGCGAACCTCCAGAGCGCCTCTTTGACACCTTTGAACCCGAGGCCTTCGCTGCGGCGAGCTTAGGCCAAGTGCATGGAGCTTCTCTCCAGGGAAACAGCCTGGCCATCAAAATCCAATACCCTGGAATCGGGAACAGCATCAAAGACGATATGTTGCTTTTACGGCGGTTACACGGGCCGATCCCTCAGTCCCATTTATACCTGAGTGGGCTTGAGGAAATTGAGGCTCGTATTTCGGAGGAAGTTGATTACCGCTTGGAAGCGGAGCGGACTCAGTTTTTCCGGGAACACTTGGTTCACCCTCTGGTGGTGATCCCGAAAGTATACCCAGAGCTTTCAACCAATAAAATATTGGCCACTGAGCGATTGGAAGGGTTGCACCTCAAAGAATGGTTATTAGGCAACCCGAGCCAAGGGGAGCGTGATCGGTATGGTCAACTTCTGATTGATCAAATGGAGCATAGTCTCACAAAATTGGGTCGGTTGCATATCGACCCGAATCCGGGAAATTTTCTCTTCATGAGTGAAGGCCGGCTGGGGATGTTGGATTTCGGTTGTGTCAAAGGGGTCACACCTGATTTTTCTGAAAAATATCACCGGTTGATCAATGCCGCAGTCCGCCAAGAAATTCCCGTGGTCTTAGAGTGTTATCGGCAGCTCGATCTTGATTTTGTTCAAAGCGATGAATCGTTGGAGCATCTTAAACGTTGGTGCGCTTGGTATCGAGTGCCTTATTTAACCGATTTTTTTGATCTCACAAAACACCCCGGGTATATCGAAGAAGGATTTGAGCTGTTTCTGGGGCTGAGGCGGTTTATGAATAACCTGAACAAAGATATGATTTTTTTAGATCGGACATGGCTAGGTTTGTACCGTATCTTGGAATCAATGCAAGCGAGAGTGAATTTTCAGGTCGGTCGCTTGACCTTGTTTGATCGCTAACAAAGCCGCCCTATCCAGGGGTGAGGGCGACGACAAGGTTGAGTAACGTGTTTTGATTGCCTAAGAGCTGAAGGTGGCAGGCTTTTTGTATCCTCAGAGGAACCCGCCCTCACCCGAGAAGGGGTGCGCAACACTTTTCACACAAGGAAGATCATGACTCAAGAACGACGCAAAACCGACCCTAGCTTTTCTATCATCGTCCGGCTCGAACTGCAAAACGATCAAGACGTGCTGAGTCAGGCCATTCGCCTGATCCACGAAATGGAAGGGGAAATCGGGGCGATCGACGTGGTGAGTTGTGGGGAAAACCACATGGTTCGGGATATTTCAATCGAAACTTCGAGCTTCGAGCGAGGTCGTAGTATTGCGGAGGGGCTGGAAAAAATCGCTGGGTGTAAGGTCCAGCACCTTTCGGACCGAACCTTTTTGATCCACTTAGGGGGCAAAATCGAGATCGCCAACCGGGTCCCGATCAAAAACAGAGAGCAACTTTCAAGGGCCTATACCCCTGGGGTGGGCCGGGTGTGCATGGCGATTCATGAAGACCCGAAAAAAGCGTACCAGCTGACCATCAAGAAAAACGCTGTGGCGATCATCTCCGATGGAACGGCTGTGTTGGGTTTAGGGGACATTGGACCTGAAGCGGCGATGCCGGTGATGGAGGGAAAGGCCATGCTCTTTAAAGAATTCGGGAATGTCGATGCCTTCCCCTTATGTTTGGACACCAAAGACACCGATGAGATTGTGTCCATCGTCAAAGCCTTGGCCCCGACCTTTGGGGGGATTAACCTCGAAGATATTTCGGCCCCTCGGTGTTTTGAAATCGAACGTCGGCTCAAAGACGAGTTGAACATCCCGGTGTTTCACGACGACCAACATGGGACCGCAGTGGTCTTGGTTGCGGGGTTTATTAATGCATTAAAGGTCGTGGGTAAACAGCCTGAAGAGGTGAAGGTGGTGGTGTCTGGTGTTGGTGCTGCAGGAACCGCCTGCTCGGAAATGTTGCGGAGTATCGGGGTGAAAGAAATCATTGGTTGCGACCGCAAGGGCGCGATTTATGTGGGCCGAGAGGGGCTGAATTCTGACAAAGCCGCTTACGCCGAATGGACCAACTTGAACAAAGTCTCCGGTTCGTTGAGCGAAGTTCTGGTTGGGGCGGACGTGTTCATTGGGCTTTCTGGTCCAGGGCTGCTTCACCGTGATGATGTCAAACAAATGGCCAAGGACCCGATTGTTTTCGCCATGGCCAACCCGATCCCGGAAATCATGCCCGAAGAAGCCGAAGGTTTGGTGGCGGTGATGGCGACCGGTCGCAGCGACTACCCGAACCAAATCAACAATGTGCTTTGTTTTCCTGGGCTGTTTCGGGGGGCGTTGGATAGTTTGGCTTCTGGGATCAATGAAGAAATGAAAATGGCCGCCGCCCAGGCGATTGCCGCGTCGATCAAGTCCGAACACCCGAACCCGGATTATATCATCCCCAGCGTTTTTAACCGTGACGTCGCCAACAACGTGGCGGCGGCGGTGTTCCAAGCGGCGGTCGATTCTGGGGTGGGCAGGCCTTTGAAATCTTGATTAACCGGTTCTTCGTTTTTTTTGGGGGGGACAGGTTGGCTTGCCATCTTTCGCCCCCTTAGGCTGAGGGGAACGTAAAAACACACCCTAAAACAACCAATTGCATGACAGCAGCACCCCCTTGTTCAGACACCATGAGCTTCCGTTTTATGGTGGGCTCGTTTGCTGCTTGAAGGCTCGAAAGCGATTGAGAAAATTGCCTTTCACAGCCGGTGTGCCGCTGGACAAGAGACCTAGGTTTGGGCTAGATTATCTACTGAAAAGGCATTACATACAGGGGTCTTCCGGCGCAGAGGTGGATCGAATACAAAACAGTCTACGAAGTGAGAATGGCCAGGAAACTTTCGAAAAATCAAAAATATGCCTTGGTGTTATTTGGATTGAAAATTATCCTCGCCGGCCTCTTTACCTCTGAATATAAAGAACTGCTTTTTGTTCCTTTTGTAGAACAGTTTTTAGGGAGTTTTTCGAACCCCTGGCAAGCCTACTTTGTCAGCGGCGCAAGGCTAGACGCCTTCCCCTATCATCCGTTGATGCTCTACAGTCTGGTGCTCAGTTATGGGCCCGTCTACTGGCTTTCGATCAAGAGTTTTTTTCTTTTAAATTTGTTTTTTAAGATTCCCCTCCTGGCGGCAGACCTACTGATTTTCTTTTTGTTGTTAAAGAAATTCCCTCAAAAATACCGGGAAGTCTTACTGTTCTATTTTGCAAACCCCATCGTCATTTATGTGACCTTTATCCATTCCCAGATGGATTTGCCAGCGGTGGCCTTGCTTTTTCTGTCGATTTCCTTGGTCGAAAAAGATAAACCTTGGCGCTCTGCGGTTGCAATGGGGCTGTCCTTGGCCTTCAAAAGCCAGGTGATTTTGGCGTTGCCCTTACTTGGGATTTACCTGTGGAAACGTAAACCTCATGTGGGGTTTGTGCTGTCCTACTGCTCCGTCGTGGTTTTGGTTTTTAGCTTGTTGGTCTTACCCTACGGGCTGAGTGAAGGTTACGACGCCATGGTGTGGTCGGCGGCAAGCAAACATAAAATTTTCAGCTTTTTTTTGGTGATCGGGGGGCTGAAAGTCTACGTGTTATTGGTTGTCATTTTACTGGTCTACGCCCGCTGTTTTATGTTTAAAAAAATTAACTATGATGTCTTGCAAGCGATGATGGCCGTGTTGTTCATTTCGGTTATTCTTTGCGTCGGTCCGGCGCCGGCCTGGATTTTGTGGGGAATCCCTTTTGTAAGCGCCTACTTCATCAAAGCCTATGCTACTGAGCGCCGGGTCTTGCTTTTCTACCTCGCCGTCCTTGCCGCCTATTTTGGGTATTTCCTCTTCTTTTATCGTTCGCCCTATGCTGATGTGATGTTTTTGGGGCAAACTTACTCGTTGAATGTAAACAGCCCAGATTTAACCAATCTAGCCTTTAGTGTCTTTGAAGCTGCTTTCATTGGTTTGCTGTTTGTTATGTTGCGCCATGCGCTGAAAAGCAATCAGATCTACGCAAAAAAAACAAACTTTTTGATCGGGATTGGCGGAGATTCCGGGGCTGGGAAGTCCACTCTGCTTCAACTGTTTTCTGGGTTGTTTGATGGGAAAATCGCCCGTTTGGAAGGGGACGGTGATCACAAATGGGAGCGCTCTGATGCCCAGTGGGAAGAGTACACCCACCTCAACCCCAAAGCGAATTTCATTCACCGGCAAGCCCAAGACCTCATCAATTTGAAGCACGGTCGTACGGTTTTTCGGACCGAGTACGATCATAAAGATGGGCGGTTAGTCCAAGGCCAAGCGACTCACCCCAAGGAATTTGTGGTTTTGTCCGGTTTACATCCTTTTTATTTGCCGAAGATGCGGCAAATTATCGATTTGAAGATTTTTTTGGACACCGATGAGACCTTGAGGTTGCACTGGAAAGCTCAGCGGGACATCAAGGAAAGAAATCATACCCTCGAGACCGTCCAGGCACAGCTAGAAAAGAGAAGGCCAGACCGTGAAAAATATATCATTCCTCAGCGAGGCTTTGCTGACTTATGTATCCAGCTCTTTGCGGTCGGCGATTTTGAGATTGGAAAAGAAACCCCCAAGCTGGGTCTGAAAGTCACCCTTGATGTCCATGTCAACGTGGAACAATTGGTTCAGTTATGTTGGGAAGCGAAGCTACAGGTCGAATGGGATTATGCTGACGACTTATCGACACAACACCTGATCTTTCAAGAGGAGCCCCAAGAGGTGAATTTCGAACACTGGTCTTCCAGACTGATCCCCAATGTCGAAGAATTGGTTTCAACCAATGTAGAGTGGCACCGAGGGTTTAATGGGGTGACTCAATTGATTGCCTTGTTGATGATTAGCGAGCACATGGCGGGAGGGCATGATGAAGCCCTATAAAGGAATCTTACTAGACCTGGATCATACGCTCTATGACTATGAACTCTGCCACCAACCGGCCTTAAAGAAAACCCTGGACTGGGTGGTGTCGGTGACTAGCGTTCCGCTGTCTGAGGTACAGAGACACTATGGTTTAGCCCGGAAACAGACGAATCTGAGGCTAGATAAAACGGCTTCCTCTCATAACCGCTTGCTGTATTTTCAAGGGTTGTTCGAACGGCTTGGAGAGAGTCCGATCCCCCGAGCTTTTGAGGCCTATAACCGGTACTGGGATTGTTTCTTAGAGTTAATGTGCTTTCGAGACGGGGTGATCCCCTTTTTAGACCGGTTTCAAGGGCAGATTTGTTTGCTCACTGATCTCACCGCGCATATTCAATACCGTAAAATTGAGCAACTTGGGCTGGGCCGGTGGGTTGATAAACTGGTGACTAGCGAAGAAATTGGCCAAGAAAAGCCTTCAGAAAAGATGTTTCTTGCCGGGCTGGAAAAACTGGGTATGCCGCCCAGCGAAGTCTGTATGATTGGTGATAACCACCCCAAAGATTGTTTGGGCGCCGCTAGGCAGGGGATTTCTTCAGTTTGGCTGAATACAGGCAACACTGAGCCTGAGGCTCACCCTTTGATCACCAGCGTACAATCATTTTCTCAATTAAATCAAACGTTATGAACCAAAACATCCAAGACCTCGTGAGGCTTTCACAGTACGCAGGCGAACGAATTGACATTGTCCAGGCCGGGGGCGGGAACAGTTCTGTGAAAGACGGCTCAACCTTATGGGTTAAAGCCAGCGGTTTTACCTTGTCGGACCTCACCGCTGAAAAGGGAATTGCTACGGTGGACCAGCTCAAGGTTGCCTCGTTATTTGACCGTGAATTACCGGTGGAAAAAAGGGCTTTAGAGCTTATGGGGAGTGAGGTGATCACAGAAGCACACCTGGAAGGACCTCGGCCTTCGATTGAAACGTTCTTGCATGCGATCACTGGCCGCGTCACCTTGCACACTCACCCGATTGTGGTGAATTTATTGGTAGCAAGTCAGGGTTGGGAATCGGTGGCAAGAGAGCTGTTCCCACAAGCGGCGTTGGTCCCCTACCGGACCCCTGGGTTGGAGCTAGGGGTTGCCTTTACAAAAGAAGTTAAATTACTGAACGACAAGGGAATTGATCCAAAAATAGCCTTGTTTAAAAACCATGGTCTCTTGGTCTCCGGGGAAACGGTGGATGAGGTGATCAGACACCACGAGGCGGTTTTAGAGGTCTTAGAAAAGCATTACCAGCTGGATTTAAGGGATTACCGGAGTGGGTCGGCGGTCTCTGCCCTGATTCGGGAGACAACCGGGGCTCCATGGATTGCTTGGCGCTCGCAAAACCAAGACTTGCAGCGATTGTGGGGTGCTGAAAAAGTACACCTTAAACAACGGCCCTTGTTCCCGGACCAAATGGTTTTTAACGGCTACCAGCCCCTGGAATTGAAAAATATTCAGGATGTTGCAGCGGTCACTGAATTTCAAGGGAAATTTGGTTCCCCCCCGAAAGTGATTGTGCTCGACGATGCCCTGTATTTCTTGGCTCCCAATTTAAAAAAGGCTAAAGAAATGGAAGATGTGTTGCTCAGTCAATTGTTTGTTTTTTCCAAAATACCATCAGATAACCTTGATTTCTTGCCTCAAGCTGAATTGTCTTATTTGGACAATTGGGAATCAGAAAAGTATCGCCAGGGGATATAAATATGAAAATCGTCATTCCCATGTCAGGGACCGGGAGTCGTTTCCAAAAGGCGGGATATACCCGGCCCAAGCCGTTGATCGAAGTGGATCAAAAACCGATCATTGAGCACATTGTCGGCCTTTTTCCCTCGGAGACAGACTTTATTTTTATTTGTAACGAGACACATTTAGCGACCACCGACATGAGGGAAGTGCTAAACCGCATTGCGCCTCAGGGTCAGATTGTTGCCATTGCACCTCACAAAAAAGGTCCGGTCTTCGCGGTTTCACAGGTCTTTGACCTGATTGATGATGAGGAAGAAGTGATCGTGAATTATTGTGATTTTGGGACCTACTGGGATTATTCAAAATTTTTGGAGCACACCCGAAAACGCAACGCAGATGGCGCAGTCCCCAGCTACAAACATTTTCACCCCCACATGCTGCACCCGACCAACTATGCTTTTCTGCGGGATTCTGAGCAGTGGATGTTAGAGATTCGGGAAAAAGAGCCCTTTACGGACAACCGTATGGAAGAATATGCCTCCAACGGCACCTATTACTTCCGAACTGGCGCCTTGGTGAAAAAGTATTTTCATGAGTTGATGGACAAGGACATCAACCTGAAAGGGGAATACTATGTGAGTTTAGTTTTTAACTTATTGGTGGAAGAAGGCTATAAAGTTTCGATTTTTGAAATCCAGCATATGCTGCAATGGGGAATCCCCGAAGACTTAGAGGAGTATCAAAACTGGTCAAATTATTTTCAGCAATTGATCTCAGCGAAGCCACCGGGCGAAATCGCCGGGAATAGCCTGCTATTGATTCCCTTAGCAGGCCATGGCTCTCGGTTTGCTAAAGAGGGCTACCAAGACCCGAAGCCGTTGCTCCCAGTCAGTGGGAAGCCCATGGTGGTGCAGGCAGCGCTTTCGTTGCCCCAGGCCTCAAAACAAACCTTTGTGTGTCTTGATGAACATTTGAAGCATTACCCCTTAGCCTCGGCGATCCAACAAACCTATCCCAAAGCGGAGGTGATGGGGATCGATGGGGTGACCTCTGGGCAAGCAAAGACCTGCGAAATCGGGTTGAACGCAGTGGACGAAAAGAGCTCGGTGATCATTGGAGCTTGTGACAATGCGATGTTGTTTGATGACCAAAAATTTCAAGCATTGGTCGCAGACCGGGAAGTCAAAGCGGTGGTGTTCACCTTTAAGGGGCACCCCTCGGCGAAGCGAAACCCCCAAATGTATGGCTGGGTGCGTACCGAAGGCGACCGGGCGACCGGGGTGTCTGTGAAGGTGCCGATTTCAGAACATCCCGAGCATGATCATGGAGTTGTCGGGGCATTCTACTTTCAGCAGGTTCGGGATTACCGGGAGGCCTTGAGGTATTTAGAAGACAAGGATATCCGAGTCAACGGTGAATTTTATGTTGATAGCATGGTTGAAGCCATGGTGGAGCTTGGCCACCAGGTGAAGGTTCTGGAAGTGGAGCAATACATTTGCTGGGGGACCCCTGATGACTATAAAACCTTTGCCTACTGGCAAAGCTTTTTTCATAAATGCCCCTGGCACCCCTACAAAATAGAGAACGACCCCACCCTTGCACCGGGAGCTCAAACGAGCCTGGTAGAAAAGGCGATTCGCTTTGAGCAACCCTTCAATTAACGGAACCATGAAATTATCGATTGTTGTGCCTTGCTATAACGAAGCAAAAAATATCCCGTTGATTTTTGAGCGATTTGCTGAAGCGATTGACCGTAACGATGTGGAAATCTTGCTGGTGAACAATGGCTCGTCGGATGACTCACAAGAGGTCATTGACAGCCTTCTGCCTCAGTATCCTTTTGCCAGGACGGTGAAAGTTGAAGTGAACCAGGGGTATGGTTTTGGGATCTTGAGCGGGCTCCAGCAGGGCAAAGGGGACTATATTGGCTGGACTCATGCGGATATGCAGACCGACCCACGGGACGCAATCAAGGCGTTAGAACTGATCGAATCTTTAGGCAACCCGGAAAATGTTTATGTTAAAGGACTGAGGAAAGGGCGGCCTTTGTTCGATGAAGTCTTCACCAAAGGCATGAGCTTCTTTGAAACTGTTTATTTGAAAACAAACCTTTGGGACATTAACGCCCAACCGAATGTATTTCATCGAAGCTTTTTTGAGCAATGGGAGTCCCCCCCCAAGGATTTTTCCTTTGATCTGTATGCCCTGTTCCAAGCCAAGGTCAGCGGGATCACGGTGAAACGGATACCGGTGGTTTTCCCGCCGAGGATCCACGGGGAATCAAGCTGGAATACCGGATTGGCTGCAAAATGGAAGTTTATCAAGCGCACCGTGGAGTTTTCTGTGAAACTGAAAAAGAGATTGTAATGGAACTGATTGCCCACCGAATCAACCGACTCGAAGAGCTGAGAGCGTTACCGGAACATTTCGGGGTCGAATTGGACCTGAGGGATCAGGGGGACCAGTTGATCATGGTGCATGACCCGTTTTCTGGAGGCGAAGATTTCGAGTCCTACCTGAAAGAATACCGCCATGGCACCCTGATTTTAAACATCAAAAGCGAGCGCATTGAGCCGAAGGTTCAACAATTGATCGAAAAATACAAGATCCCCAATTATTTTTACCTCGACTCTTCCATCCCGATGATCGTTCAGCTTTCAAAAGGAGGGCTGTCCAAGATAGCGGTGCGAGTTTCGGAGTATGAAAGTCTGGAAACGGTGATGCGTTTTCGGGGGCTGGTGGATTGGGTTTGGGTCGATTGTTTCAGTCGGATTCCCCTGACCTCCGCTGAATTCAAAACCCTAAAATCCGCTGGCTTTAAGCTTTGCTTCGTTTCCCCAGAATTGCAGGGTCAACCTGAAAAAATCGAAGAGTACCGTGATTTTCTCAAAGAAAATGAGATGTTCATGGATGCGATTTGTACCAAGGAATATAATGCCTCGAAGTGGCTTGAGGGAGCTTAGATGCTAAAAAAAGAACTGTCTCGTTTTTTGGTGAGCGGTGTCAGTGCGGTCGCGACCGATTACGGGACCTATCTGCTGTTTCAGCAATGGGTTGACATCGCCCCGGCGAAAGGCGCCTCGTTTGTTGCCGGGTCGATTGTGGCCTTTATCTTGAACAAGTACTGGACCTTTGAACAGCCAGATGATTCATTCAACCATGCGGTGCGCTTCACCCTGCTGTACTTGAGCACGCTCGGCGCAAACGTGGCGGTGAATGCCGCAACCCTGTATCTATGGCCTGGGTTCTTGACCTGGGCGTTTTTAGTGGCGACCGGCACGAGCACCTTGTTGAATTTTCTCGGCCAAAAGTTTTGGGTGTTCAAAGCTTAATGCCCTGACGTCCAGGGCATCTCCCGCAGCCTCACGTCCTCAATTGTAGAAAATATAATATTCACCCCAATTGTCATTGTGGATGAAGTACCGGTGGAAAATAGCGTTGGTCAGGTTTTTGTTGTGTCCCACCCGCTTCACGATGGCTACCGAGAGCTTATTGTAGGGGTCCACCATTCCAACATAGGCACGGTGAATCCCGTCATATTCTGAGTCTGTGTATTTTTTGAGAAAGTTGGGGTGGACTTGGGGGTGATAGGGGGTGTCCTCAAAAAAGTCCGCTGGCAATCCAAAGCTGTGAATTCGAATCGGGCCTTTCAGTGCGAGTTCGTCTAGCCTTTTCAGCAAGTGACCTTTTTTGCTTGGGAAGATGCTCTCTATCCGTTCGGTGACCCCTTTGTGTGGGTTCGTGAGGACGTCTACGGGAGTTAAAAAGAGGAACACCAGGAAGGCGAGGCCTAGCTTTACACCTCGTTTTTGCACCCAATCTTTGTCTTTGATCCATCGCCAGCAGATATGCATCGAAAGCAGCCAACTGATCACAAAGGGGACGTAAAAGACAATAAAGTTTCGAGGAAGAAAAACTTTTCCCTGGAGCAAAGCCTGTGCGCTGATCAATGCGGGGAAAATTAAAAACCCAATGATTGCCTTTTCTCGGGGCTTACCGATCACTAAGGCGACGAGAATAAAGTAGGGGATGAGATAATAGGCGTAACCCGTTAAGGATAACAATTGGGGGAGCAAGTATCGAAAGGCTTCTTGTTTGTCGGCGACGATCCCACTTTGATTATAACTCCAAATATTGGAATAGAAATGATGTAGAAAATTTTGTAAATTCGGGATGCTGGAAAAGCCTGTGTGATTGATTGCCACGTAGGTGGCGATAAACACAGCGCAAAAGAGGGCTAAGTTAAACCCTAAAGTATATAAATCTTTTCGGTAAATGCGGACCAGGTTGATGACCGGGAGCGACAAAAAGAAGATGACATTGAATTTTGTTGCGATCATCAGCGCTGACAGAACCCCCAGAAAAACGATCCCCCGAAAACGTATCTTGTCTTCTTTCCATAAAAACAAAAAGGAAGCGATTATAAGATTGAGCAGGGTCATTAAGGTGGGCTCAATATAAAAGAGTTTTTGCTCCTCAACGACGTGAGGGTTGACCCCGATCAACAAAACCAGACCGGCTGCCACCGGCCAGTAGCCTTCTTTGCAAAGAAACCAGATTAAGGGGATAAAGCTAATAAAAAACAGGAGAACCGATCCCTTCCGCAAACTGTGGATAAATTGGCGAACATTGGGATCCTGGGGGTTGAAGTTACCGTCAAGAATATACCGAGGTCCAGATTGCCACCCTCCTAGTATGTTCCCTGCCATGTTTTTAGAGACCTCATAGAATGCAAAGGGCATCAAGGCTTTTATGATCAGCCGAGTGCCGTCTTGTGCCCGGTACATTGTCGTTTCCCCACCTTTGAGCGAGTTGAGGGCGATCCCTATGGTGTGGATTTCGTCTCCTCCGGTGTGTAGTTTCCCAAAGGAGTTTTCTAAAACGTTCAGTCGAACCCCTAAAAGGAGGACAATGGCCAGAAACAGGCAGACAAAAAACATTGCTTTGTTTTTGAGGGACTGGCTGAACGTAGAGGGCTCATTTGAATTCATGGGTTCCTGTTGGGGGGTATTCCAAGGGTGTTTTAAAGCCAGAGTGGGCTCGTTCTTGAAGAACATAGAAAATGTAGCACTATCCTAAAAAACTTTGTTAATATTAATAAAGTTAGTTGATTATGTTAACTGCTTTTTTAAAAAGAATGAGAATTGAGGTGAAACGAGGTCTCAGTGTGAACCACCAAATTTTAGTCGATTGTTTGGGTGCCATGATTGAAATATAATGCCCCTCAGGGTGCCTACCCGTGAGGAGCTAGGCTCTGAGTAGACCGACTCAAGCGACCGAAGAAGGGTGATCGCAGTCCTCGAGGAATTGGATCAGTTGAGCCCGGTATTGGTAGTATTCCGGGCTTTCTAGTAACTCGGCCCTCAATCGGGGTCGAGGCAGGTTGATTTCTAGTACCTGGCCCACCGTGGCGTTGGGGCCGTTGGTCATCATCACCACCCGGTCCGAAAGCCGGATCGCCTCGTCGACGTCGTGGGTGATCATGATCCCGGTCACACGTGTTCGGTTCCAGACTTCCATCAAGACATCCTGCAATTCCATCCTTGTGAGGCTGTCTAACATCCCGAAAGGCTCATCGAGCAGTAATAACTTGGGCGAGAGCGCAAAGGCCCGAGCGATCCCCACCCGTTGGCGCATCCCGTTGGACATTTCGGCCGCATTTTTGTGAATATGTTCTGCTAGCCCGACTCGCTCTAAGTAATAAGTGACAATGTCTTTACGTTCTGCCGGGCTCACGTGAGGGTAGACTTGGTCGACCCCTAAATGGACGTTTTGGTAAGCGGTCATCCAGGGGAACAGGCAGGGGGCTTGGAACACCACCCCTCGGTCGGGGCCTGCAATATCAATCTCCTTGTTGTCTAAAATAATCCCGCCACCGTTGATCGAAGTGAGCCCCGCTGCCATGGACAGCACCGTTGATTTTCCGCAACCGGAGTGGCCAATCACCGAGATAAATTCGCCTTGTTTGATCTTCAGATTAAAGTCTTCGACCACGGTCAACGGCCCTTTACTGGTCGGATAAATTTTGGACACTTTAAAAAATTCTAAATATTTGGGGTCTACTTTGCGCCGCAGGGCGACATCTGCAAAGGCCCCTGCGTCAAGGTGGTGTTTATTTGTGTTCGGTAACACTTCCGGCAGGGAGTTGTTACTGTTGTGTTCAATGTGTTGTTGTTGCCCCGCTGCGTTGAGGTAGCTGGTGATTTCAGCCCGCATTTTTTTAAAAGTTGGGTCGTCGTTGATGATTTTTTGGTCTCGAGGGCGAGGGAGCGGGTTTTTAAATTCCTTGCCTAAAGTCGCTTTGGGACCAGGGAGCAGCGGAATGATCCGGTCTGCTAAAATCAACGATTCGTCCACATCGTTGGTGATCAAGATAACGGTCTTTTTTTCTTGAGCCCAAATTCGGGCAATTTCGTTTTGTAAGTTCGCTCGGGTTAGGGCGTCTAGGGCTGAGAGCGGTTCATCGAGCAACAAAATGTCGGGACTCATCGCCAAGGCTCGGGCCACCGATACACGCTGCCTCATCCCGCCAGAAAGCTCACCTGGTTTGCGGTCAGTAGCGTGACTGAGGCCGACCATTTCGATATACCTGTCTGCTCTGGCGAGCCGTTCTTTCTTAGATTCCTGGGGAAACACTTGGTCCACCGCTAGGGCCAAGTTGTCCCGAACACTTAACCAAGGGAGCAGAGAATAATTCTGGAACACCACCCCTCGGTCGGGCCCTGGTGCAACGATCGGTTGGCCCTCTTTTAAAACCTCCCCGGAGTCTGCGGGCAACAGACCAGCAAGTAGGTTGATCAAGGTGCTTTTCCCAGAGCCCGAAAACCCTAAAATAGCGATAAACTCGCCTTCTTGCACCGTTAAGTTGATGTCACTGAGCACTTCGGTTCGGTTGAGTCCTTCCCCGAACCCTTTGCAGGCCTGCTTGATTTCTAAAAAAGCCATAGGGTTATCTCTCGCCGTAGGTAAACAGGTTTTCTAAGGTCATCATCAGCCGGTCCAAGATAAAACCGATCAAACCGATGGTTAAGACAGCGACCATGATGCGGGCTAAAGACTGGCTGGAACCGTTTTGAAACTCGTCCCAAACAAATTTCCCAAGTCCTGGGTTTTGAGCGAGCATCTCTGCGGCGATCAACACCATCCAGCCGACCCCTAAGGATAGCCTGAGGCCTGTGAAAATATAGGAAAGGGAAGAGGGCAGCACAATTTTAAAAATATGACTGAAATAGCCTAGCCGAAGCACTTTACCGACATTGATCAAGTCCTTATCAATTGAGGCCACCCCAAGAGCGGTATTGATCAACGCTGGCCATAAAGAACAGAGGGTCACCGTGATCGCCGAGGTTAAAAAGCTTTTTTCAAACATCCCATCTTGGGTGGTGTACACCGCACTGACCACCATGGTGACAATAGGCAGCCATGCCAACGGCGAAACCGGTTTGAAGATTTGAATGATTGGGTTAAACGCCGACATGGCAACTGGGCTGAGCCCTCCAACGATCCCTAAGGGGACCGCAATCAGAGCAGCCAGAAGAAACCCCGCAAAGACGGTGTACAGACTCACCCCGATTTGGTCGAAGTAGGTCGGTTTGCCGGTGTACTTGCGGTGTTTGATCACAGCCTCTGGGTTCGCAGCCAGCTTCTTGGCGTTTCGTTTCTCGACTCGCTCATAAAACCGTTGTTCTTTGAGTCGTTGTTCATCATGGTCGTCCACCAACCCGCCAAAGGCACTCCATACCGCCACAGGGCCAGGAACCACCCCGAGACTTGTCTTGACTTGGGCCGCCGACCCAGACCAGAGCATTAAAAAGAGCCCAATGGAAAGGATCGGGATCCCGATCATCAAGCCAATTTTTTTGACCTGAACTCGAGGCTCTTCTCCCTTAACGAGGCGCAAAATGGGAACGAACCAATCAAGCCCCGCTAAATGTAGACCATGGATGACTTTGTTAAACATATGATTCTCTTTGTGTTTGTTATTTTAAGCCGATTTTGAATTGCTTCAAGTAACGGTTAGGCTGCTTGCCGTCATACATGATCCCATCAATGAACTCATCGGTTTTGGGCCGGAACCCGTCAGTCTGAGGAATATCTGTTGCCGCAATTTTGCCTTCTTTGATCAACTCTTGGGCTGCTGCCATATAAATTTCTGGCTTGTAGGTTTCCTTGGCAATTTTTTTGTACCACTGATCTGACTTAGGCTCGCCGATTTGCCCCCAGCGACGCATTTGGGTCAGGTACCAGATCGCATCGGAGTAGTAAGGGTAGGTGGCGTAGTACCGGTAAAAGACGTTAAAGTCAGGCAAGTCTCGCTTGTCCCCTTTTTCGTATTCAAAGGTTCCGGTCATTGAGTTGGCAATAACGTCGTAGTCTGCCCCGACATACTCACTTTTTGACAGCCATTTCACCGCTTGAGGCCGATTTCCGCCGCTTTTTGCGTCCAGCCATTTGGCCGCACGGATCAAGGCTTTGATCACCGCTTTGTGGGTGTTTGGGTTTTTCTTAGCCCAAGTATCAGAAACCCCAAAGACTTTTTCTGGGTTGTTTTTCCAAATTTCGTAGTCGGTGATCACCGGCACGCCAATGCCTTTAAACACCGCCGCTTGGTTCCAAGGCTCGCCAACACAGTACCCGTAAATGGTCCCTGCTTCCATGGTCGCTGGCATCTGAGGTGGAGGGGTGACCGAAAGCAAGACATCGCCTTTGGTCATCCCGGTGGTGTCTCGTTTTGTGTAGTATCCTGGGTGAATCCCGCCCGCCGCAAGCCAGTATCGAAGTTCGTAGTTGTGGGTGGATACGGGGAACACCATACCCATGTTAAACTTCTTCCCGTCCTTCTTATACTTCGTGACCACCGGCTTGAGGGCTGTTGCACTGATGGGATGAACTGGCTTACCGCCCTTGTGTTTGATGTGGGGTTTCATCTGTTTCCAAATTTCGTTAGAAACCGTGATGGCGTTGCCGTTTAAATCCATTGAAAAGGCGGTGACAATCTTGGCTTTGGTGCCAAAACCAATTTGAGCACCGAGCGGCTGTCCCGCTAACATGTGGGCACCGTCGAGCTCGCCGTCGATGACTCGGTCCAGCAGGACCTTCCAGTTCGCCTGGGCCTCTAAGGTGACGTAGAGCCCTTCGTCTTCAAAGTAGCCCAGCTCCTTGGCGACCACTAAGGGGGCCACGTCGGTGAGCTTAATGAATCCAAATTTTAACTCTTCCTTCTCTAATTCCCCGGCAAATGCAGAGGTGAGGCTCGCTAGAGTCAGCGCTGTACAAAGTAGGGATGCGACAAAGTTCTTCATTCGGTTCTCCTGACTCAGGTGAATTGAGCGGTTACATGGTTAGTTGTTATGGGAATTAACATTTTCACCCTTCATGCCATTGTCAGTTTCTTATACAATTCAGTCTAATACCGACATGGCTAAATGACAAAAATGCCATTTATGATCAATAGATTCTGTCAGTTTTGAAGGGCTGAGTCGCAATCATGGGAGGTTTTGGAGGGTCGTAAGAGAGACAAAGGCTCGAGTATTACAGGACTTACAGGCTGCGGTGGACCCCGATCAGACATTCAAGAGCCGCATATTTGTAGGGCGAAAGGTCCCTTTGGATGATTTTTGGGTTCAATTCTTTTGGGGCTGTGAGAGACTCCAAAAGTATTTGAGATTCACGGTGAGATGACCCCACTTCTCTCTGACTTTTTTTAGAAGATCAATGATACCTATGGCCACGGCGGTGGCGACCAAGTGCTCTCTGACTTGGCTGGGTATCTACGAGATAGAGTCCGTGACAGCGACGTGATCGCCCGGTTTGGCGGCGAGGAATTTTGTTTGGTCGCTTCAAATATCACGAAAGAAGATGCCTTGGTGTTTTTTCAGACCCTCTGCAATGAAGTCGCTGAATTACGGGTCAGTTGGGGGGACACTGAAATCAGCCTGACCATCAGCATCGGCGTTTCGACCAAACAAAACGGGCTGGACGAGATGATCGAGGCGGCAGATACACAGTTGTACCAGGCCAAAGAGCAGGGACGGAACCAGGTTGTGATTGTTTAGTTGGCTGTTTTTCGGTCGCTGAAACGAAGGCAGGGTCTGATCCCTGCCGCACCGGAGCGGATGGAGTGTTTTAACCGTAACATCAAAGACATGGTGTGTTTTACAGCACAAAGTTCTTGGCTGATATTTCTAAATTGTGATATTCGCAAGATAGAATATATCTTCAACCTTCATCCTTTCTAGAAATTATGGACTCAATCAATCGACGGCAATTCGTAACTGGAACCGCTGCGGCTGCCGTTTTAATGTCATCTAGCAGCTTGCAAGCGGCGACTCACGACCACAGCCAAATGCATGGTGGGCATAATCAAAATAATGCTTTGATTGATGACGCCCTGGCTTGTATCAAGACCGGGGAAATCTGTATGGCTCATTGTGTCAGTTCTTTGAAATCTGGGGAGACTGAGTTAGCGAAGTGTTTAGAAACCGCGCAAGCGGCGGTTCAAGCTTGTCAGTTATTGGTTTCCTTTGCGGCAAACAACTCAAGCCACCTTCCGGCTTTAGCCAAGCTTTGTGTGGATGTGTGTGGGGATTGTGCCAAGGAATGTAAGAAACATGCAAAGAAGCATAAGACCTGTAAGGACTGCTTTGATGCCTGTGAAGCTTGTGTGGAAAGCTGCAAAAAAGTCGCTTAACACCTCCTTCAAGGAGTAGCCTTTCGTTGATCTTCTGGAAAAATGATCACCGACTTTTGGTGAAGGCTGGGTTTTTGCTGCTGAGCAAGCAAGACTGGCCGGTCGAGCCCTGTCGACAAGACGGGGCCCTCAAAGGCCGCTAACACATAATAACCTGATTCAGGTTACCCTTTCACGACAAATCCCCTCGATTTGAGCAGGTCCCGCAGGTCGTCTATCCGGTTGCCTTGAAACTCCATTTGAGCTGCTTCCGGTCCCGTTTTTTGTATGTTCCTCCGGAACCAAGTCGTTTTTTAATTTCTTTCATCAGTCGCTTGAAATAAGGCGGAGCTTCATCGTTTGTTTAGCTAAGGTCGTTGCTGCCAGCCCCTACCGTTTAGAAGGGATAGCCCACAAACAGACTCAGCTCCGAGCCTTCATCGCTGTGGCCCAAGTCAGCCCGACCAATCACATTTTGAAAAATCAACCGCAGGCCGACTCCAAACGAGTTGCGTCGGTCCTTCCACAGGTCGGCTTGATTCGGAGCGACGGTTCCTTCTTCGTAAAATACGGCGGTTTGTAAGGAGGTGAAGATCCCTTTTTCGATCAGATAATTGAAGGACTTTTGCTGTTCAAGCCAGTAATTGCGTAGTTCGATGCCCCAAAAGGCGGAGTAGGCGTCGTAAAATCGGTTGGTTGGGTAGCCCCTGAGTCTCATGGTCCCTCCGAGGGAGGTTGATTTCCCCTTTTCGGCATTGTCTCGTTGTCTCCGGTACAACTCGTCGATGGAGGTTTGGCACTGTGGGATGTCTGGCGGGCACTGGTAACCTTTTCGTTGAACTTTCCCTTGGTCGATGACTGTGGACGTCGATAAGAACCCGTTGATCACGACGACTTGGTCATGCCCTTGGTTGGGTACATAGAAGCTGAGGTTATAGTCATTTTGGTAATAAGAGGCATTTTCTTCTCGCGTCTGTGGCATGGTCCAGCGTTCTATCTGCACTCGGTAGCCAATTCGTGGGTCCCGGCGGTGGTCGGTGTCGTCTAGATAGATTCCGACTCGGTGGCCTCGGGGCTCCTTGATGATCCGTGAGTTTTCGGCAGAATATAGGGTCCCCTGGGGGTCGATCAACCCGAACGGGACCACTTCAGAGTTCGCGTAGCCGTAGTAAGCTTCGAGTTGGTAGTCAAAAAATTGTAGGGAAAGGTCTGCCCCGCTGGTTTTAAATTGCTCTCCAAGGAGGTAATAAAAACTGTCCGGGTTGGACCTCATCCCTCGCTCTCCTTCAGGCCAAGCCCCGTTTTTGACGTTTAAATCAGCGAAGGAAAGGTTCAGGTGATTGGTTAATAAAGGGATGTCAAAGGCGGTCACCAACTCGGCTTGGTACGAACCTTGGTAATGTTCGGCGTTGCCGCTGACTTTAAAAACCGAAAGGTCTGCCTCGGTACCGAACAGTTGGGCCGCTGAGACCCCAATACCAGAGAATTTCGCCACTCCAGGGATTTGCCCAGAAACCGGGTATATAAAGTAGGACATTTTAGCTTCGGGACGAGGCCGACGTTCAAAGAAAAAGGCAGAGGCTGGAGTGGTGCCTTGCAGTAAGCAGGCTGTCAATAGAGCTATGGTGAGGAAGACTTGCATCATTTTTCCTGGGGTTCAAGGGTGACCCCCAGGGTAAAGAGATTGGCACGAGACTGTCTGTTCCTTTTCTGCTAAGACCCCTCGATTTTAAAAAGGAACAGTCTTTTTAGACTTCGACCTGCCCCTGGGTGCGGTGTCCGCTAGGGGAGCAGCCGAGGATTTTCCTAAAGGCCCGGTTGAAGGGAGGCAACGAATTAAACCCGACTTCTAGTGCAATATTGAGGATTGGGTCCGTGGTGTTTCTTAGTCGCTCTGCTGCTAACTGAATCCGGGAAGTGTTTAAAAAGGTGTTGAAATTATCGAAGCCCAACTCCTGGTTGATGAATTTTCGGAGTTTGTATTCAGGGGTGTCGAGTTGCTTGGCTAAAGCACCGATTGTGAGTCCTGGGGTGCAGAAAATCTGTTCAACTTCCATCAGAGTTGTTAGTTGGTGAGCCAGTTTTTGGTTCTCCGGCAACATCGGGGCCTGCGGACGAGGGGCAGGGGTAAACAAGCGGGGGGTTAACTCCAGAAAAGCCAAGTTTGCGACTAACGACAACCCAAAAATCCCCGCCGCTGCACCAAATTGGTAGTATGGCGTAAACTGGCCTGCTATAGCGTCTAACGTGGTTTTTAATATGATCAACACACAGAGTGTCAGGACTCCCAGGGCCAGCACAAGCCGGATTTTTCGGCGCAACTCTAGCATCTCGGCGTTCCATTCACAGCGAATCTCAAACACCGCCAAACCGATAAATAGCACCGAAAAGCCATTGACCCCAAGGACCCACCAGGGGGCAAAGACGACGGGGGAATAAAACCCCACCAACACCCAAAGGGAGGTCATGGCTGGCGGGATGAAGTACAGGGGACGCACTAAAAAAGAGCTGTCAAACCAGCTTTTCACCCATAACCAAAAAGCCCAGGGGGCGCTGCTTGAAAGCATGATCAACCCTAATCTCGACCATAATGGGGCGCCACTTTCCCAGGTCTGCTCATTTAACAGGTGTCCGATCACAGTGATGATAAATAAACCCAAAAATTGGGCTGATATAGCTGTTTTAACCTGTCGGGCCGCTTGGAGACACAGCAAGAGTAGTTGAGATAGAGCGAGGAGACGAAGGGTAATTGTCAGGTCGGAGAACATGTTCATTTTGGGCGGAGCAGAGGGCACCCCCTAGGGGGTAAAAAGAATAAATCTCTGTGGATTTTCAAGTTCGACCAAGATATCCAGGGCTCACCGGGTCGCTAGAACTGTAGGATTATCAAAACAGATTTGGTCCAAAATTTCCAGTTGTTTTGTATCGGGAGCCCGAGGTGGGCTTGACTCTCTTTGACCTGGGGCGAAGCGGGGACGCCAAAATCTGGGTCAGGGAGCCTCACGATGGGCTGAGTGAATGTCTGGAGAAGGTTACTTAGCCTTTGATGTGGAACCCTTTGGATTGCAACAAGCCTCGTAGGTCGTCAATTCGGTTGCCTTGAAATTCGATTTGAGCGCCCGGTTGGCCTTCCTGAACAGTTTCTTTGTAGGCCCCTCCGGTGCCCAGTTGTTTCTTGAGTTCTTTCATTAGTCGTTTGAAATAGGGCGGGTTGTGAGGCAGCTCAAACACCACACTCACCCCCTTGCCGCCTCGACCTTTTTTTTCATACTGTAGCTTGAGATGAGTCTCTTGAGGGACGATCTCTTGCAACTCGGCTCCACCGTTGTGTTTTTGCCCAAGGTTTTTGCCCTTGGTTTCGGTGCTGTAGACTAGATTCTCTCGGGTCATTGGGGGGTTGAGTCTAGGGGTGAAAAAGGTTGTGAATCAAAGAGAAGATTTCTTAGAATACAAGTCCGCTAGCTTCGCTAACAGCTGGTCCTTGTCCATCCCGATGTTCGGGGTGGGGACTGGCTTGGGCCGAGGGGAGTCCTGGGCCGGTTGTTCGAGGTGGCTGGTGATCGAGGGTTGTTCTAAAAACCGGCTGGGTTTATTGAATTGGGTGATCCCGCCCGCAAAACCGTAGTGGGTCAAAGTCAAGAACAGCCGAATTTTTGCTCGGGTGACGGCGACGTAAAATAAACGCCGTTCTTCCTCGAGCCCCTCGTCGGTTTTTAAGGCATAGGAACTAGGGAAGATCCCTTCGATCATGCCGATTAGAAAGACACTGCCCCATTCGAGCCCTTTGGCCGAATGGATGGTGGATAAGGTCACCCGGCCTTCGTTTTGGAAGATTCCCTCGACTTCGGTGACTTCTCGGTCCGGGGGTTCCAAGGCGAAATCGGTGAGTAAGGTTTCGATGGAGTCATACCGCGACGCAATCTGAGCGAGCATCTCAAGGTCTTTGAACCGTTGGGTCCAGTTGTCGAACCGGCCTTCTAACAACGGGCGGTAGGTTTCTAAAAGCACGCCATAGGCCTGGCCTAGGTCGGCGACTAGCCCCTTGGCCTCAATCAGCCCTTTGATGAGCTTGGCCAGAGAGGCCTTGTATTTGGTTTTGTCCCCGAGGGTATCAAACACAGCTTTCATTTCCACTAAACTAGCCCGGTCTCGTAACTGAGCGATGATCTTCTGGGCGGTCTTGGGGCCGACCCCTTCAAACAACATCAACACCCGGTTCCAGGCCAACTCATCTTGGGGGTTGGCGAGCAGTTTGAGGTAAGAGAGCAGGTCTTTGACATGGGCGGTGTCGGAGAACTTTTTCCCTCCAAAGACATCATAGGGAATCCGCCGTTTCGCCAACTCGGTTTGCAGGTTAAAGCTCAGGTAGCTGGAACGGAACAACACGGCCATCTCCGAGAGGCTTTCCCCTTGGTGATAATATTCTTGGATTTGGTCGGCCACAAACTCCGCTTCCTGGGCGGTTTCTTTGAAGAACAGCAGGTTGGGTAAGTCGCCATGCCGGTCGTCGGCGCTTTTGAGGTGCTTGTCGTACCGGTGTTCCATGGTCTCTAAGACCCCATTGCCCAAGTCGAGGATTTCTTGGGAGGACCGGTAGTTCGCTTCGAGTTTGATCAACTTCGCCCCGCCGTATTCTTCGGGGAAATTGAGGATGTTTTTGTGGAACGCCCCTCGAAACCCGTAGATTGACTGGGCATCGTCGCCGACCACCATGACATTTTGTCGTTCGCCGCCCAGCAGTTTGACGATTTCCCCCTGCAACAGGTTGGTGTCTTGGTACTCATCGACCATCACAAACCGGTAGAGCTCATTGACATAGCTCTGCACCTGAGGCTCACTTAAAATCAGCCGGAGGTAAAGCAGCAGGTCGTCGTAATCAAAATAGCTTTGTTCTAGTTTATACTTGGCGTAGTCGTCTCGCAAAATCTCGATGGACTCGGCGCATTCGATGAAGTTGGGAAATTCTCGTTCTAAGACCACCCCGATCTCCAGCCGTTTGTTGGTGGCCATGGAGATGATTTTGGCTAAGGTCGCTTTTTGAGGGAACCGGTGGACTCCTTCATAAAATTTGCGGGCAGTGGCGCAGCGGTGCAGCGCCTCGCCCGCGTCCCCTTGGTCGATGACCGTGAAGTTTGTTTTGATACCGAGGTTGGCGGCGAATTGTCTCAAAATCTTCACCGCAAAGCCGTGGAAGGTCCCGCCTTCGACTTCGGCGGCTCGTGGGTCTCGTTTGGCCGCACGGCTGAGCATTTCTTTAGAGGCCCGGCGGGTGAAGGTCAGCAGGATGATCGACTCAGGGGCAACCCCGTTTTTGATCAGTCGCAAGACTCTGTATTCGATGACTCGGGTTTTTCCTGAACCCGCCCCGGCAATCACCAAGAGGGGGCCGGTGAAGTGCTCGACCGCCTTGGTTTGCGAGGCATTTAAGAAGGGGGTGGCTTCCATTAACGTTCCAAAAGCGAATGTTTGTTCCCCTATCTTGGCGTAGTTGGTCTCTCTTGCCAAGTAAAATCAGGGCCGGTCGGCTTGGGGGGTGGTTACCTTGAGGTTTTGGGGGAGATTCTTGGTCGGTGGAATTGTGGCAACCGATGCATCCAAAACTCACGCTAAAGTTTACGGTGGTGCTCATTACCGTAAACATAAGATTCGGAGTGTATTGAATCCTTCTTGCGGTTTTCTACCGGTACCATTCAGACTGTCGAAAGATGGAGTTGGCTGTTCTGCTACCAATTCTTTGACTTGAATGGCCTCTTTAGTGGTCTCGAAAACTTAGAACTACTGGCCTGTCGGGGGCTCTTTGCTCCAACTATTATATAGATTCCGGCTGACTCCTTCTCGGCGACACAGCTCAACAATACTCCCTTCACATTGGAGTCTGTCCAAAACAAAGCGAATTTTTTCCTCCGCAGAATACTTGGTCCGAGTCTTACGCTTGATCTCACGGACCACTGCTTCAGGATTAGTTTTTTTACTCATGACACTCTCCTTTTGAAGGTTAAATTAACCTCGAAGTGTCTCTTAATTCAAACCCCATACCTGTCCCATTAGCTTTGACACTAAACACACAGGGCACCCAGCCACCGTCAGGGTAACGGCTCCCAACAGGAGCCAGTAAGAAAATTTTTTCCCGTCGTCATCCTTGCGGGGGAATTGATTCTTGGTTGGGCTGTACTGCCGCAATTCTATTTTCTTTGAGTTGTAGAATCCAACCATACAAAACAGGCAGCACTAACAATCCAAGCAAGATCACGGTGATCAATCCGCCGGCCATCGGGGCGGCAATTCGGTGCATCACATCCGAGCCAGTTCCCGAGCCCCACATGATCGGCAATAAGCCAACCAAGGTGGAGAGCGTCGTCATAGCGACGGGGCGGACCCGTGCCGAGGTGCCCAAAAGAACCGCTGTATTGATCTCTTCATGGGTCAAGGGGCGTTTTTTATCTTGCCTCATCTGGGCGATATTTTCATCAATGAAGGTCAGTACCAGCACCCCGATTTCAGCAGCGACCCCCGCTAAGGCGATAAACCCAACGGCGACCGCTACTGAAATGTTGTAATCCATCCAATAGATCAGCCAAAACCCGCCGATCAGAGCGCAGGGGATGGTCAACATGATCAGAAGCGGTCCCTTGAGGTTTTTAAAGTTAAAATAGAGCAACATGAAGATCAAAAACAGGGTCAAGGGGACCACAATCTGTAGCCGCTTCGAAGCCCGCTCCATGTACTCGAATTGACCCGACCAGGTGACGGTGTAGCCGGCGGGGATTTGGACCTGCTCAGCCAAGGTTCGCTTCGCTTGAGCGACATACCCCCCGATATCCGAGGTTTTAATATCCACGTAGATCCAGGCGTTGGGCCGGGCATTTTCGCTTTTAATCACTGGTGCTCCACGGCGCAGCACGATTTTCGCCACCAGGGATAAGGGGATTTGCCCCCCTCCAGGAAGAGGGATTAGAATCCGTTCCAACCGGTCGGGGCGATCCCTCAATTCCCGGGCGTACCTTACATTAACCGGGTAGCGCTCTAAGCCCTCTACCGTCCTGGTCACGTTCATACCGCCCACCGCAGATTGGACCACATCTTGGATATCTCCAACCGTTAGCCCGTACCTCGAAGCCTCGTCTCGGTTGATATCAAAGTCCAGAAAGTACCCCCCTACTGTCCGGTCGCCAAAAGCGGAAAGGGTATCAGGGATGGTCTTCATCGCTCGTTCGATTTCGAGCGAGATTTTCTGTAACTCATCCAAGTCAGGCCCACTCACCTTGATCCCGATGGGCGTCTTGATCCCGGTTGAAAGCATGTCAATCCGGGTTTTAATCGGAAGGGTCCAAGCATTTGAAAGCCCAGGAAACTGGATGGCTTGGTCCATTTCCTTCATTAAGTCCTTCGTGGTTTTGCTAGGGTCGGGCCAAGCGGACCGGTCCTTTAGTTGCACGATGGTTTCCATCATGCTCAAGGGAGCGGAGTCCGTGGCTGTCTGGGCCCGGCCAACCTTGCCAAAAACGGTCGCCACCTCAGGAAAGGTTTTGAGCACCTTATCGGTTTGTTGCAACAACTCCTTGGCTTTGGTGATGGAAATCCCTGGGAAGGTGGTTGGCATGTATAAAATATCCCCTTCATCAAGAGGAGGCATAAACTCGCTGCCAACTTTTGACAGCGGATAAGCTGTAACCGCTAAGAGTCCCAAAGTGACGAGTACCGTGATCTTCCGTTTGGCCAGTGCCGCTTTCAAAACTGGGGTGTGCATCCAATGAAGCCAACGATTGAGCGGGTTTTTGTTTTCAGCTGGGATTTTCCCGACGATCAGGTAGCCCATCAATAAGGGGACCAGCGTGACCGCCAAAATCGCTGAAGCGGCCATTGCGTAGGTACTTGTAAAGGCCAAAGGCTTAAACAACCGGCCCTCTTGGGCTTCTAAGGTAAACACCGACAGATAAGAGACGGTGATCACCAACAGGGAGAAAAACAGCGCTGGTCCGACTTCCTTAGCCGCAATGCCTACGGTAAACCAACGTTCTTTTGGGGTCAGTTCACGGCCTTGCTTGATCACCTCTGCCGCTAAGTGTTTGTGGGTGTTTTCGATCATCACGATGGCCCCATCAACCATGGCCCCGATGGTGATTGCAATCCCTCCGAGTGACATAATGTTGGCGTTAAGCCCTTGCCAGCGCATAATGATAAAGGCTGTTAAAATACCAATGGGCAGAGAAATAAAGATCACCAGGGCAGAGCGCATGTGCAGCAAAAAAGCGACACAAAGCAGCCCGACAATCACAAATTCTTGAACAAGATTGCTTGTTAAGTTGTCCACCGCTCGCTCAATCAACGACCCTCGGTCATAAACGGGGACGATCTCCACCCCTTCGGGCAAACCGGTTTTGAGTTCTTCTAGTTTAGCTCGAACGCCTTCGATGGTCGCCAACGCATTTTCCTCAAACCGCATGATCACGACCCCGCCGACGACTTCTCCGGTTCCGTCTAGCTCAACTAGACCACGGCGCAGCTCTGGCCCAATATGAACATTGGCCACGTCTTGTAACCGAATCGGCGTACCGTTCCCATCGGTCCCAACGGGGATTTTGTTGAGATCGTCGATCCCTCTCAAGTACCCTTTGGCCCGGACCATATATTCGGTTTCACTCATCTCGATCAATTTCCCGCCCACATCGGCATTGGAGCGTTTGATCGCCATTTGCACCTTGGAAATGGAGATTTTGTAGGCGGCCATCGCATTGGGATCGACCTCGACTTGGTATTGCTTCACATAGCCGCCGACCGAAGCCACCTCGGCCACACCATCGACCGTTTGCAGTGGATAGCGCAGATACCAATCTTGAATCGACCGAAGTTCGGCGAGATCATGTTTCCCTGTTTTATCCACCAAGGCGTACTCATAAATCCAACCGACACCCGTCGCATCAGGCCCCAAGGCAGGGGTCACACCTGCCGGTAACCGCCCCGAAGCGTAGTTTAAATATTCAAGCACCCTAGAGCGGGCCCAGTACATATCCGTCCCTTCATCAAAGATGATATACACAAAGGACAACCCAAAGAAGGAGTACCCCCTGACCGTCTTTGCAAAGGGCACGGCCAGCATCGAAGTGGTCAAGGGGTAGGTGACTTGATCCTCAACCACCTGGGGCGACTGCCCTGGATACTCCGTGAAGACGATCACCTGCACATCTGATAGGTCAGGGATTGCGTCCAGTGGGGTTGTCATCACACTCCAAACCCCAAGCAATGTAAGCAAGATAGCACCGATTGAGGTGATGAAGCGGTTTTTCAAACTCGCTTCAATGATAGCAGCGATCATGGCTTACCTCCCTCGGTGGCAGGCATTTCCATCTGCATTTCACGTCCCTTCATTGAAGGATTCATTTTCTGATGATCCTTCATGCCCTTCATGGAAGACTCATGGGAGTTTGAATTCATGTTCATTTCAGATGCCTTGGGTGCCGGTTCCATTTTCATATCCATATCCATTTTCTGAATCGGTTGAGTTTCTTTTGGGGCCGAGGTGTCTTGACCTTGCATTTTTTCGGTTGCTTCCCTCAACTTAGATTCCGAATCAATCATGAACATAGCCGAGGTGACGACCTCTTCCCCTAGGCTGACCCCTGAGAGGACTTGAGTCATCGTGTCCGAATTGAGCCCAAGCGTAACCGGTCTTGGCTCAAATTTGCCCGGCGCTCTTACGACATACACCTGTTCTCTTGATCCGGTACGGACAATCGCTTCGGTGGGGACCATCAAGGCATCTATGGTCTTGCCTGAGTTGATCGTGACATTGGCGAACATGTCTGGTTTGAGGTCTAAACCGGGGTTGTCGAAGACCATCCGAACTTGAATCGTCCGGGTCTTTTCTTGAGCGTAGGGGTAGATATAAACCAGCTTTCCTTTAAACACCTTGCCCGGCAAACCGCTCAAGCGGAGGTGGACTTCATTACCTTTTTTAATCCAAGGCAAATCGTTTTCATAGACTTCGGCAATCACCCAAACGTTGGAAAGGTCGGCAATCATGAACAACTCGTCTTTCGGGGTCACATATTGCCCTTCACGAGCGTTGATCTTGATGGCTGCACCGGTGGAAATGGAATGGATGTGAAGGCTCTTTTTGAGTGCCAATTTTTTTTCTAACTCCTTGATTTGATGCTCTGGCACATCTAACAACGTCAATCGTTGCCGGGAGGTGGATGCCATTTCTTGGGCATTTTGATAGAGCTCGTTAAACTGAGTCCCTTTCAGGGCTTTCACGTTTTTTAGGTTCTTCATCGCCAAGATATACTCTTGTTGACCGGTGACCAGTTGGGGCGAGTAGATTTTGAGCAGCACATCCCCTTCTTTGACCAAAGCACCGGTTTTGTTGACAATCAATTGCTCAATCCAACCTGCGACTTTAGGATGCAAACGGGTCATGTTTTCTTCGTTGTAGGTCACCCGTCCAACGGCTTGCACATTCGACGAGAAGGACATTTTAACGACCTTTGCTGTTTTGACCCCAATATCTTGAGTCGTCACGGGGTCGATTTTGACTGTTCCACTGGGTCCTGCTCCCTTTTTATCTGCAAAAACGGGAACATAATCCATCCCCATTGAGTCCTTTGCAGGAGTCGGCGAGGTAACCGAAGGGTTCATCGGGCTGCGGTAAAATAGCGGCTTTCGCTCGGTGGTTTCTGAGCCAGATACGCCCATCTCAGACGTTCGTAACCCAGAGATCCAAAAGCCACCAGCGGCGCTTAAAACAGCGGTGATCAAGATCAAAATGATCAGTTTAGCGTTCATTTGTTTCCTTTGTTCGAGGTGAGGTGTCGTTTTGGACATAGATTTCTTCGTTTCCGACCAGTGCCTCAAGCTTGGACAAGGTCTGGTTCGCATGGGTGAAAACTCTCCAATATTGGGTTTCGTAGTTGAGCAGGGTCATTTGCATTCGCACCAAGTTTAAAAAATCCACTTTATTGACCCGGTAAGCGGACTGCATGGAGTCAACCGCTTGTTTGGCCTGTGGGATGATCCCTTGGGAGAACAAGAGCGCTTGCTCAACGGTACTGTCGTAATCAGAAACCATCGATGAAACCTGCGAGCGCACTTGGATTTCTAGGCTTTCCAACTTGCTTTGGTTCATTAAAGCCTCGTACTCACGTTGTTTGACCGCCTCGTTTTGTTTAGAACCAGCGAAGATTGGAATGGAAATACCCAGTTTGACCGAAGCCAAATCAGCGCGATCACTCCCGTTCGCATTTTTCCCGAACCGTTTTCCATATTCGACACCAAACATAAGGTTCGGGTAATAGTCTTTTTGAGCCAGTTCTAGTCGGCTGTTTGCCGCTTTAATCTGTTCTCGTTGAGATTCAAGCATCGGACGGTGTTGTTCCGCTAAGAGGTACAAGCCTGATTCTGGGCGTAGGGTTGGCAACATTGGGTTTCTGTCCAAAGGGATTTGGAGTTTCGTCTTTGGGTCTCGGTTTAGCAGCGCATTGAGTCGAGCGGTTTCCTGCTCTTTAAGGCGTTTTAATTGGATTTCTCCGTCTAAAAGCTTCGAAAGTTCCACTTCGGCCAGCAACGCATCTTGTTGCAACCCTTGCCCAACCCGGTACTTCGTTTTTGCAACTTCAACGAATTGCCGCAGCAGGGTTTGGTTTTTGAGGACCACTTCTAAAGATCGGTCGAGATAGAACAGTTCCCACCAAGACCGGCTCACCTGCTCTTTCAAATTAAATCGAAACTCCTCGACGTCTTGCTCGGCGCTTTGGGCTTCAAATCGGGCGGCGTCTTCGCTTAATCCACGCTTTCCCCAAAAAGGGATTCCTTGGCTAATTCCGACCTTATACTGGGTCATGGGCTCTTGGGTTCGGTCAAAGGTGTCCGTGGGCAGACTCGCAGCAGTGAAACTGAGTTCTGGGTCCGGCAATGCGCCCACTTGAGACGGTCTACTCGCTTTGGCTTGTTGCATTGAGTCCATTGAACGAAGTCCAGCGTTATTTTGCAGCGCTAGATTGATCGCAGCTGGCAAAGTTAAGGTTTCAGGACCAGTTTGTGGCTTCAATTGGGGGTGTTCTAAGGCGATGGCCGTGAGCGGCATACACAAATAGAACGATCCAATCAGAAGACACCAAACCAAGAGACTCATGGGGCTGCCCGGTCTGATTTGTGAGGTATGAATGGGTTTCATGTTCCTTCTCGTTTAAGGGAATCTGTTCTTTTGCCTCTCAAAAAGGCAGGATTTAAACGGTGATTCCAATGATTCAAACTGGCTTTGGGGCTTGGGTTTTTGTGATGTCCCCGGAGCACCTGCCAAAAAATTCTAAAGCAGCGCACTGCTTTGGTTATTGATTGTACTTGAAATATCGCTCCCTAAGTTCCTTAGGCCAAAGGGATTGAATGTAAGTAATCACGCCACGAATTTGATCATCGGTTAAGCGATCTTCAAACCCACGCATCGGGGAATCTTGAGCCGCCGACCCTTTTTTGATGATATGGAAAAGGGCTTCTGCGGGGTGATGCCAGGCGTGGGCTTTTCCATTTAAAGCAGGAGCCCAATAGCCGCCCCCTTCTTTTTCACCCCCAGAGAGCTTAGCAGGGTTCTCTCCAACCGCTTTTACCCCATGGCAACTGGCGCAATTGGTGACAAACAGGGCTTCACCAGACAGTGCAAAGCCTGTATTTTGTGCTGAGCGTTTACCCATATCTCCCGATTCAATCAACCATACACCGGTTAAAGGTAGCACGAGTGCGGTCAGTCCCAAACCGATCAATTTTTTCGTCTTGCGTTTCATGGTAAAGTTTTTCCTTTTCTTTCTTGTTGTTAGATATCCCTACTTACGTGAGGGTTTGCTTTGTAGGTTTTGGGTTTGCTGTAACAATTTAAGCCCGTCTTGCGCCCAATCTTTAATGAGATCGACTTCGTCAAATTCCAGCGACGAATCCCAGTGGAGAACTTTGTACCGAAGAGGAGGCATATTCCCTTTCTCAACCGTTTTGATGATTGCTTTTAAGTCTTTTACTGGACCTCCGTGGCCTTTAAAGGGGAACTCATTAGTCATATCCATGTGCTCTTTTGCCTTATCAATATCCCACTGAATCAACTGTTTAGGTCCAGGGATACGGCTGTACCAAGGCATATCTATTTGTTCTCCATGGCAGGCAAAACACTTTTTTTCAAAGATCGACTTCACCTGACTTAGGTACCTCTGGTTGATGGCATCAAGCGAATCCTCTGATACAAGAAGTTTACTCGTCCTTGGTTGAGCGGTTTGAAGGTGGTCCTCCCCTCCGTGAGCAAGCGTCAGCCCCGGAAGGACAAAAACACAGGCTGCAAAAATGGTGGTGAATGATTTCAAATTTCCTCCAATGAACGTTGACTAAAACTGCCAACCGACAAAAAAGTTAAGCCCACCTGAACGGGCCAAAAATTGGTTTAAACTTTTACCAAAGGCTTCGATCTGAAGTCTGGCGGTCTCTTGTTCTGCCGTACTGGCGGCCAGATTCTCCTGCAGGGTTATATCAACTGTCTGATTCAACAGCTTTGCTCCAATCGCCCAGTCAACCCCAAAAAACAGGCCGAGATCGTTGCGCCACCAGGAACCAACTCCAATCGTTGCAATCTGACTTTGGGCTTTAAAGTCCCCTTTGCTGGTGGCACCTGTTACGTTGAGGGGAACCTCCATCGTCCCATTTGTTAGCTTTTGAATTGAGGCAAGCTGGAGTTGAACGTGGTCTGCCAGGTTCCAACGAACTTTGGCACCGTAGCTGGTGTGAACGCCTTTCGAAGTTGCATCTGTAGGTAGACTTAAGCTGGTTTCCTGGCTTTCCCAACGTTCGCCTAACATACTTCCCCATCCACTGCCCATCATTCCTTGATGATAGTCCTCTTGTGTTTCATCATGTCCGAAATCGAAGCTAGATTGCCCGTATTCAGCCCCAAAGCTCCAGTTGTCTCCTAAAAAGAAGCCTGCTTCAATCGGTGGTGCGACAAAGTTTGGAGCGTATCCAGACATTGGGCTCAGTCCAACATACCCGACCTCAGCACCTTGAGCCGCCCACAATGAACCGCTGTAAAGCCATAAACTGAATCCCAATAGGGCTGTTATTTTTTTCATGGTTTCCTCAGTGTCCAAAATAGTTGTTTTGGCATTATCGCATACAACGTTATCATCGACCCCCTCTACGATGAGATAAAGGACGCCTAATTTTTGCTGAGTGAGCCACCGGAACCACTAATTCTAACATCCCTGACTGTTCAAATCTGAGTTTCAAGTGAACTTCGTCTCCGACCCCTAACGGTTGTTTCAGGTCCATTAACATCAAATGAAACATCCCTTTTTTAAACCGTAATCGATCATTACCTCTGATGATCACGTCGTCGTGTGGTACCATCACCTCCATCCCGTCTTCATATTCGTATCCATGAATGGCTATATGGTCAGTCAGGTCAGAGGAGGCGCTTTGAAGCCTGTCATCAAATTCGGACCGGTTATAAAGCACCATTGATACGATGCTGGCATGACTCCCGCCCTCAGAATGGTCTACCCAGGCCCTTTGAACGGTGACCCCCTGCTGGTTGCCGCCAGTGGGATTTGAGCTGCATCCACTAAACCAGATCAAACTAAACAATAGCACACAGAGGGCTAGATTGACCGACCGGGCCGGCTTCAAACCGCCTTTAAAAGAACAAGCGTTTTGAAAACTTCGGGTTGAATCGAATGTCATGTGATTCTTTTTGTTGAAAGTTCAAAGGAGTCCTTTTTAGGCTACAAGGCAAAAAAAGACGCATTAATCCTGTGAAAGGATCAGACTAGTTCAACAAAAAGATTTAGCAGGTAAGACAGACTTTTCTGGCCACCAAAGACTCAGGCGGCGCAAAAATGGTTTTGCGAGGTAAACGTACGATGACAGCAGGGCGCTGCAATAAGAAGAAAACAAAGAGGAGAAGGACAGGGGCGAGAAACGCCATAACGTTTAAAAGAGAATCAATATTGCTCTTTCCAGTGGTTAGTACCGAGACACAACAATCTTCACCTGCTCCCTCTGGTGAATTCTCATCCTGGGATTGGTGCTGATGACGATGGTGCTGATCAGCACCAGTGGAAAGGTTCTGTACTGCAACTGAGGGAAAGGTGCTGTTGTGAAGCTTCTGATGGGTGGCACTGCAAATCGAAGCATACACCACCGCCACTAGTATCAAGATACTCAGCGGCTTCAGTTGTTGATTCAAATATGACATGGTTCCCTTATGGTTGTTTGTATAATCCTTGATGCAGACCTAATTTGTCAACTATTAAAAATGGCGGATAAACAAATCTGGATATGGCCCCCCGGACTGCAAACAGCAAAATGCAGATCATCAAGCAGCCCCTGCTTGCCATTAGAACATTAAAGTTAAATATTTGAATATTAAAGTTTACTGTGATGCAATAGTCTTTTACGAGGCCACCAAAGAGCCATTCAACTCATCTCTCCCAACTGGTCACCTCAGAAAGTCTTTTCAAAGGTGACGGACCTCGTTTATCTTCGTTTCGGAGCCCACATGAATTTGATCCCCAAAGGGCAACGGGCTTGAAACTGATTAGAAATGCCTTTGGAGATCTTTGGGGATGACTGAACGAAGGTAGAAGCGGCTGGTGTGAGAAGGTTTTACTTGGGTCAAGTAACCTAACAGCTCATATGTAGTTATTGGTTGGGCTCATGTTACAAGTTTATGTAGTCTTGGAGTGGTTGTTCAGAGGGTGTTGATTTGTGTGTTTTTGGCTTCATTTAAACTTGGAAGATAAACTACAATACAAAAATGGGTTCATCTCATGATGAACAATGTGCTGTTTGTAAAATTGTTCGGTAGAGACAGTACGCATTAATATTAAGCGAGTCTGAGTGATAGTTTGAACTCAATCAGGCTAAACATCTCGAAATTGTAGTTTTGCCAGTCTTGAATAAAGCGGGGAGTTCTTCACTAATTCTTCATGGGTTCCCAAATCCACGATCCTTCCGGCCTCAAGGACAGCAATTTGATCGACGTTTTTAACGGTTGCCAGACGGTGGGCAATGATTAGGGTTGTTCTGTTGACCATCAAATGATCCAAGGCCAATTGAACCATCTGCTCACTTTGCGCGTCTAATGCGCTGGTTGCTTCATCCAAAAGAAGGATCTCAGGGTTTTTTAATATCGCTCTTGCAATCGCAATTCGTTGCCTTTGTCCACCCGAAAGCCTTACCCCAGACTCACCGAGGTAGGTGTCATATTGTTCAGGCAATTGCTCGATAAATTCCGTTGCATAGGCCGCTTTTGCTGCATCGTGAATTTGTTCCCTCGACGCCTTTGGATTTCCATATTGGATGTTTTCCCAAACATTTGCACTGAATAAAGCCGGTTGCTGTGGGACAATTGCAATGTGCTTCCTCAGTTCTTTGGGATCGAGGTCCATGATATTTATGTGATCGAATAAAATGGCCCCTTCCTGTGCGTCGTAAAACCTAAGAAGCAATTCAAAAAGCGTTGTTTTGCCGCCCCCTGAAGGTCCGACCAATGCCAAGCTTTTCCCGGCTTCAATGGATAGATTTAAATTTTGAATCGCCGGTGTCTCTAGCCTTGAAGAATAAGCAAAACTTACATTCTTAAGTTCAATTGCACCTTTTATTTGCTCATCTAAGATCTTCTTGTTTTGAGCCGGAGGAAGAATAAGATTCGTGGCGTGTAACAATTCCATGAGCCTTTCGGTCGCACCGGCAGCTCTTTGCAGTTCTCCGATCACCTGACTCACTGCCCCTACCGAGGAGCCTACGATGACCGAGTAAAAAATAAATGCAAATAGCTCTCCCGGGGTGATGGCACCGGCCAAAACATCTTTGCCTCCCATCCATATCATAAACACAATCGCGCTAAAAACGAGCAACATGACAACGGCGGTCAAATAGGATCGTTGGCGTATTCTGTTGATGGCAACTTTAAAGGCTAGCTCCACTTGATCGGAAAATTTTAGGACATCTAATTCCTGATGATTATAGCCTTGTACAGTTTTAATATTTTGAAGTGACTCCCCCACAAAAGAGCCAACATGAGCGATTTCATCCTGGGAGCTTTTTGATAATTTTCGGACCCTCTTTCCAAAATACAAAATAGGGATGATCACCAAGGGAACAGCGATCATCACATACAAGGTCAGTTTTGCATTGGTGAAAAAAAGAAAAATGATTCCCCCGATACACATCAAGGTGTTTCTCAGTGCCAAAGACACAGAGGTTCCAATCAAAGATTGTAGCAAGGTAGTGTCTGTTGTAATACGAGATTGAATCTCACTGGCTTTGTTGATTTCGAAATAACTGGGGTGCAAGTCGATGACATGCTTAAAAACAGCATTTCTAATATCTGCGGTGACACGCTCTCCAATCCAGGAAACCAGATAAAATCTGATAAAGGTCCCACAGGCCAACAACAATACCATTGTATATAAAATTCCAATGGCCTTGCCCAAACTTTCATCTGTACCCACGACAAAGCCCTGATCAAACAAAATTCTAATTCCCTGGCCCAAGGAGAGAGAAATTCCAGCGGTACAGATCAAGGCAATCCCTGCGAAGGTTACTCTGAGTTTGTAAGGTAAAATAAATTTGAAGATTGAGAGAAGGATTTTTAAGTTTTTGCTTGGGAGCTCGCTTTCTTCTGACATTTAGTCTTCCGTTGATATTAGAGTGATGATCGAATGGGCCATCTATAATCGGTGATTTTGCGGGTTATCCCAGAGCTTGTCAAAGGTGCCAATCAAATTGTTTATAAGAGTGTGAGTCGCTTTTGGCAAACAGAACACAATAACCGGTGTACAGCAGAGTCGTGACAAACAAACGGCTTCATAGGGTGTTGAACGGACTGCTAGGGAACAGCGTAAACAGTTGCTAAAAACACTGTTCTGATTCGAGGGGAAACCGAGTCAGCGCCTCAGGGTAACCTGCGAGAGTGACTCCGCCTCCGGTTACAACCGGATTTGAACTAAGGAGGCGGCAATTGTCGCTTTTTCCCGAGCCTTTTCTAAGGTAGCACCCAAAGCCAGGGCCACTCCCATCCGCCGCACTCCATGAACATCCGGTTTGCCAAAAAGGCGAATGTCGGTGTCTGGCTCAGATAAGGCGAGGTCTAGGTTCGAAAAGGAAACTTGCTCTGACTCCCCACGGGCTAGCAACACTTTGGAGGCCGCAGGGGAGCGTAGGGTGATTTCGGGGATTGGCAGTCCTAGAATCGCTCGGCCGTGCAGCTCAAACTCCGATAAATTCTGGCTGATCAACGTCACCATGCCGGTGTCGTGAGGCCGGGGGGACACTTCACTAAAAAAGACCTGGTCCCCCTTAATGAACAACTCCACCCCAAAAACACCATAGCCGCCGAGGGCTTCGGTGACCAAGCTGGCAATCCGTTGCGCCTCGGTGAGGGCCGCTTCGCTCATCGGCTGAGGCTGCCAGGATTCTTGGTAGTCTCCTCCCTCTTGGCGGTGTCCGATGGGCTCGCAAAAGCTCCGGCCTCCGGCATGCCGGACGGTGAGTAAGGTGATTTCAAAATCAAAGGCGACCATTCGTTCCACAATCACCTTCGCATTTGACCCTCGACCGGCTTCAATTGCGTAGGTGAAGGCGCTGGCCGCTTCGGCTTGATTCTGAACGACCGACTGCCCTTTTCCAGAGCTACTCATCACCGGTTTGACAATCACCGGGAACCCCAGCTTGCTGATTGCACTGGAAAATTCCGCTTGATTCGAGGCGAAAGAGTACTCCGAAGTGAGTAGTTTGAGCTGTTCAGCCGCTAACCGGCGGATCCCCTCTCGGTCCATGGTGAGCTGGGTTGCCCGGGCGGTGGGGATGACCTTGAAACCTTCGGATTCCAGCTGGGCTAATTCTTCGGTGGCGATCGCTTCAATTTCGGGGACAATGAGGTCCGGCTTTTCTGCCAACACCAACTCTCGCAAAGCCGTAGGGTTGAGCATATCGATCACCGCGGCTCGGTGGGCGACCTGCATCGCAGGTGCCCCAGGGTACCGATCGACCGCCAGGGTCTCGACCCCAAATCTTTGTAGTGAAATGACAAGTTCTCTGCCAAGTTCTCCTGCTCCAAGCAACATCACTTTGACTGCTTTAGATGTAAAGGGTGTGCCGATATGTGTCATGAATGTCTCCCCAAGGTACAAGTTTGGCTCCACTATAGCCGGGCAAAAGCCGCAGGGCAAGTAGGGTTTCACTCGGCCTTGCTTGTGGGGACTATCTGTAATAGATTCAGCCTAGGGAGAGGTCTATGATTCAAGCAAAAGAATTGAGCAAATCCTACCGCAATACACCTGTGTTTACTGGGTTGAGTTTTGCGGTCAGGCCCGGCCAGTTTGTAGCCATCCGAGGGGAATCGGGCAGCGGAAAAACCACGCTACTTAACCTAGTCGCTGGGCTCGACCAGGCGGATCAAGGGAGCCTCCAAGTCTCAGGTGTCGAGCTTTGTGGCAAAACAAAAAACCAACTGGTTGAGTTCCGTCGGGATCATCTTTCAATGATCTTTCAAGATTTTCATCTGATCTCTAGCTTAAGTGCCCTAGAAAACTTAGTGCTCCCCGTTCGGTTAGCCGGTCGCCCTGTAGACCGGGACCGGTTGGTGGGCTGGTTGGACCAGGTCGGTATGGCCGGGAAACAAAACAAACTGCCTCAAGAGCTTTCTGGGGGAGAGCAACAGCGGGTTGCGATCGCTCGTGCCTTGGCGATGCAGCCCCAATTGTTGCTTGCTGATGAGCCAACCGGTAATCTCGACCAAGATAACGGGGTGAAGGTGATGGAATTGTTAAGTGCGCTACGCCAGGAACTGAACCTGACGGTGGTGATGGTGACCCACTCCGACAAAGCGGCGAGCTACGCTGACCAGAGCTTCTTGATGGAGTCTAGAACGTGGCGGTAACCGTAAACGGAAGATTCGACTTTCGAGTCGAGCGGGGGCCTCGGTGAAAGGCTTGTCCGCATTGGGCGGGCTGTTGTTCGCTTTGTCATTGCGACATCATCAAAAAAAATGGGGCCGTTTTCTCCTCACCTTCACCGGGGTGGTGATTGCGGTGGCGGTTTCTAGCGCCATTCGCACCACCAACGATCGAGTGATAGACAGCTTTTCGTCCACCTTGACCAGCCTCAGCGGTAAGGCGAACCTCCAATTGACCCAAGAAGGGGGCCTGGACCCAGAGCAACTCTGGGGGCTGGACTTTCTGTGGAAATCTGGTTGGTTCACGCCCTTTATTAAAATCACCGGGACCTTTGAAGGCGAACCGGTTCAGCTCTATGGATTTGATTTTCTGGCAGACCAACAAATACGCCAACTGGGCACGACCGCCCCAAACCAAGAGGAGCCTCCCGCAGGGTTGTGGCTGCCTCCCGATTCGCCGTTACTGTCCTCTGGGAAACAGGTTGAATTGGTGATTGGGGCAAAGAAGATTTCCTTGCCCATCGCCGGGACCTTGAAAACCATCAACGGCAGCCTCCCTCCTCGGGGAACCGGGTTCATCGACTTAGATGAACTCAAGCCGCTGAACCCTCGGGTTTCGGGGCTGGATATTTGGGTTGAATCCGGCTCCTTGGACCGGGTCCGGGACCAGCTTAAAGCCAAATTTCCCGCCGCCCAGGTGATTGAATTGTCGAAAAAACAACAATTCACCACCGACATGCTCAAAGCCTTCCAGATGAATCTAGGGGCCTTGGGCCTAGTGGCTTTGTTGGTTTCTTGTTACCTGGTCTATAACAGCCTGAATTTGGCGGTGTTAGAGCGGCAGACTGACCTCAATGTGCTGGTTGCTTTGGGGGCGAAACCGAAACAATTGTTCCAGGTTTTGTTGATTGAAGGGGTGCTGTTCGGCGTGTTTGGTGGGTTGGTCGGTGCGGCTCTGGGTTGGGTGATGTCTCGGTTCAGTTTTAGCGAAGTGAGCCAAACAGTGAGCCAGGTCTTTTACTTGCCAGTAGGTCCCTCGGGAGAAACCTCCCTAGAAGGCCCTTTGATTAGCCTTGGCTTGGGGGTATTTGCCTGTGTGTTTGCTGCTTGGTTTCCCGCTCGCCGGGCGACTGCTTTGTCGACTGCAGACGGACTCAAGGCGAGGGTCGAAGTCTTTGAACCAGCGAAAGCCCTGCGGGTGGGGGTCTTGGGCCTGTTGTTTCTTGTCGTTTCTGGGGGCTTGGTGCTTTATGGTTTAAAGGCTCACCAAGTGTGGCCTGGGTTCGGGGCCATTTTTTTGAGTCTTCTGGGGTTGAGTTTCTTAGCCCCCCTGTTGCTTTTTCAGTTTGCTTGGTTGTTTCGAAGAGCAGAGGGATTAGGTTTGTTGCTCCGGGCATCGGTCTTGACCCACCTGTTTAAATTATCGGTGGCAATTGCTGCACTGACAGTCGCCTTGTCTATGGCCGGCTCGATCTCGGTGATGGTCCACAGTTTTCGGGCGACCTTCGGAGAGTGGCTTGATTTGACGGTGCAAGCGGATCTATATGTAAAATCCCACTCCAAGGGGGAAGCCCTGGTAGGCCAAGTGCCCCCCGAGCTTGAGGCTAAGATTCTCACCTTGAGTGCGGTCCGCAATAGCATACCCATCTACCTCAGCCAAGCGTACTTGGACGACCGAGCCATTGATCTACGGGCTTCTGACCTGGGTGATAAGGATTTTCAAGAGATGATCCATCTGGTGGAGCACCTAGAGAACCCCTATCAGCAGCTGCAACAGGCCCCTGGGGTGCTGATTTGCGAGGTGTTGTCTGAAAAAACGGGGCTTCAGGCGGGGGACTCAATGGAGTTATTGGGTCAAAAGATGTTGATTGTCGGGGTGTTCCAAAATTTCTCCAGCCAAAAAGGGTTGGCCTATCTGGACACCCAGGTTTACAAACGAGCCTTTCCCTATACCGCTCCCAATGGCGTGGGAATTTTCCTCAACCCTGGAGTGAACCATGAACAGGCGTTGTTGGATTTGCGAGCGGTGACTGGGCAGTGGTCTTTGGACTTTCAAATCAGTGAGCAGATCAAACAACGGGGTCTACAAATCTTTGACCAAACCTTCCGTCTCACCCGGCTTTTGCAAACCGTTGCCTTTGGGATTTCCTTGCTAGCGGTGATCTCGACCTTGAGCACCTTGGTGGTGGAACGAAAAGGGGAGTTTGCGGTGTTGCTGAGTTTGGGGGCTTCGCCAGTAAAATTACAACTCAGCTTGTTGGCCGAGTCCTTGGGGCTTGCTGTTGTCGCCTTGTTCCTTTCGGGGTTTGGAGCTTTGGCTCTCAGTTGGGTGTTGATCGAGGTGATCAATAAATTTTCTTTTGGCTGGACCATCTACACCGAAATCCCCTGGGGGGATTTGTTTCAAATCGGCGGGTTGATCGTGCTGGCCGCTGGCTTGGCGGCTTGGGTGCCTGCCCGGATGATCGGGCGGTTGAATTTGGCGAAAATCTTAAAGGCAGAGGGCTGAGATGAAAGGGCTGGTCGTTCTGATCCTGTTGTTCTGGGCTCACCCGCTTTGGGCAGAGGCGCCGGTCTATAAAAACGCAGAGCCTGGATACCGGTTCAGCTTCCCCCAGGACCACCGGCCCCATCCGGGCTATAAAACAGAGTGGTGGTATTATTCAGGCCAGCTGAAGACCGAAGGACAGCGATCAGAACGGTTGGGGTTTCAGTTCACTATCTTCCGGCTCCAACGGCCTCGTGGGGTGCTCTATTTGTTTCATTGTGGGCTCAGTTCGTCGGAAAAATTTCTGTCAGATGAGGTGCTTGCGAGAGATTGGCCGGGGATTGGAGGGCAGCAAGGGAGCCGCTTGTGGGTTCATCACAACCGACTGGATATCCAAGGCAACCGTCACCAACTCACCAGCCATTGCCAAGGCGCCGACTTGACTCTTGAGCTGAGTCACCAGTTCCCGCCGGTGATCCACGGTGAGAGGGGGATCAGCCCCAAAGGACAAAACAAGAACAACGCCACCCATTATTATTCGGTGGTGGACCTGACCGGGCAAGGGAGCTTGACTCGAGAAGGGCGAACCACCAAGGTCAAGGCCGAGGTGTGGATGGACCATGAATTTGGTTCAAACTTCATGGAGCCTCATCAAAAAGGATGGGATTGGGTGACTTTGAAATTGGACTCAAACGTCAGGTTGATGGTTTTCCAAATGCGCCAAGAGCCGGGGCCAAATTTCTATTGGGCGACGCTCATCGAACCGGATGGAACCTACCAAAGGCTGAAAGAGTTTACCTTCAAACCTCAAGGGAATTTCACATCCCCCACGTCGAGGGCTGTGTATCCCCAGAAGTTCCAATTTCGCACACAAGCAGGAAGCTTGACGATCAAACCTCGGTGGAACAATCAAGAGTTGACCACAAAAATGGCGGGAATGACCTACTTCGAAGGGGCGGTTGATGTCAAAGGAACTTGGCAGGGCAAACCAACTCAAGGCAGCGGCTACCTTGAAATGACTGGTTACTCAGGTGAAATTAACCAGAAATTTTGATTTTCTCACCCTCTTGATTTAGACTCTCGAGAGGACAGGAGCTCGCCCGATCTAGGGGCCTGGCATTGAACAAGGAATGAAAAAAACTTCACTGTATTTTGTATTTAATTTTACTTATGATCAGTTTGCCTAACTTAAGGAACCTATGCCCACACCTGTTCAAAGAGAAATCCGCAAGGGAGTTGTATACTTCTTTTCGTTGATCCTGATGACCATCGGATGCGATGCCTTCTTGCACGCTGTCGGGCTGCTGAGGGTCGGTCGTTGGTTAGGCCCTATTGGCTTGGGCCTGATTATTTTCTCCTTTGTTTATAGCATCCGGCGGCGCAAAGTCATCACCTCTGGCCGGGTCAGCCGGTACCTGTTGTTTCACGAATTTGCCGCTTGGACCGGGTCTCTTCTGGTGCTAGTTCATTCTGGAATCCATTTTAATAATTTGATTGCCTGGTCGGCGAGCATCGCGATGCTGGTTGCCACCGGGAGTGGCCTGACCGGCAAATACTTGTTGAAAGTTTCCCTGTTGAAGTTAAAAGAACAAAAAAACGCTCTACTCACCGAGGGACATAGTGCAGACGAGGTGGAAGAACAGTTACTCAAACAGGCCCGCATTGTCGACCAGCTCAAACAATGGCGTAAAGTCCATTTCCCGATCACCATGACCTTCGCTTTTCTAGCGCTTTATCATATTTTTGGGGTCTTTTACTATGGGGCACTATGAAAGGTTGGATCGTTTTTGGGGCCATCGCTCTGCTGAGCTTAACCCTCGGTGTCTTGAACCCCTATGTGGCCTTCAATTCCGGGCCGCTTTCTAAGGGGCACATCAAACAACAAAAGGATTGCCTCTCTTGCCACACCCCCTTTGTTGGGGTGCCGGGCAAGAAATGTGTCGCCTGTCATAATGACCAAAAAATTAAATTCTCAGACAAAACGGCGTTCCACAAAAAATTAAAGGCTGGGCAATGCCTTGCTTGCCACAAAGGGCATAATGTTGGGGACCACCGGCCCTTTTCCCACCAGATTCTCCCTGAGGATCTTGCGAAAAACTGTGTTGGTTGTCATCCTCGGCCCTCGGGGGATCTCCACAAGAAGCTAGACACAAACTGCGCGAGCTGCCACACCACAAAAAGCTTCCGGCCTGCTGAGTTTGAGCACAGCAAATTACCGAAAGAAACCTTGGCCAAGTGCCTGGCCTGTCATAACAAGCCGGTCGATAAGCTTCACCGGGGGGTTGCGGATTCTTGTGCGGAGTGCCACAGCACCAAGCGTTTCAAACCGGCGACCTTTGACCATGACCGGTACTTCCGGTTTGATTCGCACCACGAAACAGGTTGCAAGACCTGCCACCAAGGTAATGATTATCAGACCTATACCTGTTTTGGTTGTCATGAGCATACCCCGAGAAATATTTTGGGGGAACACAACGAAGAAGGGATCTATAACACCAAAAATTGCGCTGACTGCCACCCCTCAGGAGACGAAGACGAGGCGACCAAGCGTCGCCGAAAAGTGGGAACCGGCCGGGAAATGTCTGGGCCATCGATCCGGGCAAACTCAGCCTTCGAGCGGGAGGTGAGCCCAGGTCGTGAATCTCACCGAGACCGCAAGAAGGACCATCACAAACGCCGCCGAGGACATGACGACGATCATGACGACGATGACGATGATGATTAACCGCCGGTGCGAAGGGCTCGAAGCTCGAGGGGAACCCCCTCGTCTTTTGGTCGGCAGGAACTAGGTATCAGCTGTCCGGTTCTTCGAAGTCTGGTTCTGGTGCGCCCAAGTGAAACCCTTGGAGCAGGTCGGCGCCAAGTTCAACCACCACATCCATCACCGGCTGGGAATGAACAAATTCGACCACTGTCTTTAAACCAATCTCTCGGGCGAACCACAAAATCGAGCGGGTGATTTGCTGGGCCGCTTTGTCTTCATCGATCCGTTTGATCAAAGAACCGTCGACTTTTAGAATATCCACATTCAGTTTGAGGATGTTTTCAAAGTTCGAGTACCCTGCCCCAAAGTCATCAATCGCAATCGTCGCCCCCAGTGCTTTGGCTTTTGCAATAAACCGCTCGACCAACTCAAAGTTTTCGATTCCCTCGGACTCAAGGATTTCAAAGGTGGTTCGTTTCGCTTGCTCGGGGTTGGCTTTTAGCCGGGCCAACAGGTCCGCAGAAAGCTGGCTGTCGGTGATGTCTTGGGCCGACAAATTGAGGGAAAAGCCATAGGAAGAGTGTAAAAAACGATCAAAACATTTTTCGACCATGATCAGGGTTAACCCCCGATAGAGCCCCGCTTGTTTCGCCACATCCAAGAAAAAGTAGGGGCTTAAGAGCTTCCCGTTTTCTTCCTTGAGCCGGATCAAACATTCGAACTTGGTGGTTTTTAGGGTCTTGGTGTCGATGATCGGCTGAAAAACCGGCTGGATACGGTCTTCAAGGATCGCTTTTTTGAGTTTTTCTAGGGTTTCAAAGTTTTTTGCAACTTGTTCCTCAAGCCCTAAATGTTCGGAGTAGGCCATGACGCGTTGGTCTTGTATGCCTTTGAGGTAGCTCATCACCATGTTGGCTTTGGTCAGCAAGGGACGCTGGTCGACCAGCACTTGGCTCGGTTGGATATTGATCGGGAGACTTTGGTACACAAAGGGACTTGCGCCCATTTCTTCGATCAACTCGCTGGCCTCGACCAAACGAGCGAGTCCCGCATTCTCAAAGAGCAACCCAAATTCGTCTCCACTGACCCGAAAGACCTTGGCTTCGCCCTGGAACTGTTTGCTTAGCCGTTTTGCCCACCCTTTGAGGACAAAATCTCCGCCGGTGATCCCATAAAAATTATTGATCTGTTTAAACCCATCAAGATTGACCAACAACAATTCCGGTTGAACCAAACGTTCGATCTCTTGGTGAAAGGCCAAGCGGTTGCCGTAGCCGGTGAGCTTATCGGTGAGGCTGGCCTTGTCGCTTTTGATGATCAGAAAAACAATGATCACCTCAGCAAAGAGCAGCAACAGGTATAAAACGATCGAAAGCTCCTTGATCAGCGCTCGAGACCGTTGGTCTTCTTGGCGAAACTGGGCCAAGGCCTGGTTAAACTCGGTTGCCATCTGGGCCTCAGCCTGCTCGATTTGGCTGTTGACCTGCATATACAAAGGGAACTGGGCAATAAAAATACCTAAGTGGGCGAGGTAGGAATCAATCAAACGGGTTTCGAACCCCCGTCCCTCGGCCAATTGACGGACCTGAGCTGCTTCTTGGGACAGCTGAACTAACTCCGAAATCCGGTTTAAGCTCATTGCTAAAGAGGTGTGTTCGCTGATCGCTGAGAGCCTTGGGAAGAGGGGGCGATGCTTTGGGTTTGAAGCGATCAGTCTCGATAAACTAGGGATGTATAGGGTGGAGTTCCGCAATGTTGAATGCAAGCTTTGGAACTGCAACAGCAGGCTCAGATTTTTCTGAAATGCGCCTTCTAGCCGTTTGAGCTGAGCGTGGCTTTGGTTATGGTTCGGTTGCTGAAGTTCCTTGTGATTTTGCAGCGTCTCCAGGGCCTGTTGCCACTGGGCGATCTTTTGGTTGAGCGGGTCGTAGTTGGGGTAGGTGGATAGACGCAGGGTGTCGTTTTCTTGCTTTAATTCGGTCGAAAGCAGGTTCAGCTGATTAAACTTCTCAATAATCTGGTTGGAGGTGAGGATCTGCTCGGTACTATAATACCGAATAAACCAGAAGAGCATTGAGACGGCGAGAGTCGCAAAGACCGTCAGCCAGATTTTTTGGGACAGTCTCATGGTTCCTCCAAAATGGCGGGGCGCTCCCCTTGAAGGGATTCAATGAACTTTTTGAGCGCATGGACCTCTTTATCCCCGAGGCTGACCCCTAGGTTATAGTATCCCATGGTGATGATCGCCGCTTCTAAGGTCACAATTTTTCCGTTATGAAAATAGGGGGCCGTGGAGGCAGCCATCCGTAAGCTAGGGACTTTAAACCGGTTTTTGTCTTGTTCTAATCCGGTCACAGCAAAGAGGTCCGCCTCCCCGGCGTGCCATTCATAGGAGTTGACCACGCCAACTCGTTGGAAGCTATTCCCGCCGACCAAGGCGCCGTTGTGACAGGAAATGCACCCTGAACTCTTAAAGAGCTTGTAACCTGCTTGTTCCTCGGCAGACAGCTTGAGCTCCCCTCGCAAATAGCGGTCAAACCGGCTGTTCGGCGAGATCAGCGCTTTTTCAAATTCCGCTATAGCCAAGGCTACTTTTTCTGTGGTGATTTCCCCGGACCCAAAAACCTGGGTAAAGGCTTTAGGGTAGGTTGCATGCCGCTTCAGCCGTTTGAGAAGTTCCTCTAACGAGAGGTTCATTTCCACCGGATTTTGGATTGGCCCCAAGGCCTGTGCAGCCAAGTCTTTGGCCCGACCGTTCCAAAACTGGGCGATATTCAGCGACGAGTTAAACACCGTGGGGGCGTTCATGTTCCCTTGCTTGCCCCCGACCCCGGTGGACAGGGCTCGTCCGTCGGCCCCGCCTCGTTGGGGGGAGTGACAGCTGGCGCAAGAAACCGTTTGGTCTTTTGAAAGCAAGGGATCAAAAAACAGACGCTTCCCTAAGTCCGCCTGAAGCTTATTATACGAAGGGTTTTTAGGTAGCGGGGTGATCGGCTCGTTGGCAGATAGCGGGGAGCCGCTGAGAATAAAGAACGCCAGTAAGGGGACGAAAATTCGGTTCAAGGGGTCTCTTTTTGTCGTGTTTAGCGGTCAAAGATACGAAAACTGCGGTTCTCTTTTTGTAATGTACCACACCAATTCGATAGTTTCTATCACTAGGTAACCCCTGGCAGGCAGGGGTCTTAATTTGTTCCCCGGCTAGCCTAAGGCATCGGGGTATTCTTCACCGACTAATCACTCCGTCACCTTTATAACCAAAGCTCCAGAGGCTGTCACTCTTTTGTTTTATCGCCCCTTTCCGCAACAAAGAGATAGGCACAGTACTTTAAAGTAAAAAGATGTATAACTACATATTATATATTGGTTTATTGACTTTTATAAGAAAAATTTTATATTAATTCTGGATTATTGGGTCGATAGGTTTTATAATTAAAGGACAAGTAAATAATTCACCCCTTAGCTGATCACGCAACCCTGAGGTACCCCCATGCCATTCACCCAATCCAAAACATTCGCCTTGATCCTGGCGGTTGTTTTAGCCGCCTTTATACTGAGCGGCTGTAAAAAGAAAGAAGACGCTACAGTCACACAGGACACGACCAGCAACGATGTCACCTTAGCCGGCAATCTGGCGCTGCCTGCGGCTAATGTTGCTGGGCCTGGCGCCCCTCTGTTTGCGGTGGCTACGGACTACAATCTATACTGTGTCACCTTCACCAATCCGCCGATAGCGGCGACTGGGGCCTTTTTGGCTGACGGCTCTTTTTCCGTGACGCTGGCAGCAGCGGCAGGAAAGCCGATTGGTTGTTTTATTAACGATGCAGCGACCAACGCCCCCTTGACCACTCTGACCTTCGACACCGGCCAAACCTCAAGCACCAATGCGACCGGAACCAGCAGTTCGGCGGCGATGAAGGCGGGCAAGCAAACCTTAACCATCAACTTTGACCCGGTGAAACTCTCGGCCACGGCGGATGTGAAAGCGGCGATTGACACCACCGCAGTCCCCGACACCAGCTTCGCCCTCACCGATGTGGCTGGGGCCTGGACCTTGAGCTGTGAGACCGTAAGTGACACGGGCAACACCCAGTCGGAATACGACACCTGTGTGAAGTTTTTAAGTGATGGGACCTCGACCACGGCGCTCCCTATTTATCTGGACATCCTCTCGGCGACAGTGGACGGCAATGCAGCAAACGCTATGGCGGTCTGGGCTAGTGAGACGATGTTTAAGTCTTGTGGCTCCACCGAAGCGATGACCAACTTGGGCACCGGGATCACCGGGGTGACCTCGACCTACGCCACCGACCCCACAGCGTCCTTCGCCACCGGGATCATGCAAGCGACAGGGTACGACAAAGCGACCCACTCGATCACCGCCTCAGCGTTGCAAACCTACCTGAAAACCCAAACAGCGACCGCCTACAGCTACGATAACCAAAGCTTTTGTAGCACAGCGGTGAACCCTGGGGATTTGGACTTGGCGACCTTCAATGGACGGGCATGTTTAGCGATCTTCATCAACGTGCGCAGCGAGACCAGCTGTTCCTTGCAACCCAAGCCAGCTGTCTGGGGCAGTTTCCTCCAAACCGGTTCCGCCGCTTCGAGTATCGCCTTCCGAACCGATTTAGGAGGGGCAACCCCTGCCATCGGCCCACGATATGCGGTGATGGACTTGAAAGTGGTCGGGACCTCTGCGATTGCATCGAATAACATGAATGAGACCTACACCCGGTGGGACGATACGACAAAGACCAATAAAAGCTGTTCCTTCTCCGAAGAGCTGACCATCAGTTTCTCTAAAGACGCCACCGGAACCGGGGCAACTGGGCGATTTACCCAGAAATACACCGACAGCTGCGAAAGCCAAGGCAGTAGCTACGGCACCTTCCGAACCCTCTGGACTCGCTAAGGAACCCGATCCACCCAGCCCGCAGACCGGGCTGGGGTTTTTCTTTTTTATCCCCCCTCTTTTTTTGAGACGAGATCTCAGATATTCTATGGTTATGCCAAGGGTCGCCGTATCTCTGCGTTTTGAACAGGGGAAAGAGGTTCTTGTGGAGTCGTCGCAGGCACCTTCTTGACAATAATGCATCGACTGTTGCATTAATAAACTCTAAGGAGAATTGATGGCCCGACCGGTGGAATATGACAAACAGAACGTACTGCTCAGCGCAATGCGGACCTTTTGGGAAAAGGGATACGAAGGGACCTCGGTCTCCGATTTGTTGGCGGCGACCGGGTTGACCAGCCGGAGTATGTACAATATTTTTGGATCAAAAAACGGGTTGTTTAAGGAAGCCTTGGAAACCTACTACAGCCGGGGGGTCAAGGATGCCTTCGCGGAGTTGAAGGATGGACAAGGGACGGGGGCGGTTCGCCAATATCTCAGGCGGATGACCACCGGCGAGCCGGTGAATGGTTGCTTGTTTGTTAATACTTTATCAGAGAAAAACCTGGTTGAACCAGATTGTTTGAAGATGGTCACCGATTACTTCGCTGAGGTCGAGGGGACGTTCAAAGAAAAACTCACCTGGGCGAAAGCACAAGGGGATTTCGAAGGAAACCCAGGGCTACGAGCCCGGCAGTTGGTGCTGATGTTACAAGGCACCGCACAATACATCAAGACAGGGGTCTCTCTGGATGAGATGAAAGAGTCGATTGACGATCTATTAGACCTGCTCAAGGTTTAATTTTTTTTACCAATATGCAACGATTGTTGCAGTATGATGGAGACAAGATGGCAGATTTCAAACAAAAATACGGACCCTGGGCCTTGATCACCGGCGGCACCTCTGGCATCGGCGCCGCACTGGCGGACCAGTTGGCCGCCCAGGGGCTGAACATTGTGTTGGTCGCTCGGCGAGCCGAGTTGTTAGCACAGAAAAGCGAGGCCTTACAAAAGCAATATGCTGTTGAAGTCACCACCATCCAGGCAGACTTGTCCAAACACGAGGATATCGAAAAGGTGTTGAGTGGGACAAAAGACCTAGAGGTCGGGTTGGTGATCCCCTGCGCCGGGATCGAAAACCACGGAGTGGCGACCGAGATTGACCTGGACTCTGATTTGGCGATGTTGCAGCTCAACGTCGTTTCCACGTTCGCTTTGGTGCATCACTTTGCCGGGAAGATGGTGAACCGTGGCAAAGGCGGAGTGTTGTTGGTGTCGAGCATGATCGGGCACATGCCGAATCCATATTTCGCCAATTATGCGGGCTCTAAGGCCTATGTGAGTAATTTTGGGGCGTCGTTGCACTGGGAGATGAAGCAACGGGGGGTTGATGTCACCGTGCTTTCACCGGGGTTCACCGAAACCCCGATGACCGATGTCTTCCAAGAAGAAGGAGCGAGTATGTCGGCAATGCCGATGACCACGATGTCCCCTGAGCGAACCGCTGAGTACGGGCTGGCTGGGCTGGGCAAGTCGGCTTTGGTGATCCCGGGCAAAAAAAATAAAGCGATGGTGTTTATGGCCACTCGGTTTGTGGGCCACCATGCGGCGATTGCCTCGGGCGGGAAGATGATGGAAAAAGTGATGCCTCGACTCAAGCCGAAGGGCTAAGCGGGGTTTTAGTTTGCTGTTCGGAACCCTGATGTTCGGGGTTCCGGCAGGTAGCTTCTAATTTTGACAGGTAAACTGTTATTGTTAGAATCGCCCCTAAAGGTCTACCCCCGCAGCCGGTCCCGGATTTCTAGCACTTGATCCATGTTACTCAGCAGCAAGTCCACCAAGGTGGGGTCAAACTGCTTACCCTTTTCTTCTGCAAACAAGGCGAGAATCTTTTCTAACTCCCAAGCCGCTTTATAGCATCGGTCGGACCCCAAGGCGTCGAAGACGTCGGCCACCGCAGTGATCCGCCCGGCGATGGGGATCTCTTCCCCGGCGATCCCTCGGGGGTAGCCGGTGCCGTCCCATTTTTCGTGGTGGGTCAAGGAAATCAGCGCCGAGGTCTGCAAGATTTTGTATTCCGAGGTGCCGAGCATATCGTAGCCCACTTGGGCGTGGTCCTTCATCACCTCGAATTCTTCGGCGGTGAGCCGGCCCGGTTTGTTTAAGATAGAATCGGGGATCGCCACCTTGCCGATGTCGTGCATCGGAGAGGCGAGCTTGATCAGTTCGATTTCAGACTTTTCCAAGCCACACAGCTTCCCGAGCAGTTGTGAGTAGGCCGCCACCCGCTGGACATGTTGCCCCGTTTCTTTGGACCGGGTCTCGGCAATGGCCCCCATCCTTAAAATGACTTCCTTTTGGGTGTCGAAGAGATCTTCGCTGTGGGCGATTTCTCGTTCTAAGTTCTTTTTGATTTCTTCGTTGATGATCTCTTGGAGCCGTTGCTTGTCCTCCTCTTCGGACATGATCTGGGCGACCAAGGCGTAGGCGGTTTTGGCAATCACGCCGACCGCCAAGCCGCAGAAAAACAGCACCAAAGATTTTAAAAAATAGATCGCCGGGTCGGACAGGTCTTGTTTTAAAACCGGGTCAAGAGACTCAAGGGCCACTAGGTGTCGCCGGTCGATATAAAAGAGAGCAAAATGCTCCACCGCCGCCACGGCGCCAACAAAGCCAGAAAGCCGCCGGTCGAACATGAAGCCTGAGAGGATGATCAAAAAACCGTAGATCAAGAAGGTCGGCCCGTTGATGAAGCTGACCGCCCCCGAAGGCAAGGTGAAGTGAGCGATCACGTAGAGCATACTGGGCCAAGAAACCAGCAAACCAAAGACCACAAACATCGTGGTCCCTTTGACCGCCTGCCTCTTAGCGAGCACATACCCGAGGATTGAAACCAGGGCCCCGGAGTAGGCCCAAAAAATAGGAATCCAGAGGTGGTGGGCCAGGCCCGTTAACTGCCAAATCAAGGCAAAGGTCCCGCCAGTGATCGACAGGCTGCCGAGGTAGAACGTCCCGGTGCCGAAGACTTGGTTCGCCTGCCGACTCGCCTGGTCTCGGTATTTCTCAAAAGAAGATCGTTTCTGGGAGAACATGGTGCGGCAAAATGAAAAGGTTATTTGAACCGCCGGTATCGTATCAGGCCCGGTCCGGGTCGTATTTATTCTCAGCTTAGAGCGTTGTGTTTTTTGGGGGAGTGGATTGAAAGACCAAACTCAGCCCCCTAGCAATTGAGGTCTATTGTATTTGAACCGCCAGGAAAACACTAGAAGATTTCTTGGTAATCTTCGCCCGTTTCCCTGTCAAAAAAGGTAGGTACCAAAGGCTTTGGGGGCTGGGTTGCGAATATATGAAAATGAGCCTGGAACCTTTGTTCAGAGCGTACTCTTTCTCGTCGTCAGCAACATATCTCTATTTGGTAGAATCACTAGATATGCTTTGAACTCAAAAAGACCAGCCCAAGGAAACATATAAATTCCCTGGACTAGCGGCATCATCACGGAGGACGCCCTCGATGATTTTTTCTTTTTGCTCTGTGGTGTAATCGCTATACCCTTCGTTCACCTGAACATCTACTGATCTGGGGGTTTGGAACGTCGGGGAGTAATAACCGCCAATCGCTAAGACGCCGCCAAAGGAATAGACGTTTCGGTATCCGAACCCCAGGATCCCAAAATTTTTCGCTCGGTAGTGGCTTGTAATTGTCGTCGGATAACTAAGCCCTTGGGGGTTTGCTTCAAAAATAACTGATTTGGAACCAGCGTCTTGGTGTAAGCCACCGAGGGAAAAATAGATTCCCATGTCAAAGGGAGCCAGTTGCCATTCGACCGCTGTTTGTTGGCCATTTTCATAGTGCCGCTTTGTTGCCCCAAGGTAGCCTAGGTCCGGTTTGTTTTTTTCCGGCTGAAGGCGATTGTCGTTGCTGTGTTTTAAAACCTGGGTCAAGGTGATGTAAGAATTCGCATCACAACACATGACTGCGTGGCTGAGAGTCACAACCGTCCCTGTTGAGGCCACCCCGCCGGTTATCTGAGTTGTGTTGGGCTTCACCTGATTTCGGGCGCAGCCGCACCCGATTAGTGCAACCAACAAAAAAAGCCGACTCATAGTGTACATAGTTCCTCGTTCCATCAAAATTCATACCCCATGTTTAAACTCCAATAATTGTGAACACCATAAACAGAATCAGCCAACACTTCCTTTTCCAATTTATCTGCGAATGCTTGGTTCCTGACTTCGGCAGATCGGTAATTGCTCAGTAAGCTGACCTTATACCGCCTGCCCGAAAACCCGAAGCCGTATTGTCTTTGAACAACAGCTGTCATCAATTTTTCCGCATCAAGGCCGTTTGGGTCTGCGCTTCCTGAGGCCCTTTGCAGCAAACCGCCTTGTAAAATCCCATTGTACGCCACAACGGTTGCACTTGCGTTGACGTTAAAAAACAGTATTTCGCACCTCAGGGTGTAATCAACAAAGACAGACCCGTCGATTTTGTAATTCCCTATCTGATACTGGTGCCCTGCGTGGAAATTTGCACTGTCAAACTCAGTGAACCGGCGGACATATTGGTAGAAGGGTTCGTCCCGAAGCTGGTGTTCCCAGCCGGCAGGGTCACGGGGGCCTACGGATTGGTGCGCTCGGAGCAGTTGATGCCAGGAGCGTTGGATGTTGGCCGCTCCGGCTGCGGGGCCGATCACTCCAAAGATGTGTTGTGTTTCGACTCCTTTGTCCTTTTTCTTCGTCTTGCTGAATGTCCCAAAATATAACAAGCCAGCGTAAGGTCGCTCGCCTTCTCCGTTGGACGGGGTTTCAAAATTGAAGTCAGCCGGGGTGTGGACTTCATGGCCAAAGAGGGAACCTTTCCACCGAAGAGCCCCGCCTTGTTTGGAGTTCTTGGCTTTGAGGGTTTCTTTGTAATGCAAACCGTTGGTGTAGTACCGGTCGGACCCGGATAACCCCACGTCGTTTTCAAGAGTAAAGACCGCTGCGTTATTGGTCGGCCACGGTTCGGCCCAGGCTGTAAACCCCAGCCCGTAGCCGATACAAAAAAGTAGAATCCATCGCATTGTTATCATTGCAGACCTTTAATAATCAATCACTTCGGATAAGTAGTCGGTCAAAGGCACGCTGAGGTTGATGTTAAACAACCATTCACTTTGCCCCTGATTTGGGTCGGAAAAGGTTTGAAAGCCGGCATTCACTTCAACGATTTCCCTGACAAAGGACCCGAATTCGAGCCCGAGTAATTGTCTGTGAGGTAAAAATTCCTTATTGGGACCTGAGACCTCAGAAAGATTATAGAGAAACCCAGAAGTATAGGCTTTAAAGTGAACCGGGCTGTTCCAGGTTGAGGGTGTGCTGAGGCAAGGGACCTCAACTTTTACACCAATTTTGTCATGATAAAAGTCATGGAGTCCATCAATACACTCCCAAGAACCGCCAGCTGTTGTGCAGTTGGCCCCTCGGGTTTGGGTGTCATGAAACCATGTTCTCGACTTGCCGATACCGAAATATAAAGAAAAAATCCCTGCGAAGTGAATGTCTTCGATCCGTTTGATCTGCTTGGGCATGTAAGTTTGGAGGTTGAGCACATAGTCCTTGCTGTCTTCCTGGTAGGTTAAGTGTGCCGGAATGTCTTCCAACATTTGTAACAAAACCCCGAAGGCGTATTGTGACTGACAGGTGTCCTTGCCCTCGTCCTCACCCTCGTCCTTGCACTCCTTTTTTTCGACCGCACAATGGGGATGTTGTGTGCAGTAGGTGGTGAAGGGCTTCTTTTCCTTGATGTATTCGAGGGTATAGTCAATCACCGCTCGGTTGTCCCCGGACCTTAGTTTCCCTAAGGAGGCGATCAAGATCGGGTCGTAGTTTTCTGACTGGGTCAAGGACTGCCACAAAAACTCCTCCACATCATTTCGATCCAAGGGCCGCAGTAGTGGCAATAGTGAGGCGACTTGTTGGCATTTGATCTTTCCTATGCACAGTTTGGTGGCGAGTTCCCTGAACTCTTGGGTTTTCACGTAGTCGGCAAAGAAGTCATACAATATAAAGTTGGCATCCACTGGTTGACCCGTCTGGTGGCTCAGTAGTTTGACCAACAGAGTTTTACAGATGTGTTTGCCTTGGCAGGCGCTCAATAAATAGTCTTCGTTGTTTGGGTCGGCGATAAAGGCGGTCAGGTGGTGTTCTAGTTGGGGTTGGATTGAAGAAAAATCAGGATAGCCAGGCTTTCCATTTTTCCACTTTTCCAATGAAGCTAGTGTGCCGGAAACGGTTTTTGAGCAGGACGGATCGCCGTCTAAGTCTTTTACTTCTTTGCAAAGCCACGCTTCGGCGTCCGCTAACTTGCTTGAGTTAACTAGGTACAGATGGACAAAGAGCGGTTCGAGAACGTTCTTCAATTTAGAAGGGGATTGGATAGAGGTTTGAATCGCCGTGTTTAATTTATTGGTATTCTCCGTACATCTTGGCTCGGATTGTAAGCAAGAGGCTGACAGCTTACCGTTTACCGATGCTTGGATTTTTTCAGCTATTATGTTGCTGACACCAGAAAAATCAATTTTACATTTAGTGCGGAAATCACACTTTGTTATGGATACCGGTGAATCGCCTAGTCCTGTGAGGATTTGAGTGTTCTCAATCATTGAATCAAGAACAACCGCCTGGACTAAACAAAGGTTATGGGTACATTTCTTCAGGTGGGTGTTCCATATTTCCCATCGGTCTGCTTTATTCTTACCTATCAGTGATTTTAAACTCTCCGTTCCGCCCACAGGCAAACAGCCATCACAAAAACTGGAGAAGTCTGCAACAGTAATGGTTCCACCGCTTAGCAAAACCAACATCTGCTCCCACGTTTTTTTGTTGGTGCAATTGGAGCCACAGAGTACTTCAAACGCCTTCTTACGAATCTCCTGGCGCAATTGGTCTACTGAAGTTGGAAGGGTTAGAGCTGTTAAGCTCACACTACTCTGGATTCTAGCGAGAAACTCTGGTTTTTGGGTCACAGACTTTAGAATGATGATCTGCTTTTTTGCGTAAGCTCGCTCGGCATCTTGTGCGGAAAATCCTAAGTTCGCTTTTAGAAACTGAAACTGTTCCTTGGCTCTGGAAATTTTTGAGATCCATAGCGCTTTGATCTCTTTTAAATGGGGTTTCTGATCGGGGACGTCGAGTTCTGTCAGCCGAGTTTCGAGCTCCCCTAAAATTTCTTGGCTGTCGTCCAGGCTTTTGAGAACCAAGTAGACCGCAGCAGTTTCTAGTAACGCCTGGTCTTCTATTTCCTGCTGAGGCAGAGCCGGATATTTGAGCCATTTTTTTACTTTAGCCGGGTCCAGTTGATTTTTTTTGACCTGAACAAAGGCGAAAAATACCGCATTGGCGGTTAATTTTTTGCTCAGAGCATCACCTTTGTATAAGCTGACTTGATCAATGATTTGATGTCCAAGAAACTTCATTCCTTGGCTTAATTTTATTTTGTCGCCTTCAAACTTACCCAACCGGTTTTTGAGCAAAAGTCGCACCAACCGGTTGAGTTTCCGCTGGGCCACTGTGTTTAACAACGTTTGGTCAAGTTCTCCTCGGCTGTACCCTGAGGAACTGCTCACCGTTTGAGCCAGAAAAGCGCTCGGGAAGAGGCACCCGAAAGTCAGGAGGGCTACAGTCAATAATAAAGTCTGTTGCATCGGGGGTAGCTTCATTGGTTCTCCCATTTAGATTGAAGTGCATTTTATTGAGCCCTTGAGAACTACCTAAAAAAGCCTGGACAGTCTTGAACTCGCTTATAATAGCGGCTAAAATATGGCGACAAAAGCGTCTATCGGTTCTTTGCTGATAATTTTTTAAATAATTCAATCAAACCCTATAAGAGCCACACCAGAAAAGCAAGAAACCTTACTTATTGCTTGAATACTCTTTGCAACCTTTTCTGGGCAGCAAGGGATCGATCGGGCAAATGGAATATATCCTTTCTCGATTTACTTGTAATCAAAATCCCGGCCATTGTAGGGTTTTGGGGCCGAAAAAGGAGGTGCCCCTTCTCGCTTCAAAACTTCAAATTATATGGTGTTAGTAAACCACAACGCCAAGGGAAAGGATGTCAGACAAATTCGACTTTTTGTGTAGGACCTTTTCGGACAATCGGGGGTGATCGAACATATCGGGCCCTATTTTGTTGTTTTTTCGGTGGGCATCAAGGGGGTGAACTTGCGGAGTCAAAACCGACCGACAGGAGCCAAACTCGAAGGTCTGTGCCAGGGGGGCGGCGGCGTTAACAGCTTCACAAAACCAGGGAAAGTTGCTATCTTGGAACCTTGGATTAAGCACAAATCAACAGTAGAGGGACAGTGATCCATCATGTTTGAAGTCACATCACCAAGTGAGATCTTTACGATCCTAGCCAAAGCGACGAAGGAGCTCTTAGCATTTCAGGGGGCTTTGAACGAACAAACCCGGCTGGGAAAGGTTGATGTGGAGCACCACCACGACGGAATTCAAGGGTTCTGGGACATCCACAAAGAAGCGCTAGGGTTATTCCAGGGGTTTCGAAAGGATTTACCGGAGGCAACCGTTGTTAGTGACGAAATCCAGCTTCACTTAAAAAACTATTATAACCAAATTGATCAAACCGAGTTGATCATCGAAAGGGCTCAGACAACCGCCCAGTTTGAGAAACAGCAGTCTGAACTGTGCCTTTCTCTCAATATAAATGTGAATGCAGAAACTTCAGAAAAATCTACCTTAAAGCAAATCCAGCAAGGTATCGTCCAGAAACTTCGATTACAGCTGAACCGAGAAAACATAGATAACCAGTACTATGCTGAAGCGGTCGAGCACCTCAACGCAATTTTTGATGCGATGATTGCGATTAAAACCAAGTCTCCTAAGGAGCTAAAAGGGGAAGGGATCGAAAAGTACCGGCTGTTGCTAGCCAAGGTGCAAGAAAGGTTAGCGATGCTGATTGAAAAACTTCATCCCGACTACCAGCAAGAAACCAACTATATCGAAGCCTTTAGCGACGTGGTGGAACAGTTTGCCGAGGACGCAGAAGAGAGCGGATTGTCACTCAACTCCGATATGACCATCAGCGAACAAATGCTTGAGGAACGCAAACAACGGGCACGGCAGCTCTTCCAACAGTCTGCAAAATCTAGCGCCGCCTTAGATCAACAAAAGCGCAAACGTCGCCCGCCCGCTATCCAAAGCAACCGGAGGACGGTTAATTTTGAGTGATCGGCTTGGGCTCTTTGGCCGAATCGGGCCGACCTCGTCGCTGGGGCTCACTGTGGATACGCTCAAAGTGTTTGAAGAGGTTTCGGGGCGGTCACTGTGGCGTCCTTTTTAACAGACGATGAGGGCCAGGGCTGTGAGATCCAAAGGATCATTTTTTTAAAACCTGGCGCCTCTATTTTGTTTCGGTGATTGGTTTAGCTTTGAACCCAGCCTGCCGTGCTGATAGTTTGAAATATTGTTGCCTGATATCAAACAAGGTTTTTTCTTCATAGAGAATTGAATTTTTGGGAGAATATTTAATCCGTTTTATATTCTTTTACGTTGCACCCGTCGGGCTCTGGACTTATTCCAATATCAATAGGAAGCCGGAGTCTGGGGCCACTCTGTAGCCTCTGGTGCCTTGGGTTAGGCACCAGAGCTGGACCGGTTACTTGAGCCGGATCACGAGCGCATCGATATCCGTACCGTTGAAACTTTCACCAGAAAGCAGAACCCTTCCTTTGGGATCAATGGTGATATTTCGGAAATTATCGACGCCGCTTCCGACGGGGTCGCCTACAACATGGTAGCCGGTGGTATTAAAGGTGGTATCTAAGATGCCCGCCGGGGTAAACCGCCAAACAACGGCGTCATCATCGGGTGTGGCGGTTCCGTTTAAGCTGGAACCGGCGACCAGAATGTTACCTGCGGGGTCAATCGCGACTTGTCCCCCTCGGTCATTTCCAGACCCACCAGCTGCACTGTTATGAACCACAAACCCGGCAGTTCCCGCAAAGGTGGTGTCCAAGGTTCCATTGCTGTTGAAACGCCACAGGACCATATCGTCATTGGTTCCATTATGGGCAAAACCGGTCACCACAATTTTACCGTCCGATGCAATGACAACGCCAGATGCGGCTTCTGTGGTTGTCCCACCGGCGTCTCCGTGGCGAAGCTGGCACCCGTTGGTGTTAAAGGTCGTGTCTATCACCCCGGTGGCATCGAACCGGCAAACGAACATATCGGTTGTTTTTGAACCGGTCCCGGAGCCATATCCAGCCACAACGTATTTGCCGTTTGCATCAATCGCAAGGGAGGTGATATGGGAGTTTGAAGTGTTGGGCATGAGGCCCGTTAACACTCCGGTAGAATTAAACCCATAATCTAGAGTTCCGTCGTTATTAAAACGCCAGATTGCATACCTGTCGCTCGGACCTGTAATTTGGCTGGACCCGGCTGCAACGATCTTCCCGGTGGCGTCGACCGCGACTTGCTCAATGAGGTCGGTCAGGTCAGCCGACCCAGAGGCGTTGGCATGAGTCACGATCCCAGGGGTGGTTCCGTAGGTATTTAAGGTGCTGTCTAAAATCCCCGCTGGGGTGAGGCGCCAGAGGGTGGCGTCGTAGGTCGCATTAGCGGCAATCGATAAACCACCGACCACAAAATTCCCGTTGGCATCCAGAACGGCATAATCCGCCGTATCCTGTGAATTCCCTCCGGCGGCGTTGTTGAAGGCAAGATAGCCCGTGCCACCACTTAAGGTTGTGTCGAGAACACCGTTGTCGTCGAGCCTCATCACCACCATATCGTTGTTGGGTGTAACGTTTGTGGAGGTGCCGGCCACCCAAATTTTATTGTTGGTGTCAACTGCTACCGATCTGGCGAAATCATTGGCTCCACCGGCAGCGCCATGTTGGGTGAAGATGCCATCGCCGCTGAAGCTTAAATCGAGCGCTCCGCTGGCTACGGTGTGGTTGATGGTGTCTGAGCTTGCTACCGAGATGTTCCCGGCCAAGTCCTTGAACCAACCGTAGACGGTCTTCACTTCGGCCCCGCCGGTCGCAAAGGTGAACGACGGTGCGGCAGAAAACGCGGTTGCCGACGTCGCTGTAACCCAGCCTGTTTGGCCTGACGTTGGGGCGGCGGAGGACTCGCTGACATAATAGGCGGTGACCCCGGTTGTGTCCGCCGCCGACAGGTTCAAGGTGACGGTTGCGCTGGTTGCGTTGAGCGCCCCGGCGTTGATCGAAAGGCTTGGGCTGGTTGGTGCTGTGGTATCAGCGGTCGTGGTTGTTGCCGTTGTTGCGGGTGTCGTCGCCGTTGCGGTTGTCGTCGCTGAAAGGGTGATAAAGCTCCAGCCGTAGTCTGCGGCCAAGGCTGCACCGAGGGAGCTGGTCGCTGCGGTGGTGATCTTGGCTTTGTAGGTCGTTGCATTGGTTAGGGCGGAGTAGCTAATGGTTGCCACATCGCCGGTGGCATCTAAGCTGGGTGCCCCTAAGGTCGCACAGGTGACGAAACTATCGGCGCTGAGTTGGACGCTGCCGCTACAGGTGGTCCCCGTTTGGTTGGTCGTCAAGTTGGCCGCCGACATAGCGCTCGAAAAGGTCAACACCAAGGAACCGGAAACCGGGACACTTGCGGTCCCTTCGCTCGGGCTCACCGAGGAGACGGTGAGGGCGGTTCCGGCAGCGACGACTTTCGCGTCTTCTTGTTTCTTACATCCGACTAAAAACAGGGCTGCGAACACCCCGACCCACAAAAATGTTTTCATGCTGCTACCCACTTAGATATTTGTTGTTTGTAGCAGATCGTTGGTTGTAACGCCCACCAAGTTTTTTCGTTTATCCTAGCAATGAAAGGCCAAGAATTTCTTATGATTATACTGAATTTACAAGAAATAACCAGTGCTGTTGTCATCTAATATCGAGGGCTTGCTGTAGATTCTTACCTGTAAACATTCTACAGGGGTTCTCAATCTACGCTGAGAAACCCCTGATCACTGCGTTACAATCGATCGTTCTTGGCCATCTTTGGAGTGGGGGGATACCTCAGCAGTGTGCTTTGTTATTTGAGCCGAATCACCACCGTCATATAATTGGCTCCGAAGGTGTCGCCAGACAGCAGAACCCGGCCTTTTGAGTCAATCTGAATCCCCACGAAATGATCGGCCCCGACTCCAACGGGGTCAGTATAGGTCCGGCGCCAAGTCGGTTCCAAAGGTATATGTCCCGCCGGTCAGCGCAGACAGGGTGAAGATGCCATCGCCGCTGAAGCTTGTATCGAGTGCCCCACTGGCCACGGTGTGGTTGATGGTGTCCGAACTGACCGCCGAGACGTGTCCGACTTGGTCCTTAAACCATCCGTAGACTGTTTTGGTCTCCGCCGAGCCGGTCGCAAAGGTGAACGAAGGGGCGGCGGTGAAGTTGGTCGCCGAGGTCACTGCAACCCAGCCTCCCGCACCTGATGCCGGAGTCGCCGGAGATTCGCTCACATAATAGCCGGTGATCCCGCCGTCGGTGGCCGATAAATTTAAGGTGACCGTGGTGCTGATGGTCGTGGGGGCCGCTGAGTTGATCGAGAGGCTTGGGCTCGTTGGGAAGCCGTCCTTGATGATCGTATCGGACGCCGACACACTGACGTTGCCCGACCCATCCTTGAACCAGACATACACCGTCTTGGTTGCCGCTCCGCTCGATAGCGTAAACCCAGGGGTGCCCGCGTAGCTGGCCGCCGCCGTGACCGAGGTCCATCCACCATCGCCTGACAACGGGGTGGTGTTGGTTTCCGAGGCGAAGTAGGCGGTGACCCCGATGGAATCGGTCGCCGTGAGGGTCAAGACCACACTGGTCGATGCACTTCACTGATTGCCCCCCTGAAATCGTAAAAATTTCACTTTTCCATTGAACGGTTATAGTGGCCTATGGAATACTAATAACTGAATTTAAATACGTTTGAAGGTTGCGCAGCCTAAGGGCGGGGCTGAATTCTGGGTTCAATTGTTTATCCAGGAAAGACCACAGCACGCCCTCAGGGGAAAGGACGCAGAAGGGGGGGGGGTAAAAACTCAGGGAATCACCGAGATTACCTGAGCCATGAAGCGAACAGAGCTTCAAGCTGATTTCCGGTCGCCTACCTGGGCTGGGCTTTCTCACCAAGATGCATTCTCCGTTGAATTCCGAAGATAGAATCAATCGTTAACCCTTAAACCAAAGAAAGAACATGGACCCCGTCTGGATTGTCATCGCACTGTTTTTTGGCCTCGCTGCTCGTCAGATTTCGCTGCCGCCTATGGTTGGTTATCTGGTTGCTGGGTTTGTGCTGAGTGCCTTTGGTGTGGAAGGAGGACACGTCCTTGAGCGTATCGCCGATATTGGTGTGTTATTGTTGCTGTTCGGCATCGGCTTGAAGCTGAGGATAAAAATGCTGCTTGAACCTGAAGTTTGGGCAGGCGCCACCATTCAATTGGTTGTCACAAGTACCGTGTATGGCGCTGGGATGTATGGGCTAAGCGTTATTGGGCTGCTTATTTTTAGTGGGATGGATCTGGTCACATCCATGATCATTGCCTTTGCCTTGAGTTTTTCCAGTACCGTTTTTGCGGTCAAGGTGTTGGAGGAAAAGGGGGAGATGCGTTCTTTGTACGGACGTAAAGCGATTGGTATTCTGATCATGCAGGATTTATTTGCGGTCTTTTTTCTCGCCGCAACCATGGGCAAGGTCCCCTCAGCCTGGGCCTTACTCTTGTTATGCCTATTCCCACTCAGACCCCTGTTTATCGCCATCTTGAACCGGTGCGGTCATGGCGAGCTTCTGATTCTTTTTGGGCTCTTCATGTCCTTGGTGCTCGCTGGCGTCGGTTTCCCCCTCGTGGGGGTCAAGGCTGATTTAGGGGCTATTTTCCTCGGTGCGTTGATTGCCGATCATGTCAAGGCGAAGGAACTGGCCAACTCAATCCTCAGTTTTAAGGATATTTTCCTGGTTGGTTTTTTCCTCAGCATCGGCTTGTCTGGAACCCTCAGCTACGAGTCTGTTGGGGCAGCGGTGCTCCTTTCGATGGTCCTTCCCTTTAAGATTGGTCTGTTCTTTTTGATTCTGGTTCGGTTTGGCCTCCGGTCCAACTCTTCGTTTATGGCTTCGATCAGCCTTGCCAATTATAGTGAGTTTGGTCTTTTTGTCGCTGCTGCGGGGGTTTCGAAAGGCTGGCTACATGGGGATTGGTTGATGATCATTGCCATGGCCCTGGCGATCTCCTTTTTGGCCGCTTCGGTGCTGAGCACAAAATCCAACGAGATTTATGCCCGATTAGAGGATTTCTTGAAGCGGTTTGAAACCGATACCCCCCATCCCGATGATCTGCCCTTGGACCTGGGTCATTCCAAAGTTTTAATTTTCGGCATGGGCCGGATCGGAACGGGAGCCTACAACGAAATGGTTTCTAGACATGGTGAAACCGTGATCGGTATTGACTCGGACCCTGCTGTGGTGCGGCGTAACCAAAATGCAGGCCGCAATGTCACTGAGGCCAATGCTGCGGATAGAGACCTCTGGCGCAGGTTGCAGCATGATCATGTGGAGGTCGTCATGTTAGCCATGCCACACCACTCAGGAAATCTTTTTGCAGCCAAACAGCTTGCAGCAGCGGGATTCAAAGGGTTTGTCGCCGCAACGGTCATGTATTCCGATGACGCCGAATCCTTAAAAAAGGAAGGGGTTCAAGCGGTTTACAACTTTTATACAGAGGCAGGCGCAGGTTTCGCCAATCATATCCCTTGAATCTCGTTCACTTGAGTTTAGTGACAAAAGAACATGTATGGGGTCTCTGGATACTTAAAAAGCCTCTCCCCGGTTGATCACGGCCCAACCACCGCCAGGAAACCACACCGGTTCTTTGACACAATGCCGGGGGCCAGATAATTGTTAATCAGGCCATTGATTTGGACGGATGAGACGCAGCGGACCTGCGGCCAATCTCTCCGAGCCAGACCTATCAAGGCTCTCTCCTTCTTTGAAACCTAGGGGTACCAGAGGACCAAACTCCGTTTAGGGGTCTTTCGGGTCAAAGAAGTCATTGAACGTAACGGCAAGTTCACGAATATAACGACATGATCGGCATCATCAACTACCGGTGTGGGAATTTGCAAAACCTACACAATGCTTTAGACGCTTTGGGTCACGAGTCTGTGCTGGTGAACAGCCCCGGCGAAATGGCGGGGCTCAAAAAGTTTATCCTTCCGGGGGTCGGGGCCTTTGGCCATGCGGCCCAAAACCTCCATGAGTTTGGCTTTTGGGAGCCTTTGCTCGTGGCCTTTGAAGCGGGAACCCCGATTTTGGGGATTTGTGTGGGCATGCAGTTGCTGTTTTCTGATTCCAACGAAGAAGGAACCCACCAAGGTCTGGGGCTGATTCCGGGAAAAGTGCGGCGGTTTGAGCACGACCTCAAGGTGCCTCATATGGGGTGGAACCATACGGAACTAGCCGGGGACGATCCGCTCTTAAGTGGCATCCGGGCGGACAATTGGTTTTACTTTGTTCACTCCTATGCTTGTCACCCAGACGACCTGAGCATGCAGCTCGGGGAGACGGACTACGGGGATTCTTTTTGCGCCGTCGCCCGTCGGAAAAACCTGTGGGGAGTGCAGTTTCACCCTGAAAAATCCCAAGAAGACGGGATGAAGTTGTTGGATAATTTTGTGAGGAACTGCTGATGTTAGCCAAACGAGTGATCCCTTGCCTGGACATCAAGGATGGGCGTGTGGTCAAAGGGGTGAATTTTCTGGGGCTCCAAGACGCCGGTGACCCCTTGGAATTGGCCCAGAAGTATAACTTGCAAAAGGCGGATGAGTTGGTTTTTTTGGACATCACCGCCACCAACGAAAAACGAAAAACCCTGATCGAGTTTGCGAGTAACCTGGCCCGGCAGGTGTTTATCCCCTTCACCATCGGTGGCGGGATCAGCACCAAAGAGCAAATCCACGATTTGGTCAGCGCTGGGGCGGACAAAATCTCGATCAACTCGGCGGCGGTCAAGCGGCCTGAGCTGATCAGCGAGGGGGCGAACCAGTTTGGGCGTCAGTGTATTGTGGTGGCCATTGATGTCAAACGAGTGGGCGACCAATGGAATGTGTTCACCCATGCGGGCAAACAAGACACCGGGATCAACGCCTTTGATTGGGCCTTGGAAATGGAACGACGGGGAGCGGGGGAAATCCTGCTGACCAGCATGGACCGAGACGGCGCCCAAGCGGGGTTTGATAACGTGATCACCAGCCGGATCAGCGAAGCGGTGAAAATCCCGGTGATCGCCTCCGGTGGCGGGGGAACCTTAGAAAGCTTCAGCGACGCAGTGAACCAAGGCAAGGCGGACGCTGTTCTAGCGGCCAGTGTGTTTCATTATGGGACCTACACCGTTGCCCAGGTCAAAGAACACCTCGCCACCCAAGGCATCCCGGTACGGTTGTAACCAGGTTGAACCGACAGGTTTTGGATGGGGTGTTTGACTCATAGGAGGAGGGAAAGTGTCTGATTGCTGCCATGGAAACTCTACCGATGAGCCTGTAGACCCAGGGGCTGCTGCTCAGTGCCCCGAATGTGGGCAGCGGGGCCTCAAGGTGAAGCCCATCACCTTGGATTCGATGTTATCCCTAGAGGACTTGCAGGGGGTGCGCCGAGAAGCGGTGAGGTTTTGCTCTACCCTGAGCTGTCCCCTGGCCTATTATGGACCCGAAAATCTGCGGTTCACGGTCGAACAAGTCAAAGTCCCGATTTACCAAAAGGACCGCTCAGATGAAGTGCCCGTCTGTTATTGCTTTGAAGTGAGCCGGGGGGAGGCGAAACGAGCCCTTGCCGCCCACCAGGGAGGGGAGCTTTATGACGCCGTGACAGCCCGGGCAAAGCAAGAAGGCTGCGACTGCGAAACGATGAACCCCCAGGGGAGTTGTTGCTTTGGGAACTTAAGGCGATTGCTTGAAGGCTCCTAGTCTAGCGTACTCGGCCTAAACAAGAAGGTTCAATACCACTTAAAGCTTTTCAGGCCCACCAGCCCCAAACCGAGGCCGGTAGCGGCCAACAAACCGATGATCGAAGCAACATCGCTCAACCCCGCCCCTTCGTTGATCACCGCCCGAAACCCGTCGGCGAGCAAACTCAAAGGCAGCATGGACAGCACCGACCAGCTCCACTCAGGGAAGTTCTGGTAGCTAAAGAATATCCCGGAAACCACCATCATCGGCATGGTCACCAAGTTCACCAACCCGCTGCCCACCGTGGTGCTTGACGTCCGGCTGGCCATCAAGACCGCCACACCTGCAAAGGCCAAATTCCCGGCAAAAACCAAGAGCCCCATGGCCAACCAACTGCCCTGGTTGGTGAGGTCAAAGTAGAGGTAGGAAAAGGCGAACAACACCGCCAACTCCACCACCGAAATCAAAAACCGGTTGGCCAACTGGGAGACCAAAAAGGCCCAGGGGGGCATCGGGGTCGCCACCATGCGGCGGAGCAGCTTTTTCATCCTGAGCTCAATGGTCGCCCAGCCAATCCCCCAGATACAACTGTTCATGATCCCCAAGGCCATCAAGCCGGGGACCAGAAAATCCACATACCGGCTGCCTTTCGAGGTCACCGGTTGGACTTTTAATGCCGAGGTCTGAGGTTCTAAGGCGGATTGGAGTAGCCAGTAACTGACTTTGGCTTCCTGGTTGCTCAGGTCCATTTGGCTGGTGAGGCCTTCCGGCGCTACGGAGACAATCAGGCTGATTTTTCCTCGTTTGAGGCTCAGTTGGGCGTCGTCTAAACTCATGACTTCGACGATCAAGACTTCGCCTGTCAGCTCGGTTTGGGCGAGTCGGAATCCTCCGGATTCAGCGGTGAACTGGGGCATCTCCGACAGCCGAGTGGTGTCACCGACCCAACCGATCCGGTGGTTTGAAATCTGATCTCCCGAGAAGGCGACCCCGAGGACCCAAGCGATCACCACCGGGAACCCGAAGACCCAAAACAGCACGCCTGGCTCACGGATCAGGGTCTTATATTGGGCGATCATCAATTGTCTAATCATTGTCCTCCAGCCGGCGACCGGTCATCGAAACAAACAGGTCGTCGAGGGTCATCTTGCGAGATTGCAGTTCGTTGAGTCCATAGCCTTGTTCTCCGATCCAGCGCAGGAACGGAGGGAGCACTTGAGTGACTTGTTCAACCGCTACCTTGCCTGCCCGTTGGTTTTCGCTCAGTTCAAAGGGTAAGTCTCGGAGGGGCTCCGGTAAGCTCAAGTGTTCAAAGGCCCGGTCCAGTTCAAAGTGGATCACCTCACTGAGGCCCGATTGTTTGAGCAAGTCTGACAGCGATCCATCGGCCAAAATTTTGCCTTGGTCCATGAACAAAATTCGGTCGCATAGCGCCTCGGCTTCTTCCATGTAGTGGGTGGTCAGGATCAAGGTGGTGCCCAGGGGCTTGATCTCTTGTAAAATTTGCCAAATATCCCGCCGGGAATTGGGGTCCAACCCGGTGGTGGGCTCGTCAAGCAGCAAAATCTCCGGCTCGTTGAGCAGGGCCACCGCCAGGGCTAGCCGCTGTCGCTGTCCCCCAGAAAGATCTTGGGTCCAGGTTTTTCGTTTTTCCTTGAGTTGGACTTGATCTAGGACCTTGTCGAGTCGTTGGGTGTCCTTGCCGTACAGGCTATAAAAGAGCTTTAGTGTTTCTTCGACAGATAACTTGTCAAAGAAACGGGTTTCTTGGAAGGACAGCCCAATCCGGCTTTGTAACTGTTGTTTGTTCTCAGCCCAGGTGTGCCCAAAGAGCCGAATCTCCCCTTGGTCCGGTTGCTGAACCCCTTCGATCATCTCCACTAAAGTGGTCTTCCCTGCGCCATTGGGCCCCAAAAGCCCGACATACTCGCCGGGGTAGAGCGACAAGTCCAAGTTGTCGCAGGCGACCAAATCGCCAAAGGTTTTTAAGACTCCTTTGAGTTCGATGACCGGGGCGTTCATGCAGGCTGGTCTCGGATGAAGGTCGGTTTCAGTTCGCTGGAACGGGTCGGGTCAAATCGGTACCCGGCGAGGTTGAACCCTGACAAACCTTCCGGTTGATCAACTTGGTTCTCCGCTAAATATCGGCACATCAGGCCACGAGCCCGTTTGGCGTAAAAACTGATCATTTTATATTCCCCCTTTTTTAAGTCGAGGAACTGGGGGGTGTAAACTTCTGCCTTGAGCAGTTTGGGCTTGATGGACTTGAAGTATTCGTTGGAGGCCAAGTTAACTAAGACAGGGGAACTGTCCTTTTCTAGCTGCTGGTTAAGCTGTTCGGTGAGCAGGTTTCCCCAAAAATGGTAAAGATTGGTTCCTCGGTCGGTTTTTAAAGACCGCCCCATTTCGAGCCGGTAAGGCAGGATCAAGTCGAAGGGGCGCAGCAAGCCGTAAAAGCCCGAGAGGATTTGTAAGTGTCCATTGAGCCAGTCCAGGCTTGGTTGGCTCAGGCTGGTTGCGCCGAGGCCTTGGTACACATCTCCGGCAAAGGCAAACACCGCAGGCCGGGCCGCACCAGCCGGGTAGGGGTGTTTGTAGTCTTGGAATCGTTGGTAATTTAATTTGCTGAGTTTCTCAGATAAAGCCATCATCCGCCCGATCTCTCGGGTAGAAAGGCCCTTCACTCGTTCAGCAAGTTGGGCGGTTTCTTTGATCAACGAAGGTTCGCTCCACGAGCGCTCCGGGTAACTAGACTCCCAGTCCAGGTTTTTTGCTGGGGAAACGACCAATAACATACGTGCCTTATAAAAGTTAAATAGAAGGGCTCAGTCTACCTGGGGTGTTGGTTTTGAGCAAGTCTCCAAGGGACACTGCAAGGGGGGCTTGAGTGGTTGGTATTTTGTATCACAATCCTGTATAGTTACTCCGGTTGTCCTGAGGAATGGGTTAGCCTTTTTGGAGTGAATCCGGTAGTTTTTGAGGCTCCTTAAAGGCCAAATTTAGACGTGAGCGGAATGGTGATGCAGTTTCTTGTGGTGGTAAAATTTATTCTTGTGTTCTGGGTGTTTCAGCTCAGTTTGGCCGGTTCGGCAGGGGCTGAGGTGGTCCCTGTACCGTTGAGCGAGACTGAAACAGCCTGGATTGCGACCCATCCGGTGATCCGAGTTGGCGGGGAATCCGACTGGGCCCCCTTTGATTTTGTAGACGAACAGGGGCAGTACATTGGGTTGGCCTCAGACCACCTCAAGTTGATCAGCGAAAAAACAGGCTTGCAGTTTGAAGTGCAGACCGGGAGCACCTGGAGCCAGCTGATTGAGAAAATCAAGAGGAAGGAAATTGATTTGCTCCCTGCGCTGTATCGCTCAAAAGAACGGGGAAAGTATCTTAAATTTAGCGATGCATACCTAACGTTGACCGAATATGCCTTCACCCGCAAAGGGGAGCCAACGGTCCACCGTTTTAAAGAACTTTACGGCAAGCGGATTGCGGTGGTGAAGGGCTTTGAAATTGTGTCCTGGCTTAAAGAACACCACCCGCAGATCATTCAAGTCCCTGCCGAGGACTTGCTCGGCGCTTTGAGTTTGGTTGTTTCTGGGGAGGCGGAGGTGTTTATTGGAGACAACCCCTCAGCGACCTATAACATAAAAAAGTATTTTTTAGCGAACCTTCAAATCAACGGAGCGATTGAAGAGAGGGCGCCGGTGAGGGTGTATATGGGGGTGCGCAACGATTGGGCGGTGTTGCGGCAAATCCTCAATAAAGCGTTGAAGTCGATCACTGAAGCAGAAAAACACAAGATCCATGAAAAGTGGCTTTTTGATGCCCCGGATTCCGGTGTGGCCAGGGGAGTGAGCTTGTCGACCGAAGAGCGAGCATGGCTCAAAAACAACCCGGTCATTCAGGTTGGGGTGGACCCGGAATTTGCACCCTTCGGGTTTATCGACGACCAAGGGGCCTTCCAAGGAATGGCCGCCGATGTGATCAACTTACTGCAACAAAGACTCCCGATTAAATTTGAGATTCAGAAAAACCTGAGTTGGGGGCAGGTACTCCAAGGGGCAGAACGCCAGCAAATTGATTTGCTCGCCTGTGTTGAGAATGTCCCTCAATATGGGGGGTTTTTGCAGTACAGTGATCCTTATCTTTCCTTTGCCCAAGTGATCGTCTCCCGGTCAGATGAACCCTTTGTTGGAGGGATGACCGGCCTGGTTGGGCGCAAGGTTGCAGTGCCCAAAGGCAGCGCTCACCACGGCTTTTTAGAATCCCACCCCGGGGTCGAAGCGGTATTGACCTCCACAAGCATCGAGGCATTAAACGCTGTGGCTGCCGGCAACGCAGACTTTGCGATTGGGAACTTGGCGGCGATGAGCTACCTGATCCAAACCCATCATATTTTTAACTTAAAGATCGCGGCCCCCGCATCGGTCCAGGCTCAACAACTTGGTTTTGGGGTCCGTAAGGACTGGCCGGTGCTCAGGTCGATCTTAAATAAAGGACTGGCCGACATATCCCCAGAAGAATTGCTTGGGATTCAAAAAAAGTGGGTTGCCGTTCGGTATGAACAAAGGGAGAACCTGAGTGAATGGGCCCCCAAGGTTGGGGCCGGTGCCTTAGTTTTTCTTTTGTTGTTGGTGGGCGTGTTGTATTGGAACCGTCGATTGCACACCGAGGTCAGCCAAAGGCGGTTGGCTGAGGAAAGCATGCTCGCCGCCCAGGCGGAGGCCAACGCAGCGAACCAAGCGAAATCAGAATTTCTGGCCAACATGAGCCACGAAATCCGCTCCCCGATGAACGGCATTTTGGGGATGACTCAGTTGGCCCTAAAAACAGAACTCAACGAGAAACAGCGAGGGTATTTAGAAAAAACCTACTTTTCGGCAAGTAACTTATTGCGGATCATCAATGACATCTTGGACTTTTCGAAGATCGAAGCGGGGATGTTAGAGGTCGAAACCATCGAGTTTAACCTGGATCAGGTCTTAAAAAATCTAAGTCATAACTTAGGCCCGCTGTTTCATGGCACTGAGACCGACTTGCTGTTTCATGTGGAAGACAATGTGGAGTTGCAAGTTTTTGGTGACCCCTTACGGTTGGAACAGGTCTTTGTGAATTTGATTTCCAATGCCGCGAAGTTCACCCCGAAAGGTCAGGTGATTTTAGGGATTCAGGTTTCCAAATTCGACGAAGAGACTCAGTGGTTAGAAATCTGCGTAACCGATACCGGGATTGGGCTTTCGAAAACACAGCAGGCCAAATTATTTCAATCCTTTTCTCAAGCGGACTCAACCACCACTAGAAACTACGGAGGGACCGGCCTGGGCTTAACGATCAGCAAGCGGTTAGTGGAGTTGATGGGGGGGGAAATCCAACTGGAAAGCGAACCGGGTGTGGGGAGCCGGTTCTTTTTTACAGTCCCTTTGGGGTACAAACAATCGGCTAGGCAAACAGAATCCGCCGAATGTAGCATTGAACATAAACGGATTTTGGTGGTTGACCCGGCACCTGACAGTTTGCAAACCGTAAAAAAAGCCTTAGAAGGCTGTGACTGTACCTTCGTTTCTGCGAGTACCGGGGAAGAAGGGGTGAAGGTCGTTAAAGCTCAGCCTGAGGGCTCTGAGTTTGATCTGCTGATCGCCGAACATCACTTGGCCGGTCTTGATGGTCTACAGTTGTGTCAATATGTTCTCGGGGAATTGCAGCTGAGTAAGCTGCCTAAAGTGATCTTGTTGACCAATGAAAAAGACTTGGTGTTTGAGGAATTACGACAAACCTATGGGGTGTCGGGAGTGCTCGCAAAGCCGGTGACCATCTCGATGTTTAAGGAAGAGTTAGTGGCGGTGTATGACGACAAGGGGGCCACAAAAGCCCAAACGTCGATGGAACAGGCGGTTCAAACCTACGGTGCTCAGTACTTTGCAGGGCGCCAGGCCTTGGTCGCCGAAGACAACCTGATCAACCAAGAAATCATTGAAGAACTGCTCCGATCGGTGGGGTTTGGTGTGACGGTGGTTGGAAACGGCCAGTTAGCTGTGGAGGCGATTCAGAAATCTGCTTTTGATGTCCTGCTGATGGATCTGCACATGCCGGTTTTGGACGGTTACGAAGCGACACAGGCGATTCGCAAAACAGGTAAGTTTGATCGCCTCCCCATCATCGCGCTGACCGCCAACGCAATGGCTGGCGAGCGGGAGCGTTGCATCGATATCGGGATGGACGAACATGCCTCGAAGCCCATCGATCCGAAGGATCTGTTCAGTAAAATCGAATCCTTGATGGCTGAACTGAAGTCTAGAAACGAAACCCCAGTTGAAGCCAACGCCCTGGACCCGGCGGAGGTGGTGATCCCTCCACTGGTCGGGGTTGAGGTGGATTTGGCGGTGAAACGGATGGGGGGCAATAAAAAGCTGTACCTCAAGTTGTTACAAGACATGGACCGGTATCAAACCGATGGCCAGAAGTTGGTCCGGTTGGTCGAAGCGGGGGACTTGGTCGATGCAGAGCACCTTGCCCATAGCCTCAAAGGGCTCTTTGGGAACTTGGGGTTTGTGGAGGTCCAAGGGGCCTTAGAACAGATCGAAGGGGCATTGGCGCAAAAGCTACCTGTTCCCTTGGAGGGGTTCTTGAAACTCTTTGAGCAAGCTCTTGGCTTGGCGGCGACAGCTCGCCTGGAGCCTGGGCCGGGTACACCGGGGGCCGAAGGTGGCTTGCCCTTAATTCCGCTCTTAGAAGAGTTACAGGCCGCCTGCAAAGCGGGGAACCCAGTAAAAACCAAACAACTGGTTGAACAACTGGATCAAGCAAACTGGAAGGAAAACGAATTGCTCTTTAAGCAAGAGATCATCGCCTTGGTCAAGGTCTTTAAGCTCAAAGAAGCGGAAAAACTGATCAACCAAGTGAAGGGCTGGGTCCAGGGCTAAGGTCTTGAATTGGCCCATATCCAGCCTGCAATATGCCGCCGGTTAACTTCTTGTATTTTGGATTTAACGTCCCCTTAGTGGCGTCGAAGCTGCGTTTTTCCCCGCTATCTATAGAGTGGCAAAGGGGCGTTTGCTGGGGTAGCCAGAGGTCCAGTCACCCAAGGGCAACAGGTTAAACGCCCTGGCCCTCCCCAAAAAGACCCTTCTATTTACCTGACACACCGGACCGATTGGGTGGAAGTCTTGAGTTGGAACCCAATCAGGTTCCCCGAAGGTTTGCTTTGGGTCGCTGGGTTGAAGTTGATGGTCCAGCTGTTTGTTGGGCTGAAGATGCGGCTAGTCGAGGACCAGTAGGGGGCTGCGAGGGTGTTGGGGAACCCTGCACCGGTGGATTTGTTGACCAAAGCGGTGGAGGTGAAGTCGATCAAGGTCGCCAATTCATTGACGTTGGGTAGACGCCAGTCAGAGAACCCGGCGTGGCTGAGGGCCTCGCAATAGGAGAGCGCCTGCTCCCAGGTTTTTGTGGTGGTTTCCCGTTGGTCCCACATTAAATTTGAAGTGTTGTCGGTGACGGTGTCAGCCGCCGCCCCTCCCTTGTTTGCGGTAAAACTGGCCAAGGTGAGCCCGGTTCCGGTGACACAAAGAACCTTGTCACCGTCTCCATTGGGGACCGCTCGGCCTACCCCGGTGTCGAAGTGGATATCGTAGGTTTCGGCGTTGTTGTTGGGGTTGAGTGTCGAGGACCACAGCCAGGTGGTGGTCTGGGTGAAGGTCGGGTCCATATGGAAGGTGGCTTCTTGGTGGTCTTCTAAGAACATCAACTCCAACATCGTGGGCAATCGCCATCCGGTGAGGCCGTTATAGGACCCAATGGTGGTGGTGCAAATAGCGGTTGCCTGGGTGGTGCTGAGCCAGCCTGAGGTGTTTTTGGCTTTTTGCCAGGTCAAGTTGGTGACATTGTCTTTGACGACCGGCGAGGTGGTCCCCGAAGCGGTGAAGCTTTGCTGAGAGGCGGCGTTATAGGAGCCGTCTTGGGCCAAGGCGTCGCCAGGCGCCGGGCAGGTGATGGAAGCCCCCAGGCCATTGAAACAAGAGCTTTGCCCGGTGTCGGGATAATATCCTTGGATGTTCAGGGTCTGGAGGCTGGTGTCGGTGAAGCTGGCTGTTTTATAGCCCTGTTGATCCGAGGTACTCACCAAACTCCAGGTGATCTTTGATTTGATGTTCGGGTCTTTGACCCCATCGTTGACCGGGGTCACCGAGACAGTTTGCGGGGTGCTCCAATTGGTTGGGGTGAAGGTCAGGTTCGTAGAATTCCCTCCCCCGACTTGGGCTTCTGTTGGGACCGAAACGGTCCCTTTGATGATCACAGAGGCGTCGGGGGCCTTGGCGAGCTTGACGGTCAAGACCGCCGCCGAACCGCCTTCAGTCAGCAATATGCTAGATTTACTGAAGACGTAGCTCGCTGGGGTTGAGGAGGTTGGGGTGGTGCTTGTGCTTGTCGTTGTGCTGGCTGTTGTTGTCGTTGCAGTGGTTGCTGAGGTTATGCCCGTGCCGGTACCGCTCGTGCTTGCGGCGGTGGTTGAAGACGTTGGCCTGAGGGCGGTGGCTAAACTGGTGGAAACGGTGCTGATTTGCGTGGCTGACAGCCCCGCGCCTTGCAAAGCGCTTTCAATGGATGTTTTGATATCTGCAGTCGCATCGTTTTGTTCGGTTTGGCTGAACCCGGCGTCGGCGAGTCCTAAGACCATTTTAGAGGCCACCGTGCTCGCTGCTGTCGCCATTTGATCGTTGGTGGCCCCTAGGTTTTTCAGCCCGGACAAGGTTTGGTTAACCGCATTTTTCGAGTAGCTTTTGATTGAGGCCTTGTCTGCACCGGTCGAGCCCAAACCGGCAATGCTTCCTTGAGCGATTTGACCACTGGCCGAAACCACCACCGCAAGGGACACCCCCGAGGCGACCAACCCGCTCATCACCGAGTTGGTGACGTTACTCACCAAGTCCGAATAGCTTGAGGTGCTGATCCCGGCTTCATCGAAAGAAGATACCGCCCCTCGGGCGATGGATTGGCTGACACTGGCGTAGTCCGATTCTTGGATTCCGGTTTCTCGTAGAGTGGAGGAAACCTTTTTTACCAATGATTTTACCGAAGCGGTCGCTTCACTGCCCGAAAACCCGGACTCATCCAAATTGCCCACTGCTGAGCTGGTCACCGCTTGGACCACTTTGCCCAAGTTGGCTCCTGAAATCGCCCACAGAGGCCCTCGGGTGGAAGCCCCCGCCCCCGCCGAACGGGCGGCAGACAGGGTGATCGATGAGGCGATCAGCTCAATCGCCGCGATCTTTTGGGTGTTATCGGTGATGGACGGAGATTGGTTTAACGCCAGCTGGGCGCCTTTTTCGACCGAAGGGGCGACTACACTTTGGCTGGTGGACTCTTCTTGACCTTGGGCAAACACCTCATCCGAGGCGCCGTTGACCAGGTTGTCTATCGTCGCTTGGTCGTAGGAGCTTCCTTGGAAGGCGGTCGATAGGTCTTGGATCAAAACGGCAGAGGCCCCGCCAGGCAGGGTTCTCGACCCAATGGAGCCTTCGCTCGCACTGGGGTCTTCCATTTTGCAGCCGCTGGCTATCACCAGAATGCTAAGACTCAGGGAAATCAAGAGGGGTCGTTTCATGGTCTACCAGTTGTAAGTAAAAACTAAGTTTGCCTGTGGGTTTGATGAAGGAACCAGTTGCAAATGGGTTTGTCCGGCTGTTTTGCTTGGGCTAGAAAGACCGGCCTCTCCACCAAAGAAGATCAAATAACTTTCCCATAAAACCCCGAGCGCCAGAATCCCGTTGTAGGCGGATAGCTGAGTTTTGAGCTGTTTCATGCTGGTTTGGTTCGTTTGGTAGCGGGTTTGAAGGTTGGTGAGTTCCTCTTGGCTTGCGGCGTGGGAATATTGGGTTTTGAGGTCTAAGTTGGAGGCCGCAAGTTCGTTGTGTTTTGTGGTGGTCTGTTTTGCCTGCAAAGCCCCTACAAGAGCCAAGCTGGAAGCGCTGAGATGCCAAACCCAGGTCGGGCTGTTCGCATCCTGGCTCTTTACGGTCTTTAATTTCGATTCAGTTTGGGTCAAGGCTCGGGCCAGCTTTTCAAGGCTCTGGTCAAGGCCTGAAAAATCACCATGATGTTTCACTGTCCGGGTGATCAAAATGGCCCCGTCTTTGATGTCCAAAATCTTGGACGACAAGATATATTCGTTTTCCCCGACTTTTAAGAGGGACGTCGAGACAGACCGGTCCACCCCGAGTTGCTCCCCGATGATCGACGCACAGCGATCTCGGGTGCAGCCGGTGGTCTTTTGGATTGCGTCGGGGTTCATCCGCTCGATGTCTGCAGATGACGCCAGTAAAAACGCACCCGTTCGGTCCAAGGCAGTGCGAAAAACGTCAGAGTAGGCGGTTTTCTGGGTGCTGTTGAGCTCCTTTGCGTGGATATCTAAGACCGCTACCAAGGCTTTTTTGTGGGTTTTGTCTTGCTCAAAGGTGACTTGAGTTTGGCTGAGGATTTCTTTGTCTTTAAAAATCCTTAACCTCAAGGTCATCTTGCCTGGGCTTTGTTCGTAGGTCCCGTCTAGGTATATTTCACGCTCTTGGTGCGCCACCTCGCCAATATACAGTTTGAAGTCTGGGTGAAGTTTTTCAAAGGCAAAATAGAGTTCGGTCTCCAGTTGTTTTCCGGTTTCGCCTCGGACCGAAGAAACGTAGTCGCTGAGTTTAAGAATATGAAGTTCCTGGTTGTTTTCAATGCGGACGGCTTCTTTGACGAAATAGGTCGCCGCTTCGTTCATCGCCTCTTGCAGCGACTTGGCAAACAGGGGCGGTGAAAGGCTAAACAATAAAATAGAACAGGCGAAAACTAGATGGGCTCTCATAGGTTCAGTCGGGATGAAGTTAAGACCTTCTGATTCTATGTGAATTGGAGGTTTGAAAACAAACCTTTAATATGTCGAACTCTGTCAATTTTGTTGGTTAACTGTTTGATATATTTATTTTTTGCTTGCTATTGTGAGGCGGGGATAAAATTAGGTCAAAATAGGTCAAAATACAGAATAAAACTTTATCATACTGAATTTATTTAATAATTTTGCTTATCTTGCCGCCCAGTAAAACTTTACCGAAGCCCTAATTACCCCGTATGCTGCCGGTAAATATTCGAAAAAAAAGGGTATTTTTCAGGGACAACCGCTGTGCTTCAGTTGTTGCGTCTGTGATTGAACAGTTAGGTGAACCACCGTTGACACGGTTTTTCTTTTGTTTTTGCAAGGTAAGAAAGCATCATGATCAGCTCGATACCGTCTTTAGCCGGGCGACCCCCATTTTTGTGGTTTGTTTTGTTGCTTACTTTTGTGGGGGTGTTCCTCATGGTTCCGTTAAAAGGCCCTCAACCGAGCGCCCTGTCCGGCACCATAGATTTACGGGGCTGGGATTTCAATTCGGGGGTAGTGAAGCTAAATGGCCAGTGGAGATATGTGCCTAACCAACTTCTGGACACGGCTCCTCTGGGCTTGACGGCGGAGTATTCACAAGTGCCTGGGGGGTGGAAGCAGAACCGCCCTGGGACATGGGCGTTTTCTGGCCAGGGCACCGCCACCTATTTCTTGAGCATTGTCCTGGACCCGAAGCAACCCTCGTTGGCCCTGGCCGTTCCGATCATTCACTCATCCTATCGTTTGTATCTAAACGGAGTCTTGGTTCAGGAAATGGGGGTTGTTTCGGCGAGCCGACAACTCTACCAACCGGCCTGGAAACCTGTTTTGCTTTCAGTCCCCTCGGGTGTTGAACAACTTGAATTGCAGGTGCAGGTAGCGAATTTTGATCACTTCAAAGGGGGGATTCTTTTTCCGGTTCAGCTAGGTTCAAAGGAGTTGTTGACCGCCCAGAAATCTCGAGCTTTGGTCTTGGAAGCCATGCTGTTTAGCGGCATCTTGATGATGGCTTTGTATAACTTTACGTTATATTGGTCGAGAGGTCTGGGTCGTTCTCCGCTGTACTTCTCCGTTGTTTGTTTGGTCTTGGCGGTTCGGTTGATGGTGACCGGGGAGCTGTTAGGTCTGGGGTATTTCAGTCACTCCTTCGAACTATTGTTGCGCTTAAGGAATGTGAGCTATTTTGTGGGGCTCGGTTTTTTTTGCTTGTATACTGCCGATATTCTTCCCGATTTCTTTAACTCTTTGGTGCTTAAGGTTGTTGTAAACATAAGCTTCGGGATGTCGGCGGTGGCGATGTTGTTACCGGTCAACTTGCTGACGTTGTTGATCCTGCCGATGGAGATTTTGATTCTTCTAGCCGCTTTGTATGTGGGTTGGGTGATCTTCCAGGCGATTCGGGCCCAGTGCACCTGGGCGATTAGTTTTGCTCTTGGGTTTGCGGTGTTTTTGCCCACAGTGATCAACGACGTGCTGTATGACAATAACCTACGGTCAACCTTTTACATGGCGCCCTTTGGCTTGTTTGCCTTCTTACTCTGCCAGTCGTTTATGATCTATTTTCGGTTTTCAGAGGCCTTCCTCAAAGGCGAACGTATGGGGGTTGAATTAAAAGAAAAAAACATCCAACTCAACGAGCTAGATCATTTGAAAGATGAGTTTCTATCGATGACGTCCCATGAGCTAAAAACACCGTTGCATGGGATCATCGGCGTCGCAGAAAATTTCCCTCCTCAAGCTCACCAAGCGATGGGTGAAGAGGGACAGGCGAATTTGGAGGTTATTGTTAGCTGTGCTAAGAGGTTGTCGAACTTGGTGGACGATTTATTAGACTTCAACGCGCTCAAAAATGGCGCCCTCAGACTCAACCGAGGGCCGACAGACCTCAGGGTTTGTGTTGATTTGGTGATCCAAGGTTGCAAACCGTTGGTTTCGATCAAGGACATTCGGTTGGAAAATCGAGTCCCAGAAGACTTTCCCCTCCTGTGGGTGGACGAGTCCCGGCTGCAACAAGTTTTTTATAATCTTTTGGGAAACGCAATTAAGTTCAACCAAAAAGGCCAAGTGATTGTTGATGTCTATGCAGAGAATAACCAAGCGATCATCACTGTTTCCGACCCCGGAACGGGGATCAGCCCGGAAAACCTAACCAAAGTGTTTGATCCCTTTTTTCAAGAAGGTGAGTCGCTCACTCGGACCCCTGGCGGGAACGGTCTCGGTTTGGCGATCACCAAAAAAATCGTGAAACTCCATGGAGGGGACATCAGGCTGTCTAGCCAGCCCAACTTGGGGACGAAGGTTTCTGTGTCTCTTCCGCTGGCGACAAAAGAAAGCGCCCTTGACGCAGCGAACATCAAACCTATTGTTTCGAGGCGCCCTCAAAGTCTGGTTGAGTCAAAGTTCTTTCCTGAGCAACCGTCAGGCCAGGAGTGGCTCCACCAAGAACTCATCTTAGTTGTCGATGATGAAGTCGCTTCGTTGCAGGCTCAAAACAATATGCTGGTCGGTGCTGGCTATCAGGTGGTGACCAAGGAGTCAGCCATCGAAGCGTTAGACTTTTTGAAGACCCAAAAACCGGACTTGATTTTGGTAGACATGATGATGCCGAGGATGAGCGGGTTCGAGCTGGTCAAGTGCGTCCGGGAGGACTGGAGCGCCGTAGAGATGCCGGTGATCATGTTGACCGCCCGGAACGCTCCACTAGGCCGGTTGGACGCTTTTTCCGCTGGGGTCAACGACTACCTCACCAAACCGGTTCAAAAAGCGGAGTTAGACGCCCGAATTCGCAACCAATTGCAGCTTCGCCAGTTGGACGGGGCGCCGGTAAACGACTTGGAAGTAAAGCTCCCGAACCTAGGGGCTGTCGTGGTGGGGTTGATGAACGAATTGCTTGGGTATTGGGAGCAGTCGACTGGGAAAACCAAGGTTGATTTGGCGGAGGAAAGTGGTATCTGGAACGTTTATCTAGACAATGGTAGCTATAAAACTAGGACCTTAGACCGGTACCTTAGTGTGAAGCAGTGTCCTAAGAAACCTCGGGTGAAGGAGATCCTGAAGACCATGGATTTTTTGTCAAATTATCGGGGGATTCAGCCGGAAATTCGTCAGAAAATTGAGATAAAAAAGAAAGAATTTGTGAACCAATCCATCCAGCTAGGGTTGCTCTAGCTGCATCGATTGATGAGCAGGAAAAAACTGGCGCCTTGGGACTGATATTTCGGGGTGGCATTCTACCTTGTTGTTCTGTAGTCTCTTTTTAGAGGCCATCGTTGTTTACATTGATTGTTGGCCGCCAACGAGTCGGCCCTGAACCGTGAAGGCCCCTGCTACGATGAAGAAGCCTCAAGCCGCAAAAACCAAACACTCTCCCGGTCACCGAGAGGGATATCTGTTGCCATGGAATCAGACAAAGCTCTGTCTTTACGGGCTTTGCCTCCTTCTGGTGTTGGGGCTCAGCTCAACGTCCTTAAAGGCCCAGGGTTCTAAGGGACATTCAACCTTGCCTCTCGGGCCGATTTCCTTTGCTGTGGTTGAGACGTCCGCCCGCCCGACCCCAGAACAATGGGATTTTCATCCAGTCTCGCAGATCAAAGGGTACCTCGGGGAATCCCCGAAAACCTATTGGTTCCAATTCCAGCTGCCCCCGGGTCCAACTAAGGACTTAGAGGCGGTGTTTGTGGTGGAGCGGCTAGAGGCTAGTCGGCTGGAGTTTTGGCGCCAAATCGGCGGCCAGTGGCGTTTGTTTCGAGCGAAGGATTATCAAAGGGGCTCAAGGTTCCACAGTCAACCTTCTCACCGACCGAACTTCAAGCTGAAGCTCTCTGGCAAGCCGGAGATGGTGCTGCTGAAGGCGACCACCCCGGGGGCAAGGATTGTCAGTTTTCAATTGAAGCCCGAACCAGACTTTTTGCAAGAAGCGACCTTAGACCACGTGGTGTATGCCTTTTGTGTCGGATTGCTCTACATCATGGTGCTTTATAACTTAAACTTATTTATTTCCTTTAAAAGCCAACAGTATCTTTATTTTTCTGGGTACATCTTTTTTTGTACCACCTATTTTGTGGCCCGTGATGGTTATATAGCCTCCTGGGTTGGAGTGAATTATCCTAATTTGGGGCTGGTGCTTTCGGTGAACCTAGCGTTTTTGTATCTAGGGCTCAGTTTTCGGATCATCTATTGTTTTCAATTCTTAGAATCCTACCGCCACAAGGGGATGTGGTTATTGCTTTTATTGATTGACCTACCTGCCGGGGTGCTGATTTTTCGGCACAGCTGGCTCAAATATGTGGACAACCAGCATATTCTGATTGCCGAAGTGTTTCTGCTGTTGTTCCTTCTTCGCCGCTCCTGGGTTGGGCAATCGCAAACCAACGCCCGTTGGTTGTTGGCTTCTTACGGGATTTCCATGCTCGGTGGGTTGTTTGAAATCTTACAACGGTGGGGAGTCCTTGGTCCCTCGTTTCGCTTCACCGTAGCGGGCTGCACTGTGGTCGAAGTGGTGATCTTGTCCTTTTATATGTCCACTCGAATCCACCAAGTACGCCGGGGGTTACTCACCGCTAAGGAAGACTTACTAGAGCAAGAACAGAGTTTCTCTCAAAGTTTACAAGTCAGTATTGTGGAAAAGGAGCGAGCGTTACAGGAGGTCGAAACGCTCAACGAGAAGTTACAACAGACCAACAAACGGTTGATCGAAGTCGACCGGATCAAGGATGATTTTTTGGCGAAAACTAGCCACGAATTCCGCACGCCCTTACAAGGAATCACAGGGGTTGCTCAGGCGCTACAACAAGGCAAAAATGGCCCGGTTTCCCCGGAAGTCAACGAAAGCCTAGGGGTGATTGTCTACAGTGCGAAACGGCTTTGTGGGCTGGTCAACGACATCTTAGATTTAAACCAAATCAACAACAACCAGGTCGAGCTGAACCCGGTGGCTGTGGACGTTCGGGTGATGGTTCAGTTGTTGGTAGAAAACTGCCAGCCTTTGCTCAAAAACCCGCAGGTTTCCTTGGTCAACCAAGTGTCAAGCGAACTGCCATGGGTTCAGGCCGATGAAACCCGGTTGTTACAGATTTTGTATAACCTGGTGGGTAACTCGATAAAGTTCACCGATCATGGGCAAATCACGGTCTCGGCGTCCAGCGAGGCCGACTTTGTTCGTATCACCGTGAAAGACACCGGGTTAGGGTTTAACCTGAGCCAAGTGGAGCAATTGGGGCTAGGCGCTCTGCCTTCTCAGGCGAATCCGTCGGCGAGAGGCTTTGGGTTGGGGTTAGAAATTACGAAGGAATTGGTGGCTTTACATGGTGGGGAATTTGAAATTCAAAGCATCCCTGGACAAGGGGCCGCCGTGAGCTTCTCTATGCCTCGCTCAGCCTCGGAACGGACACATAGTTCATCTGCCCCCGTGGCTTTTGGCTCCCAAAATGGCGGTGTTGAATACCCAAAGGTTCAGGACCAGGAAGGGGGGCTCCAAAAGTCAAAAGACCCACGTGTCCTGATGATCGATGACGAGCCCGTCATCTTAGAAACGTTGCAGTTGATGTTAAAAGGTCGGGGGCTTGATTTGCATTGTTGCGGAGACAGCACCGAGGCGGTACAAGCTGTGGAGTCGCTCAAACCAGATTTGGTGATCTTAGATTTGATGATGCCTGGAATTGGAGGGCAGGAAGTGTTGGGACAGTTACGAAAAACCCACTCAAGGCAAGATCTACCGGTATTGATTCTAACGGCCACCCACCGAAGGGAAGACCTGCAGGCCCGTCTTGCCCATGCCAACGATTTTTTGTTTAAGCCCGTTGAACCTGAAGAACTGCTGGCTAAGGTGGATGGTCTCTTAGAATACGCCCAACTCGCTCGATTTCGGTCTGAACAAGAATCAGCGACAGCAGGCAAAGAGCGGCAGTTTAGAGAGGATATGGTTCATTTGCTTTGTGAGGCGCTCGCTGCATGGTCCGCCCAGACTCAAGGGAGCAAGATTGACTTTGCAGAACAAAGCGGCCTGTGGAGCGTCCAACTGGATGGCGCAACCTTCAAAACCAGGACCTTAGACAAATACTTGAAGCACGATGCCCTGCCGAAGAAGCCTCGGTGGGCTCCTGTATATCATAGTGTGGAGTGGATTCTCAAACAGTTGCCCCCTGGGGATCAAAGCCAAGGGCTCAGGGACAAACTCCAGGCTTTGGTTCAAAAGGGCTCGTGAGAACCGAGGTCGAGAAGCCCTGAGGAATCCGAGATTTCCCCCCTGTTCAAGTGAGGATTTCGACTGACGACTCTCCTGGCCTTTTGGTAGTTTGATCCGATGGAGAAACGAAGATGAGCAAACACAAGAAACAGATCCTGACCTTCTGCGGCAGCCTTCGGAAACAGTCAGTCAACCGAGCGTTGCTCAGGGCGATTGGGTCGATGATCCCCGGCGCCTTTGAAGTCGAGGCTGCCCTCAGCCTAGACCAGTTACCGATGTTTAACCCCGACTTGGACCAAGAGGGCGAAGAACCACCAGAAACGATCGTCCAACTGCGGGCCCAATTTCAGGCTGCTGATGGGATCATCCTTTCCACCCCAGAATATGTCCACGGCATCCCTGGCCCCTTGAAAAACGCCATTGATTGGTTGGTTTCTTCCGGCAGTTTTGTCAAAAAACCGGTTTTGTTGCTCACAGTTGCCGCCGGTGACGGGCAGCAGGTGCAAGACAGCTTGTCGCACACCTTAGAAGTCCTGGAAGCGGTGGTGGTGAGCCCGTTGTCCTTTAAACAAGCGAACCTGAGAAAGGGATTTAACTTTGAAGGGGAACTGAGCGAAATCCAAACCTTAAAAGAAGTGCAGGTCGCCTTGTACGCCCTGATGAAACAAATGTCAGCAGCCCGAGCTAGCGAAGCGGTTTCTTAAGGTTTTTACCTGACCCTAGCCCACAGAGAGGTTCCCCCAGGGGGAGCCGAGGGGTACGAAAGTGTACCTTGGCCCACAATCAATGAAATTGTGGGCTAGTCAAAGCCGCTGTGGGGTAATATGCTATGGGTTGACCTGGTTTGTTGACAGGGTTACTTTAGACCGTTATCTCGATCTTCAACGAAGACCCTCTAACTTTGTGCCGCAGTTCGCCGTGAACAATAAAGCAAAACTGCCTGACCTAGAGTTAGGTGCAGACCCCTTTTTATTCTCGAATATCCCGGCTAGTTACTACCAAACGCCGATTGCTGACCTGCTCACTCGTGGTCAAGAAATCAAACGGCAATTGGGCGATGAACTGGTTATCTTAGCCCACTATTACCAACAAAACGACACCTTTTCTCTGGCGGACCATGTCGGGGACTCCTTGTACCTAGCGCAACAGGCGGCGAAGGCCAAGGCGAAGTATATCCTCTTTGCGGGGGTGCATTTTATGGTGGAAAGTGCTGATATTCTGACCTCTGACGACCAAGCAGCGATCTTGCCGAACTTAACTGCCGGTTGCTCCATGGCCGATATGGCGGACCACGATCACGTCGAAGACGCCTTTGAGATCATCGAAGAAATCTCTGGTGAGAAGATCATCCCGGTGACCTACATCAACTCCACGGCGGCGATCAAAGCCTTCACTGCCGAAAAAGGCGGGGTGGTGTGCACCAGCGGCAACTCACGCAAAATTTTGGAATGGGCACTGACCCAAGGGGACAAGGTCTTTTTCTTCCCGGACCAGTTTTTAGGGATCAACACCGCCTTGGCGATGGGGATTCCGAGAGAAGAAATTGTACTCTGGAACCGGGCGAAGCACGATGGTGGCCTCACCGCTGAACAAGTCAAACGAGCCAAGGTGATCTTGTGGGACGGGTTCTGCTCGGTCCACCAACGGTTCAGCCCCAGCCATGTGGAGCAAGTTCGACAGCGGATTCCGGGTGTCCAGGTGATGGTGCATCCTGAGTGCCCGGATAAAACCGTGGAAGCGGCGGACTTTTCGGGCTCTACCAGTCAGATTTTAGAAAAAATCAACCAAGCCCCCAAAGGGAGCAAGTGGGCGATTGGCACCGAGATCAACATGGTGAATCGGTTGGCGAAAGAGATGAAGCCAAAGGGGATTCATATCGAAGTGTTGAACCCGACGGTTTGTATTTGTTCCACCATGTACCGCAACCACCCGGCTCATATGTTGTGGGTGATGGACCATTTGCTCAAAGGGGAAGTGATCCACCAAATCAAAGTTGAAGAGCCAGTGAAAAGCCTAGCCCGCCAGTCCTTAGAGCGGATGTTGGAGCTGAGTCGCTAGATGACTCTGCGAGACAACAGCACCCCGGTGGCCGTGGTGGGCACTGGTGTGGCCGGTTTGACCGCCGCCTTGTCCCTCGCTGATCACCAGCCGGTGGTCGTACTAACCAAAACCGATCTACAACTGACCAACACCAGCTTGGCCCAAGGGGGGATTGCGAGTGCTTGGTCGAAAGACGACAGCGCTCAGTCTCATATTGAAGACACCTTGCGAGTCGGCGGCGGGGTCAACAATAACGAAGCGGTGGCCTTTTTGTGCTCCCAAGGGGCGGCAGCCGTCAAACAGCTGATCCAGTTTGGGACGAAGTTTGACCAAGAAAAAAACGGTGAGTACCGACTGGCCCTTGAGGGAGCCCACACTTCTCCTCGGGTCCTTCACGCTGGCGGGGACGCCACCGGCGCCGAAATTCAACGGGCGCTCTCCGAAGCGGCGATTGCTCACCCAAACATCGAAATTTTAGAACACACCCGGTTGATTGGGCTGCTCCGAGGGGACCAGGGGATCTTAGGGATTGAGTTTATCGGTGACGACCCAGGGGTGCACCAACTTGAAGCCCAGGCAGTGGTGCTTGCCACCGGTGGCTCAGGGCAAGTCTATCGGTACACCGCCAACCAACCCTCAGCGACCGCAGAGACTCTGATCTTGGCCGCCCAGGCGGGAGCGAAGCTCTCAGATATCGAGTTCTTTCAGTTTCATCCCACCGGGTTGGATTTGCCGACAAAAGCCAATTTGCTGATTTCCGAAGCGATTCGGGGGGAAGGGGCCCTGTTAGTCAACCAAGCAGGCGAACCGTTCATGGAAAAATACCACCCTCTGGGGGCGCTGGCCTCTCGGGATGTGGTCTCTCGGGCGATTCAATCGGAAGCAGCTAAAACCGGGCGGGTGTATCTTGACGCGACCCAGCTGAACCACGAGCCGGTGGATGTCCGGTTCCCGAATATTTTTGGCCGCTGTTTGGCGTTGGGGATCGACGCACGCAAAGAAGGCATCCCGGTGACACCGGTGGCCCACTACATGATGGGTGGGATTGATGTTGACCTAGGGGGACGTAGCGCGGTTCCCGGGCTTTACGCTGTCGGCGAAGTGAGCCGGACCGGAGTCCATGGGGCCTCCCGCTTGGCGTCGAACAGTCTGCTCGAAGGGGCGGTCTTTGGCCTCGAAGTGGCGAATACCATCCAGGCAGACGCAGTTCACCCCCCTGCTTGTTGGGTCAATCAGGAAAGTAAATCAGTCCCGTTGCCACAAACCTCGGGGCAGGCGGTCGAGCTGAGTAAAGAGCAGCTTCAAACTCTGATGTGGGATCAAGTCGGTTTGATCCGAGAAGAGTCCGGGTTGACTCAAGCAATCTCGACCTTTGAACAGAGCTTAGGAACCGCCCCTGACCCCAAGGATCAAGTCGCCTTTGAGCTCTATTGCCTCAAACTGTTTGGTCAAATGATGGCCCAGTCGGCTCTCTTACGCACCGAATCTAGAGGCAGCCATTTCCGCCAAGATTTCCCTATAGTAGACGAGCGATATTCTCGCTCGGTCGTCCACCAGTTTTTTCAATCCCCGGCCTTTGAGTAGGCACCACCCCAGGCATTTTGATGGAATTTAGACTCATTTTAGATTTGATTGACACCGCATTAAAAGAAGACCTCGCATGGGGGGATGTCACTGCAGAAAACTTGTTTGATAACGAAGTTCAGGCCGAGTTGGCCCTGGTGGTTCGCCAAGAGGGCGTGATGGCCGGTTTGGATGTTGCTCGGTTGGTGTTTCAACACATTGTGCCCGAAGCGATCTGGACTCCCTTTTGCCAAGATGGGGACGTCGTGAAGCCGGGAACCACAGTGGCCACCGTCAAAGGCCGTGCCCGTGGGTTGGTCCAGTCGGAGCGTACAGCGCTCAACTTTTTGCAGCATCTCTCCGGGATCGCCACCTTGACCCACCAATTTGTCCAGCTCGCCAAGGCGCAGAACCCTGACGTTCAAGTCACCGACACCAGAAAAACTCTCCCCGGACTGCGATACCTGGAAAAATATGCCGTTAAAATGGGTGGCGGGGCGAATCACCGGTATTGCTTGGCTGATATGGTGATGATCAAAGACAACCATTTGGCTCTTCTCGGTCAACAACGGGTGAGTTTAAGTGAAGCGGTGAAACAGCTGCGATCTAAGTTGGGCCACCCGGTTAAAATCGAAGTGGAAGTGGACCGGTTGGAGCAGCTTCAAGAAGTGTTGCAGACTGATGTCGATGCGGTGTTGCTCGACAACATGAGCCCAGAACAACTCAAAGAAGCGGTGAAGATCATCGACGGACGGATCATCGCCGAGGCCAGTGGCGGGGTGAATCTCTCCACCATTGCTCAAATTGCGGCGTCTGGGGTCGACTTGATTTCAGTGGGGTGTTTGACCCATTCCCCCAATGCGCTAGATATTGGTTTGGATTATTTGTAGAGTCCGAAAAAAAGGTCAGGGAAAGTGAATTAGGGTGTAAAACTTGTATTCCTTATCCCTGAAATTTCAAATATAGGCAGAAAAAGAGCTGCAAACCTGAATGTATTAAAGCGATGCGAAAATTGATCTTCTTGGGCCTGATGGGCCTCCTTTGCTTTCAACCAACCCTTTTTGCTTGGGACTTTTCGAGCCTTCGAGCGGGGTTGAAACGAGATATGGGCGACTCGGTGAACCATTCACCAAGGTTGGTGTTGGTGTTTAAAACGGTCCAAAGAGAGGAGCTCAAACAACGATTTAACCTGATCGAAGTGAAACGACAGTTGGCCCATGAGTTGACTCGAAGTTTTCGGGTCGCCGACCCCATCGTGACCGCTCAGGTGATGCGTAAAAACAGCCTCACGTATGACCGGCTTCTTGGGGACGCCACCTTGAGCGAGGCTCTAGCAGACCGGACCCAGGCTGAGTTGATCTTGCTGATCGCCATTGAGCCAGAACAAGAGAACCTGTCGGTAAAAACCAAGTTGATCACCACTTCAAACCAGCCGCTTTCAAACCAAGCGATGGTTTTAGGACCCAAGCGGAACAAAGATATGGTGCTTGGCCCCAAGGTAACCAGCCGGCCTCCTAAAGAAAAAGCAGCGAAGGAGCCTGCACGGCAAATCAAACAGCCAAAGAGCGTGGTTTCTCAGTTTGGTGGCACCGGTGGGTTTGAATTTCAAGCCCAAGACTTTTTAGAAGATCACAATGATTCTTGGGTGGACATGAACCCCACCGCCTTCTTAAACCCCATGCCAAGCTACTTTGAATTGACTGTTTGGCCAAAGAACCTCCCCGACACCGACATCCGAGCGAAACGATTTCGCTACGAAATGACTTTAGAAGGGTTGGCGCAATTTGGGGTCCAAGGAAACGGAAATAATAACATGGGCGCCCACTCGGGGTATTTTCATGCTAAGGTGCCGCTGGTGGCTTTTGAAGAATTCAGCTTTGCAGCGGGCTACCGACGGCGGGTTTTTTGGAATCCTGAGAACACAGAATTCAACCGAGGTTTGTCGGTGGATAGCTTTAATGACAAGCGAAACCGGTCGACCCTGTTTGGTGTATTATCAAGCAAAAATCGGAATTTTGGTGTTTTACTCAACGGCTACTTAGATAACCAGTCTTTCGGTGCAGGGGCAAAGTACTTGCTCACCGAAGACATCATGGCGATTGTGGACACCACCTATAATTTCTATGATCAGCCGTTGATCAAAAACGACGCAGCGATTGGCATACAAGTCCACAGCCCAATGGGCAATGTGACTTCGTTGACCTACCACATGGAATCGGAACAAGTCCTACTCAGCTTAGGCTTCAGTTTCTAAACCGCCCCCTCTCTAGCCATTCACAGCTTTGCTCGAACCTGTTATCTCTACGGAGACAACAGGCGACGAGGGTTGGGTTTGGAACAAATCACCATAGGCACAGCAGGGCATATTGACCACGGGAAATCCAGTTTGGTCCGGGCATTAACCGGGACTGACCCGGACCGCCTGGCGGCGGAAAAAGAGCGGGGTATGACCTTGGACTTGGGGTTCGCCCATCTACCGCTAGGGCAAGACGCCCAAGTCTCCTTTGTCGACGTCCCAGGCCACGAAGACCTGATCAGCCAAATGTTGGCTGGCGCCCAGGGGTTTTCTGGGGTGTTGTTTGTCATCGCCGCCGACGAGGGGTTGATGCCCCAAAGCCTCGAACACTACCAACTTTGTAAGTTTTTAGGGGTCACCCAAGGGATCGTGGTGCTCACCAAAGTTGATTTGGTGGAACCAGATTTAGCGGAGTGGTTAAAGCTCGAACTGACCGATTTTTTTGCCGGAGGCTTTTTGGAGACCGCCCCGGTGATTGGGGTCAGTTCCACCACCGGCGAAGGGATCGAGGCACTCAAAGAACAAATCAAACAATCTTTTTTCCCCCCACCCCCAGCGACCGGTGCGTTTCGTCTGCCCCTTGATCGGGCCTTCACCCTCAAAGGGTTTGGGAGTGTGATCAGCGGTACGGTGCTCCAAGGAAAGGCTCAACTCAGTGACCCCCTTTGGCTGTATCCCCAAGAAGAACCGGTGAAAGCCCGAGGGTTCCAGGTCGCAGGAAAAGAAACGGACCAGTTGTCCCAAGGGATGCGAGGGGCAGTCAATCTTTCGGGGCTTTCGGTGGACCAGCTTGGCCGAGGAATGCAGCTCGCCGCACCGGGGAGCTTGGTGAATACCCAAAAAATCGGGGTGGCTTTAGAACCCGCTCCGGGGTTTGAATCGCTGATCAAAAACCGATTGCCCGTGAAGGTCTACGCTCAAACGGGGTTTGCGATGGGCCGTTTGGTTTCGCTAGACACCCCCGCTGCCGTCGGAGGTTCGAGTTATTGGCTACTGCGTCTCGACCGGCCGTTGAGCTTGAGGTTTGGGGACCGGTTGGTGCTGCGTGGCCACAGTCCTGAACAAAGCTTAGCCGGGGTTCGAGTGTTGGCCTTAACAGGGGCCTGGAACCGGAAAAATCGGGACCAGAATCTAGCGGGTCTCGCTGCACTTCACCTTGGCAATTTGAGCGAGCGAATCCTACAGGCCCTTCGGCTCATGGGCCCAAGGGGTCTCCTCCGTTCGGAGTTGGGGCCTTTGGTGGGTGCTGAGTCCAAAACAGTCCAAAAAGAGGTGTCCCTGGGCCTTGCGCAGCGGCAGATCGTGGAGCTAGACCACAAAACTCACCGGTTGATGCACCCCGAAGCGGTCCGTCGGTGGGCCGGGTTTATTCACAAACTCCTGGCGGCTCATCACCAAGACCAACCTGAGGACTTGGGGGCGGAGCTTGATTTTTTGGTTGGGAAAATCCGCACCCTGCTTTCTCGGGCTGATTTTCTTGGTGTTCTTGGCTGGTCGGTGAAAGAAAATCTACTGGCCAAAACTGACAAATTCTATCATCTTAAAGACTTTAAAGGTGGCCTGAGTCCCGCTCATCAGGATTTGTCGGCTCAGATCATCGCCGAACTCGCCCAGACGGCTCCTCGGTGTCTTGGTCTAACCGCCTTGGCGGAGCAGTTAGAAGCGCCCAAAGCTGAGGTCTTTGGCCTGCTCAAAAGGGCTGAAGCGAAGGGACAGGTGGTCCAGGTGGCCAAAGATTTGTTTTATACAACAGATGACACACAAAAGATTTGGTCTCAATTAGAGGCTCATTTGCTCGAACAGAGGACGATCACCGTGATTCAATTTAAAGAACTGTTCGGTTTGGCCCGTAAGCCCGCCATTTTGCTGTTAGAGCATTTTGACTCTAAAGGGCTCACGTTGCGAAACGGTGACCAACGCAGCCTCCCTCCTGGAGCCTGCTCATGACGGCCCCTTTGGTGATCGAGCTTTCGAGTCAGTCGGTCCATATCCCTAAATTTCAATTAGAAATCCCCTTTGTTGCCCCTGATGCAGGGTTAACCAAGGCGGCGTTGCAGACCTATGGCCTGCTTAAAGCCTCGATTAGCTTGCAGGCTTCAAGCACAAGGGACCAACGGGGTGAAGTGATGGGGTTGTTGCAGCAGTTTGGGAAGGCTTTGTATGACGCGATCTTCCCCCCTGCTTTACAGGCCCGGCTTCCTAAAGAAGGACCGGTGTATATTCGCACGTTGGATGAAACGTCCAGGGCCTTGCCGTTAGAATTGCTCTACGACGGCTCGAGCTTTTTGTCCCAGACCCATGGAGTGGTGCGGTTGTACCGGGCGAAGTATATTGAGCCGAACCACCCGGTTGATCTACCGAAAACTCAATTACAGTTTACCCTCAGCTCCCATGACTCACTCAACGAAACCCTAGCCCAGGGCTGTTTGGCCCAGGTCGAGGAGTTCTCGTTGATCAACCGAGAAGGAAACCAAGGGTTTGAACTCAACATTGACGGGGATGTGAACGGCACTCGGTTGCTGAAAAGTCTGGAATTGGGCCCCGATTTGTTTTTGTTTTGTGGCTCCGGTGAGGGGTTGCGTTGGGAACTGGCAGGGGAACCGCTAGAGCAATGGAAGGAAAAGTTGCTCAAGTCGATGGAGCTCGGGGTGCGCAAAGGTTTGCGCTTGATGGTGCTGATGACTTCCGACTTGGTGCACGAACCGGCGGATATCGAAGCCTTTGGAGCGACCGGTTTGCCCCTAGCGATCTCGATCAACGGCCGGATTGAACGTAAACGGCTGATGGAGTATTTCTCTGCACTGCTGCCTGCTTTGTCTCGGGGGACTGGCCTGTTGAAGGCCCATCGCCATGCGATCAACCAAATCCAAGCGGCGCTACCGTTGAGCTGGGATTGGTCTTGGATTCGCTTGCACCTTGCGAAGGAATTTTTGGGCCACCCGTCCTACGACCCCCTGCGTCCTTTTGTACTCATAGAGCCTGATGAATCCACCGAACCGGTCTACGATCCGAACCCGAGCCTGCTCAATCGCCGGTGTTTTACTGGCAACAAAGGGGTCTTGGGGCAGTTGATCCGGGCCATGCTCACCAGCCCTGAACAAGGGGTGATCTGGCTTCGAAGTCTGCACGGCGGTTGGCAAGAGGAATACAGCTTAGAGTTTTTCCGCCGGTTGGCTCCCCGAGCGGACTTCAGTTTGCAGGTCTTGTATTATTTCCGTTGGGGCTATCACCAAGGGCAAAATAGGCAGCTACAAGACGCCGAGTTGCAAGAGGCCTTTGGCTTTTTGTGGGATGAAGAGAAACTGGCTGACTACTTTGATGACTCGTTACTCACCTTGCGAGTCGGACAAGACGCCAACCAGCGGTATCTGTTGGTGTACTACCCCCCGGATCAAGTGGACCCGGTGTTTGAACGATGGCTTCTTTCAAAACGAGACCTGGGAGTTCGGATCATTTTGTTATCCGCCCAGTCCTTTGTCAGTGAGCTTTCCACCCAGGTGATCAACACCGACACCCTCACCGAACGGGAATTGGAGTTGGCTTTCAAAGCGCCGCTTCCTGAGCCTTGGAAAGAACAACTCGGGTCTCTGCATAAAACCCCAGGTTTCAAAAGCCGGGCCTTGTTGAGCCTAGCGATGGGTTCTGGTGATGGGGAACTGATGGAGTTGGTCGCCCAAGATCGACCGCTCAGCGAGCTGTGGCCCGAGGTCTTTAATCACCTGGTTAAACCGCTGACACAGACCGAAAAAAAGCTGCTCTGCGGGTTGTATTTGCTCAAGGTGAAATGGCCTCGAGAAAGCCTCGCCATGCTCTTTGGGGTCGAAAGTTTAGATAAACCTTTGGACACCTTGTACCGGCTTGGGTTGGTCGAGAAAAACCTGGAAGGGAGCCTGTATTGGCTCGCAGGCCAATTGTTTACGCCGCTGCGGTCCTACCAACTCCTGAGCGAGCCGGTCTTGATCAAAACCGCCCAAGAGCTGTTACAAAAACTCAACGGTCCTTTTGATCACCTCAAACTAGACCCGGTGCTCGCGGTCAGTGGTGTCAGCTACATGATCAGCGAGCTGGCCCAATTGGGCGCCGCAGAGACCGCCTTGCAGCGTGGGGTTCAGTTTGCCAAACGTGTTGCCGCCCACCTGAGCGACCGGCCCCACCGGCTGGGGCAACTGTTGCTGGGTTGTGTCGAGTTGGCCTCGACGTCGAAGCAAGAAGACGCCTTAGAAAAGGTCTTTGTGGCGATGTTGGAAGTGTTAGAACACCTCAACCTCCAAGAACAAACGATCCGGCTTTACGAATGGTTTTTATCGGTCCAACAAGAACGAAGGAACTGGTCTCAGGTTGCCTCTCTGCAAACCCGACTTGCCGGGATTTATGGCGGCCTTGGACAGACCGAACGGGCTCGGGGGCACTTGGTCTCCGCGACCCAACTGAGCCTTGATCTGCCCGACCAAGCCGAACGGTTTGGGTTGTTGATTGAAATTGCGTTGGCGCTGTTAGAATTAGGGGATTTGGTCAAATTACAAAGTTTATTAGACAACGCAAACTTCGACCCGGCTTTTTTGAATCAACAGTCGATGTCCCGGTTGTGGCTGATCGACGGGCACTTGCAGTTCGCGGCAAAGTCCCCGGAACGGGCTTTGGTTGCCTTTGATCAAGCGGCGGAATACAAACACCGCTACATCAGCGACCGGCTAGCAGCGAAGACCGAGTGGGTCTTGGCTAAAATCTATAAAGACCGGACCGAAGAAGAGTCCGCCCTCGAGCACCTCGACCTCTCTGCCCAGTTGTTTGAACGGGTCAAAGACCTGGAACAGGCGGCGGTGGTGCAGCAAGAACGATGCGATTTGTATTATCAATGCGACCGCCCGACCGAGGCGATCGAGTCCCTCGCTTGGTTGTACCGATATGCCCAGCAGACCGGAAAAACCGTCCAAGCCCGGACCTTGGCCGACGAGCTGGGGGGGCTGTATTTTCGGGCTGGGGAACAGACCAAATCCACCGAGTTTTATAAAAAAGCCCAGGAACTTTCCTCTGACAACCAACCGTCCTGATTATGAAAAGCTACTCTGATATCGCCAAGGCGATGCGTTTACAGCAGTTTTCTGACGACCAAATCCAGCATTTTGGGGTCTTATATAAGACCTGGCGAGAGAATAAAGGACAAAAGCTCTCTTGGGACACCATCAAAAGCCCGGTGGCCGAAAACATCTCGTCTTATGACAACCTGTCTGAGTTAGAGGGTGAGGCCCCCAAGGAATTGCTGGGGAAGCTAGCGGTTTGCCGGCTCAACGGCGGACTGGGGACCAGCATGGGCTGTGTGGGCCCCAAGTCGGCGATTGAAGTCCGGGACGGATTGAGCTTCATGGACCTGATTGTTACCCAGATCAGTAAACTCAACCAAGAGCATGATGTCGATGTGCCCTTGGTGCTGATGAACAGCTTCAACACCGAGCAAGACACCAAGAAGATCATCCAAAAGTACCAAGGGGAAATCACAGTCCACACCTTCACCCAGCAGGAGTTCCCTCGGCTGCGTCGAGACAGCCTGATGCCGATGACCCGCAAAAAATACGCAAGCATGATGACCTATCCCCCAGGTCACGGGGACTTTTTCCCGTCGATCCAAAGCTCGGGGATTTTAGACCAGTTGCTTGCCGAGGGCAAAGAATATCTCTTCATCGCCAACGCCGACAACCTCGGCGCTTCGGTGGACTTAAAAATCTTGAGCCACCTCGCCGAGACCGGCGCCCCCTACATGATGGAAGTCACCGAAAAGACCCGGGCAGACATCAAAGGCGGGACCTTGGTGACCACCGACAAACACCGGCTCAAGCTGCTTGAGATCGCCCAGGTGCCTGAGGAGTATGTTGAAGAGTTTAAGAGCGTCAAAAAGTTCAAACTTTTTAACACCAATAACATCTGGGTCAACCTCAAGGCACTAAAGAAAAAGCTGAAGTCTGGGCTGGAATTAGAAGTGATCGTGAACCGCAAGAACGTGGCGGACCTGCCGGTGATCCAGCTGGAAACCGCCATCGGCGGAGCGATCTCCAACTTCCCTGATGCCCAAGCCGTCCAGGTGCCTCGTCGCCGTTTTTTGCCGGTCAAAAAGACCGATGACTTGCTCTTGGTCCAGTCCAACCTCTTTGTGGTTGAGCAAGGGGCGTTGGTGAAAAACCCCGAACGCCAGTTCGCTGGTCTGCCGCTGATCCGCCTGGGACCGAACTTTGCGAAGATCGAAGACTACCAAAAACGGTTCAAAAGCATCCCCGACATCTTGGAACTCGACCTGCTCACCGTGGTTGGCGATGTCTCCTTTGGTAAAGGAATCACCCTGCGGGGCAACGTGATCCTGGTCTGCGAACAAGGCAGCCTCGCCATGCCCGACCAAGCATTGATCGAAAACAAAGTGATGACCGGTAGCCTCCAAGTCGGGGAGTTGTAGGGCTGTCATGCCCGCTTCTGTTGGGTTCGTACTCAAACGGACCACTCCCCCAATATATTGAGACGCCAGCGGTTGATTTGACGAAGGTTAAATGAATGTTGGTCTCGATTTTATCCTTGATACAAAAGTAAATTATCCCCATTTATGTAAAGGCCGAGAAACGGTTGATGTGAAAAAAGGGACAATTAGTCGAGAGCTTATTTTGGCAGCCGGTGAGGTCGCAAGTAAACCGCCTTTAAACTGGCTAAAACGCAACATTGTGATCGATGGGGCCTATCATCTTGAGTTTAGAGAATGATAGTTTCTCCGAGAACAAAGCCACCTCAAACCTAATCATCGTGGACGTACTCTTTGGGGGTGGAGCGTTCGCTTACTCCCGCTGTGTTGAGCTGTGGGGTCTTGCTGAAGGTAAGGTTTTTTAAGTTTTTAAGGTCTCTGATAGGTCGTAAATCTTTAATGGGGTTCCCGTGTAAAAATAAGTCTGTCAGCCCGGTTAACCCCTCTAACGGGGAGAGGTCCCCGACTTTGTTCTCGCTAAGATCTAGATAATAGAGCCGGTTTTTATTACCTAAGGGCTCTAGAGACTGAATTTGATTGTTCGACAAGTCGAGCCAAGATAAATTGGATTTTGTTCTCAGGCCCTTAAGGTCAACAATCTGATTGCTTGATAACTCCAACCTGCCAAGGAGCGGCAGTTTACTCAAGGGGTTTGGATTTTTGATTTGGTTGTTGTTCGCTGTAAGATATTCCAGTTGTTCTAAGGTGGAGAGTGGGCCGAGTTCAGAGATTTGATTGTGATCCAACTTCAAATGGCTGAGGTTACCTAAGGCTCCAAGAGGCTCTAGCCTTAAAAGTTGATTTTCAGAAAGCTTCAAACTCCGCAGCCCGCCGAGGCCGCCCAAGTCAGGCAGTTCATCCAATTGATTGTCGTTCACCCACAAGAGCCGAAGTTTGCTAAGGTGTTGGATTGGACTGATATCCTCAATCTGGTTGTGGTTGAGAACTAACTCTGTCAGACGGATCATCCCAGATAGCGGACGAAGGTCTTGAATATTATTTGAACTCAGGTCGAGTGAAGTGATCTGGTTGATCCCCCTGAGAGGGCTGAGGTCAACCAGTTTGGCATTGCTTAGGTTAAGGGTTTGGAGGTCGAACAGACGCTCATACAAGGCGACACAATGTTCCGGGTGGTAAGAAACTTTGGCAGTGTTGGCGAGCACTTCAAGGGTGCGCCGTTGCTCTTTGGTTGGGTTACGACACAGTTCCAATGTTCTTTGGGGCGCAAATAGTTCAAGGGAGAGTTTTTCTTCCCTTCCCTTGGTTAAGAAAAAAAATTCGATTTTGGATTCAAAGGGAGGTTTTTTTGCTTGAATGGTTAAATCGACCCCCGCAGGTAGTTGGAATAACCTGGACTGCCCCACCATGACGCCGACAACCTGTTGATTTACATAGATACGGCTGTGTTGCAGTTCTTGAGGCACGGTGATTGTCAGCTTAGCCCCGGAAGGGTGGATTTTCTCGGTGCCCTCATTGTGAGTAAGGTGGGTTTCCCCGGTTCCTGGGGTAGAAGTAAACCAGATGAACCCGAAAACAGCGACAGAAAATTTTAATTTGTACATTTTTCTCAAAAAATAAAGTCATCCCATTCTAGTGAACCACATCAATGGCTTGGTTTAAAGTTACCTTGATTTCGAACAATTTCCCACTCCAAAATTGAACCGGTAGATACACCGGTAGCAAGGTTATTGAGAGGGGGGGTATTTTTTGTTTTGGGTTGGGGTAGGGCTTTTTGTGGGCTTAAAGGTTAAATCAAGTTGAAGGATAGAACTCCATCCTTGCAAATATATACCATACCAGGGTATAGTATAACTGCATTGTAAGGAGAACCCCATGTACCCAGACCATCAAGACCAGATCAAACGACTGAAAAAAGTGCAAGGCCAAGTGAACGGGATTGCCGGGATGATTGAAGACCGGCGGTATTGCCTCGACATCCTCACCCAGATCAAAGCGGCGACCCAGGCGCTCAAACGGGTGGAGTTGGGGATTTTGGAAAACCATATCAGCCATTGTGTCAAAGACGCCGCTGTTTCCGGCGACCCAGAGCAGATGAAAGAAAAGATCGACGAAGTGATGAAGCTGATTGCCAGCCGGTGACCGGAATGTATGGACTGCCTCGACAAGGGGGCAGCCTGAACCCGAGTGGCCCGTTGGAGCCCAAGGAGAAGTGAAATGAACGAAGGAATCTTAGATATCGCCCAGATGAGTTGCGCTTCCTGCGCCGCTCGTGTGGAGGCGGCGGCGTTAGGAACCGAAGGGGTCCAGACCGCCCAGGTGAACCTGCTCACCCAGCAACTGACCTACCAAGCCGAGGATGGCTCCTTTGACTTAGATCAACTGATCCACCGGGTCACCGAAGCGGGCTATCCGGCCAGTGTCCCTTCCCAAGCGGTCAGTTTGAAATACACCATCCAAGGGTTGGGCTGCGCTAGCTGTGTGGCGAAGGTGGAATCGGGGCTTTCCAAAGAAGAAGGGGTGCTCAATATCTCGGTGAACTTGGCGTCGGAAAAAGTCAGCCTGCGGATCGACCCGGCGAAGATCACCACCACCCAGATCAAAGAAAAGGTGGTCGGTTTGGGTTTTGAGTTGCTGGAAATGGAAGTCGGGGATTCGGCGGATCAGGCCCACTCCAACCAAAAAGAAGCGGAAAAACAGGATTTAAAACGGCGGTTTGTTGGCTCGGCGGCGTTGTCTTTGCCGTTGTTTATCTTGGCCATGGCGCCGATGGTCGGCCTGCCCTTGCCCCATGCGGTTTCCCCGGATTCCCCGGCGACCTATGGGTTGGTGGAGTTATTGCTCTGCCTGCCGGTGATGTTTTTGGGCCGAGGGTTCTATAGCCGGGGGCTCAAGGCCTTTTGGCACCGGGCGCCGAACATGGACAGCCTGATTGCGGTGGGGACCTTGGCGAGTTTTGGGTACAGTCTCTTTGGGCTGTCGAACTTGTTTCAAGGGAACCTGTCGGGGTTAGAGGAATTGTATTTCGAGTCCACCGGGGTGATTTTGACCATGATTTTGATGGGCAAATGGTTGGAGTCGGGAGCGAAACAAAAGTCAGTGGAGGCGATGAAAGGGCTGCTCAAACTGCAACCGAGCACCGCTAAGTTATTGGGGGCCGAAGGGGGAATCACCGAAATCCCGATCCATGAGATCATGCCTTCAGACCGCCTGTTGGTCCAAATCGGAGAACGGGTCCCCATCGACGGGGAGATTGCCCAAGGGGAAACCTCGGTGGACCAGAGCTTCCTCACCGGGGAAAGCCTACCGGTGGAAAAAGGACCGGGGGACACCGTGATTGGGGGGAGCCTGAACCAAGGGCAGCCTTTTGAAATGATCGCCCAGAAAACCAGCGAAGATTCCACCTTGCACCAGATCATTTTGCTGGTCGAAGAAGCCAACGGCTCCAAGGCCCCGGTTTCCCGGTTGGCGGACCGGATTTCGGGGATTTTTGTACCTTCGGTGATGGCCTTGGCGAGCCTCTCGGCGCTCTTTTGGGTCCTTGCCGGGGACCCGGCCTTTGCGCTGAAAAGCTTTGTGGCGGTCATGGTGATCGCCTGCCCCTGTGCTTTGGGCCTGGCGACGCCGACCGCCATCATGGTTGGCGTGGGTCGTGGGGCGAGCTTGGGGATCTTGATCAAAGGCGGCGAGGCCTTGGAAGATTCGGTGAAGCTGGACCGGGTGGTCTTTGATAAGACCGGGACCCTCACCCAGGGCAAACCCAAGGTGACCGAGTTTTTCAATCTCGGCGCGGAGGACGAAGCCCTGGCGGTGGCTTATTTTGCAGGAGCCGAGGCCAGGTCGGAGCATCTTTTGGCCAAGGCGATTTTGGCCTACGCCACAGAGCGAAACATCGCCCCTGCGGACTTAGACCAGTGCGAGTTGGTCAAGAGCTTGGGGGTGAAAGCTCAGGTAGGTGAATCCGCCTTGTTGGTCGGTAATTTTCAGTTCTTGGCCGCCCAAGGGGTCACCGCCTCGGAGCCGGAAGTTGGTCAAGAACAGTCGAAACAGGGGCACACCGCTATTTATCTGGCAGTGGACAACCAGCTGTGGGCGATGGTCGCTATTGCCGACCCGGTCAAGCCAGAAGCCGCCCAGGTGATCCGTGGGTTGGAAAAAATGGGGATCAAACCCTTGATGCTCACTGGGGATAACCCCCAGGTCGCCCAGAGCATCGCCGCCCAGGTGGGGCTGAGTGAGTTTCATGCCGGGCTGATGCCTGCGGATAAGTTAGACATCATTAAAGCCTACCAAGCCAAAGGCGAACGGCTGGCGATGGTGGGAGACGGAATCAACGATGCCCCGGCGATGATGCAGGCGGAGCTGGGGGTTGCTATTGGGCAAGGGGCTGATGTGGCGATTGAGGCGGCGGATTTTGTGTTGGTCAAAGAGAACCTGAATACTTTGCTCGACGCCTTGCAACTCAGCCGTGGGGTGATGCGTAAAATCAAGCAAAATCTCTTCTGGGCCTTCGGGTATAACGTGATGGGGATTCCCTTTGCTGCCGGAGTCTTTGTCTGGTTCGGTGGTCCGGCATTAAGCCCGATGATCGCCGCCTTGGCGATGGCCTTAAGCTCGGTGAGTGTTTTGACCAACAGCCTGACCTTGCGGCTCTTCCAGCCAGGGCGGGCCTAGGGTTTACCTAGTTCGGCGAGAGCCGAGTGGTAGCCCTCGATGCGGTTGATCCCCCGAGCCTCGGGTCGGTCGTTGATTGAGACAACCGGTTGCCCCTCGAGCAATGCCTTGGCGTCCTGGCGGCCAGCGGCCCAGAGTGCGGGGGCTGTTTGGAGCTGGGCGGTCGGGTACAGGGCCAATAAGGGGTTTTGTTTGCCCCCATTTTGGGCCACCATGGTGTTCCCCTGGTCGCTCAGTTGAAGTAAGTCCGCCAAAAAATCAGCAGTCAAAAAGGGCAAGTCGGTGCTGAGCACCAAACTCCAAGGAAGGGTCAGCCGTGCCGACAGTTGGGCGAGGGCGTACAGCGGTCCTTGGTGAAGCTCAGGGTCACAGACATAGTGAACCTCAGTTCCAGGGGGTAAACTCAACGCTGTGGGGTCTAAGTTTTGTTCGGGGCTATGCAGGACAAACAATTGGGAGCAAATCGGGGCGACTTGCTGGGCAACAGCCGCCCAGAGGGGCAGCTTGCCTAGAGGTAAGAACGCTTTGTCTTGACCCATCCGGCGGGAGGCCCCGCCGGTGAGCAAAATCGCACAAAGCTGGTTTTTATTCACCACACCCAAGTTTGCCTGCTTCCACAGCGCTCGGCGCAGGGACACGGCCTTCTCTTCCTTTGGCGGCGCTGCCACGGCGTAACACCAAGTAGTACCCTTTGCCGAGGAACTTCACTTGAACCAAGTGGTTGCTTCCTGCAAATTCGCAGCGGTAGGTGATGCTACCGTCATTGTTGTGCCGAATTTCTTCAATGGCCATCGCACTGAAGGGTAGGACAAATAAGATAAAGGCGAAACTGATCCAGGCTTTCATTGCAGGCATCTCCATGGGGGTCGTATAACGCTTGGTGTCAAAATACTAGCAAGCCCCCTCATTGGTGGCAAGTGCTACTGACCCAAACGGGGGCTCAAATTCTTTCTATACCTTTAGATTGTGCAAAAACCGGGCGAAATCGGTCGGAGGGTGGCTTTTTTCTTTTTTTTTGCGGAAACTCGGGTCCGGTGAGACACTGATTTACAAACCCCGTCCCTCTCCTTAGAATATGAAACTCCCTTCAACCTACAGTCACCCTTTCTTCTGTTGTTCTGTATGACCACACAAAGCCATCCTGAATCTGTCGTTATCTTGTGGCGGACCCCGAAAAACCAAACTCTCTGGCAGCTGCGAGACGCCGACGAACAGATTTTTTATCCAAACCATTGGGGTTTATTTGGCGGTGGGCAAGAGCCTGAAGAAAGCCCGACTCAAGCGGCGTTGCGGGAACTCAAGGAAGAAACCGGGTTGGTCCCTGAGTTGATCTGGAAATTGGGAACCTTTACCCACCCCCAGCTCCCGTTGATCCACGGGTTCTTGGTGGAAGCGGTCTTGGATTTGTCGGCGATTGACCTAGGCGAAGGGGTCGACTTTGGGCTTTTTGACGACGACCAAGTGCTCTCGGGCAGCTTGACGTCCCCGAAAACCGGCACATCTTTCCCGGTGGTCGGCCCGATCGTGGACTTGTTCCGGCAAGTGAAGGCAAACCAGTTTTTGCGGTTTCCTCAAACCCCGGTCGAGTTACAAGACCAATAGATTTGCCTTTAAAGCAGTTTCTGGAATTGAGCGAGCGACCTAGGCTTGCTATAGAGCCGGAAGTATCGCTCCTTGGCGGATAGGGACAGCCCGGTCCGCAGTTTTTGATCATCAAAGAAGGTACCAATTTTTTCTTTGATGCTCTCGGGATCGTTTGGTTCGGTGGTGAGCCCGGTGATATGGTCGATCACTTGTTCTTCCAAAATCCCCAGTTTCCCCGCAATCATCGGCACCCCAAACAACAAGGCCAGGAAGATATCTTCGTCGTACATGGCTGGTCGGCTGGCCCCGAAAATCAATAAACTGGACTGGGCAAGCAAGGTGGAGCGGGGCTCTGTACTGCCTGTGAGGGGTTGGGTGATCGGTAATTTTTCTGTTTGGATTTGTTCGCTGAACCGGCTTCGTAAGCTATCGTCCCCCAAAACTAAGAGCTTTAAGAGAACTTCAGGCCGCTCTTTAACCAAGGCTTTGAAGGCCGAAATCAACTGGTCTCCTCCTTCGAGGTCCAGTAGCTTGACGGCGATCAGCCCATAGCCAGAACCCAGCAAATCACTTTCTTCAGCAGGTTTTTCTTTGAGTAACCGGTCTTCGTCGAAGCTTGGTGGAATCACTTCAATGAGATCAGGGTCCAGCCTTCGTTTGTCTATCAGCTGCTTTTTGAGCGCCGCTGAGGGGACGAGCACATTCGAAAGGTGTTGGTTCGCTTGCTCGTCGAGGTCCATGTCGGTCTGTCCGGTTGGTCGGCCTTGCAGCCCGGTCACTTCTAAAATAACCTTGGGGACTCCGGCCAAGCGCGCCCCTTGGATCATGGCAAAGACTCCTTCGTTGGGCGGGTAACTGCCTGCTTCGATGACAAGAGCCTGAGGGGACTGAGCGGAAAAGAAATCGGCGTATTTTTGTGCTTGTTGTTCGGTCGAGGGGGCAAACAGCTGGGATATCCTCCCGCTGAGTTGGCCGAGCAGTCCGGTCGGTTGGCTGTGATTGAACGTGCTTGGGGGGACCGGTAACACCAAGGATTTACCTTGGGCGCTTGGCTCAGCCCCTTGGGGGATTAATGTCGTCCACTCTTGGGTGCTGTTTTGGCTGGAACTGAGTTGTTGAAACCGGCTGGTTTCTTGCGCTCTACAAGTATAAAAAAAGTGCCCCATCGCATCTGTCCTTCAATGCTGCCCTACAATCGGCGGGGCGACCAACGCCCCTTGGATTCCGATTTTTGCCGGTCACAAACATCTATAGGGAATGGAGCAAGTTTCGCACCTAATTGGGGCTTGGGTTGGGGGGCAGCGAAGAAATCTCAACTAGGGTTGAGGGTGTCCTTGAGCCGGGGGAATCACCGGTTCTTTGGAGATGTCAAAAGCGATCAAGGAACGATTGGCTACCGACGTCGGCAGTTGTTTGTATCCCAGTTTCGATAAATCAAAGGCGAGCTTATGAGCAAAGTCCGGGTAGGCCCTCCAATTGATGATCAACCCTTTGAAACCATAAGCCTGGAGTTGTTTGATCATTTTAAGCGGCCTTTGATTTTCGGCATTTTTCTGCCACTTTTGGTCCCCCTGGCTGTAGCCTCCCCCAAAAGAAAACTTGAGGTTTTTGGTGAATAAATAAGGCCGCAACGGGTCAAAAGCTTCCATCTTGGTGACCGCACCAAACCGGGTGGCTTGGGTTTTTACGGGCCCCACTGGCAGTTGGAAGAGGGCGGTTCCCGGCTCAAAGTGTTGTTCGAGGCTGCGGGCAAAGGAGCGATCTTGTTGGGCGAGGTTCGCTGTGTTTTGGGAAACCAAGAAAAACTGCTCGGCCCCTCCAATGAGAAACAAAACCCCGGCAAAAGCCCAATTTTGTTTGCGGTTCAGCAGCGCGCTCAACCGGGCGATCAAAGCCAGCAAAAGAACGGCGAGCAAGAGGCCGCTGTACCGGTCGGTCAACCCAAAGACCGGGAGCCCAGCTTGCTTGAGTAAGCTACCCACCCCGCCGGTCACGGCGTAGGTGAAGATCCAGAGGGCGATCCCAGCAAACCCACTGAGTTGTTTGGGCTTTTTGCTTAACATGATAAACGCGGCTTCAAAGACAAGCCAGCAAAGGGAAAATACCCCAATCAACCCCAGATAGCCCGGTTGGTCGGGGGTGAAGAGGTTCGCTAGCTGAAGCCCCTGCACTAAATCCAACCCCAAACTGTTGGGGCTGATCACAAGCTGATTGAAACTATTTAAAAGGGAAGCAAAATGAACCAGCCCGAAGACCGACACCAACACCAGAATCATCACCACGCCGACGGTTGCCTTCCGGCGGTATCCGGTGAAGCCATTGGCGAGGACGGTGAAGCCCAGGAGTTGGACATAGATCAAACTATAGACCGGCTGCCCGGCCCCGACGATCACCGACAACCCAAGCAAACAACCGATACGCCATCCTTCGTCGACCAAAAACTCATGCCGATTGAGCCAATAAAAGGCCAACACCATCAGCGGCAAAGGCCAAGTGACCACCAAAGGCAGGGTGCCGGAGCTGAGCTGTTGCTCCACAAAGGGGCAAAATGCAAAAAGCAAGGCGCCCATCAGCCCCAAGGGCGTGGAGGCTTGGGTCTGCCTAGCGGCGTAGAAAAAAGCGCAGCCGCTTAAGACAGCGGAAAAAACCAAAAACAGGTTGATGCCTTCAAAGAGCCCGAGCCCAAGAGCCAACTTCCCGAGGCTCGCCGTCCAAAAATCTTGAACCACCGGCCACCCCTTCCAATGCCCTCCAAAGGGAGCGTTGAGCCGCTCCGCTTCCAAGACACCCCCCCAATGGGAACCCCCATCGCTTGCCGCTTTGACCAAACTGTAACCAAGCAAACTGTCCCCAGTATACACGGGTGGCGCTCCCCAAGCGGAGAGGGAGGTTTTCCCGTATACCCCGCACCAGAGCACAAGAATACTGAAGACCAGGAGGCCATAGGGGGCGAAAAGCTTGACTTGTTTTTGCATCGGTTTTTTGTGGGCTTGGTATGGTTTGTTAAAGTCGTCCCCTGTTTTTAGAGCCTTCCCCACCAGAAGGCAACCGCCGAGTGGTGAGTTCGGGAAAATGAGGAGGCTGGCTTCTGGTGAAGGCGGTTTATTTGGTGCTCAGGCCCAAGGAGGGCTGGTAGGTAAACCCGGCCTTATTTTTGTATTCTCGGGCAGGGATTTCAAGCCGGAACAGCAATTCATCCTGGTTGACATTCCCTTGGGTGAGTCGGTCGCTCCACCGCTTTTTTAAATGGCTTGGGGAAAGTTCTTCGTCAGTAAAGTAGGAGGGGTCCCCCGGTGAGGCGCCGGTTTCCTTCAAGGTGATCAGTGAGTTCATGTGTTGGGTCTTCCCATAGGCTTGATAGGCCCGCCACCCTGGCTCGTCCGCATCGGTTTGGTACCAAACCGGGAATTTCGGTTTTTGCTCTCGAAAGGGGTTTTCTTTGCTGTGCAACTCAAGCCACTGGATCAGCGTGTTTGGCTCTTTAAACCGAGGGTTTAGAAAAGGAGGTAGCGAATGCCGACCGCCCTCGGCCAAGAGTAAGCTCGCTGAGTAGTGCTCTAGGCTTCGTAAATTAGGGTGCCCCTGCTGGAGTTGTTCACCGAGCAATTCGGGGGAATCCAAACTGGGTATTGGGGTGATTTTGAGCGGAGCTTCCTCCAGCTCAAACGCCTCTGTGACCGAGCGGCAGTCGTCTGCCAAAGAACGAATTTTGGGTTCATTTTTGTCGTGCTCTGGCCCCGGCCAGTAGTACACCGGACCGTCGGTTTTTGCATCAATCTCCCGAGTGTTTAAAGGCATCATCATGATATTGGGCACAAGGGTGGTTTTTTCTGGCCGGTGTCGCCACACCCGGCCCGCCATTTGAACCATGGAGGCTAAGGAACAGGGTTCGATCACCGCCCAGTCATAGTCATGGTCCCGGCCAATTTCGCTGATCGGACTGGTACAGACCAAGACCAACAGGCTTTTTTTGTGGTTGTTTTGGGCTTTAGAAAACAGAGCGGCTAGTTTCTTCGGTGCTGCATCCAGACACTGAGGCCGACGTTTCACCAGGCCGTCTAATTCGGTTTCAATCTTGTTTAAGGCAAGCGGGAAAAACTTGCTATGGTAGGTGAGCACCGAAACCTCTAGGTCGGGAGTTTCTTGCGCCTTTTTGATCACATAGTTAGAAAACCCCTGGCACCAATCAACCCGGTTCCAACGAACAGAACCGATAGAGTACGGCAGAGCAGTCCCATCAAGGGCTTGCGGGTGTGCTTGGTGGAGGGCTAAGGACGCTTGCCAGACCGCTTCAAACAGTTGCTCTTTGGTTTCAATGTCCCCTCGGGGGATCAAACCCATCAACCGGCGTTTGGGGGCTTTTTGGAAATGCCGGATCAATTGTGCGGAAAAGGCAGCGTGCTGTTTCGTGAAATCTCTCGTTTTTTCAAGAGAGGGGACCAACTTATGTTGGCCGGTGAGGTGAGAAAACCAACCGACAGCGAGGGGTTTGGGGCGGGCGTCTAAGCCGCTGTGTAGGGCGTACCCCTTTTGGTAGGCGGTGAACATCGCCAAACAAACCCCAGGGGAGCAAGTCGCCGAGGAAATCAGCAATTTGCGACCAAACATTCCCTGCAAGAAAGCGACTTTCCCCAAGGCGACCAGCGCCTTGCTGTCATAAGAGTCGATCTCGTCTAAAACCAAATCCGCACTCATGAACCGGAGGAGTAAGATCGACGCCGAAGAACGGTCCGATTGCACCGCCTGGATCAACTGGTCCACCGTGCTGATCAGGATGGGCGTCCTGAGCAACGCCGCTAACTTCGGCTTGTCTGGGAAGGACCAGTCCTGGGGCCAAGGGCTGTCGGGGTTGAAATCGAGGGCCTCCATGTCGCCGCCAAGGAGCGCTTCAATTTGGGAAAACTCGGTTTCGGTCTCCCGTCCAAACTCGTCGATTTCGGGGTCTTTGGTTGTGCCCTCTGCATCGCCCTGGGCAGGGGGCAGTTGGGATTCCTCGTGCAGGAAGTTAGCCAGCTGGGAACCGATCATCACCCGAGTATCCTTCGGCGGAAGCCCGGCCTCCTGGATGAGTTCGTCGCCGGTTTGTAGGGTCAAGGACCTCATCCCGAGGGCGAAGCTCGCCCGCAGGTTGGTGTGCCCTTGGGCGCCAAACAAAATCCGGGCGTTGCCTCGGGTTTTCCCTGAGCCGGTTTCGGCCATCACCACCCCGAAAAAGGGCTGATCTGGGTCGATTTTTTGCTTTTTGAAGCCCTCTTCGGCAGTTTGCTGCCAATAAAAGGGGCTTTTCGGGTCGACCGGGGAGCGTAGCGCCGCAGGTGTTTTGTCCAAGTATTCTAGCCTCTGACCGGAGATAACTTCACGAAACAAACGAACCATTCGGCCCGCCTTTAGAGACACCCGGCTGAGGTGTTGTTCGAGGCTTTGGGCGGGGCCTTTGTCTCGGTTGGTGTTGGCGATGGGTTGGCCCTTGAGGGCTTCGGGCAGGGTCTGGTTTTTGGCTCGGGCAGAAACCAATTGGTCCGCTAAAACCAACGCCGGACGCAGGATGTATTGGGTGTAGCTGATCAACGAATCGTCCACCCTCTTGGGCTGGGATTGGTGGAGTTTGTTCGTCAATTGGGCCAGCTGTGTCCCCCATGTTTTTTGTATCCAAGGGGCTTTATCGTGCCACATAAAAACCTTGGAATCTTTTTTCAGGTCGGTGAACTCTCGGGTGAACTTCGACGCCTCCATTTGATATTCCCCTTCCTGTTCTTCGCCCAAGGCGTTTTTGTGGTGCGACAAGATCAACTGAGCGAGGCACAAGGCAAGGGGCGGGAGCGTGCCGAGGGTTTTGATGTCAAAAGGAGGTTTCCCTGATTTTGTTTCGGATATAGTTTTTGCAGCCTTTTCAAATCTTCTCTGGATGTTGTCGACCCTTTCCTTGATGTCTTCTGCGCTGTTCAGGGCTGTGATCCATTGACCATCGGTTACGGTGTCGGTATTTGAGCATCCCTTCACCACCAAGAAAAACAACGCTAGGGACAAATATTCATGCCGGAAGGGGTCAGAAATCCGGCCTTTCTTGCTGAGCTTGGCTTGAAAAAACTGATTCGCCTTGCCGAGGTCGTGTAGCAGCCCGGCGATCTGGGCTAAGGGCTCCATGAGCTTCCAGGCTTCGGTGACCGGCTTCCCGGCCCAACGGGTTTGTTTGCGGTGGATCGAAAAGGCATAAAGCCCGTCAGGGCTGTAGTGCTTGCGGGAACCGACGATCCAAAGCAACTGGCGAAACCCGGATTTTTTGATCACATGGCAAGCCACCGAACTCAGGCGGCTGGCGGATTGGTTTAATTTGGCCCGCACTTCGGCGATCCCTTCTAAGCTGAGTTCCGCCGACCAGACCCCTTGGCCGATCTGTTCCCCATATTGGCAGAGGATGCGGTGGGATCGGGTCCGGGCTTTATCCCGGCAGTGGCTCACAAACAACAGGTTCATCGGAGTTCTCCTTTCAAAACTCCAAAAAATAGGTCCAAGGTTTTAGCCTGGTGCAGCCGCTGGACGCAGCCTTTGCGAAACTGGGATTCGTCTAGCTTTTCTGCCGCCGCCTGAAAGGCCCAGGGCAGGACCACAGCGTCTTTGATCAAATCCGCCACATCGAACACCAAGGCCCCCCGGCGGGTCTGGCCGTGGAGAATCGGCATGGAATGGGGGATACCTAAAACCCAGAGGGCCACCCCCGCCAAGCCATAGGCCAAATAGTTCCCTTGGTCCAAAAAGGAGTTGGCCTTGTCGTCCGGTTGTTTTTTGCCTTGTTCCCGGCGGAAGTCTTTGGTTTTGGTGGCCTTGGCCCAGAGCCCGTAGAGCTTTTTGGAGAACTCCCCTTCGGCGCCTAGTAGGCTATTTTTGTCCTTTGCACTGTTTGCGTTTGTGGTGTATTTCTCCAACAGCGCTTTGAGTTGGGCTTCTTCGGGTTTGGGGCCGCTGTTTTTTTTGAACTGGGAGGCGATGCTTTTAATGCGGATGTTTTGCCAGGCCTTCGCCTCGGCAAGGTGGTTGTCTTCCGTAGACCACAGCCCCCACCATCGCTGGCACCACTCAGTGGGCCGGTATTCGTTTTGGGAGGCGAAAAACAGCGGGGTTCCGCCCCCGCCGGTGAAGGCCACCAAAACCCCGGCGTCAGCGAGCTTCTTCGCCGCCACCTGGGTCAGGCTGGTTCCGGGGCCGAGTAACAGAGCGGAGGTGTTTTCGACCGGCAGAGAAAAAAACTGGCAGTGGTCGCCTTCTTCTTGTTCGTAGACCAGCCGGTCATCGTGGCTGCGAACCCGGCAGTGTTCGAGGGTGTACAACCCTTGTTTGTGACTAGGGAGCATTTGTTCCTGAGGCAGAAGCACCCTGGGGACAGGGTGAGTTTTAATGGTAGATGGTACTTAAACCGCCTGGACGGCGGGGGACTTTAATAAAACAACATATCTTTCAATTAATTCTAAGCTGCTTGTTCAGCAGGAGAAGTCCAAGCCTACTGGGTTTACCTCGACCAATCAATGATAGAGTTATAATTAAAAAACATTTCTTTTAATTAGGTTGACATTTAAAAAGCATCTAACTATCTTCTGAACATGCTTGGCCGAATTGAGAAGTTGAATTTCTTTTTTAATGTATATTTGTTTTTCTGAAACCAGCGATTCTATCGTGAAAGTCACCGGCCAAGTTCTTTTTTAAATTTCTAAACCTAAAGGTACAAATGAAACTCGCAGAATTGTATTTAACCCACCGATTGAAAGACCAACCGGACTTCAAAAAAATCAAAACAAGGTTGCTCACGCCCCTGCGTTTTGGGGTGTTTGAAGCCGAAGCCGCCGGGGAGTGGAAAGAACTGCTCACCGCTGTGCTTCAATTGAGTTGGGGCAAACCGGTGTCTGAACCGGACCTGGGTGACTTGGGGGTGGCGAGGGCTATCTTTGAAGACAAAGTGGTCCGGGCTCAGCTGAACGGTCAAAATATCTGGCTGGAACTGTTCCCTCAATTGGGGACCCACATCCCGAAAACCCACAACGACAAGGTCGGGTGGGCCGCCTTCCGGGAACTTCAAGGCTTTGTGAAGCCGGTCCCCGGTGGGTTGACCGGGGCAGACTGCACAAACACCGCCCGGATCAGTGGTGCGGGCAACGGGGCCTATGTCGCCCACTATACCCTGCTCAGCCTGTTGGTTTGCCATCAGGGCAAGTCCGCCACCTTGTTTGAGTGGATCGCTCAAAACAACCAACCGTTGCAAACGGCGCTTAAGGACCTCGGGGTCAGTGAAGAACTTTGGAGCGATTGGACCCAGGGGGCCAGCGCCGCCCTGGGCTCCAACTCGACCGAGCCGATTGACCGGTACATGAAACAAATCTATATCCCCAACCCAGAGGACCCCAGCCAAGACCTTTTGGTGACCCCGCTGCCTTCCACAGCGTTGCTGACTGGTTTTGAAGCCCGTAAACGAAGCCCCAGGGCGGCAGGCATCGCCTTTCTGTCCTTTGACGGCGTCACCTCCACCCAGATCGGGGGAACCAAGCCACAAAACGCCGGGTCCTTGGTTAGCTATATGGCGGGGTACTTACCGCACCTGCAAATGAACTTCCCTCAGGCCCAAAAGACCCCGGTGTTGTTTCGGCTGCAACAACTCCAAAACAACGGTCCGTTCTGGGGAAACCCCAAGTTGACTGAGGGGATCGAAAACACCTTGAACCAGAGATGGGACGGACGAAGGCAGGAAGCCCTAGACAAACTGTCCGGCCAGATCAGAGCGTTGCTCCGCCCGGGCCTGATCAAACTGGACGAATTGGCGGGCGAAGTCGCCTTGTTGGACCGGGAAAAACTCAAGCTGTTGGAGGAGTTAGAACCCTGTCTTCAACTGTTGGTTGCCCCGCAGTTGAACCCCGACGTCAACCGGCTTGACGCCCAAGAGTATCTGGCCGCAGCGGCGATGAAGGCCCTGAAGAAAGGGTTTAAACAGATGTTGGCCGATGATCAGGGATATGAGCTTCAAAAAGCGATTCATCAATTTCTAGCCGAGGAAGTCTAATGGCTTTTTATAACGTAGTGATCCCGGAAATCGAGGTTTGCGATGTGAACCTGGAAACCAGTTATTGGAGTGTTTCCTTCCCTTTGACTGCGGTCGCCGGGTTGATCACCAGCTTCACCCATGGCCGGGACCCGTTACTGATCAAAAACTGGAAAGTTGGGGTGCTGGTCCATGAATATTCCCCTTATTTGGGGCACAGCAAAAACCCCAACGCCCTGTGTGTAGGGGGCGGTTCGGCTCCAGCGGTGGATAAGATCATCAACGCTCCGATTATCCAAGAGATCAAAGGGAGGGTGAAGTTCAGCCTCTATTTGAGCCTCACTTTAGATGAATACACCGAGGTCGAGCAGAACAAACTGAGGCAAGGGTTCTTGAGGAAGTCCTTCGCCGGGGGGAACATCACCGGGTTCGGGGATAGCGAAACCGCCTTCGAACCGGTGGACGACAAGGACCTACTACCCAGGTTGCAGAGTCTCCCTGCCGGGTGGTGGATCAAAGACCGGTCCGATTTGCTGGTCGGTAAAGAGGGGTCCGAGAAAATGGAAACCTTTTTTGAGGCCCTGGGCCTGGTACAAGAAGAACCAGAACACCCCGAAAAGGACAAAAAAACAAAGCAAGTGTACAGCAAGCACACCCCCGGCTGGTTTTTTGGCACCTGCACCGGGTTCCAACTGCTAGAACCGCCTTGTGAGCGGGAGGGCCGCCGAACAGACGAGGTTCTCCATAGCTTTGTGGAGCCGGTCCACTCCCTGGCGGAGTTGGTGTTTTCCCGCACCTTGCTCCGTAAGGCGGAGTATAAAATAGACGAATTTTCGAATTCCAATTGCCTGTGGCGGTGGACTTCTAACCCAAAGAGCGGAGCAACAATGCTCTCAGCTCAATCTTAAATCAACGAAATCGAAAGGAACCAAATGGCTAAGATCCCAAGTATGTTAAACTACACCCGCAGCATCATCCCTTCTGAAGGCACCTTTTGGGCCGTCAAGGGGGACAAAAAAGTAGCCGTCCTTGTAGCGGAAAAAACCGTTCTGGGCACCATCGCCAACTACGGCGGAGTGGACCGGACCGCCAAGGCGGACGCCGAAAAAGAAAGCGCCAAGGTCGCCACCCCAGGGGCAAACAACATCCAGAGAATCCACGCTTGCTCTCTGCCGAGTGATTGCGACCGGCTGGCCCTGGAGTTCAGCTTGAAGTTTATGAACAACGGCCTGGAGCCGGACACCTGCAACGAAGTCGAGTTCGCCGACCAGCTCAAAGCCTTTGCGGCGGGCTACAAGGCCCAAGGCGGGTTCCAGTTGCTCGCAGAGCGATATGTCGCCAACTTGCTGAATGGACGGTTTTTGTGGCGAAACCGCTACGGCACCGACCGGACACTGACCTTGAACGCCCCGAATGTGAAGGGGCTAGAAAAGCAAAGCTTTGAAATCAATGACTCAACGACAGCATCGGTGTTGCCAGAGCAAAAACAAGCGGCCCAGCCTTGGATTGACGCCGTTGCCCAGGCCTTGTCTGGGGAAACAGACCCCTTTCTGCTCGAAGTCTCGGCGGAAGTCACCATCGGCATGGGCCAAGAAGTCTACCCAAGCCAAGAGTTTGTGGACGCAGAAAAGAAAGGTCTTGGTAAAATCGGTAAGGTCTTGTTTTCTCTGCCTTGCAAAGGTGGGGAAACCGCCGGAATGCACAGCCAAAAAATCGGCAACGCCCTCCGCACCATCGACACATGGTACCCCAAGGCCGAGGCCGAACGCCCCTTGGCGGTTGAGCCCTACACCGTCGACAAACGTCGGGCCCAGGCCCTGCGATTGCCGGGGATCGAAAAGTCCGATTTCTACAGCCATTTGGCGAAGGTCGAAGACCTCACCGGAAAGCTCGAAGGGGCCTCTGGTTTGCCCGGCGATGCCCACTACTTCATGGCCGTGCTGATCCGAGGCGGCGTGTTTAGTGGCGACAAAAAGTCGAAATAGGAGCGATCAATGGGACATTACTTAACCTGCGTCGCGACCCCCTTTGACGGGGACACGAGCTTTATCATCAACAAACTGTTCAACCGGCTCCATGGCGTGTTCGTCCACCATGGGTTTAATTTGGGACTCGGCTTCCCCCAGTGGAGCGCCGCAAACCCAGGGGCGACGATCACTGTCTTTGGCTCGGTCAGTCAATTGGCTCTAGTGAAGGAAAATTCGGGGATTGTGGACCTGACAGCGAAGGGCATGCTCCGGTTGGACCCGGTGCAGAAGGTACCCGAAGGAGCCAGCCAAGTGGCTTTTGTGCGGGACCGCTCCCAAGAGCCAGTCAGCCCCTCGGCGCTGCGCCGCAAGGCCAAGCGGCTTAAAAAACATGCCGAAAGTAAAGGGGAATCTTGGGACGAAGCGGCCTTCTGGACCGCTCACTCCCCCGCGGCCCCGCAACGTAAAGCAAAGAAGCTTCCCTTTGTGGTGGTCGAGCGCAGTTCTGGGAATTTTCGGTTGTATTTCAAACAGGTCAGTTCGCTGTTTGGCGACGAAGAACCAGGAACAGGGTTTAGCGAATACGGCCTAAGCCGAGGCGAGGCTCCCCCGACATGGGTTCACCAAGTCTAAACTTCCCCCAGCCCTTCCTTGGGAAAAGTATTTTTTTAACTGTTAAATTTCAATTGGTTATAAAAATCCTTCCTCAAGGAAGGTTTCCAGGGTATCCTGGACCCACCTCACTGAACCCAAAGAGTATTTTCCCCGGTTCGAACTGTTCCCCGCCGCCCAGGCGGCTTAGAAGGTGATCGCCGACACAGGCCCCACCGGCACCAAGTTCCCCGCCGCCCAGGCGGCTTAGAAGCAAGCTTCGATTTCCGTGGCAATCAGCTGGTGGTTCCCCGCCGCCCAGGCGGCTTAGAAGGCATCCAGATAAAGAGCCATCGCCATCTCAGTGTTCCCCGCCGCCCAGGCGGCTTAGAAGAACAATAGGGGGGAGCCAAGCGACAGAGTGTTGTTCCCCGCCGCCCAGGCGGCTTAGAAGAACAATAGGGGGGAGCCAAGCGACAGAGTGTTGTTCCCCGCCGCCCAGGCGGCTTAGAAGAAGGCTACGACCTGGTCACACAAAAATGCACCGTTCCCCGCCGCCCAGGCGGCTTAGAAGACCGCATGGCTGCAACCTTTGGCCAAGCTCTGGTTCCCCGCCGCCCAGGCGGCTTAGAAGATACAGGTGCCGCATCCAGTAAACCGCTTTCCGTTCCCCGCCGCCCAGGCGGCTTAGAAGACCCACGGGTTGTCGGCTCGATGCGCACCGACGTTCCCCGCCGCCCAGGCGGCTTAGAAGCCGAGCTGTCGCACTTCGTCATCAACGTGCTCGTTCCCCGCCGCCCAGGCGGCTTAGAAGCGACATTCTTAGAATCATCGATGAGTGTGGCCGTTCCCCGCCGCCCAGGCGGCTTAGAAGCCAAATGCCCCTATTCCGCCGGACACGCTTTCGTTCCCCGCCGCCCAGGCGGCTTAGAAGTTGCATCATTCTCTATAAGCTTCGGCTTCACTGTTCCCCGCCGCCCAGGCGGCTTAGAAGAACTGAAAGCAACGAGGCATAACCAATGGAAAGTTCCCCGCCGCCCAGGCGGCTTAGAAGAGCAGTTCGGCCATTTTATCGGGCTGGTCTTGGTTCCCCGCCGCCCAGGCGGCTTAGAAGTTTCGGTATTCTTCACGTCCAAGCTCTATTTCGTTCCCCGCCGCCCAGGCGGCTTAGAAGTGCTGTATCAATGGACAACGTCCCGCCCCGCTGTTCCCCGCCGCCCAGGCGGCTTAGAAGGTTGGGTCAACGGAGAAACCCCAGTCAGCCCCGTTCCCCGCCGCCCAGGCGGCTTAGAAGCTGATGCCAAAAAAACAGACTTTAGTAAAACGGTTCCCCGCCGCCCAGGCGGCTTAGAAGGGCAAATTTAAGGCGATCATTCACGGCGTAATGTTCCCCGCCGCCCAGGCGGCTTAGAAGAAAGAGGTAGTTTTCTGGTCCCTGCCGCCGGTGTTCCCCGCCGCCCAGGCGGCTTAGAAGCAGAGGCTAGTCAGTCAACAAAGGTCGGTGTCGTTCCCCGCCGCCCAGGCGGCTTAGAAGAATTCAGTGAAGTCTATAGCTTCGGAAGCGTTGTTCCCCGCCGCCCAGGCGGCTTAGAAGTCAACTTTTTGGCCCCCTCCCTGGCCCCGACCGTTCCCCGCCGCCCAGGCGGCTTAGAAGACCACGCTCACCGGCTAACTTTGTCGATGCCGGTTCCCCGCCGCCCAGGCGGCTTAGAAGAAAACTTGGTATCTGTTGCCGTCTACGCTCACGTTCCCCGCCGCCCAGGCGGCTTAGAAGGGAGCTAAGACCGGCAACGGGGGCCAGGAAACGTTCCCCGCCGCCCAGGCGGCTTAGAAGTACTCGCTTTCTGTCCTTGTTCTTTGAGTTTGGTTCCCCGCCGCCCAGGCGGCTTAGAAGGGAGGAAGACAGCCGCTCTATTTTCCCATATTGTTCCCCGCCGCCCAGGCGGCTTAGAAGCGATTGCGTTTATTTGAACATCAATCTGTACAGTTCCCCGCCGCCCAGGCGGCTTAGAAGAAGTCTTTCGTAACATCAACAGCAGAGCCGTAGTTCCCCGCCGCCCAGGCGGCTTAGAAGAGCGGCAACTAGACAACCAGGGACAGCCCGATGTTCCCCGCCGCCCAGGCGGCTTAGAAGGACAATCGGAGAGAAACTTTGCTCATTGTAAGGTTCCCCGCCGCCCAGGCGGCTTAGAAGTTAAAAACTAAGCCGCTGGCCATTTCACACCCGTTCCCCGCCGCCCAGGCGGCTTAGAAGACTAAGTATGATCCGTCACAAGTAGTTTAGGAGTTCCCCGCCGCCCAGGCGGCTTAGAAGTGATTCCGACCTGTTCGACCTCACCCTGAAAAGTTCCCCGCCGCCCAGGCGGCTTAGAAGTGGTTGGAGTGGCTTTGATGATACGGATTTTCGTTCCCCGCCGCCCAGGCGGCTTAGAAGAAGACGCTGTTTCAGCCATGAAGGAAATGATGGTTCCCCGCCGCCCAGGCGGCTTAGAAGCAGGTCTATGGCTCAGCTCGGGTCTATGGCTCGTTCCCCGCCGCCCAGGCGGCTTAGAAGCTGGTCGGACTCTTTGAGCTTGTCAAATTTTGGTTCCCCGCCGCCCAGGCGGCTTAGAAGTCGGCTCCTGTCTTTGATGTTTTCGACAGTGAGTTCCCCGCCGCCCAGGCGGCTTAGAAGTTTGATGCTCAGTGACACGCGTTGCTTAAGCCGTTCCCCGCCGCCCAGGCGGCTTAGAAGAGGAACTTGAGCCCAAGCGGATACGCAAGATCGTTCCCCGCCGCCCAGGCGGCTTAGAAGCGACCAATTTGCCGATCTTCTCGTAGCTCTGCGTTCCCCGCCGCCCAGGCGGCTTAGAAGAGACAGTCAAAAAGCAATGCTCGTCAAGGAAAGTTCCCCGCCGCCCAGGCGGCTTAGAAGTTGGCGATCCCGGGGCTTCAGATATATTTGTTGTTCCCCGCCGCCCAGGCGGCTTAGAAGAGGTACCGGTGATCAATCTGACACTGCAAGGAGTTCCCCGCCGCCCAGGCGGCTTAGAAGGCTCTAACGGACCTGATAGCGTTTTTCATGTGGTTCCCCGCCGCCCAGGCGGCTTAGAAGAAGCATGGGATCACGTAGTCTTCTGCGGTTCCGTTCCCCGCCGCCCAGGCGGCTTAGAAGAACAAGCACCGATGAGAACTCTTTAAGTATGGGTTCCCCGCCGCCCAGGCGGCTTAGAAGTTGGGGATCGGGGACGATGTGGTGGTTGATCCGTTCCCCGCCGCCCAGGCGGCTTAGAAGTCGGCTCCTGTCTTTGATGTTTTCGACAGTGAGTTCCCCGCCGCCCAGGCGGCTTAGAAGATTTGGCCATTGTGCCAGCTGGTCGAGCAGGGGTTCCCCGCCGCCCAGGCGGCTTAGAAGCCGAATAAATCATGTAACGCCAAGGTGAAGGCGTTCCCCGCCGCCCAGGCGGCTTAGAAGCGATACAAGCAGCAAGAAGAGGACGCAAAGGCGTTCCCCGCAGCCCAGGCGGCTTAGAAGTGCTTGGGGCGGGTTCACGTGGGGCGATGGGTGTTCCCCGCCGCCCAGGCGGCTTAGAAGAAACTCGCCGAGTCGCCGTCCTCGCCCCCGCCGTTCCCCGCCGCCCAGGCGGCTTAGAAGCGAGGCCAAGCGGGCGGCGGTGCCTCGGGTGTGTTCCCCGCCGCCCAGGCGGCTTAGAAGGACCTTTTGCAACGTATTTTAGGAGTAGGCAAGTTCCCCGCCGCCCAGGCGGCTTAGAAGAGATTTGATGTTGCGCTATCGTTCGGCAAGTTGTTCCCCGCCGCCCAGGCGGCTTAGAAGCGTCTTCCATGACAATCGGGCCTTTCACGGCCGTTCCCCGCCGCCCAGGCGGCTTAGAAGCAATCTTTGAGCCCTTAACCGGTCTGAATAATGTTCCCCGCCGCCCAGGCGGCTTAGAAGTTAACGCCCAACGAACCGGGCAGGGTCCGGTAGTTCCCCGCCGCCCAGGCGGCTTAGAAGCTAGGATCGACTGGACTTCATCTGGTTTGAAAGTTCCCCGCCGCCCAGGCGGCTTAGAAGACTGATTAATTCAGTGTTGATCGAAATTGAAGGTTCCCCGCCGCCCAGGCGGCTTAGAAGGGCAAAAGCCAGGCTTCCTGAAAGTCGCTCAGGTTCCCCGCCGCCCAGGCGGCTTAGAAGGGAATGGCGGGATGCACCAGATTGGCAAAAAGGTTCCCCGCCGCCCAGGCGGCTTAGAAGTAAAGGTGTGCAAGGGAAAAAACCGCCTTTACGTTCCCCGCCGCCCAGGCGGCTTAGAAGAATAGCTTGACCGGCATCGGGGAACTGGTGAAGTTCCCCGCCGCCCAGGCGGCTTAGAAGGCCAATTTAAAAGGCGATATTCAAGCGATCATGTTCCCCGCCGCCCAGGCGGCTTAGAAGTCGTAAAAGTAGAGTCTTGCGCCCTAATACTGGTTCCCCGCCGCCCAGGCGGCTTAGAAGCTCTTCACAATTAATAACAACAAGAGAACTGAGTTCCCCGCCGCCCAGGCGGCTTAGAAGTCAGATTAGGGTTTGAAGCTTGTCATGATGTAGTTCCCCGCCGCCCAGGCGGCTTAGAAGAGCTAGAGAAAAAACGGATTTCCAGTCAAGAAGTTCCCCGCCGCCCAGGCGGCTTAGAAGCAAAGAAGGCCCCATCCTGACGGTAAGTCATCGTTCCCCGCCGCCCAGGCGGCTTAGAAGTGAAACGAAAATGTGGACATGGATTCGTTGTAGTTCCCCGCCGCCCAGGCGGCTTAGAAGTCCGGCAAGGTCTTTTTACCCCATACCCCCATGTTCCCCGCCGCCCAGGCGGCTTAGAAGGAGGCTTGACGATTATTGTTCCGGCTGGGTCGGTTCCCCGCCGCCCAGGCGGCTTAGAAGGCCGAGCAAATGAGACTTGGTCATCAAAGTCCGTTCCCCGCCGCCCAGGCGGCTTAGAAGGGGCAATCTGACGTTTTTAAAGTTTCGCATTTGTTCCCCGCCGCCCAGGCGGCTTAGAAGTTTGATCCCCAATCTTGGGTTTCGAGCAAGACGTTCCCCGCCGCCCAGGCGGCTTAGAAGTTTGTCTTGGTCAACCGCTCCGCCTCTTCGATGTTCCCCGCCGCCCAGGCGGCTTAGAAGTGAAGTTTTTAAGCACCTCACCGACAGCAAACGTTCCCCGCCGCCCAGGCGGCTTAGAAGGCAACGATCCGTCTGAGCACTGTGGAGGCCCTGTTCCCCGCCGCCCAGGCGGCTTAGAAGGCCAGCTCGGTCGGCCTTCGGTTGACTCAATCGTTCCCCGCCGCCCAGGCGGCTTAGAAGGAAGCGCTAGATAACAAAGAGGTCATGGGCCTGTTCCCCGCCGCCCAGGCGGCTTAGAAGAGCTAGAGAAAAAACGGATTTCCAGTCAAGAAGTTCCCCGCCGCCCAGGCGGCTTAGAAGCAAAGAAGGCCCCATCCTGACGGTAAGTCATCGTTCCCCGCCGCCCAGGCGGCTTAGAAGTTTGAACCGCCACGGATGCTGATCAAACGAAGGTTCCCCGCCGCCCAGGCGGCTTAGAAGTGGAGCTCGCTGGTGATCAGCGTCGGCAACAAGTTCCCCGCCGCCCAGGCGGCTTAGAAGAAGCGATGCACCGAGCAGTTTCGATTTTGATTGTTCCCCGCCGCCCAGGCGGCTTAGAAGCGCAACTGATCAGCTCGTATTCAGCCACAAGGGTTCCCCGCCGCCCAGGCGGCTTAGAAGATACTTGCGTTGGCGTCGGATATAATCTTCTTGTTCCCCGCCGCCCAGGCGGCTTAGAAGGGCGATCAAAGGACTTGCAGATGTACAGTTTAGTTCCCCGCCGCCCAGGCGGCTTAGAAGAATGGACAGACGCCGAGCTGGACCAAGTATCGGTTCCCCGCCGCCCAGGCGGCTTAGAAGTAGAATTTGAATCTATGGGAGGGCTAGTGTTTGTTCCCCGCCGCCCAGGCGGCTTAGAAGTTAACAGCCGCTCACAAAAGGGGCTATCCAGCGTTCCCCGCCGCCCAGGCGGCTTAGAAGTTAAGCTCTGTTTTTAAAGCGGCAATAGTCTTGTTCCCCGCCGCCCAGGCGGCTTAGAAGATCAGATGATTGACTAACATTCCGTACTGAATGTTCCCCGCCGCCCAGGCGGCTTAGAAGGAAGTCCTTTTCAACGGTCTGGGCCGAAACCCGTTCCCCGCCGCCCAGGCGGCTAAGAAGTGCCAGATGATCGCCGTTGCACCCCAAGCGACGTTCCCCGCCGCCCAGGCGGCTTAGAAGGGGAGAGCACTTCCCCTTCGCTGTGCTGGCAAGTTCCCCGCCACGGGGCCGGTTGAAAAGGCCGGGGATTGTTGGAAAATCGTTGCCAAACTGGGGGAACAGAGCTAAATTTTTGGAAAACCACAGAGAAATGTTCCATGATCCAAGAAAGCCAGTTTGTTGCCGGTCCTTATTCTGTCCGGAAAATCAGCGAGATTTTAGAATACGGGCAGTTTGATGCCTTTTTTGAGCAGGTCCGTCACCGTGGGGTGATTTTGGAATCTGCGGAAATCGCCCAGATATATGGCCGAATGAGCCTGATCCTGGTGGACCCTCCCTTGTCGATTCAAGGCAAAAATGAGTCTTTCTGGATCACGGCCCTAAACGGCCGAGGTGAGCGGCTCCTCGAACTGCTGGACGATTCGTTGTTCGACTTCGCCCAGAACCTCAAGCGGACCGCCAAGTCCCTGACCGGCGACGTCCCCCGGAAAAATGAATTGCTCGACGAGAGCAAGCGGCACAAACAGGCGAATATCTCTTCGGTGATCAAGGCGATCTTGGAGCGGTTTGCCGGACAGGACCCCAACTTTGGGCTCTACGGCGCCTTTGCCTACGACTTTATCCGGCTCTTTGAAGACGTCCCTTACCAAAAGGAACAGGTCTCGACCCCGGACTTTACGTTGTTTTTCCCGGACCAGTTGATCATTGCAGAGCACTTCAAAGAGAAGCTGCAACGGCACGTCTTTGAACTGTTTGACCAAGAAACCAGCGCCGAAGACCTGCTCAAAGACCGAGACCAACAAACCGCCGCCTTGAAACCGATGCCTGAACCTAGTGAGGGGATTGCACGGGTGAACGAGGTGTCGAAAGAAGACTTTGAGGGCCAAGTGAAGGCGGCCAAAGAACTGATCAAACAAGGGGAGATATTCGAGGTGGTGTTGTCCCGGTCTCGGTACTACGACTGCCCGAAGCACCCCTTAGAAGTCTACCGCCGGTTCCGCAAGGTGAACCCTTCGCCCTATCAGTTTTATGTGAATTTCGGCCAAGAATCCTTGGTCGGGGCGAGCCCGGAGATGTTCATCCGCATTGAAGACAACACCGTGACCACAAGGCCCATTTCGGGGACAGTCCAACGAGGGGAAGACACCTTTGAGGACTACGAGAACATGATGACCTTGCTCAACTCGGTGAAGGAAAAAAGCGAGTTGGATATGCTGATCGACTTGGCCCGAAACGACCTCAGCCGGGTTTGTAAGCCTGGAGTGAAAGTCACCGATTACCGGTTTGTGGAGAAGTACTCTAAAGTAATGCACACCGTCGCCAACGTCGAAGGACAGCTCGACACCGACCGGTTTGAGCCCTTTGACGCCTTAGTCGCCAGCCTCAACGCCGGGACACTCACCGGCGCCCCGAAGATCGCGGCGATGAACTATATTGAACAATTTGAGCAATCCCCCCGTGGGTATTACGGCGGAAACGTCGGGTACTTGACCTTCTCTGGGAATCTGGATTTTGGGATCATCATCCGCACCGCCCACATCAAGGCGGGCACCGCCGAAGTCCGGGTCGGGGCGACCTTGCTGTATGACTCAGACCCCACCTCGGAATACGAAGAGACCAACAACAAAGGCCGGGCGTTTTTTCAGATTTTGGAGGAGAAATGAACCCACCTAAAGTGTTTGTTTTAGATAATTATGACAGCTTTACTTTCAACCTTGTGGAGTACTTTAAACTCCTCGGGGCGGACGTGGTGGTGTACCGTAACGACGTCTCTTTGGACGCCGTGGCCCAAGAAAACCCCGATTTGGTGGTGATCAGTCCGGGGCCTTCGATCCCGAGTAAGGCCGGGAACCTGATTGAATTGATCAAAACCTACGGCGGGAAAATCCCGATTTTTGGGGTCTGCTTAGGCCACCAAGGGATCATCGAAGCCTACGGCGGGAGCTTGGGGTATTTGGATTACCCGATCCATGGAAAGTCCAGCTTGATCAGCCACCAAGAAACCGGGCTCTTCGAGCAACTGCCCAACCCGGTTGCGGTGGGGCGGTATCACAGCCTGATTGGGGAGCAAATCCCTGATTGCCTGGAAGTGACTTCACGAACCGATGACGGCATTGTGATGTCGGTTCGCCACAAAACCGACCCAGTGCTTGGGGTGCAGTTTCATCCAGAGTCGATCCTAAGCGCCAAGGGCGACCACGGCCTCCGGTTGATCGGCAATTTGTTGGCCTGGGCCAAGCCAGGGTTCAAACCGGTTATCGCCTCCTAACTGGGCTTCTCCCATCCTCAAAAGCCAAGGATGGTGGCCAACAGGGTGGTTTTGTGGCGCGTTAGAAAGCGGTGATCTTCTGAGTGGCGGGGCAGGTCTATTAAAAAGGGGTGTTTGAAAAATCAAATCGCCGAAGTTAAAATTTTTTGATAGACCTCAAAAAACAAAATTCAGCCAAATAAAATATCATGACTTCAGAAGACATTCGGTGGGTTCAGCGGTTTGATAATTACCAAAAAGCCTTGGCCCAGCTAACCAAGTTTACTCAGCAAGAAACACTCAACGAACTGGAAGCCCAGGGGTTGGTGAAGGCCTTTGAATATACCTATGAATTGGCCTGGAACACCTTGAAAGATTTATTGGAATTCCAAGGGTTTGTTGATTTGATCGGCTCACGAGACACCCTCAAAGAAGGGTTTAAACAAAACCTGTTGGGGGCAACCGAAGCCGACGGCTTGTGTTGGATGTCGATGATCAAAAGCCGGAACATGACGTCTCATGCCTACTCAGAAAAAGTGGTCAAGGAAATCACCGAAGCGATTTTAACCGCCTACTACCCCGCCTTTTTGGCCTTCGAACGCCGGTTGGGGGCTTTGGCGGTCAAGCAACATGACTGAGCAATTTGGTCTCAGTGAGGAGAGCCTCACCCAAATCCGCCACGTCTTTGCTCAGCACCCTGAAGTTTCTGAGGTTCTGATCTATGGTTCCCGTGCTATGGGGACCGAACAACCGGGCTCTGACATCGACTTGGCCCTCAAAGGGAAAATCCCCTTTTCTCTACTTCAAGACATAGCCGACCAATTAGAAGAGTTGCCCCTACCCTTTCAGTTTGATTTGTCTGTTTACTCAGACATCGAAAACCCCGAACTGATCGCCCATATTGGGCGGGTGGGGCAGGTGTTTTATTCGGAAGGCTGATTGAATTGCGCTTTGGGCCTTGCAATTGTTCTCCCCTACAGTTTGATCACCTTCGTATTGGCCATCATATCCCCGCCAGTGCGGCGTTTGAGCTGGTAAGGCACAAGGTAGGCAAAGAACAGCCAGATCACCTGGGCAATCATAAAGCCCTGTTGGTGTTCGGGGTTGTTCAGCCAAACCAAGGCGATCAAAAAACCGTTACGGAGCACCGAGTTCATCTTGCTGACCGGGGCGCCGGTCTCGGCGTCCACCGCTTGGATGTTCATCTTCCGTTTGCCCAAACCAATCGAAGGGACGTCCCTGAGCCCGAAGTAACTGACCAAAATGAAGACAACCACCCCTTGGACCACTCCTTGGTGAGCGCCAACCCATTGTTGCAAGGCCTCAGGGCCAGCGAGCATGGTAAAAACCCCCCAAATAAAGAGCAGCCCCACCGCCGGAACCAGCAGGTCGATCAACAAGGCGACCGCTCGGGATTGGAAGCTAGCAGGCACCTGCTTGGAGGGGTCTATTCGCTTTACTGACCCTTTTTTGGGGGTTTTTTGACGGCTTTTTTCTTCGGTTGGCTTCATGAGTTCGCTTGGTTTTCAGGTGTTTTTTGCACGTCATCGTTTCGGTATTCCTTCGCCCTTAGGCGGAGGTCTCGTCTTGAGCTTCAGGGGCCTGCCATCAATGGAAACGACCGATTGGACAAAGCAAAATTATATTACATTTACCTGGACCGGGCTCGTCTGAAAAGAGCAAATCAAAGAAACCTAATTCTGGGGGGAGGGGAATCAAAGCAGGGAGGGGAAAAACCCAGAACCTGCCGAGAGATCGGCGAGGTTCTGGTGAGTTCAGAGGGGTTAGCCCTGGAAGGTGCAGCTCGCTTTGAGAGCTGGGTCCTTTTGTACTTCGGCGTCAAGTCGAGAGATCAACTCTTTGGACTTAGGGGCGTCAGCAAAAATCGTGTTGAATTTGCTTTGAGTCATGGCGGTGAACTCGGTTGGCTGCTCGCAGCCCATCAAGGTCGCCAAGGTCTCGATGTGAAGTCCGCCGCCTTGGGCCGCTTCTTCACTGATTTCGTCGTAGGTCGAGGCAACAAAAATCTCACGCTCTTGTTCTAGCAAAGCCATCCCGCTACAGCCGGATGTCCCTGAGGTCACGCCTAAGGTGTAGGTCAGCATGGACGTCAGAAAGTTGACCAGGATGTTTACTGTTTTGTTGCTGATAGCGATTGAGGGCAGGCCGCAGCTGCCGGGATCACCGGAGAGGCTACCGGGTTTGAATATTTGCTTCGAGGGGCCTTTGGAGGGTTTAAGGGGTATTATATCATCGAGCCCCAACACACCTTGATGCGCAACAACTTGGAGCTGGAAGGGCGGGATTTATGGGTCTATGATCTCTAACTTTCCGCTGATGAACAAGAAAACCTGTTGTTTCATCTCTGGGATATCCGGCAGGTCTATACGACCGGTCGTTTTATTTCTTGTTGAGGCTTTAAAGGAGCGCTTATTTTTCATCAACAAATTGAAAAAGATATTGGCTGATGTCTCGGTTGCGATGATCACGGGGACTAGGTGGGCTGTTGGTTGTTTTTGAGCAACCGGTTGGTGGGGACGGGGTAAACTCAACCCTCCCAGTCTTGGTGGGTGCCGGTAGGCTAACGACCCTGTCAGGAGGGTTATGAGAACCTTGTGAGAAAAGCTAAGCCCTGGAGAATCGACCGGAATCTGGCTTTTGAAAAACTATTGGGAAGGACCGTTCAAACGAACCGTTAGGTTCGTTTGAACGGAGGGAATTAAGGGGTGATTTTGCGGATTTTATTGTTCCCGCCGTCGGCTAGGTAAAAGGCACTCCCGGCCTTGATTAACCCCTTAGGGGAAGCAAACCCTGCCGTCGCCGCGTTGCCGTCTGGGCCGCTGTTTCCGCCATAAATGCCTAACAGAGTGGTCGCCTTACCGGTGGTGGTGTCAACCAGGCGAATTCTGCTGTTATCTAAGACGTAGAGTTTGCCACCTTCATAATAAATCCCTTCAGGCCTATCGAAGCTTGCGACGCTGCTGGAGCCGTTCGTAAAGTCTCGGGAGCCACTGCCGCTTAAGGTTGTCACGACGCGAGTGGCAATCACGATTTTCCGGATTTTGTTGTTATATGAGTCGGCGACGTAGAGATTCGTGCCGTCATTGGTGATCGCTAAAGGATTGTTAAAACGAGCGTCAGTGCCGGTCCCGTTGACATCCCCGTAGTTTCCATAGCCAATCGCCGGTCCGGCAAAGGTGGTCACCACCCCGGTGGAAAGAACTAGCTTCCTGACTTTATTTGCCCAAGCTTCGGTGAAATAGAGGTCCCCGCCAACCAAGGTGACTCCTGAAGGCTTCCGCAATGATGCGCTGGTGCCAGTTCCATCTTGTTCAGCTGCCGTGTTAGCCCCGCCAGCGATCGTGGTGGTGACGCCTGTCGCGATGACGACTTTTCGGATTGTCATGTTGTCGTAGTCGGCGATATAGAGGTTTGTGCCGTCGCTTGCGATTCCATGAGGGTGTTGAAACCTTGACGCTGAGCCGATGGAGTCGACGTTGCCAGTGGGGTAGGCGGTCCCAGCGGGCGCCCCAGCAAGGGTGGTGACTTCCCCGGTGGCAATGACGATCTTGCGAATATTTGAATTTTTTGCGTCAGTAACATAAAGGTTGGTGCCGTCGTCGGTGGCGATCCCATAAGGCTCAGCAAATCTGGCGGCGTTTCCTGTCCCGTCGGTGTCTCCACTGGTTGTGCTGCCAGCGGCCGGTCCCGCCAGCGTGCTCACGGTGGAGGTGACTGCTATTCCCCCGGAGGTTGCTGTGGTCCCCGTAGTACCCGTCGTCCCCGTAGTACCGGTCGTCGTGCTGGTTCCTCCGGTGACTATGGTGACATAGTCGGTGTTAGCCCCGGTGGGGTCGGTCACAGTCACCGTGGTGTCTGAGCTGACATTCACTCGGCTTCGACCACTGATGATCTGAGTCCCTCCAAAGTTAACTCGGGTGCCCTGGGGCGCAACGAAACTAGGGATTAACCCTCGGCCGTCGCTGGTGCTAGGCAGGTCAAAGGTGATTTTGGTATCGTTGAATGCGCCAAAGATGTCTTCGGTTAGGGTAGGGTTCTTTGACTTCAAAAAAGCCAGGGCGCCGACTTTCGTGTTGCTGTCACCGGTGACGATGATCTGGTCGCTGGTCGCATCGGTGGGGCTGGTATAAATGAAGGTTTGTGGGTTGGTGTAATTGAGCGGTGTGCTTCCCGATGTAAGTTGGGTGGTTCCTATTTTCAAGCTACTTCCTTGAGGGAAGTCAAAGGTCGCTATCAACGCACTTGCGTCTGTGCCCGAAGGCAGCTCGGCGTAAACCCCTGTTCCGGTAACATTTCCGGTAACATCACTACTCAGGCCAGAATTTGTGGCTGAGGTGAAGTCAAAGGTGTATATTTTAGAGCCTTCTTCGCTCACACTGGGCACAAAGGTTTCTGATTTTTTGCAACCAGCGGTTGCGAGCGCCGCTAAGGCGAACAGTAGAAAAGTCTTTTTCATAGTCAGAGGTCGAGTCGAGATTAAAAGTCGTAGGAGTAGCCGAGGCCGAGATGGGCAGTTTCTTTGCCTAGTTTTAAATAATAAAACTCAGCTCGGCCAAAATCCAAAATTTTGTAACCCACGTTGAGACCCAAGGCGAGGTCTAAGAAGCTTTCGCTGGTGGAGCTGTTGTTGATCTCCCCAGTCACCGTACTGGCTTGGGACATGGAGGCGACACCGAGGCGGACCCGAGCGTCAATCTCTTCGGGGAGGCTTTTGATGAGCTTTTTCCCGCCTTCTAAGTGGCAGTTCAGTAGAACGCCAATCCCCGAGACAGTCTTGGTAAGTTTGTAGTTCAGTCCCGAATAAGTCCCGGTCTTCGAATGTTCAGCGGCCAGACTATAAAGGACTTCTCCTTCTAACTCCCCTAAAAACCCGTTAAATGAGGTGAAGGATTTGATCAGCGGAGCAAGTTTGAGCCGAAACCCGAGGTCCGTGAAGGAGCTGGAGTCAAAATCTACCTGGGAGGAACTCCCAACGGCTACGTAAGCGCTGTAGTTTTTAGTGGCCTTTTTAGGCGCCTTTGTCTTTGCTTGGCAGAGCAAAGGAAAAGTAAGGAGAAGGGTCATCAACAGGAGTTTTGCTTTCATCATTTCCGCTGGGTAAAAAAGGGGAATTGAACTCAAGCCGATGACTTCTTCCCCTCTCAATAAAATGGTTCAATATTTGGCGGCTTCCTTGGTTGGAATCGGCGCAAATCGTTTGAAATGGGTTAAATCTATCTCATACATAAGTCAGCGTCTTGTAGGATTTTGCTTCAACTGTTGTAGTTTGGATGATAAGAATTTGTCTATTGGTCTTGGTCAAACTAGAGAAGCGGTTATAAAATAGGGCGAGTGGTTCGTTTGTCTGGCTGAACGATGATCAACTGTTTGTTGCGGGAGAGAACGATTGGGCGGTGATTGGGCTCAAGTATTCAGGCAGGAAGAAGTCATGGGCGTACCAGGTTTCCACCGGTAAACTCTTTGTTGACTTGCCCAATGCCCAGTCGATCACCTTCATCCCCTACCGAGAGTTTTGGGATGTTTTGGAGGCACCGGTGGTTGACTTGTCCGGTAAAGCGTCTCTTTGGAAGGCCCTGCGACCTGCCCTTTTGAGTATGGCTCTACAATAAAATCAGCGATTTTAGAAGAAAGTGGAACCGGGTCAAACAATACAAAATCCTTTACAAGGTCCCTTTGCTTTAGACAATCTGAGACTAGGTTTTAACTAAATAAGGAGGTTGTCTGTGAAGTTTCGGGTATTGCTAGGGTTAATGGCGGTTTTCTGTGGATTGCAGCCCGCTTTTGGGTTTGAAATCGAACGACGGCAAGACCAAAGCCCCACCGAATCGTCTTATGCGGCGATTCCATACGCCATGAACATGCCGGGGATCGGTAGCTTCTATGGTTTTGCTGGGTCGATCAATAACATCTACGAAACCGAAGCGGACGCCTATATCGCCACCATGACTGGCGACTTACAAGGGTACACCGGCGGGTTGTTTGCGGTACCTTTGTATTTTGATTGGTTGAGCATTAATTACTTCACCACCAATTTCACCAAAGCGAGTATCGAGAGCTATGGCCGGGGGATGGACTCCAAGAAGGAGGACATGAAGCGGGTCTTTGGGGATCAAATTCGCTACGGTGGCTACGCCCTGAACGTGAAGCTCTGGGAAAAACGTCTGCAATTTTACACCACCCAGGGCAAAGGAAAAAGCCACCTGACCAAAATCTACGACGCCGAAGGTAACCTGATCGCTGATATTTCCGGGGAAGCCTACGAGATGACCTCGTCGGACTATGGCGGGGTGCTTGATTACACCGATGACCGCAACGACCCTCGCCGTGGGGTGCGGATCGAGCAGCGTCGAGCGAACAACCCGGCGAAGACCGATTATGACCCCAGTTACACCAAGATCGACTCGACCTTTGCCTTTTTTATCCCTGTCGGAAAACAGTCCACTTGGGCCTGGAACTACTTTGCCTCTGATGCGGTGGTTTCAAAAACTGGCGAGACCGACCGGGCCAAGATCGCCCAGCGAATTGGGGTGGATTGTAGCCTCTATCCCCCCGGTACCGCCCAGCTCGCCTGCCAGGCATCCTTGAACGAGCAAGTTTCTCAAGCTCTAGCAAACAACCAATATGGCAACGCCACCGCCTTGGGCGGGGTGGACTTCCTTCGGGCCTACCCCCAAGGCCGGTTTTACGGGGCCCACACCAGGTTTTACGGCTCTGAGCTGCGCTGGAACTTTAGCGACGGGTCTGAACCCTTTGATTTCTTCTTGGCCAAAGGGGTTCGCACCATCATGCAGGTGGCGGTCTTCCATGAGCGAGGCACCGTTGCCGACCGCACCTCGGACCTGGGGAAAACCTGGAAAACGGCGACCGGCGCGGGCTTCCGGTTGCTGATGAGCAGCGGGTTTGTGTTCCGGTTTGACGTGGGTACCGGCGACGAAGGCGCCGCATCGACCCTCTTTTTTAACTACCCTTGGGCGTTGTTATATTAATGTAAGTGAAGGTGCCCCTCAAGAGTAGCCAAAGTCGAGGGAGAATTGAACGGTTAAGCCCCGGGGGAGACCTACAGAGAACAGGTATGTTTGCCGGTGAGTTGATATATTCCAGCAATCAAAAGGGTTGCCGGGAGATAATAAAACAAGCTGATACGGTAAAACTCTGGGGTCGAGTGAGAGCCTAACAAGAGGGTATACCCGGACACTACGTTGGCAAAAAGGTGAAAGCCAATTACCGGCAAGAGGGAGCCATCAGACTCCAAATAAAGAATAGACATCAACAGGCTGTAACAGAATACATGGCCGGTGAAGATAAAAAAGTTGATCTCTGATTGGGGGCTGGCAATAGCCCACAACGGAGCGTGCCACAAAGTCCAGATACAACCGATGAGTAAGGCTGCCCCCATCCAGCCAACTCTTTCTTGGAGGTGAGGGAATAAGAACCCCCGCCATCCGGCCTCTTCACCTAAGGGGCCAAGAATTAAGTTGAGCAATAACAGGACGGCGATCATAGAAAAGGGGACCTTGGATAAATCCACCGGCTCTTGGGGAGGATGGAGGGCTAACGTCAGTCCCATGACGGCTAACGGGGTAAATACAAGGATCAACCATATTGACGGCTCAGGTATCGAAATCGAAGTCCTTAGGTTTGAAAGCATCTTGCCCTGAGAGGCCCATATGATCAACGCAGAAACCGTGGGACTCCACACGGCAACGACCCAAACCGGTAGGGCCTCCAGGTTTTCGGGGGTCTGCCATTTGGCATTAAAAACCATGAGCCCAAAGGCGATTAAAGACAACCCGAAGGTGAGCAGGAAAAAGCTGGACAATGGGTTTTGGTGTACCAAATTCGAAAACTTATCCATGGTGCCCCCACGCTTTGGTTAGCTCGCTTATCTCCTGACCCATGTCCAATTGGTCTGCTAGCAGCGCAAGGGAAGCCAAACCGTACTGAAGGGAAAGTTCTTGGCTCCACAGCCCTAAGATTTCTGATCGATTGACCTGCCGGTTGATCGCTTCAAACAGTTCACATACCACAGGAATGTTCATCTGAGGGAAACTCCCCTCGTCGAAGCCTCGTTTGAGCAGAGTGGCGAGTTCATGTTTGAAAGGCTCGTACCAAATCTGATCCATCAGGGTTAGATATAATTGCCGGCTTTTTTCGCATCCAAGAGATTTTAGAATACCCTTTTCTCGGTGATTTTTCCCCAGTACAAAAAGGTGAATGATTGCTTGCTTTGAGTCGTTAAACCCATGGATTTGCTGGATGCTGTTGAGCTCTTCTTGGAAGTCTTCCGCGATCAATTTTTCGAGTAATCCTTCGACCGATTTAAAGTGGTGGTAAAATCCCCCTTTCGACAGGTTTAGCTTGAGAAGCAGGTCTTCAAGCCGAAAGAGTTCGTATCCTTTTTCCTGAATTAACTCTCGGGCGACAGTTAAAATATTGGCTTTTTGATTGGTTCTCACGATCACACCTCCTGAGGCCCAAGGTAACAGACCGACGTCGGTCTGTAAACATGAGAATCTCGAGGATATTTCCGCCGGTTGGCTCCTCTTTGGCTTTACACCCCACCAAACTCAAACCCAGCAATCAGAGGATCAAGCATTTTTGCATAACAACTCCTCGTGACTTTATTATAGCTGCATAACCCCTGCCATGGTGAGGGGGAATGGGAGGGGTTGGAGGTTTAGTGAAGGAGGTGTAGCCCGGTGTTGAGTTGTAACTGGCGCAGGCTCTTTGGGTCGGCATGGGGAGTGTTGCGGAGACTCAGTCGCTCCAACCGAGGCAGTGTGAGTAAAACCTCCAGGCCGGAGACTCGGTTGCTGTCCAGGTTGAGTTCCCTCAGCTGACTGAGGCCCTTGAATGGGCTTAAGTCTGTGATCTGGTTGCCCCCCAGGTCGAGGGTTCTCAGTTGGGTGAGGTGCTGCAAGCCCGAAAGATCGTTGATTTGATTTCCCTTCAAATTGAGCTTGGTTATCCCGGTGAGTTTCTTTAAAAATCTCAAGTCTTTTATCTGGTTATGGCTCAGGTCCAGCGTCTTGAGTGCCGTTAAATATCGGAGCGCTGCAACATCGCTTATCTGGTTTTGGGCTAGTTGGAGTGATTTGAGGTTCCTGAGCGCAGTCAACGGAGAAAGGTCTTGGACTGCGTTGTGACTTAGCTGTAAATCGGTGAGTCTGGTGAGTTTTCTTAAGGGATCAAGGTTGCTTAGCTTGTTCCCATAGAGAGCGAGCTTTTGTAACCCGGTCAAGGCTTCTAAGGGGCTGAGGTCAGTGAGGGGGTTTCTGCTGAGGTTCAACTCTACTAATGAAGTAAGGTGGGCAAGGGGCTTTAAATCGGCGATTTTATTTTTTTCAACCAAGAGCCGTGTGATCTTTTCCAGCCCCTGCAAGGGTTTTAAATCACTGACTTGATTATTTTCTATGGAGAGAAACTCCAAGTTCGTTAAAGAGGCAAAGGGGCTCAACGAAATGATTTGGTTCCCAGTTAGGTTTAATTCGACCAGTTGTGGAAGCCTGCTGAGTGTTGATAGCCCGTCGATTTGGTTGTAACTTAAATCTAATTTTTTAAGTCGGCGCAACCTGGATAAAGGCGTGATGTCATGAAAAGCATTGGCTTGTAGGTCCAGGCTGGTCAGTTGAGTTAAATGTTTCAAGGGGCTTATATCACAAACCAAGTTATCGTTGAGTGACAGCTCGGTGAGGGAAGAAAGGCTTTGTAGCGCTGACAGGTCGCAGTATTCCCCTTGGACCAGCGACAAGGCTTTCATGTGAGTGATCCCTTTTAAAGTCGAAAGTTCCGCTTGGCCGAAAGACAGGTAATTCGATCGTCGATTGAGATGTTTATAAAAAGCCTCACAATTTTTTGGGCTGTAAATCGGGGGATCGCTGTCTAACCATTGGAATGATTCTAATTGCCGTTGGGTAGGCTTCTTACAGATTTCTAGCGCCGAACGGGGGTCACTTTGTGCACAAGAACAATGAGTGCGAAAGGGCTGTTTCTTAAGGAATTTTTCGTCTGTAGCCTCGTAGTAAAAGGTCTGCCCAAAACAAGGTTGCGTTATGCCTAAAAAGAGGAAAAAGAATAGAAATTTCACTAGTTTTTACGGGCAGAAATCTACAAAGTTTAAATAGAATTAGGCGGATATATAGATTATTACGCCCAAAGCGCAATATGGAAATGACTTCCTTCAAATAAATAGGAGTGTGCTCTGTAAGTTGATTGAGCTACTCTTTCCTTGTGTCAGTTAGGGCAAGATTCCGTATCTGTGCCCATGGTTTTTGTAATTGAAAAACAGAAATCGAAGCAATCAAGATGCTTGCCCCTTGTTTAGACAAGTATTTTGCCTTTGAAGGCCCTAAGAACTGAATCACGGGACAAGTCATCGGGAACACCCAGATTCTGAAATCAGCAGTCAGACTTAGAAAAATTAGTATACAATGGAATGGTTCCTCCCTCGTATACCGGCTTCGAACGAGCCATGATAAGATTGATAAAACAGTGATCTTATCTAACATATAAGGAGGAACCGATGAAAACTCAACAAATTGAAATCTTAGGGATT